>Ga0193752_1000115_pt1 | contig 106363 bp, 78 predicted proteins | sample H1c1metaG_FD_144924 | JGI IMG/M metagenome (GOLD analysis project Ga0193752, IMG submission 144924) | Soil microbial communities from a riparian zone of the East river system, Colorado, United States - H1c1 | ecosystem: Environmental > Terrestrial > Soil > Riparian zone | place: USA: East... | reverse complement strand
ATGAACCCCCTAGAACTCAAAAGCTCCGTAGACTCCGTGTGTGATGGATTTCAGAACCTTTCAAGTTTCGTTGCCAGTACCTATGCCATCCCTTCAAAGCACGCATCACCCTCCCCAGACGCGTAGCGTCGAAGCATTGTCCGTCGTGTCGCACGCTCCCATGCCTCCGCCTTTAAACATCCTACAAAGCACAACCCTTCCCTAAAACTATCTTCAGAGAACAAAACCGAAAATCGTAGATGAACCCCCTAGAACTCAAAAGCTCCTTAGACTCTGTGTGTGATGGATTTCAGAACCTTTCAAGTTTCGTTGCCAGTACCTATGCCATCCCTTCAAGCACGTATCACCCTTCCCAGACGCGTAGCGTCGAAGCATTGTCCGTCGTGTCGCACGCTCCTGTGACTCCGCCCTTTAAACATCCTACAAGGCACAACCCTTCCCTAAAACTATCTTCAGAGAACAAAACCGAAAATTGTAGATGAACCCCCTAGAACTCAAAAGCTCCTTAGACTCTGTGTGTGATGGATTTCAGAACCTTTCAGGTTTCGGTGCCAGTACCTATGCCATCCCTTCAAAGCACGCATCACCCTTCCCAGGCGCGTAGCGTCGAAGCATTGTCCGTCGTGTCGCACGCTCCGATGACTCCGCCTTTAAACATCCTACAAAGCACCACCCGTTCCTAAAACTATCTTCAGAGAACAAAAACGAAAATTGTAGATGAACCCCTAGAACTCAAAAGCTCCATAGACTCTGTGTGTGATGGATTTCCTCCGGGCCGACCTTCACCCTTCCCTCTTCCCTCTTCCTTCTATGCCCGTTGCAATCCGTCTCCTCAATTTCGGTTCCAATAAATCTTGAGGTTGTGCGTAGATCTCCCCGCAGCTATAATGTCTTTCTTTCCGTCGCCGTTGACATCAGCAACCTGCAGGTCTTCACACGCCATGCCGTTTTGATCAATCCAATGCGCCGTCCATTCACGATAAGTAGTATTGTCCGCGACAAACAGCTTAATGCCAACCTGGCCATTCGTGTCTGGCTCACGCCAGCCAGCCACCAGCTGAATCGTTGCCGGTGTGGTGATTGAACCAATCGCCAGCGCGTGTCCCTGACCAAAGCCTTCAGCAATTATCTTTTTCTTCATGGATGCATCGTATACGGCGAGCATAGTGCCATGCATAGGCTGAATTCCCGCTACAAATGATTCGTCTTTTTTACCGATGGCAATCCGGACCTCTCCAAAGCTGTCACCCTGAATGGGCCAGGGATTCTTTGTTGACGGTGCCCACCGCCCGCTGCCAAAATCGAAGACCTTAACGCCTTCCTTGCCCCCAATGAATACCCGCTCACGATTTCCATCTGGCACGATGTCCATATTATGTGTGAGATGCATGGTGCTATCTATCAATTGCAGTTTCCAGGGTTGCCTGGGATCACGCGGTTTTTCGTAGGCAAAAACCTTCACGCCTTTCCCTTTCCCATCCTTGTTCCCGCGACCATGCAGAGGTAAAACAATCAGCTGAAAGCGTCCCCCTGCGACCTGGATCCAACGCATGCGGTGGACGGTGGGTTCGTGGTGCAATTCGACCGGTAGCCACAGGGTTGTTGGATCAGTCGGTCTGATCAGATAATGGACCGAACCCGACTTTGTGGTATCGGACGTCTCACCTGGATTCCATTGTGCCCCTACTGCGATCTCAACGCGTCCGTCGCCATCGATGTCCCGTGCGGCAATGCACACGTTGTCCGACCCGGTGAGATTCTCGACGAGCACAAAACGTTTCCAATCACCGTTCCGATACCAGACGAACTGCTTCTTGTCGGCCAGGAGAATGTCGGGTTTCTTGTCGCCATCGACGTCGCCGATGGCCAACCCATATCCTATCTCCACCTGACTATCCAGCACCTGCGCGTCAAATCTCGGCTGGCCCATTGATGCCAGGGCAAGAAGCAGGAAAAAGAGTGACCATAAAATCTTCATAATGCCATTGGTTTAAGATAAAGTTAACCAAATGGCACGGTCAATTAAAAATATTGCCTGCAGGCTATTCGTAACGGATCCACGGCCGGATTCACTCACTTCTCAGCGTTTCCGCAGGATTCAATCGCGTGGCCTTCAAAGTAAAATACCCGAGTGTCAGCCACGCCACCATCAGTAACGCTACCGCGCTTATCACAAACGGCCCAAGACCGATATCCAACTGATACGTGAAATTCTTCAACCATTCGTGCATAATGTACCACGACAGCGGTGTCCCCAGCACGATAGCCACCAACACCAATTTGGTAAAGTCACCGAGCAACAACACCATCAGATGCTTCTGGGACGCGCCCAGCACTTTTCGAATGCTTACTTCCTTGGCCTTCTGATAGAACAGCATCATCGACATGCCAAACAAACCAAATGCGGCAATCATGAGCGCGATGGTAGAAAACACAGCCAGTATGCTGGCCGTACGTCTTTCGCTGCGGTAGAGGTTGTCAAGCTGAGTATCGAGGAACGAGAATTCAAAACCAAATGTCGGCTCAAAGGTCTTGAATGTGTTTTCTATGGCCGATATTCTTCTGGCGAAAGCATTAAGTCCTACTTTTGCTACGAGGAAATTAAAGGCTTGATCTGACTCGCGAAAGATCAGGGGTCGAATGGGTTCATGCAGTGACTGAAAGTGAAAGTCTTTCACGACCCCGATAATTGTACCCTTTATGGAATTGCCATCATCGAACCAAAGCAACTCTTTTCCGACTGCATCTGCGGCCACGCCCAACTGGCGCGCAGCTGTTTCGTTAATGACAAACGCATCGCGGTCGGCTATATTGTCTTTTTCAAAGCTGCGTCCGGCACTCAGCGATATCCCAAATGTTTCGAAGAACTCGTAGTCAATGAAAGCTTCCGAGGCATCAACTTTCGCCTGCGGAAATTGCTGCAGGGCGACGCTATGTTGATTGAATTGATACCCCGGAATATTGGAGGCCGCAGAGACAAAGGTCACTCCTTCGATGCGCTTCAATTCGTTCCGGAAAGCATCGAACTGCTTCATTCCGTCTTCATTTTTAAGCGGGATCACAATCACTTCATCTTTCCCGAAACCCAGATCTGTATTCTGCAGATACGACAATTGACGGAAAATGATTAAAGCCGAAGAAATCAGGACCATCGAAATGCAGAACTGCAGGACGATCAGCGCCCTTCGGAAACGTGCGCCTTGAGGTGCTTGTATTAACCTTCCTTTGAGAATTGCCTGCGGTCGAACGCCCGATAAATATAGCGAAGGATAAATGCCTGAGATGAGTCCAACAGCAAAGGCTGCTGTTAAAGCAGCTGCCAGATATCGTGGATAGTCGATGTTAATCGATATGCCCACGAGGTTGTTGAACAACGGAAGGGCTATCTCAATGATGAGCAGCGACAACACCACGGCGATCATGGCACTTGCCATCGACTCGGCCAGGAACTGCCAAGCGAGCTGATGCCTGAACGCACCCATCGTCTTTCTTACACCAATCTCTTTTGCCCGCTCGGCGGACTTGGCCGTTGACAGGTTCATAAAATTAACGCACGCGATGAGCAGCGTGAACAGCGCGGCCGCCGCCAGAATATAAATGTATTCAATGTTGCCGTTTGGCTCGAGTTCCCAATGAAGCTTAGACTTGAGATGGATATCGGTCACAGGCTGCAGCCTGAAGCCATAGTGCTGGTCAGCCAGGGAAGCATAGTCCTGTTCCGACCACTTGAAATACTTCCGTGTCCATGACATGAGCTTCGACTCCAGCGCCTTTGCGTCGGTGCCCGGCTTCAGTCGAATGTAGTTATAGTGACCAAAATCCTCCCAGGAGTAAAAGCGATCGGTTGGATTGAAGGATTTTTCCCGCACGTAGGAGGCCAGGAAATCAAAATGAAAATGCGAGTTCTCGGGAACATCTTTGAAGACGCCGACAACATCAACGAGATAGTTGGTGGAGTCGATCGCCAGATGCTTACCCAAAGGATCCTCGTTGCCAAAATATTTCCTGGCCATCGACTCGGACATGAACACGCCGCTAATTTTTTTCAATCCGCTTTTGTCTCCCCGAACCAGCGGGAAGTCGAACACGTCGAAGAAAGTGGTATCCACCGCAAGGAGATTGTTTTCGTCATACCGTTGATCGCGGTCCGGATTCTTGAACGAGTGCGTTTCGCGGGTGAGACCGGCAGCCCACAACGGAGTAAGGCTCACCGCGCTCTTCACTTCAGGAAAGTCCGCCACCAACGCCTGGGCCATGGGATGAGGTGTACGCGTTTGTGGATTGTCTCCGTGCCAGACGATCCGATAGAGGTCTTCGGGATGATGGTGAAACTTATCGTAACTAAGCTCGTGTTGGATATACAACGCAATAAGAAGCACCGAGGCCATGCCACTGGCGAGACCAAAGATGTTTATTACCGTGTGGACCCTGTTCTTAAGCAGATTTCGCAGGGCGACCTGGAGATAGTTTTTGAGCATAGTGTCGTGATCTTTCCACCAGCTTACAATCGCGATGCCATCCCAATTTTTGGCCTTCCGGCAGCACAATTAGGCTCATCCGGGCATTTCTGCCGCCAATTCCGAACGGGTCCGTTCGAATCCGGACACTCCCGAATCCGCTCGCCGTAGCGTTTATGCGGGCGTGAACTTGTCTTTGGCGAGTTGCATCGGGCAATGCCCGTCAACCATGCGAGCGCTGGCGCTACGTTCACATACAGGCGCGGTATTAGAACAGCTCCCGCGCGATGCGATAGATCGGATCCGATTTGCCCATCGAATAAAAGTGCATAGTCGGCACGTTCCGTTTGATCAGTTCCTTCGATTGTTTCACACACCACTCGATACCCACCTCCTTCACGGCAGCGTTGTCCTTGCACGCGTCTACGGCCTCACTGAGTTCTTCAGGAATATCAATATGAAATACCTTGGGAAGGATGTTGAGTTGAGACTTGGTGGTAATCGGCTTGATACCCGGTATGATGGGCACGTGAATGCCTGCCCGCTTACATTCGTCAACAAATTCAAAGTATTTGTCATTGTTGAAAAACATTTGCGTCACGATGTATTGTGCGCCAAGATCAACTTTCAGCTTCAGATACTTCACATCGGCTTTGAGATTAGGGGCCGAGAAATGTTTCTCCGGATAGCCGGCGACACCAATGCAAAAATTAGTGGGCGACGAATTCTGGAGATCATCGTCCAGGTAACAACCCGAATTCATTTTCACTACCTGTTCGATCAGGTCGGATGCAAATCGATGTCCATCCGGCTCGGGCACAAACTTCGGCTCGGTCTTGATGGCATCTCCCTGCAGCAACAGTAAATTGTCGATACCGAGAAACTGCAGATCGATAAGGGCGTTCTCAGTTTCCTCCTTTGAGAATCCCCCGCAGATAATGTGCGGCACGGTGTCTACTTTATAGTGGTTCTGTATGGCCGCACATATCCCCACCGTACCGGGGCGTTTGCGCGTCGAACGCTTTTCCAGCAAACCACTTTCCTTCTTCCGGTATATATACTCCTCGCGATGGTAGGTGACATCGATGAACGGAGGTTTAAACTCCATCAGAGGATCGAGATTATCAAAAAGGTTTCGGATGTTTTCTCCCTTGAGAGGAGGAAGAATTTCAATGGTAAACAATGTCTTCCCATTGGCATTCCTGATGTGATCGGTAACTTTCATCTGTCAGATCTTATATCTTGTTGATAATCCTGTTCATCAGCCGAGCCGCTCACCTGCCAAAGTGATAGTATTGATGGAATGTGCATCCCCATGCATCGGGGTTACGCCGGGGATCCACCTTGCTGATGGACATTTCATGAGGTTGCAAAAGTGCTAAAAGAATCATATGTCATATGACAAGTTTGGCGACAACCACTTCTCGGTTGCGGCAAGCGACGCATCCTTCCTTATCGCATATTCCTTCACTTGTTCCTGATCGATTTTACCCAGCCCAAAGTACTTGGCAGCTGGGCTGGCAAAATAAAAGCCACTTACTGATGACGCCGGATACATCGCGAACGACTCCGTTAGCGTTATGCCCGTGCGACCGGCATCCAGCAATTTGAACAACAGGCCTTTTTCGGTGTGATCGGGACAAGCCGGATAACCTGGCGCGGGACGAATCCCCTGGTACTCCTCATTGATCAATTGATCGTATGTTAATTGTTCGACAGGTGCGTAGCCCCACAACTCCTGTCGCACCCGCGTGTGCAGACACTCCGCGAAAGCTTCTGCCAGTCGGTCAGCCAGCGCCTTCAACATGATTTCAGAATAGTCGTCTTGCGCGGCCTTGTATTTCACCAACAGCTTCTCAATTCCGAGACCAGCCGTAACGGCAAACAATCCGATATAATCCTCCCTGCCACTCGATTGGGGCGCAATGAAATCCGAGAGGCAGAAATTTGGTAAGCCCGGCGCTTTCTTCGTTTGCTGACGGAGGAAATGGAACGTGGCAAATGGCTCCTCACCCTCCTTCCTGCTGATCAGCACATCGTCGGTCTCATTTGCATTTGCAGGGAAAAATCCGACCACACCGTTTGCCTGCAGCGCGCGCGTCACCACTAGTTGATCCAGCATCTTTTGTGCGTCGTCGTAGAGCCTTGTGGCCTCTGCTCCCACCACACTATCTGTTAAAATACCAGGAAAGCGTCCCGCAAGCATCCAGGTTTGAAAGAACGGCGTCCAGTCGATGTATTTTCTTATCTCCTCGAGGGGAAAATTCAACAATTGCTTGATGCCGAGGAAGGTAGGCTTAGTGATTGGGGCCTTCGACCAGTCGATCGGTACCCGATTGGCGCGGGCAGTGGCAAGCGACACGTAGCTTTTCTGTTCCTTTCGGCTTTCGTAGTCAACGCGAAGTTTTGCGTACTCGTTCTTGAAACGCTGTTTGATCGAGTCCGATGTAGAAGGGTTTACAAACTCACTGGCTACCGGCACGCTTCTCGACGCGTCCAGCACGTGTACAACGGGACCGTCATACGCAGGATCTATTTTAACGGCCGTGTGAATGCGCGACGTCGTTGCGCCGCCGATCAGCAGCGGTAACGTCATTTTCTCCCGTTGCATTTCCTTGGCCATATGAACCATCTCATCGAGGGAAGGTGTGATCAGTCCACTCAGGCCGATCATATCAACGTTCTCGCGACGGGCCGCTTCGATGATTTTTTCGGGCGGCACCATTACACCAAGATCAACCACGTTATAATTGTTGCAGGCCAACACGACCCCAACGATGTTCTTGCCAATGTCGTGCACGTCGCCTTTTACCGTCGCCATTAGAATTTTGGCTGCGGGTTTGTCGGGCGTACCTGACAGTCTCTTCTCCTCCTCAAGGAAGGGGGTAAGGTAAGCCACTGACCGTTTCATGACGCGCGCGCTCTTAACAACTTGCGGAAGGAACATCTTGCCTGCCCCAAACAAGTCGCCCACGACGTTCATGCCCGCCATCAAAGGTCCTTCAATGACAAGCAAGGGACGTCCATATTTATGGCGTGCTTCTTCCGTATCCTGATCAATAAAATCGACGACGCCTTTTACCAAGGCATGCGTGATGCGTTCCTCCACAGTACCCTGCCGCCACACTTCGTCTACTTCTTTCTTCTTCGACGATCCCTTCACCGTCTCCGCAAGCTCCAGTAGCCGTTCCGTTGCATCGTCGCGACGATTCAGCAAAACATCCTCGACGCGTTCCATCAGCGATTTTTCAACCTCATCATACACTTCAAGCATCGCGGGATTAACAATACCCATGTCCATTCCAGCCCTGATCGCATGATACAGGAACGCCGCATGCATGGCTTCGCGTACTTTCTGATTGCCTCTGAAGCTGAACGACACATTGCTAACGCCCCCGCTCACATGTGCATGTGGCAGGTTCTTCTTTATCCAGGTCGTCGCTTTGAAGAAGTCCAGCGCATAATTTCGGTGCTCCTCGATGCCTGTAGCGACGGGAAAGATGTTGGGATCGAAGATGATGTCCTGCGGTGGAAACTTCAGTTCGTCCACCAATATATCATACGCGCGTTTGCATATGCTGATGCGTCGATCGTAGGTGTCAGCCTGACCCTGTTCATCGAACGCCATCACCACCACGGCAGCGCCATATCGTCTTACGAGTTTGGCCTGTTTCTTAAAATCCTCGACGCCGCTTTTCATGCTGATCGAATTCACGATCCCTTTGCCCTGCAGGCACTTCAGGCCGGCCTCGATTACGTTCCACTTCGACGAATCGATCATCACCGGTATTCGCGCAATCTCCGGCTCTGACGCCATGAGGTTGAGAAATTTCACCATCGCCGCCTCGGAGTCGATCATTCCCTCGTCCATGTTGACATCGATGACCTGCGCACCACCGCGCACCTGGTCGAGTGCGACTGCCAGCGCTTCATCAAACTTGTCTTCTTTTATGAGCTTCAGGAATTTTGCCGACCCCGTCACATTGGTTCGTTCGCCAATGTTCGTAAAGTTGGACTCGTGCGTGATCTCGATCGCCTCAAGCCCGGAGAGATAGAATGTGTCTGGATTCATACGGAATGTGAGCGATTCAGGCAGTTGCCTCAACTGCGATCTTTCTGGGTTGATATTTGGAAGCCAATTGGGCAATTACTTTGATGTGGTCCGGAGTCGTCCCGCAGCATCCACCGAGCATATTAACCAATCCTTCTTTCAAGAATTCCTCGATTTGGCGACCCATCTGTTCAGGAGATTCGTCGTACTGACCAAACTCATTGGGTAATCCGGCGTTCGGATAGACACTCACAAAGAAGGGTGCCTTGTCGCTTAGCACCTGCAGATACGGACGAAGCAGGGAGGCACCCAATGCACAGTTCAGTCCAATGCTCAGCAGCGGAGCGTGAGAGACCGAAATCAGAAATGCTTCGGTGGTTTGACCGGACAACGTTCGCCCGCTGGCGTCGGTGATGGTGCCTGAAACCATCACCGGGAGTTCCTTACCGGTTTCCTCGAACAGTTCTTGAATGGCAAACAGCGCGGCCTTCACGTTCAGTGTGTCGATGATGGTTTCCAATAATAACAGATCAACGCCGCCTTCCATCAGCGCCTTTGCCTGAAGTTTGAAAGCTGCCGCGAGTTCATCGAAAGTAATCGCCCGGTAACCGGGATTGTTCACATCGGGAGAAATGGATGCCGTCTTGTTAGTCGGTCCCATAGCACCCGCTACGAAGCGGGGCTTATGAGGCTCACGGCTGGTGAATTCGTCTGCTACCTCGCGGGCTATGCGCGCCGATTCATAATTCAGGTCATACACGGCATCCTGCAAGTGATAGTCGGCTTGCGCGATGGTTGTTCCACTGAACGTATTTGTCTCGGCAATATCTGCGCCTGCTTCAAAATAAGCGCGGTGGATGTCTTTAATAATATCTGGGCGGGTGATAGAAAGTACGTCGTTATTTCCTTTCAACACATGCTTGTGATGCTTGAATCGTTCGCCGCGAAAATCTTCCTCAGTCAGAATATGGCGCTGAATCATGGTACCCATGGCGCCGTCGATAATCAAAATTCGTTCTTTTAAGATGTCCTGAATCTTCATAGGAGCTCCCTTTACATGTTCTATCCAGAGAGCCCTTGTGGAGGTGGGTTACTTATCTTTTCTCCCGAAGAAGAAGGGATTTAGCACAACACTCCGGATTCGATTCCGGAATAGGATGCTAAGACGTCATTGGGCCCAGTCCCTCGGTCTTTCTGGATAAGTATCGCAAAGTACGTTAATAACTACATAAAATAAAAGGCAATAGTTAAATTTGGGCGGTCATGAAACTCGCCGCAATCGACATTGGTTCCAATGCCATACGCTTTCAGGTTTCTACTGTACTAGACACACCGGGCAAAGTCGCTTTGAAGAAACTCGAATACATTCGATTTCCGCTGCGGCTGGGGCACGATGTCTTTTCAACGGGCCGCATCAGTGATGCCAGCATAGCCCGGTTCATCAAACTGATGAGGGCCTTTAAGTTGTTGTTGGAATTGTATGAGGTCACAGATTACATGTTCTGTGCGACATCGGCCATGCGCGAGGCCGATAATGGCGCAGAATTGGCAACGCGTGTAAGCGACGAGTTGGGTTTGACTATTGACATCATTGACGGCAACCGTGAGGCCGAGCTTATTAACAAGGCCATCGCCTCATATCTCGTTGATAAGACCTACCTCCACATCGATGTGGGTGGTGGTAGCACAGAACTCAACCTGTATGTGCATGGCAAGAAGATCAAAACTCGGTCATTTAAGATCGGTTCGGTTCGCGTATTGGAAAATACAGATTCGCCGATAATTTGGGAAAACATGCAGCAATGGGTGCAGGAGTCACTCAAAGCGAAAAAAGGACGCGTAACCGCCGTGGGGACCGGAGGTAACATCAGCAAGATATTCGAACTGGCCAAACAACGAGCGGGCAAGACCATCTCACTCAAAAGGGTGAAGGACATTCAGGCGATGATAGAAAGTCACTCACTCAACGATCGCATTTTTAAACTGCAGATGAATCCCGATCGCGCCGACGTTATTGTCCCGGCGGGAAAAATCTATGTAAAGGTGATGGAGTGGGCGAAAGCGTCCAACATTATGGTACCCGAGGTGGGTTTGAAAGACGGTATGATGTTGTATCTCCACGAGTTGAATACGCGGCAAACCAAGCTGTTCACCTAGTACGTCGCTGCCAAAAAACACCGGTGCCTTCCCTGTACGAAAATGCGTGGGATAACGGGTGTTAACCCACCAGCACCCTGGCGCCTACCGGACAACTCGTGCGTTGCACAACCCGCGCAACCATAAGGTTAACAGGGTCTGAATTTCATTCCACAGCTTTAACAGCCGTTTATTTTTCAAAAACGTATGCCCGTCGGGTTACCGCGTAAACCCGCCAGGAATAAAGCTAAAACGCAGTATATTCGTAAGTTTTAGCAGAAGTAACCTGATTGACCAGATTGTCCCGTACTACGATCTGATTTTTTGTTCGGCGAGAGGTGTTGCCATGGACTGAGTGAGTGACTTTTTTGCCTCGAGCCCCCATTAATGGACCTGGATGCGCTATTTTTTTAACTTCCTGATTGCCGTCATTCTTTGGCTATGCTGTACGAGAGCAACAGCCCAGAACTATCCTGTCTACAACAGTTTTTACCTCAATCCTTACTTATACAATCCGGCGGAAGCATTAACCGACTATACCCAGATTTACGCAATTCATCGGCAACAATGGATGAACGTGGAAGGAGCACCGGTGATGTCCACCCTGACTTTCAACACGCTGATGAACGACTCGCGTGCCGGCTTTGGGGGTAAAGTGTCGTCCTACAAGCGTGGCATTCTCAATACCACCGACTTTACGATGTCGTATGCCTACGCCATTCCCATGGGGCAGCGGAATTGGCTGTTTCTCGGCTTGTCGGGCGGCGCGATTTCCAACCAGATCGACATGACTAAAGTGACCGATCCGAATGATCCCGTCCTGGCCACGTACGGAGCCAGTAACATGCAGCCAGCGGCGAGCTTTGGTGTGCTTTACCGGTCCGGAAGCGGGTTGAACATAGGCGTTTCATTACCCCAATTGTTCCCGCCTGTCTTCACCAGTCCGGGAAGCTTTACCAGCACAACGGTGGCGCCATCAGACCAGCTATTTGTAACCATCTACTACAAGAAGAAGATGGACAGCCGCATCGTGACGAAAACCAAGGGCGGTGTAAGACGAAAAGTAAAAACGCAGGAGGCGGTTGCGCCCCTGGAAATGTATTTCAACTACAAATATTCAAAATTTGGCAACAGTCAATTCGAACTGCTGGGCAAACTCAATTTATCGCAAAACTTCTGGTTGGGTGCATCCTACCGGTTGCCCTATGGGTTTACGGGCAATGTTGGATTTAATATCAACCGATTTGTTTTGGCCTACTCCTATGAACCCGGCAACCAGCCTGCGGACGGGTTTTCACAGGGATCTCATGAAGTGGTATTAGGATTGCGACTTGGGCAGCAGAAAAAATTCAAGCGTGCAGCACCCGTTCTCCGCTCTACGATCACGAAGACCACTGAAAAGCATACCGCGCGATTCCAGGAGACCGCAGCCGACCCGAATGCGATCAATCAACAGGAAGGTGAAGCGAAAAAGAAATACTACGTCGTGATAAAAGTGTTCAACGACTTTACGGCGGCCGACGTGTACAAACGCAAGCTGACGGTTGAGAAGTTCAACGCTGAAGTGTTCTACAATGCGGCGGACAAAAAGTATTATGTCCACGTGCTGGAGACGCTCAAATCGACGGAAGCCTACGAAGAGGTACGAAATTTGAAAAACTACACGAAGTTAAAAGAAGCCAGAGTGCTTATAGTGACGACGACAGGCAAATAGTGCCGGTTACAAATAGACCGAATGAAGGCATTTAAGACAATCATGAATCCGTTCATCGCAAGCTTTCGGCGTATGGTTTTGATCGCGGGTGTAATGCTCGCGTCGGCCTCTGCTGTCGTGGCACAGAAGCCGGAGGTTAAGTCATTGAGCTCGTCCATGGGCAGCATGGACGAAGTCATTACGATAAAAGGATCTTACTTTGGCACCGATGCAACAAAGATAGCCGTGACGTTTGGTGCTTCGAAGGGAGTCGTGCAATCCATCACCGATCAACAGATTGAAGTGAAAGTACCGCACGGCACGCTTTACAACCGTGTTGGAGTAACCAATATCACAGCCGGTTTGACCGGATTCTCCACTGGCCAGTTTTTGCTGAACTTCAGCGGCGAGGGCGCGTTTGATCCAAATGACTTGCAGGCTCAGCTTGATTTCCCTGCTGGCGCGCCTGCAACGGAGGGGCTGCACGATATGTGTCTCTGTGACTTCGATGGTGACAAGCGTGTTGACGTCGCGGGATCAAATGACAATTCCGGGTTCCTCACCATTGTATCCAACGGCTCCTCTCCCGGGACGATCAACTTTCCGGTGAAGTTTGCCTCCAACATCGCTTCACGTTCTCTACACATCCGGTGTGGTGATCTGAATGGCGATGGTAAGCCCGATCTGGTGGCTACAGAAAGCGGAACAAGCGATAAAGTGTTCATCATTAAAAACAACAGTTCAGGCCCTGGCAATTTTGCCTTTTCGGCACCTTCTATTATCACCCTTTCTGGTAAGCGACCGAAACGCATTGAAATCGCCGATCTCGATCTGAATGGAAAGCCTGACGTGATCATTACCTCACAGACTACCAATACTGTTACCATATTAATAAATCAAAGCACGCTCCCTTCGATTGCCTTCTCGCCTATGCCTCCGATCGTCGTGCCTGTTACAGGCGCGGCAAGTACGGAAGCGGTGGGCGCGCAAGACCTTAACGGTGACGGCCTGCCCGAAATAGTGACGGCACAATACCAGACGAATTCAGACCTGTACGTGATTGAAAACAAGAGTTCACCGGGTGCCATTTCGATGGGCGCGGTAAAATCGCTCACCGTCGGAACGGCCATCAAGAATATCAGGATTGGCGATCTGGACGGCGATCAGAAGGCGGATATTGCCTTCACGAAACTCAACAACGCAGAAGTGGGTTTGTTCCTGAATCAAAGTACTTCCAGCAGCCTGACGTTCGCCGCAGGTGCTTCGGTATCAACGGATGCAACCCCCTGGGGTATAGACTTTGGCGATCTCGATGGCGACGGTAAGCCAGAGATCGCAGTCGCGTCGGTAACGAAGAAGTCATTAACCATTTTGAAGAATAACAGCACGCCTGGAAGCTTATCGTTTGCACGTCATATCAAGGGGACAACCTACATCAATCGTCACATCGGCATATGCGATTTTGACGGCGACGGCAAGCCCGATATCGCCTTTACCAGTATTGATGACGTGAATCTGAACATCCCCGCCTCAAAGATTTCGGTATTCCGCAATAAGGCGTGCATGGTTCCCGAGGTAACGCCGGAAGGACCGCTCAATGTCTGTTCCGGTTATGCGCTTACCCTGACGGCCACTATGGGAGGCGGTGCTACTTACGCCTGGACCAACACGACAACCAGCACAACGGTTACCGGCACGAACACGTTTAGCCCTACCGTTTCAGGCGAATACTATGTTACGGCAACGGCCGAGGGCGGTGCTTGTGTAATATCATCCAATTCAGTGAAGGTCACCATTTCGCCGGGCACGGCTTCTGATCCCGACCCTCAAAACAATGGTCCTGTTTGTATTGGCAATGCGTTGACGCTAACGGCGACAGATGTTGGCGTGGGATTTACCTATCAGTGGCGCGGCCCGGGAGGATATACAGGCACGGGACTTTCACCCGCTCCTATCACCAACTTTCAGGCGAGTCAGGCAGGCACCTATTACGTTGACATAATTGCCGGTAGTGGATGCGTTGCGCGCACCGAAGAAACGCTGGTTGTAGCGGTAGATCTGCCGGAGTTCAAGGTGGCCTTTACGGGATCCGCCCTTATCTGTCAGCCTGATTTCAAGAACCTGACGATTTATCCGGCGGTGTCGGGATTCACGTACCAGTGGTACGAAAAAGTTGCCGGTGCTATCGCCGGGGCGACAAGCACGTCTCTTTTGCGAAACACGTCAGGCGAGTACTATTTCCGCGCCACTTCGTCCAATCCCGGCTGCCCCGTAACGGAGTCGACACACGCAACGCTGACAGTCGTTACACCGCCGGTGGCTGCATTTACTATGCCCAGTACAGCCTGCAAGGGCGAAGAAGTAAGTTTTACGAATCAATCCACCTACGATCCCCAGTCCACGCTATCGTACGCCTGGGCGTTTGGCGATGGTCAGGCTTCGAGTGATGGCAATCCTAAACATATTTACGCAACCTCCAGTACGTTTTCCATAACCCTTACCGCAGCGTATCCAAGTAATGCCTGTGCCAACGTAGCGACAAAGACGATTACCATTACCGAAGCGCCGGCCGCAATCATTAGCACGCCCGGTGGCAACTTCGAAATCTGTCCCGAAGCGAGCATCGTCCTAAGCCTCACCAACACCTTCAGCAGTTATCTCTGGAGTACCGGAGAAACGACGCCAACGATAACGGCCCGGGAAACCGGACCTTACAGCGTGAACGTCACGGCTACCAATGGATGCCAGCTGAAAGCTGAGCAGGAAATACTCCGGCTTCCGGTTCCCGAGGTGACGGCTACCGCCACCCCCGACCTCGTCAACGAAGGAGAAACTGTACAACTCGCTGCGGAAGGACTGCTGACATACGCATGGACACCGGTTGAATCAATAGCCGAACCCGACCAGGCTCAGACCAGTGTCATACCCCTCACAACCACGACATACACGGTAACCGGCGCTGGCGCCAATGGATGTACGAGCAGCGCATCCGTCGATGTAAAGGTTCGGGGTGATGCCATCGTGAACAAGCTCGTTCCGATCAACTTTTTTTCACCCAACGGTGACGCTACTGGACAATATTGGACCGTCGGAAAGATCGATGAGTATCCCCAGTGCGGCGTGACGATCTACGACGACAAGGGCGTGAAGGTGTACGATGCCAAGCCTTATCTCAACAATTGGGAGGGTAGTTTCACCAATGGACGCCAATTGCCTGATGGCGTATACTACTACATCATCCGCTGTGACGGCGAGGAAAGCAATCCCCGAACAGGAAGCATCACCGTACTCAGGTAGATTTATTTGTTGATCTATTGATTTGTTGATTTAATGTCACGCTGGAAGCGTAAATTAAATCAGCTGCTCTGCAGCTGATAGCAAATAAATCCAATCAACAGATCAACCAATAATCAAAATAATTTCGCGCTCATGACGATGTCGCGCGTAACGTTGTAGAATTCCTTGTGAATGTTGAAGTTTGGTTCGCCGTTCAGCTCCTTTATGGTGTACGTGCCATCTTCGCGCATCGTGTAAGCGTTTACGTTGTCTTTCAGGTTGTATCGCAGGTTGTTGATTGCCTGTTTCTTCAGGAACTCGTCGTCGAGCAGGAACAGGGACTCAATGCGGCGGTCGAAAGAGCGAACCATGGCATCGGCGCTGCCGATATAGACCTTCGGGGATCCCGTATTGTGGAAGTAGTAGATCCTGGAGTGCTCCAGGTATTCACCCACGATGGAGATCACTTCAATGTTTTCGCTCACGCCCTTCCTTGCGGGTCGTAAACAACACATGCCGCGTATAATAAGCTTGATGGGAACACCTGCCTGAGAGGCAGCAAACAATTCATCGATGAGCTCTTTGTCCTGCAGGGAGTTCATCTTCATGACAATGCCAGTAGCCATTCCGTTACGAGCATTTTCCGCCTCCCGACGAATGAGATTGCACAGCTGTATGCGCATGTCTCGCGGAGAAGTAATGAGATTCCTGTAGGTTGACGGTTGCGAATGACCGGTGATGACGTTAAAGAACTCCGACACGTCATTGGCGTAAATCTCTTTTGTAGTCAGCAGTCCGATGTCGACGTAGAGTCTGGAAGTTGCTTCATTGTAGTTACCGCTCGAGAGGTGGACGTATCGGTAAACCTTGTCGGCGCCTTCTTTTCGTACTATCAGACAAAGCTTAGTGTGCGTCTTCAGATTGCCGACGCCGTATATAACGAAGCAACCTGCCTTTTGCAGACGCTGCGCTTCACGGAGATTGTTTTCTTCATCAAATCGGGCCTTCACCTCGAATAGCACGGATACGTGTTTACCGTTTTCTGCAGCGCGCAGCAGCGCCGCCGTGATCCGTGAGTCGCGGGCCACGCGATAAAGCGTAACCTTGATAGAAAGCGTGTAAGCGTCATCGGCGGCCTTCTCGATGAGCTCCAGCACGGGCTCCATCGAGTTATAGGGATGATGCAACAAGATGTCACGTTCCTTAAGGACCTCGAACAGATCCCGCGATCCGTGCTCAGGAAAATTCAGGGGCTTAATCGGATCGGGCGAATGAAACCGTTTCGCTTTAAACTCTTTATGTCCAATGATCTGATGCAGGCCCGAGAAGTCGAGCATGCTTTCTTTCGGCACATAAAAGATGTTGTGCTCGTCGAGGTCCCACTGAATCTTCAGCAAACGCATCATCCACGGGTCGGGATTTTCCACAGTCTCCAGGCGAACCACACGACCTGAACGACGCGTCTTCAGCTTACGCTTCAACTCCTCCAGGAAGTTCGACTCGATGTCTTCGCTTTCTTCGAGGGTGAAGTCGCCGTTCCGGTTTATACGGAACAGATTCGCGCTCACGATCTCTACGTTGCGGAAGAGGTTATGGATGTTGTTGCAAATGATCTCCTCGATGGGAACAAACTGAATCACGTCATCCTCGGGGATTTCGTAAAAGCGCGGCAGGTTCTGCGGAACCTGAATGAAGGAAACCTTCTGAAGATTATGGTGATCCGTTGGATTCTTGGTCACGACCCCAAACAGCAAGCGATTGTTCATCAGCACCGGGAAGGTGTGATAACTATCGAATACCATCGGCGTCAGCATCGGGTAAACGGTCTTATTAAAGTAATCGTTTACCTTATGCGTATTCTCCAGCGACAACTCATTGTAACTCACCGTAGAGAAACCGTTCTTCAGGAACAACGGCCTGAGCCGGTTAACATAGTAGTCGTTTTGATCTTTGTAAAATTTCTGCGTTTCGAGCAGCAGCAATTTGCGAAAGGGCTCCTCGCGAAGGCCATTGTAGTCGAAACGCTCTTTGCCATAATCAAGGTAGTTATACAAACTACCCAGTCTGATCGTACAGAATTCATCGAGGTTCGATGCCGTTATGGCGAGGAACTTTAGCCGGTCGAAGATACTGCGATCGATATGCCTGGCCTGATCAAGTACGCGATAGTTGAACTTCAGCCAGCTGAGGTCTCGACTTATATAGTTGCTCTCCTCAATCTGCTGAACGATTTTGTCAGTCACGCTTAATGACTCATCCATGGCCTGCTGTGAAGTCTTAGATATCGACACGGGCGTATTTTGCGTTCTTCTCGATAAACTCGCGGCGTGGAGCAACTTCATCCCCCATAAGCATGGAGAAAAGGTGATCCGCTTCCGCCGCCGATTCAATGCTCACCTGCTTGAGTGAGCGTTTTTCCGGATCCATGGTAGTTGACCACAACTGCTCCGGATTCATTTCTCCCAAACCCTTATATCGCTGAATGTTCACAGAATCTTCTTTGCCGCCCGAAAGTTGCAGAACGATGCGCGCGCGTTCCTCCTCGGTCCAGCAATAGCGTTCTTCCTTGCCCTTCCTGACCAGGTACAAGGGTGGTAGCGCAATGTATACGTAGCCATGTTCAATAAGGTCGCGCATATATCGGAAGAAGAAGGTCAGGATAAGGGTGCGTATGTGACTTCCGTCCACATCGGCATCGGTCATGATGATAATCTTGTGATAGCGCAGTTTGTTCATGTTCAGGGCTTTGTCGTCTTCGGGAGTGCCAAAACTCACGCCGAGTGCCGTGATCATGTTCTTGATTTCTTCGTTGTCGTAGATGCGATGTTCCTGCGCCTTCTCGACGTTCAGGATCTTTCCGCGCAGCGGTAGTATAGCCTGGAAGTTGCGATTACGCCCCTGCTTTGCCGACCCGCCTGCAGAATCGCCCTCGACGAGATACAGTTCGCAAATACCGGGGTCCGTGCTGGAACAGTCGGCAAGTTTTCCAGGAAGGCCCGTGCCCGTAAGGACGTTCTTTCGCTGCACCATTTCGCGAGCCTTGCGTGCCGCGAGGCGCGCCTGCGCGGCGAGGATCACCTTGTTCACAATCATTTTCGCTTCACGCGGATGTTCTTCAAGGTAATTCTGCAACATCTCTCCGACGATCTGATCCACCGCTCCGGCAACATCAGAGTTACCCAGTTTGGTCTTCGTCTGACCTTCAAACTGTGGCTCGGCTACTTTCACCGATATGACGGCCGTTAGGCCTTCGCGGAAGTCATCACCGCTGATGTCAATCTTAGCCTTTTCAAGTAATCCTTCCTTATCGGCGTAATTTTTCAACGTACGGGTCAGCGCGCGTCGAAAACCCGCCACGTGCGTTCCCCCTTCGTGCGTGTTAATGTTATTCACATACGACACAAGGTTTTCGCTGAACGAAGTATTGTAGCCCATTGCTACCTGGACGGGAATTTCCCCTTTGTCGTTCTCGACGTAGATCGGCTCCGGAATCAGTTTCTCACGCGTGGAGTCGATGTACGCCACAAACTCGCGCAAACCACCTTCCGAATAGAAGTCTTCCGTCTTTGGTTCTCCCTGTTCATCCTTCTCACGAAGATCCTTCAGGATGATCCTTATCTTCGGATTCAGGAAACACAGTTCCCTCAACCGCGAAGCAATCGTTTCGTAGTTGTACTCGCGATTGGAAAATATTTGCTTATCGGGCAGAAAGTATACAGAAGTTCCGCGATTCTCCGATTCGCCGATTACGCGCACGGGATATTGTGGATCTCCCCGTTCGTACTCTTGCTCGAAGATCTGGCCGTCGCGATAAACGATTACCCGAACGTGTTCGCTCAATGCGTTCACGCAACTCACGCCCACACCGTGAAGACCTCCCGACACTTTATAAGTGTTCTTATCAAACTTTCCACCCGCGTGCAGTACGGTCATTACGACTTCGAGCGCTGAACGTTTTTCCTTCTCCATGATGCCTGTCGGAATCCCGCGGCCGTTGTCTACGACCGTGATCGATCCGTCTTCTCCTATCGCTACGGTTATCAGATCGCAATACCCCGCCAGTGCCTCATCGATCGAGTTATCGACAACCTCCCACACGAGGTGATGGAGTCCCCTGATGCCCACATCGCCAATGTACATGGCTGGCCTTTTGCGGACCGCCTCCAACCCTTCCAGAACCTGTATGTTGTTGGCTGAATAATCAGCCGAAGTCAATGCATTTTTATCACTCATGATGAATTGTTAGAACCGTCAAAAATAGTGTTTTTGAGATGAAAAAAGGTTGTTGGAAGGGAAAGTTTCCAGATATAATTCAGGCCCCGTTTTCACGCACCAGATGTTCCCTTCCCTTTGCTAAATCCTCCGTTTCCCTGGACGTAAGCGTGGGGTATTCGATGTGCATTTTATCGAATTGCTGAGAGATCGCCGCAGCGATCACCAGACGTGAATACCATTTATCATCCGAAGGAACAATGAACCACGGCGCATGTTTCGTCGAGGTTGCACTGATAGCCTTTTCATAGGCATACTGATAGTCTTCCCAATAGTCGCGCTCACGAAGATCATTTAATGAAAACTTCCAGTTCTTCGTGGTATCATCAATTCGCTCCAGGAATCGCTTCTTTTGCTCCTTCTTCGACACGTGAAGAAAGAACTTGAGGATCATGGTGCCATTCAGCGCGAGTGTCTTCTCGAATTGATTGATCTGCTTCATCCGTCGCGTCCAAAACTTATCGTCAATCTTGTCGATTGAATCGATTCCCGGCAGCCGCTCATTGAGGATGAATTCGGGGTGTACCCTTGTAACCAGTACATTCTCATAATGAGAACGGTTATGGATGGCGACTTCACCTCGTGGCGGCAGCGCCAGGTAATGGCGCCACAGATAATGATGGTCAAGTTCCTTGGCTGAGGGTGTCTTGAAACTATGCACATTTACACCAATGGGACTGAAACCGGTCATGATGTGTTTAATCGCGCTGTCCTTACCAGCCGCGTCCATCGCCTGCAGAATGATGAGAATGCTGAAGCGATTCTGGGCGTATAGCTTCTCCTGTACTTCGGCCAGCTCCGCTCTTCCTGCGTCAAGAAGCGTGGTTCCTGTCTGTTTGTTCAGTCGGTCGCCTTCATAGTCGGTCTTCCAGGCTGATAATTTCACCGTTTCCTTCGGTGTCACCTTATACTTGTCTGCGTCAATAAATCGCTCGTTTTCCATAGTCCGTAATTAACGGAAGTTACAGAACGCCTGCAGTCTGGTGGTAGTCTGAATCGAAAAAAGATTCACTAAAAAAAGCGCGCAAAAGACGCGGCATCACTCTCTGGCCGGCACCACCTCCAAGACTTAGTAAACCTGGTCACAGCACCTAAAACTGACGTGAGCGCAACAAGACAAGTGTACAAGCTTCCTCCACTTCAACACCCTCCGCCTCAGCGCGTTTCTCAAACTCATCATTCTCAGTGCCCGGATTAAAAATGATTCGGCGGGGCTTCAAACCCAACAAATAGTCGTACCATTCTGGCTGATGCCGCGGACCGATGTATAAGGTAATGGTGTCGACACCTTCTATGCTGGGCTTTTGACGGATGTCAAGAATACTCGCCCCGGCAACGTCCCCAGTCTTAATCCCGAGTGGTACCACCTCATGGTTATACTCTTTCAACATGTTCGCCGCGAGATACGCGTATCGTCCAGGATTAGGCGTGGCTCCTACAACCACTGTCTTTCGGCTGTTGCCCGCAGATCCGTTTCCATTTAATAAGTTGTCGTTACTCATACGCTTTGCTGCTTAATCTTCACCCTTGAGGCCATGTCCTCGCCCAATTCTCAATTCTTCCCCAACTTCCGCGCAACCGCCTCGGCACACCTTTCGCCATCCATTGCGGCTGAGACAATTCCTCCAGCATATCCTGCTCCTTCTCCGCATGGAAACAGCCCCTGCGTTGCTGGATGCTCGAGCGAATCCTTATCCCGGGGAATTTTTACCGGCGATGAGGTCCTGGATTCCACACCGACGACCTGCGCCTCATTGGTTAAATAACCCTTCATCTTACTTCCAAAGTTCCTGAACCCTTCACGTAATGCATCATTTATGACTGGCGGAAGGACCGATTTCAAGTCAACGCTGACAACACCGGGTTGATAAGACGTATCAGGCAGCGATGCAGAAATCTTGCCATCAACAAAATCCAGCAATCGTTGCGCCGGCGCCTGCTGCGTGCCTCCTGCCATGGCGCACGCTTTTCGCTCTACTGACGCCTGAAATCTGAGCCCGGCCAGTGGGCCGTATTCATGGTGCTCCTTGAAATCGTTTTCATCGACCGTTACTACGATACCTGAATTCGCATACAGTGAATCGCGGCGTGAAGGACTCATTCCATTCACAACGACTTCCCCGTTTTGGGTTGCTGCGGGAACGATAAATCCACCCGGACACATGCAAAAAGAAAAAACGCCTCTATCCCTGCCGTTGACGCTCGCCTGATGCACCAGCGCATAGGACGACGCGGGCAGCCAGGGATCGCGCGCTGTGTTGATGTGATATTGAATTTTGTCGATCTCGGTCTGGCTATGCTCGATTCGCAGGCCGAGCGCAAAAGGTTTGGCTTCGATGAGGATTCCGGACTTGGGGAGCAACTCAAAAATATCGCGCGCAGAGTGTCCTGTGGCCAGTATCACGGCTCCGGCGTTGATACGATCTCCGTTAGCGGTGACCACACCGCGCAGGATGCCTCCTTCCAGTAGGAAGTCCGTTACGCGGGTATTGAAGCGCACCTCCCCTCCTTGCTGAATGATCGTATCACGCAAAGCAGCGACGAGCAGAGGAAGCTTGTTGGTACCGATGTGGGGATGCGCGTCGAACAGGATATCGGGCCGGGCGCCGTGGGCGACCATCACTTCGAGAATCTTGCGAATGTCTCCCCGCTTCTTTGAACGCGTATACAGTTTTCCATCTGAGTAGGTGCCCGCGCCACCCTCGCCGAAACAGTAGTTGGATTCGGGATTCACGACCTGCTCTTTATTGATCGCTGCAAGGTCTCGTCGCCGCGACTGCACGTCCTTGCCACGTTCCAGCACTACTGGCTTATATCCCAACTCGATGAGGCGAAGGGCGGCAAATAGCCCGGCCGGTCCGCTCCCTACGACGATCACTTCGGGCGAATTCGTAACGTTAACATAAGTCACCGGACGGGGGGCCACGCTGGATTGCTCGAATGGCCGAAGGATTTCGCACTGAACACGGACCACTACATTTCGGGCACGCGCATCGATGGAGCGCTTTATCGGCTGGATGAATACGGTGCCATCCGCGGGTAACGACAGCTTGCTGTGCAATACTTGCTGAAAGAGGTCATCATCAAATGCCTCGCGTGGAGAGAGAACGAGTTCAACGGTTCGCATTAGTGGAAGGGAGTTAGCCTTCAAATGTTTCTGCAAATATAGCGCATGAAACGATTGAGGAAAGTCATCCTTTCCAGGAACCGGCATACTGAAAAATGCCGAAAGCAGGATCACTAACAATGAAATGCTAATAAAGAAAACTTTGCGGTCCTTAGCGTTTTTGTGCCTTTGCGGTTAAGTCTTCTGCCGTAGGCCTTTGCTCCCTTCGCTGCCTTTCTCTCCAGTTGTGCCCTTTTCGCTGCAGCGTGGATGAGAGAATTGCGATAGGCGGGAAGGAGGCAAAGGCAGGAAACAAAAGGCCTACGGCAGAAGACTTAACCGCAAAGGCACAAAAACGCCAAGGACCGCAAAGTTTTCTTTATTAGCATTCATGGTATGTGAAAAGCCAGACAATCATCAAACCCCTGAGATGCTTGATTTTTAACTAGATGTCATGGCCAGACAATCACCGTGAAAAATCAACGGAAGGAAAACACGTTGCCTATGTTCACACCAAAGTGAAACGTTGTCGAAAATGACTCCTGAGGCACCTCGGCAAATCGTTCCACGTTTGCATCATCGACGTCGAAACTCCGATATCCGATGTCGGCAGAAACGAAAGCATCAACGGAAAGGCCACTCGCATTGTTCCTTCGCATGATCCGATAGCCCAGCAGGGCGCCCCACTCGACACGTTGCTCCGTCGCATTGAACGTAAAGAGGTTGTTTGACGATAGAGAATTGGGAACAAACTCATTCACAAAATGTCCCAGGTTGGTAAACCGTATCTCGTGACCAAAGTACCACATCCCTACGTTCAATGGATTGTAGAACTTCTGTTTAATGGCAATGGTGTATCCGCGTTCGAACTTCTTCCCGGGCGTTACTTCGCTGTCAGCGACAAAAAAAGGATCCCGAATTCCTATAAATTCAAATTCGTGTCCCAGGCGCTCCTGCAAATAGAACTCAATGGCCAATGGCAGCTGACCAGCCGCCAGCCACACAGGATTGGTGCCAAATATGACGCCGTTCACCTCATTGTACCGCGGCGTAAAGTACCCGGAATGCCTCTTGCTGGCCGGCTTCCTCGTCGCCTGGCCCTGGGGTTGCGTATGCGGTGGAGCGGTCGGGGGTTTAATCTTCGTCGCCATTTCGCTGATCTCGGCACCCAGCTTCTTGTCGTCGTAGAACGGTCGGTAATAACCCGAAAGCTTGCCGTCATTTTCGTATATCTCCCACGTGCCGGTCTTTAAGTCTCCATCCATGGCCCCTTTCGTTTGCAACGTACCGCTGGCATAATATCCATAGTACACACCCTTACCTGACTTGTACGCGCAGGTTCCTTCGCGCTGCCCGTCCTCATAGTAAAACTCCCACGTATCCTCACGCTTGTCTTCCTGGATCGAGCCCTTTATTTTGAGCTTACCACTTTCGTAATATTCCAGATATTCGCCGCGGCCATCGCTGTAAACCACCTCGCTCCTGATCTTGCCACCGGGCGAAAAGGAAATCCATTTCCCCGTTTTCTTACCCCCTTCAAACAAACCAGTACCCGACGTCTTCCCGTCTTCAAACCAATATTCCCACTGGCCCGTAGGCTCATCGTTGACGATGAGCCCTTTCGAAGCAGCCTTCCCCGACGGATAATAGCTGGTCCACGTTCCTGACTTCTTTCCATCGGTGTATTCGCCATCGTTTTGCAGCGTGCCATCCTCGGCGAAATATCGCCAGAATCCCACCGAACGAGCTCCTGCTTTCGGGCCCTCGGCACGGACTTTTCCCGAATGATAATACTCCATATATCGCCCGTGATCGTCGTCGTAATCAATCTCCCCCTTCAGCACACCGTCTTCAAAATGAGTTTTCCAATGGCCCTGCCGTTGGTTCTTTTCATAGCTGCCGGCTTCCTTGAGATGACCATTCTCGTAATACGTCTTCCATTCCCCCTCGCGGTCGCGTCCGTTGATAATGCCTTCCATACTTTTCTGACCGCTCTCGAAAAAATATTCCCACATTCCATAGTTGGCGCTCTTGAAAAGGATACCTCGCATCTTCAGCTTGCCTGTTTCGAAATAAAATTCCCAGACGCCCGAAGTCTCGTTGTTTGTGAACTGACCGCGCGATTCGATCTTCCCGTTGAGGAAGTAGGATACATAGCGACCGTGTGGAGTATTACGGACGGTGTCTTTCACCTGGTAGACTTCCTTGATGATCTTTTTGTCCTTGTCGTGGAAGGTTTGCCGCGTGGGGCCTTTCGCGGAGACCTTTGGCTGACCCGGAACCTGGCCCTTCGGTGAGCCCGCATGGCTACCAGGAGCCTGCCCAAACGTGGCAGACGTTGCGAGACACAACGCTACAGCCAGGGTGCAAAGGAGGCTCAACAAGTCGGGAGTTCTCAAAAAAAGGAATTTTGGGCTCCCTAATTTTGATGATCAAACTAACTTTTGGAAACGATTTCCGACGGGTTGCTGAGAAAGGCGGCCTTACCCCACTCTTCCTTCTCCAGATCGCTCCAGAGCTCTGGGAAAAACATAATTTTCTGAAAACGGGGTGGAAGGAACTTCTGCCAATTCGTGCCACCCGTCGCTTTGATTTCACTGGTCGCTTTCTTCAAATAGTGACCGGCAGCCTTCAGGTGTGCGAGTGGCCATAGCACATTCGCGTAAACGTCAAGTTCTCTCAGCGCCGCGATAACGGAGGGTGAGTTGGTAAAGTGCCGGAGATAAATCTTCCGGATATTCCGGTCCCGAAACTTCATACCCATCGCCTTGAACGAAGGCATATACTTCTCTTCAAATTGCTGAAGCGTTAACGTCTTCTTGCCTGTAGCCAGTTCCGTCGCGCCACTCCGCCAATAGAGTTTCTCCACCTGCAGATCGATGTCGCTGTACTCGTTCAACGCGACGCGCTCGGCGGCGTTCACGAGGTTGATCATATCGGTACACGATATCTCGATCATCCGGTACTGCGCTGACTGGAATCCACTTGCCGGAAGGAGCGACATACGAAACTTCAGAAACTGATCTTTTTCCATTCCTTCTACCATGATGGAAAAAGACTCGCGCAGTTGGTAAAAGTATCGGTTGATCCGTGTGAGTCGTTCCACAAACCAAGACTCTGTAATGTCGTCCTTTGCTGCGATCTGTTCCGTCTCCCAAAGTATCAGATTGAAATAGAGTTCCGTGATCTGATGATACATGATAAATATCTTCTCGTCGGGAAACTGTGTCTTCGGCGACTGCAGGCTCAACAGCGTATCGAGGTGAATATAGTCCCAGTAAGTAAGGTAATCGGAATACAACAACCCGTCGAGATACGACGAGAGGTCCTGCCCCATCGCGTTGTACTTGGTTTGCAGTTTCCTCAGTTGCTCCTGTAGCTTAAGATTTTCTTCCCTGGCCGCGTCGGACAGTTTTGACTCCGCTGATTTCAGTTGCTCCTCCATGGGTCGCTCCGGCGAATTGGGGTAGACGTGCTCGGCCATTTTCTTGAAAAGTCAGAATGCAAATTAGTTGTGTAAATTGGGTCGAAGTTAGGACAAATAGAGCAAACTGTAACGCCACGGTGTTCACATTCCTCTGGTCCTGTAACTAACGAAATTGTATGGCCAACTCTTCATCACGCGAAAACAAAGTGCGGAAGCATACGAAGCAGGATCCCTTTGAGCATCCGGATTTTTATGAGGTCGACGACCTGCTCACGGACGAACACAAGCTGATCCGAAGTTCGGTCAGGGAATTCGTGAAACGCGAGATTTCTCCTTACATCGAGGAGTGGGCGCAGGCGGCACATTTCCCCTACGAAATCGTTCGCAAGTTCGGAGAGATCGGGGCCTTTGGACCAACCATAGGCATTGAATACGGAGGCGGCGGACTCGACTATATTGCCTATGGCCTCATCATGCAGGAAATTGAGCGCGGTGATTCAGGCATGCGATCGACGGCATCCGTGCAAGGGTCGCTGGTGATGTATCCCATCTACAAATTTGGCAGCGAGGAACAAAGAAACAAGTACCTGCCGAAACTGGCAAGCGGCGAGTGGCTCGGTTGTTTTGGACTCACCGAACCCGACCATGGCTCCAACCCTGGGGGTATGGTAACAAACTTCCGGGATATGGGTGACCATTACCTGTTGAACGGAGCAAAACTTTGGATATCCAATTCTCCCAAAGCGGATATAGCAGTTGTTTGGGCAAAAGACGAATCTCAACGTATACACGGACTCATCGTTGAGCGTGGGATGGAAGGTTTCTCCACGCCTGAGACGCATGGCAAATGGTCTTTGCGGGCGAGCACAACGGGAGAGCTAGTGTTCGACAATGTCAAGGTACCGAAAGCTAACCTGCTTACCGGGAAGAGCGGCCTGGGTGCGCCTATGATGTGTCTTGACTCGGCGCGGTATGGTATCGCATGGGGAGTCATTGGTGCCGCGATGGATTGCTACGAATCGGCCAGGCGATACGCGGCCGAGCGCATTCAATTCGGCAAGCCTATCGCTTCCTTTCAGCTCGTGCAAAAGAAACTGGCGGAAATGCTCACGGAGATCACCAAAGCGCAATTGCTAAATTGGCGGCTGGGTATGTTGATGAATTCGGGAAAGGCCACCACGCCACAGATATCGCTGGCAAAGCGCAACAACGTTCAGGTAGCGTTAGAAATCGCGCGGGAAGCACGACAGATTCATGGTGGTATGGGAATAACAGGGGAGTTTCCTATGATGAGGCACATGATGAACCTTGAGTCGGTCCTGACGTATGAAGGCACGCACGATATTCATTTATTGATACTTGGGCAGAAGATCACGGGCATCCCGGCGTTCTCAGGTTAAAAGTCTTTGCGCCCTCCGCTCCCTTACTGCCTTTTATTCAATGTACGCCGTGAACGTTACCCTTTGCACGGGATTTTGCGGATCGTTCGAATACAGGGTCACTGCCTTGGTGTGATTGCCCTTTCGGTCTCCAGGATTGAACTCAACATGGAGGGTGGTGCTCTCGCCCGGCTTCAATGAATTGCGCCCGGCAGACGCAGTGATGCACGAACAATTGCCTTGCAACGAGCGAATATCTAACTCTTTCTTTCCAGTATTCGTGAGCGACATTTCCTTCATGGCCGTTTGATTCGGCCGGATTCGTCCCATATCAATTGAACTGCTCTGCAATTTCAGCTGAGGTGCTTTCTGCAAATCCTCGGGTTTGAGACCCGCGAAGTTGTCTTCCAACGTAGCATACACAGAAAACGACTTGTTCGGATTCAATTCATCGTCTGTCAATATTTCCACGTTATCAGAGTGGAAGCCATAAGCCTTCTTCAACTTGCCGTTGTATACGATTTTCACGTGACCGCGCTCACCCGGCTGAAGGGTTTTGGGCGTAACATCCACGGAGATGTACTTGGGACCTACATACTTACCCGAATAGGTTATCGGTTTCTGCCCTGCATTGATAAAAGGAAAGTCGCGCAACGCAGCCTCGTCCTGAAGGAAAACTTTACCCAGGTTAAAAGATGCGGTCTTTAACTTCCATCCTCCATTCACGACTTGAAACTCTGTGTTCGATGAACCGTTCCCCTGAACCTGCACCTGACCTTTGATTTGCAGGATTATTGGCGTGGGATCCAGATCCGTCGTTACTGTAAGGGACTTATTAAAGTATCCAGGACGGCCTTTCGGATTATAGCTGGCCTGTATAAACCCGGTCTTACCTGCCGCGACAGCATCTTTCGACCAGCTCGGCGTCGTGCATCCGCAAGAAGCCTGAACCGTGAGTACCCTCACAGCCCTGCCGCTGTTATTAGTGAACAGGAATTCGTGCAGTACCGGCCCACCTTCTTCGGTAATTGAACCGAAATCAAAGGTTTCCTCCCTGAATTGAATAGGTTTCGCGAGTTGTCCGAACGTCGCACCTGCCATCGTTAAAAAAATGATCGTTGCCCAGATCTTCATGGAAGTGTCAAAATTTTGCCCACAAATTTAAAACTAAATCGCTTCAGCTTTTATTTTATTTATTTGCAAAACTATGGCCAGAATTCTTACGGGAATACAGAGCAGCGGAAAGCCGCATCTTGGAAACCTCCTTGGCGCGATCATACCCGCAATCGAGTTGTCCCGACAATCGGGAAACGATTCATTCTTTTTCATTGCCGATTTACATTCCATGACGTCGGTCAAAGACGCGGTAACGCGTATAGAGAACACCCGCGCGGTTGCCGCTGCCTGGCTCGCTTTCGGTTTTGATGTAGAGAAAAACTATCTATACCGGCAATCCCGCATTCCCGAGGTGTGTGAGCTCACCTGGTACCTGAGTTGCATGGCACCCTATCCGATGCTGGCCAATGCGCATTCATTCAAGGATAAGGCAGATCGCTTGTCCGACGTAAACGCCGGGCTCTTCACCTACCCGGTGCTCATGACCGCCGATATCCTATTATACGACGCTGATTTTGTTCCCGTGGGAAAAGATCAACGTCAGCATCTCGAGATCGCGCGCGACATTGCCACGGCATTCAATAGCTACTATGGAGAAACGTTTGTCGTACCTGCTGCCAGGATCGAAGAAACGGTGATGACGATTCCGGGTACCGATGGCCAGAAGATGAGCAAATCATACGGCAACATCATCGACATCTTTCTTCCGGATAAGGAATTGCTGAAGCAGATCAAGACCATCAAGACGGATAGCACGCCCATGGAAGCGCCGAAGAATCCTGATACGGACAACGTATACGCTATATACAGCCTTCTCGCTTCCGACGACGAGAAAGCGATACTGCGAAGCAAGTACGTGAATGGCAACTTTGGTTATGGCCACGCGAAGCAGGAGCTGTACGAACTCATTATTCGCAAGTTCGGTCCGCAACGGAAAATGTATGCACACCTGATAAGCCATCCCGAGGAACTGGAACGGCAACTTGCCCTTGGAGAAGACAAGGCGCGCCTGATTGCCCGCGAAGTGCTGCAGCGCGTTCGTAGGATAGTCGGATTCGCCTAGCTCAGGACGTCCAGACTACCTGCTGTTTGTCCTCTCCAACACTGAGGATGATGCGTACTGGACTGGCCGTCAGCACGAGCCGTGTGTCCTTGCCAGGCATTGTCTCTACTTCAACAGGAACACCTAGTCCGAGATACCCGATGGGCATGAGGACATCATTATCCGGACAATATTTGTCGTGCACTTGCTGCAACGCATCTTCCAGGAAACCGCCATAGTCCTCCTGAAAATCATCTTCCAGGTCGTGGAGTTCCTCTTCGAGGTCGTCGTATTTGGGGTTGTTGTAATCGACTTTGGCGAGTTCTTCGCGCTTGCGAATTATCTTCAAAAGTGCTGCATCGAGCGCTTTTACATCCATGGTTCAATTTTTCGTAATATTAAAAAAAAGTCGCTACTCAGTCTTTCAAATTTAACAGAGAATAAATCGAAAGTTGAGAATTATTGGTCCAAAATTGTCCATCACTCTCCCCGAATCGAACTCCCGATTTTGACAATTGCTGACCCGTATTCGCAAGACTCAACTACTCCTTAACTAATCCCTGCCCTTCCCGGCAACCATCCGCCGCCCGCTGATGAATGGGCAATTTTTCGACTCCAAATTCTCAATTATTTGACAATCAGTGAATTAATCAATACTAAAATCTTTTTTACCTTTGTCCGATTTGGCAAGCATTACCACAAGTTCATGGAAGATTTGAAACAACTCGTACACTCGCGGGCCCAGGCATGGCTCGATAGTTCAACGATCGATGACATCACGAAAGCCGAAGTAAGAGCGCTGATAGCCAAGCCCGACGGCAAGGAGCTTGTAGACAGCTTCTATAAGGATCTTGAGTTTGGGACCGGTGGCCTCCGGGGAATCATGGGAGCAGGCTCCAACTGTATGAACAAGTACACCGTGGGCATGGCCACGCAAGGACTTGCCAACTACCTGAACAAGACTTTCCCGGGGAAGAGAGTGCAGGTAGCCATTGCCCATGACAGCCGGAACAATAGCCGGTTTTTTGCCCAGGTAGCGGCCGATGTGCTGTCGGCCAATGGCATCCACGTGCACATGTTCTCCGAACTCCGCCCCACGCCGCTGCTGTCGTTCGCCATCCGCTATCTCAAGTGTGACTCTGGGATTGTTGTCACTGCCTCGCACAATCCGAAGGAATACAATGGATACAAAGCTTATTGGAATGATGGCGCACAAGTGGTGCCCCCCCATGACAAGAACATTATCACCGAAGTAAAAGCCATCAGCGCATTCGATCAGGTGAAGTTTACAGCCAATACGGCGCTGATCAGCAGCATCGGGCCCGAGGTTGAGAACGCCTACTATGAAGAAGTAAAGAAGCATATTCCAAATAAAGAAGTAATTGCACGACATAGCAATATTCCGCTGGTTTACAGCAGTATACATGGCGCTGGCATAACCATGGTTCCCACGTGTGTGGAAGCCATCGGGTTCACCAATCTGCAGGTCGTCGATGAGCAGAAGGTGCCAGATGGAAACTTCCCAACCGTTCAATCGCCCAATCCCGAAGAGCGCTCGGCCATGGAGCTGGCGATCAAAAAGGGTAAAGCTGTCGGGGCTACGCTCGTGATGGCCACCGACCCCGACACGGACCGTGTGGGTATCGGTGTTCGGCAGAGTGACGGTGAATTTGTCCTGCTTAATGGCAACCAGGCTTTTAGCCTCATGATGTACTTCATCATGAAAAATCTGAAAAGCAAGACCAATGCTTATGTAGCCAAGACCATCGTAACCACAGAGCTCGTTGACACGATGGCCGCAAAGCTGGGAGTTGAATGCTACAACACGCTAACGGGATTCAAATACATAGCCGAGTTGATGGGAAAGCTGGAAGGCAAGAAGACCTTTGTAGCTGCCGGAGAGGAAAGTTATGGCTATATGGTAGGCGATTTTGTTCGCGACAAAGATGCCGTGTCGGCCTGCGCGTTCTTCGCCGCCATGGCAGCGGCCGCAGCAGACGAAAAGAAATCGCTGTACGATTGGTTGATCGATATGTACGTTGAGTACGGATATTACAAAGAACAGCTCCTGAACGTTACCAAGAAAGGCCAACAGGGAGAACAGGAGATCAAGGCGATGATGCAAAAGTTCAGAACGAACCCTCCTTCCGAGATCATCGGGTCAAAGGTGACGCACCTGCTTGACTACCAGTCGCTGAAGGAAAAAGACCTGGTTGCGGGTGGCGAGAAGCGCCTCGACTTTCCTGCCTCGGACGTGTTACAATTCTACCTCGCAGATGGCACCAAAGTATCTGTGCGTCCGTCAGGTACAGAGCCCAAGATAAAGTTTTACATCAGCGTTAAAACCGAGCTTAAAAGCCGTGGGGAATTCGAAAAAGTAACAGCGATCCTCAACAAAAAGATCGAAGGTATTGAGAACTACCTGATGCATATTTGATGATCTTTTGATTCGTCGATTTGCTCATTGTAAAAGCAACGATTGACAGGATTGGATAACAGACATCTGGTATTAGGAGCGGATCATTAGTATCTTATTCATAGTAGTAACCGACTGATTAGTTGTATTGGGATTTGCGGGTTAACGCAGCTCAATCAACAGATCAACAGATCAACAGATCAACAAATAAATGAAGCGCGTTGCCTTCTATACTTTGGGTTGCAAGCTCAACTATTCCGAGACCTCAACGATCTCCCGGATGTTCGAGGAGCGCGGTTACACGAAGGTGGACTTTACCGATAAGCCCGATATTTTCATCATTAATACTTGCTCCGTCACCGAGAACGCCGACAGGAAATGCCACAAGATCGTGCGTGAAGCGCGGGCGATTTCTCCTAACGGTTATGTAGCCATCATCGGGTGCTATGCACAGTTGAAGCCTAAGGAAATATCAGAGATTCCCGGCGTCGATGCGGTGCTCGGAGCAGCCGAGAAGTTCAGGCTCGTTGAATTGCTGGACGGATTTGTGAGACCTCCTCAGCCGCAGGTATTCACGTCAGACGTAGAGACAGCCAACACGTTCAACACGGCCTATTCGCTGCACGACAGGACACGCACCTTCCTCAAGGTGCAGGATGGCTGTGATTATTCCTGCACGTTTTGTACCATCCCGCAGGCGCGCGGCGCGAGCAGAAGCGACAGCATTGCTAACATCATGCGCACAGCTGGCGACATCGCCCGCACCGACGTCCGCGAAGTGGTGCTAACCGGTGTCAACACCGGCGACTTCGGTTTGCATGGCGGGATCCGCGTGGAGCGCTTCATCGATCTCATCAAAGCACTCGACGCCGTTGAAGGCATCGATCGCTTCCGTATATCGTCTATAGAACCCAACTTATTAACGGACGCGATCATCTCGTTCGTTGCCGACTCGAAACGCTTTGTTCCTCATTTTCACGTACCCCTTCAATCGGGCTCGAACAAAATTCTGAAACTCATGAAGCGTCGTTATCAGCGCGAGCTATACGCCGATCGCGTGCGGCTGATTAAGGAAGCGATGCCGTTAGCCTGCATTGGCGTGGATGTGATCGTCGGATTCCCCGGAGAGACCGACGCGGATTTCCTGGAGACCTATGAATTCCTGAACGGGCTTGATACCTCCTACCTCCACGTTTTCACCTATTCCGAGCGCGCGAATACACCGGCCGCTGACATGGCGGATGCGGTCCCTCATGCCAAGCGTGCTGAACGCTCCAGGATGCTGCACATCCTCTCGGACAAAAAGAGGCGCAAATTTTATGAAGAGAACCTCGGCCGGACCGCGAACGTGCTTTTTGAGAACGACACAGAAGACGGTATGATGCATGGCTTCACCGAGAACTACGTGCGAGTAGCGGCCAAATACGATCCTATTCTCGTCAATGAACTCGTGCCGGTTAATCTGTTAAGAATCAATGATCGCGGACACGTGGAAGTCGAGCAGGCGGAAACTCAATTAGTAATGAGTAATGAGTAATTGGGAGGCCACAGTTAGCGCACAGTTAGCGCAAGTCTTCCCATTCACCTTGCAAAAGATGGCGATGAACCTGGCGGGAGACTTGTGCGGCTTATAATCTGGTGATGAACCAAATGCCAGTCTGAAGACTGGCCCCGACGTTAGCGCAAGTCTTCCCATTCACCTTGCAAAAGATGGTGATGAACCTGCGCTTCTAAATGCGCCTCGGAAGACTTGCGCCAGCTTGCGCCAGCTCCGCGATTACTAATTCTTTTCTAGAGCCATGCACCTATAAATAACTGAACTCAAGTCCATTATACTCTTATCCATAAAGCCCCACACCCGTTGATTCTAACACGCTGCCTATTTCACCTGCAATCGCATGCAACTTCCATTACGGCACTTCGTCATTCATTTTTAAGCCACATCGGTCAGACTTAGAAGCAATTCTTACATGACTGACATATTACAGTTATTCGACCAGCATACCCCCCGTGGTACGCATTACATTTGTATCGGCAATTGGATGTTTAGTTTATTAAAGGTTAGGGAGTAGGAAGAGGATCGGGAAGTGTTGGAGAACGGTGTGATCTTCTTCCTTTTTTTTGCTTCAATTTTTTTCTAGCCAGCGATCATGACTGAGGATCAAAACTCCTCAGTACATGTTGCTGTTCAGCCAGATTTTATCCTGCCATCTTTCAACTCTATTTTTCTATCAGACATTGAAGCGAGCTGTTCATTGTGCGTGACAATGACAAATGTCTGACCAATATCCTTTCGCAACTGAAAAAACAGATTGTGGAGGTCCACTGCATTTTTAGAATCCAGGTTTCCACTGGGTTCATCTGCCAGAATAAGATCGGGTGCGTTGATCATGGCTCGTGCTACGGCAACACGTTGCTGCTCTCCCCCGGAAAGTTCGGAAGGCTTGTGCTGTATGCGCTCCTTCAGACCGAGCATCTCCAGTAGTGCGTTTGCACGATCTCTCACCTTGCGTTCATCCCCAGATGCAATCAAACCCGGTATCATCACATTCTCGAGGGCTGTAAACTCGGGCAGCAGGTTGTGAAACTGAAACACGAACCCAATCGACTTGTTTCTGAACGAAGCCAGATTTTTGGCCGACTGGCTGAACACATCCTTGTTGTGTATGACCACCTTGCCCTTATCGGGTGTATCGAGCGTGCCCAGTATATGCAACAAGGTACTCTTGCCTGCGCCCGATGCGCCGACAATCGAAACGATCTCACCTCGTTCAATTGAAATGTCTATTCCCTTGAGTACTGCGAGGTCGCCGTACGATTTTTCAAGGCCGGTTGCCTGGAGCATGAAATAAGTTGTTTCCTTGAATTAGTAGCGTAAATAAATTAGTTTCGCAACAAACTAAAAATTCATGAACATCCACGAATATCAAGGCAAGGAAATTCTCAAGAAGTATGGCGTCACCATACAACGTGGGATTGTTGCGGATACTCCAGATAGTGCCATCCAGGCGGCCAAGGAGTTAGCGGCAGAAACGGGCACGAAATGGTTTGTCATTAAGTCGCAGATACATGCCGGAGGACGTGGAAAGGGCAAGGTCAAGGAAACTGGTTCGCATGGTGTCGTGCTCGCCAAGAGCATGAACGAGGTTCCGGAGAAGGTGAAGGCTATATTGGGTGGAACGCTCGTAACGCATCAGACCGGGCCCGAAGGTAAGAAGGTGAACAAAGTGCTGATCGCCGAGGACGTCTATTATCCTGGCGAGCATCAGCCGAAGGAGTATTATATGAGCATTCTGCTCGACCGCTCAAAAGGATGTCCCGTTATCATGGCATCTACTGAAGGGGGCATGAACATTGAAGAGGTAGCCGATACGCATCCCGAAAAGATTATTAAAGAATGGATTGATCCCGCGATAGGTCTGCAGGGTTTTCAGGCGCGCAAACTTGCTTTTGCTTTGGGCTGGGAAGGGAATGCTTTCAAAGAGGGCGTTAAATTCATTAACTCGTTATACGCGGCATATCTGGGACTCGATGCGTCGATGTTCGAGATCAACCCGCTGCTAAAAACCTCTGACAATCGTATTCTCGCTGTCGATGCAAAAGTGAATCTGGATGACAACGCCTTGTATCGTCATAAAGACCTTGCCGAGCTCCGCGATATCACGGAAGAAGATCCTTTAGAAGTTGAAGCGGGCAAGGCAGGCCTTAACTATGTGAAGCTCGACGGCAACGTGGGCTGTATGGTGAATGGTGCCGGGCTGGCCATGGCAACTATGGACATTATCAAATTGTCTGGCGGCGAACCCGCTAACTTCCTCGATGTAGGGGGTGGAGCAAATGCCGAAACAGTTGAAGCCGGGTTCCGCATCATCCTGAAGGATCCCAATGTGAAGGCAATCCTGATCAACATATTTGGTGGAATCGTTCGCTGCGATCGTGTGGCAAATGGTGTGGTTGAAGCTTATAAAAAGATCGGGGATATCAAGGTGCCCATAATCGTCAGGCTGCAGGGGACAAATGCGGAAGAGGGAGCCAAGATTATCGAGCAATCAGGTCTGAAGGTGTTCTCCGCCATCGTGTTGAAGGATGCGGCGCAACGCGTAAAAGATGTCCTGAAATAGATTTTCTCATCGGGCCAGGTTTGCCGATTGCGGTGGTTGTTTACATCTGGCCCGATTTTTCTTATATTTAGACGATAAGGCCTTTAACCGGAATGAAAAAATCAATCGTAGCGCTTTTGGTGGCATCCCTCGTGATACCTTTGACTACGTATTCCCAGAGCTTTTTTGCCCTTCGCAGAGAGCGTAATTTCCTCGTGAGCTTAGGCTCAGGAACGGCGAACTATTACGGTGAAATGGTGAACCCTGGTGAGCTTGGCCGATTGAGGCCAAATATCGCCGCCGGTGCGGAAATGTACCTCACTAGCCGCATTAGTGTGCGAACGGACCTCACCTGGTTTCAGCTTTATGGCAATGATGCCGACGCCGACGATGATCGTGCCGAGCGCAACCTTCACTTCAGGTCCAACAACGTTGAGCTGGCATTTCTGGGAGTCTATAATCTCAGCCCGATGGGTCAGCGCTTCTATCAGCGCTCAGCCTTGAACTTCCACGCTTTCGGAGGCTTTGCTGTGATGTATATGAACCCTAAGGCCAAGGCCGCCAACGGAGACTGGACGGCACTCCAGCCCCTTCGCACCGAAAATGTCAAATACAGTCGGGTTCAACTGGTCCTGCCGGTTGGCCTTGGCGCGCGAATCAAGATCGATCCGTTCTTTAATATACTGGTGGAGGCGGGATATCGATTTACTTTCTCCGACTACCTTGACGATGCCAGCAGTACGCGATACGCGGATATCAAACCCGATGAAGGTGAGCGCTACTACTTCTCTGATCGTCGGGAAGGCGAGAATCGCCCGCGGGAGGACAGGCGCACAATTGCAGGCAAGCGGGGCAATCCCGGAAAGAATGATGGTTATATGATTGCCAACATTACGTTGCAATACTATTTGCCCAACCTCGTGTTTGCTGACTTCTATCACAAACTCTACACGACGAAACGGAAGGCTTATTATAGGAGGCCTAGATCACAATAGAATTGACAATTCACAATTGACAATTTACAATTATCGAGGGACCTGCCGGTCCCTTTTTTGCTGTTGTCGGGGTCGATAGACCCGTCCCTGATTGTCAATTGTTAATTTCACTCCATCAATATCGACTCATACCGCTTCGTATTTCCCAACGTCTGGGCTACGCCCTTGCTGACTGAAAGAAGGGGTTGGGAATCGATGTGGATTGGCAGATTGAGGCGTTTCTCGAAGCGCTCGCGCATACCGCGCAGCAATGCATTCCCTCCCGTGATGTGAATTCCACCTTCATAAATGTCGGCAGCCAGCTCTGGCGGGCATGACTCCAGTGTTTGAATCACAGCGTTCTCTATGGCGACCAGGAACTTGTCGAGGATGCGTGCGACCTCCTGATAACCAATCGTCCGGACCACGGGGATGCCTCTGATCAAATCCTTTCCGCGAACCTGCATGGGTTGCGGCGGATCAGCGATCTTATCCATTACAGCCCCTACTCCTATCTTCACGAGTTCGGCCGTCTTGATGCCAATCGCCATGTTGTACATCTTCCGGAAGTGGTCCTGAATTTCAACGTCAAACATATCGCCTGCAGCTTTCACCGATTGAAAGGCGGCTATGCCTGACAAAGAGATGACGACGATCTCTGTAATCCCTCCACCTATGTCTACGAGCATTTTGCCCTCCGGTGTCGTGATGTCGAGGCCAATACCCAGTGCGGCGGCCAACGGTTCGTATACCATATACATGCGGCGCGAATTGAACTGGCCTAGCGCGTCACGCAGCGCCTGTTGCTCAACCGAAGTGGCAAAAAACGGAATACCCGAAATGATATGATTATAGCCGGAAAAGAAAGACTTGCGCGGCGAAATATCGGTCACCATCTGCCGGATCATTTTAATGGCACATTCGTAATCGGCTATCACGCCTCCCTTGAGGGGTTTGACCGGGAGCAAGTTATCAGGGCTCTTTTCGAACATGTTGTACGCCATCTCCCCCACCGCACGCACCGCCTGGCTTTCAGGGTCAAGCACGATGTACGAAGGCTGCGAAAGCATTATCCTGCAATTGTCGCTCATCACTGTGTTCGTGTTACCGAGATCAATAGCGATGTCTGTGCTGCGTAAAAAGTTCAGTGTCATTTCGTCTGAAATTAGGGTTTTGCCGTCTATTCAACTTCACGATGGCAGGCAACGTTAGAATGTACAAAATCGTAACCTAAAAAAATTCAAACACCTTCAATGCAATGGCAAATCAATCCAACAAATCGCGAAGGAGTTCATCGAGAAAGCGCTCACCAGTGCCGTTGTAGCCGGGGCAGTACCTTCTGTACCATACGCGAGACAAAGTAACATACTTACGCTGAACGATGCTACACTATCCGGGAAATTCTCGGTGAACGGAAGTCAATTAATTCTCCATTCCCATCAGCGAGTTCGGCAGCACAATCTTAAACGTCGACCCACCACCGATGGAAGACGTAAGCTCTATCGAACCATTCAGCTTTTGTACCGCCTTCTTCACAATATACAAGCCAAGTCCGTTGCCTTTCGATCGCTCATTGCCGCGGAAGTACATGTCGAACACCTTCCCCTGAAGTGTCGGATCAATACCCTGTCCGTTGTCTTGCACTTTGATTATTACATTATCGCTCATGCCGTAAGCCCGGATGTCAATGGAGGGATCGAGCATCGACGCAAACGCAATAGAATTCTCCACCAGGTTTTCGACGATGATGCGGATCATTGCGGGATATGAAAAGAACGACGTATTCAGATCTACCGAAGTCGTGACCTTGAGACCGCCACGCGTAAGCTCATTCTTGAAACCGTCCAGCACGCTGTCGACAATCTCTTTCAGCATAACTTCCTTATATACTAACTGCTGCGTTCCTACATCGCTGATGGATTGCAGCTTTACCAGCATCTTATCGAGATTGCTCGCCGTTTCCCTCACCTTCGCGAACAGCTCAAGGGCATTCGGATCTTTCACGGTGATTTTTGCCACCTCTGCGAGTCCCAGGAAAGTTGTAATAGGTCGGCGGAAGTCGTGCGATGAGCGATAAAAAAATGTATCGAGTTCCTTATAGGCCTGGCGAAGATCCAGCGTCCGTGCGCCGATCTTCTCTTCAAGATCGCGGTTGATGCTGGCTATGGTTTGATTGGCTTCAATCAACTCTTCGGACTGCGCCTGGATTTCTTCCTTTTGCTCGAATATCTCGTAGTTGGCCCTCCGCATACGCAGGGTATACTGGTAAGTTTTGTAGGCAAAGATGCAAACCAGGATAAGGCCTACAAGTCCACCGATAATAATGATGCGCTGCTGGCCTATTTGTGCGCGTTGGAGTTTGATTTGATCCATCTGAATTACCTTATTCTGATTGAGCAGTTCGATCTGCTGATCCTTCTGTTCCATTTGATAAAGGGCCTGCATCTCCGCCAGCTTCATGGCATTCCCTTCACTGTAGATGCTGTCGTTGATATCGGCATAACTTCGATGGTACTGCAACGCGGCTTTGTAATCGCCCTTCTCCTCATAGTACTTCGAAAGGATAAGGCGATTGGTCATGATGAGGTTCTTGGATCCGGTTTCGCGCGCGAGTTCGCGAGACTTAAGGAGAAACTTTAACGCCTCAGGAAAATTATGCGTCTTGGTGTACAACTGCCCGATCTGATTGTAGGAAATGCTGAGCCCCTGTTTATTTCCAATACGTTCGTCGATCTCAAGGGCCTGAAACTGATAATCGAGTGCTTTGTCGAGTTGCCCCAGGTCTTCGTAAACGGCGGCCATATTGAAGATGCAAGCCGACACTCCTTCGCGATGACCTATGCGCGTGCGGATTTCCAATGAGCGGTTGAGATAATCGAGCGCCTTGTCGTACCGCTTCTCCTGGTAATACAATACACCGAGCACGTTGTAACTGTTTGATATTCCATGCTCATCCTTGATCTCTTGCCGCAGGGTAAGTGAGCGTTCCATGTAGGCTTTTGCCTGCGCGAAGTTCAGTTGGTTCTTGTAGATCCATCCGATCTCGCTAAACAACTTTGCCATCTCGTATTTAACGCCCATGCGCTCCCAGATCTTCAGGGCATCGAGGTAATACTCCAAAGACACATCGTACTGCCCCAGCGCATCGTATACTTCACCCAGTTGGTTATACAACCCGGCGAGCACCTGAGGCTGGTCGCGAACGCGCAGGATATCGAGGGCCTTAAAAAGTTCGTCAAGGGACTTGAGATATTCTCCAAGGTGATAATAATAATCGCCCCGGTTTCGGTGACAAACCAGGGTGAGGTATTCAGAATCGTTCGAATCCGCGATGCCGCAACCTTTAAGCTGAAATTTTGCGGCCTGATCATAGTCTGTGAGATTCTTGCTCACCTCCGACAAAAGAAACCACAATTCCGCCTGGCCACTAGCGCGATTCTCCGATTCGTAAATGGATAGCGCCTTCCTGTAGTAAAATTCAGCATCCTTGTTGTGCCAAAGGATCACTTCCAGCCGGCCAAGATTCTTGTATGCATAAGCGAGATATCTTGAATTGGGGTGCTTTTCCAGTACTTTGGTGGCCTGCGTATAGAGATAGCGTGATGAATCGTATTGGGCGAGGGAGCGATATACATTGCCCCGGCTGGCATACGAGTAGGCAAGTATGTCATCCTGTGTAGAGGCCAGGGCGTCGGACTGCTCATACGTCTCGATGGCTTGTCGGAAGTCGCCGCTGCAAACGTAGCGATAAGCGATGAGAATAAGGGCAAGCCGCTCGCCACGCTCGTATTTCATAGTGGCCGACTCGTCGCGTGCATCTGAAGCATACTTGTACCCTTCCGCCACGTCGACGTCATACAGTCGCGTGGACAGATCGAGCAGAACGTCAACGCGCTGCCGATGATCGTTCAGATCGAGTAATAACTGCCTCAGGCTATCGATAGCTTGCTGCCCCCTTACCTGGCCTGCACACAACAAGAGGCACCACAGCCACAACGCATTTTTACGCATCACCCATCTACCCGTCCACTCAAGCGCGCAACATAGCACGAAGAAATATGTCTTAGACTTCGTTTTCCCGTTTGTTGACATCAGCGTATGTGAACGACATTTTTTTTCGCCAATACGTCAGTCTTCGACGATGCGGCACTCGTCGCATAATTTCGTTGTAATTTCGGGTCGCAACAACCCTTCTCGCGGATTTCTCGCGCAACTTTGAAATTCCCTGGCCATAAACACGACAAACTCCCTAAGAAGCAGCGAACGGCGCAATCGTAAGGCAGCAACAGGCACCTTTTCTGCGAATAATACTATCCGCGATGGCGTTATCAACAATCTGTTGAAAATGAGGTCTATAGAAGCAACCCTGCCGCGCGCGGTTTCCGCTAATACAAAAGTGATAGCGATCGGTTCCGGACGTGCAGGTCTGCGCGTAATATTGAGCCATTATTGACAAAAACAGCTTTTTTTTGTCAATCTTTTTCCAAACAAGCCTTTACCCTGTATATTTAAAACTTGCATAAATTCTTTTAGAAAATGTCCAAAACAGCTGAATTGATCATCGACGGTAAGTCGTATACATTGCCATTGGTAGTTGGAAGTGAGAATGAAGTGGCTATTGATATTAGTGAGTTGATGGAGAAGACTGGCGCCATCACCTTAGATTTTGGATACAAGAATACAGGTGCCACCAAGAGCGCCATTACCTTCCTCGATGGCGACAAGGGTATTCTTCGATATCGTGGATATTCCATCGAAGAGTTGGCCGAAAAATCGAACTTCCTCGAAGTAGCCTATCTCCTCATTTATGGCGAGCTCCCCACACTACAACAATATGACAAATTCAGCCACGATATCAAGACGCACACACTCGTTCACGAAGACGTGAAGAAGATCCTCGATGGCTTTCCGTCTACCGCCCATCCGATGGGCGTGTTAGCCTCTCTCTTTTGCTCTCAGACAGCTTTTTACCCGGAATCTTTGGATCCGAATCGTTCTGTTGAGGGTGTGAACCTGAGCATCGTGCGCTCGCTTGCCAAGATGCCAACATTTGCTGCCTGGGCTTACAAGAATGCCGTCGGACATCCCGTAAATTATCCGGACAACAAGCTGGACTATTGTGGACGATTTATGAAGATGATGTTCTCTCTTCCAGCCGAAGACTTCGAGGTTGATCCTATTATCTCCGATGCGCTCGATAAGTTACTCATCCTCCACGCCGATCACGAGCAAAACTGTTCAACCTCAACCGTGCGCATCGTGGGTTCATCGAAGGCCAGCATCTACTCCTCTATCTCAGCTGGCATCAACGCACTTTGGGGGCCTCTCCACGGCGGGGCGAACCAGGAGGTGATTGTTATGCTGGAGAATATCAAGAAGGACGGCGGCGATACGGAGAAATGGATCAACAAGGCGAAAGACAAGAACAGCGGTTTCAGGCTCATGGGCTTTGGCCACCGCGTGTATAAGAATTTCGATCCTCGGGCCAAGATCATCAAGAAGGCAGCCGACGATGTACTGAAGAAACTGGGCGTAAATGATCCCGTGCTTGAAATCGCACAAAAGCTGGAAGAGGCTGCGTTGAAAGATCCATACTTTGTGGAGCGCAAACTTTATCCCAACGTCGACTTCTATTCAGGAATAATCTATCGCGCCCTGGGTATACCGGTGGAAATGTTTACCGTCATGTTCGCGATGGGCCGGCTTCCAGGCTGGATCGCTCAATGGAAAGAAATGCGCGAGAACAAGGAGCCCATCGGTCGGCCACGCCAGATCTATACCGGTGCAACGTTGCGACCTTATAATGGGATTAAGGAAAGGAAATAGAATTACTAATAAGTAGTGGGTAATTAGTAATTCCAAGGGGCCGTGGGGCCGCGTCTTGTTAATGTATCCGAAATTAATTCGGACGACTATAATTCAGGAACATTCTATGGACTTGCAACAATTTGAAAGCGCTGTGGCGCGCACCAAGGAGTTTTCCAAGCGGCCTTCGAATGAGGAGTTATTGCAGTTGTATGCGCTCTACAAGCAGGCGACGGAGGGTGACGTTGCCGGCGAACGTCCGGGAGGCTTTGACTTTAAAGCCATTGCCAAGTACGACGCCTGGGAGGATCTCAAGGGCAAGAACAAGGAAGTCGCTATCACCGAATACGTAGCGCTCGTTGATCAGCTTTCCACGCAGTACAGCTAACTATTGAATTTATTCTATCAACCACATATTGCTGACGGAGTCCATCACCTGGAGCCGGAAGAGTCGAAGCATGCCGTACGGGTGATGCGTCGTCGCATAGGCGACATCATCCATATAACAGACGGCAAAGGAATACTGTATGAGGCACGCATCTTGTCAGAAGATCAAAGCCAGTGCCTCTTTGAAGTGATCCGTACGCAACGAGAGCCATCGGTCAATAACCGTATTCACGTGGCCATTTCACCGCTAAGTCACGCAGATCGTTTCGAATGGTTCGTTGAAAAGGCGGTGGAGCTTGGTGTGAATCGCATCAGCATCATGCTCTGCGAACGAACCGAAAAACGACAGGTCAAACTCGAACGCCTGCACAAGATTGCCGTCGGTGCGATGAAACAATCACAACGCTTCACGCTCCCGGACATAGATGGCCCAATTGATTTTGATTCCTTTGTATCGTCGTGTCGTGCAGATCAGAAGTTCATTGCCTTCGTCGATATCAGCAACCCGCAGCACTTGTTTACGCAGGCAAAGAAGGGATGCCTGTGTTAACTCTGCATTGGACCAGAAGGTGACTTCACGGCAGCAGAGTTAACACAGGCGCTTCATCACGGCTTCATCAAAGTAAGCCTTGGTGCCCATCGACTGCGTACTGAAACGGCTGGTATTGCCGCCTGCCACATGCTGAATTTGGTAAACTTGAGCTGATCATTGTACATTGTTCGCTAATACGGTCGCTTCAACAGCCGTCGCCTATGGTTTTGAATTACATCTGGGTCGCCTTCTTTCTCATTGCATTTGTGGTGGCCCTCATCAAATTGGTCGTGTTTCAGGACCATACCGTATTTCCGGCCATGCTGGAATCTACCTTCACCATGGCGAAGACGGGTTTCGAAATTTCCATAGGACTCACCGGTGTAATGACGCTTTGGCTTGGCTTGATGAAGATCGGCGAGAAGGGAGGAATGATCGCCATCCTGTCGCGACTCGTAGCGCCATTCTTCTCGCGTCTGTTCCCTGACATACCGCGCAACCACCCGGCTACTGGCGCAATCATCATGAACTTCAGCGCCAATATTCTGGGGCTCGACAATGCCGCCACGCCCCTGGGACTCAAAGCGATGAAAGAGCTGCAGGAAATCAACCCCAACAAGGAGACCGCCTCGAATGCCCAGATCATGTTCCTTGTACTCAATGCGTCTGGCCTAACCGTTATACCGATCTCGATCATAGCCGACCGTGTCACCATGGGTGCCGTCAATCCCACGAGCATTTTTATTCCGGTTCTCATTGCGCACTCATTCGCCACGCTGGCCGGTCTCATCTATGTGTCGATCCGTCAACGCATCAACCTGTTTGATCCCGTACTGCTCAGCTTTCTGATCGGCTCATTTGGCATCGTTGCCCTGAGCGTCTGGTACTTCGCGTCGCTGTCGCAGGAAGACCTGCAAAGTCAGTCGCTGATGGTGACCGCTGTCATCATCATTTCCGTCATTGTCACCTTTATAAGCATGGGGCTGTATCGCCGGATACCGGTGTTTGAAACCTTCATTGAAGGTGCCCGCGAGGGCTTCGAAACGTCGGTGAAGATCATACCCTTCCTGGTCGGCATCCTCGTGGCCATCGGCATTTTCCGCGCATCGGGCACCCTGAACTACATTACGGATGGCGTCCGCTGGACCCTTCAGGCATTCGGCGCCAACACCGATTTCGTTGACGCACTGCCCGTGGCCCTCCTGAAGCCGATGAGTGGTCAGGGCGCGCGCGCCATGATGATCGCCATCTCGAAAGATGCGCCCGATTCGTTCGTCGCAAACATGGCTGCCGTCTTCCGCGGATGCGCCGAAACGACTTTTTATATTCTGGCCCTATACTTCGGATCCGTAGGCATCCGGAACACGCGATACGCTGTAACCGGAGGCCTGATTGCCGATCTGTTCGGTATTCTGGGCGGTATTTTCGCCGGATATCTTTTCTTCCATTAGGGACCGGGAACGGCCTGTTTTTGCGGTACGAGAATAATATTACATATGTCCGCCACTCGTCGTTTTAGTATCGATTCGCATTTGTGAAAATCGAGCCGGACCGGTAACATTGTTGTATGGAAAAAAAGGCCGATATCCAAAAGACCATCTACGATAACGCGAAGAGTCACTTTCTGGGGAACTTCCCTGACTCCCTGCCAATCGAACAAGCCTACGTACACATTGGTATGTACCTCGGATGGATTATCGACGCAGGATTGTATTCGGAATACTTCGAAGAAGAAGCGTCGAACCAGATCTTTCGCTTTAAGCGTCGCGAGATCTCCTGCACGATACTCAGCGAAATTTGGGACGGATATCTTGGCTACGAACTCTTCAACCGCCATGGTAACATGTTTACCTATTACTATTACGGTGGCGGAATCTACCGCAATGACTACGACGAGATCCTGGTGAAAACCCTTCCTTCCATCTACCACGTAACCGACAGCTGGGACAATTATGAGAAGTTGAAAATGCGAATATCGATGAGGTTTAGCGATTGGAAAAAATTGGTGGGCGCGTGAGAATTTAATTAGTAATGAATAATTAGTTCTTCACCTTCCCACTCTTATCCATCGTAGTCTGCTCCCCATTTCCCCCCAGAATGGTTACTTCGCCTGTCAGGGTGGTGAATTGAAGTTCCGATGGGAGGAATGCCAATTTATAATTCATACTCCACGCAAGTCCATCTGACTTGTAAATCTTGGCCAGGGTCGCGTTGATCTTATTGTCCTGGTCCAATTGCTCCGAATAAATAAGCACGTAGTACAAGTGGCCCGCGGTATCCGAGAACGATAAAGCCTTCGACGATTTCAGTCGCCCCTCGCTGAAGCAGGCCTTCTCGACGGGAAAGGTAACTTTCACTTCTGGTGTACGCGCAGCGTTGATCGAATAGAGATAGCCTGAAGGACTCAACGAGTCGGCATAGTGCAGGCCAGCCGAATATCGCTCATCAATCACAACGAGCGGCCTATACTTTGAGTGGGCGTTGCCCACAAACAGCGGAATCGAATCGGCACCATTCACGATCCAGCGCATTTGCTCAGTTAGTCCCGAAAGCCTGGCCTGTTCTTCGCGCTGTGCGCCAGCAGCAAATTCACTTGTAGTCCGCACGAAAGCCTTCACAACCTCCCCACTTCCGTAGGTATCCTTTACAAAGTGCGGATAGTCCAACACGAGACTATCGACATTTCTTGCCAGCAGGTGCGCCGACAGGCTGTCGAGCCGGACCACGCTGGCAAGCGCCTGCCGGGCCATCTCGATGCGCGCATGAACACTGCTGGTGTCGGTGCGGGATTTTTGTTCGATCAATATCGACCGATATTCAAGATTCGCGATCTTCAGGGAGAACAACTCCATGGGTAACGGCGACTGGTCGTACTTTTTCAACTGCTCCATCAACAGCCGGTCGATGAGGGTCGTCAGATCACTGCGCACCGATACCTGTTCGGAGGACAACTTTTCGCGAAGCTTGTTGATCTCCGCATCGTAGGTAATGAGGTGCTGGCGCATGGGAAGGATATCGGTCTCAATACCGTGCTTGATTCGGCTGGCAAACGTGGCGTAATCCCAAAGGACCACCTTGTTCGCGTAAAAATCAGGGGCCGAAGTTCCTTCCGTGGCAAAGTTCGTAATCTCCTTTCCTTCCAGGGTTTGATCATAGCCCGTCTTGCCAATGATAGCGCTTGCCGACCGGTATTGGTCAAATGCCTTAACACACGAATCGAAACGCACCGACAGAACACCCAGCTTCTTAACCAACTGGTCGTCGGCGCGCAAATACAGCTCGCGTTCGCCGGGATAATCCTTTTGCAGGGTTACGTACAAAGCCCGTGATTTAATATACAGCGTGTCGGCGAGTTGGAAGTAATGCTTCACCATGCGAATGCGGTCCTTGCGCTCCCGGAGGCCCTCCTTGCGCTTCTCGAGATCGTACTGGATATCTGACAGGGTTACACCAAATTCACCTGTGCGGAGGTCGCGGCGGTTGTAGGCGGTATAATACTCTCCGTTCTTCTTCAATTCCTTCTCCGTAATACCCTTATAGGCAATATCGTAGAACATTATGGCCGAATCCATATTGGCCTGCATGCGGGCAGTCTGCTTCAGCAGGTCGTCTTTAGAAGCCTTTTCCTGGAAGATGATCCCCTTATAGAGATAGGCACTTGGATTATCAGTCGTCTCCTTCAGATAACGGTTGAGAAAGGGCTCCGCCGACTCATACTGCTTCGTGCTGAGAAGGGCATAGATATCCTTGTATTTTACTTTTTGGGCGGCGGCTGACGATACAACGGCTATGAAAAACAGGAACTTCAAGGTCACAGTTCTGGCCATTGTGTTTTTTTTGAGCGTTTGAAATTAATTAAAATACAGACATTTGGGTAACCCAAAATTTGTGGAAAAAACCTCTCCTCCCCTTTTGCAGCGAGTCTGGCGTACAGCGCGACCGTGGCTGGTGTCGCTGATCCTGGTGCTCATGCTGCGGTACACCGGCGCGCTCGGCGGGATTTCCGACGCCCTGGGCACACTATTGTTGAAAACCGGGGCGATGAATGCCTCCACGGATGCGCCCCTGGTGATGCACGACTTCCCCTACAACTTCACCCTTCAGGATTTGAGGGGAAATGTGGTTAACGTGGAGCATTTGCGTGGCAAGACGCTTTTCATCAATGTGTGGGCTACCTGGTGCGGCCCGTGCCGGATCGAAATGCCATCCATTGAGGCTCTGTACAACCGCACAGATACCAGCCGCGTGGCGTTTCTCATGATCTCGGTGGATGACTTCGACCAACATCACAAGGTAAAGGAATTTGTCACTGGCAGGGGTTTTACCTTTCCCGTGTATACACCCGCGGGTGCGCTTCCGGACATCCTGCGCGTACGCTCAATTCCCACAACGTTTATTGTGGCACCCAACGGCCAGGTGGTGATGCGCAAATCAGGGCCTGCCAATTACAATACGGCGAAAGTTCACAATCTCCTCAAGTCGCTCTGAGTTTGACACTTACGGCGCAGAAGTAAGAGATTCTCAAAAGATTCATTGCTAAATACTAATCATATTAGTTTTTGATTAAATTTGATAAACTAATTTTGTTAGTATGAAAACCATTAAAACGGCGCTTGGTGTCAGGCGGATCGAGGAAAGAGACCAGCATCTGGCCTTGCTGCAGCTGCGGGAGCTGCTGGACGCGCATAGAAATATATTGATTACCAGATTGATGGGAGACCTACCGACCTATCTGGACTACAGGTTCGGCACACGCATAAATCAAAAGCAACTGGACGTGTTAAAGGACAAACTATCGTTTATGAAGAATGCATCGGTCGATATGGACAAATACGACTTCATTTATCAGCACATGCTGACCAACGAAGCTACGTATGTGCCGTCGGAACCATTCTACAAGGAGATCGATGAGAGTATTGGCTGGTATTTGAATGATGCCCAGCTGAAACTTGTGAAATAAAGGCCGTCGATCACAGATCGTTGTCGCCCCAGGTCGATACCTGTACTTTACTTCTTCCCTGCCAGGTGAGTTTAAGGAGGAACGTATGCTTGCGCACAGATGACGGTACAACCTTGATAAGCTGACGTGCTTCAAGATCGCGTTTAACTTGCAGGACATACCACCCCGTCTTGTTGTTCGATGCTCCCGCTTCGGTCGCCTTTTTCTGCGCGCGCTCCAGCAGATCGTTTAAAGTAAGCTCATCATCTATGGCAAGCGTCGACAGAATAAAATGACTCCAAGCCTGGTATTCTACCTTGGGTATCAATTCTCCGGGGCGTCCATCTTCACGTAAGGTGTTGATATATTCGACAGGCTGTCGCATGACTAATCGCTATTTTTATAATGGTCTCTTGATGCCGTAATAACGTGCAAATAGCGGCAAATGATTCGGACAAAAGCGGTACTCTCGACGGACGAGCGCTTTCAATCGATGCATCCGATTTTTCAATCGAGAGCGTAACAGAATTTTTTTTTTTACTACCGGACCTGGACCCGAATTAGCGCGCCCCGCTGTGATACCTTCACCGTCCGTTATTCATAGCGCAATGACTTCGCCGGATTTGTTCTGGCGGCCTTCCAGGTATGGACACTAACGGTCAGCAAGGCGACTACTACCACTAATAGGCTAGGCGCAGCAAATATCCACCAGGTCAGTGATATCCTGCTGGCAAAGTCCTCCAGCCAGTTGCTCATGATCCACCACGTGAGTGGTGCAGCACAAGCGATCGCGATAGCCATCAATATCAGGTAATCTTTGCTGATCAAAGTCAGAATACCCGGGACGGATGCGCCCAACACCTTGCGCACGCCGATCTCTTTCGTGCGTTGAATCGCGGTGAGCGAAGAAAGACCGAACAAGCCCAGGCAGGCGATCAGGATCGCGAGCCCCGAAAATATACCAAACACTTCTCCGAATTGCTGATCGGCTTTGTACTGCTTGTTGTAATGATCGTCAAGAAAGAAGTAGCTAAACGGATTCCCGGGAAATACCGCTTTCCAATCTGTCTCGAACCCCGCCAGCGATCGACGAACATCTGCTGCATTGAACCGAATGGAATACAGCCCCCACGGCGCATCGCTGTAACGAAACAACAAAGGCTCGAACGATTTCTTGACCGACTCCTGATGATAGTTCTTTACGACTCCCACGATCCGGAATGTATCACCCCAAAAGAAGACGTGATCGTCGATGGCCTGATCCGGGTTATCGAATCCCATGGTCTTCACAGCCGATTCGTTCAACATCAGGCTCTTTTGTTCATTCTTCACCTCGTGCGAAAAAGGCCGGCCCGCGATCACTTCCAAGCCGTAAATCGGAATGAAATCCGCATCCATCATGATGACCCGGTATTGATTTTGTTCATCCTCACGCTGACTGAGCCTGCGGATTCCACCGGCGTTCCAGTCCGGCGAAGAACCAGGTATGGACGATGATCCGGTCATCGCTACCACTTCGGCATGCTGTTCCAGCTGCCGTTTGAATGCCCTGAAGCTGTTGCCATACAACGAATCGACCACGATATTCGGTGTCCGCATAACCAGCGTCTGCTCCACGTCGATACCTAATTTCTGGTTGCGCATGAACGAGATCTGCTGATAAACCGTAAACGTACCGATGATCAGCGTAAGGGAGGCAACAAATTGGGTGATTACCATGCCCTTCCGAAAAGCTACACCCGCATGGGTGTTCTTGAATCTGCCCTTCAAGACTTCCACCGGTTTGTACGACGACAAAACGAAGGCGGGATACATACCCGAAAGCAGCGCGCCTCCGAAAATTAGCGCAAGCATCGAAGTCCAGAAAAGCGGCTGACGGAAGAGTATGTAATCGAGCGGCCTGTCAGTAATCCCGCTGAACCAGGGCGTTAGCAGCGCGACGGCAGCAATGGCAATGGCCACGGCCACCGAGTTCAGCAACAGCGACTCTGCCAGAAACTGCTGCACCAGCTGACTCCTGAAGCTGCCCATCACCTTCCGTATCCCAACTTCACGGGCGCGTTCGATCGATTTTGCCGTCGACAGGTTCACGTAGTTGATCCAGGCAATCAAAATGGTCAACGCTGCGACTACCATCAGGAAATAGGTCGTGTCACGATTGCCATTCTCTTTGAATTCACCGATGAAACTGGAATCCAGGTGAATATCCGACACGAATTGCAGATGTAGTACCATGCTTGCACTGAAGTCTTTGAACTTCTGCTCCAGGTGCGTCAACACATAGGCATTGAATTTCTTTTCCAGGGCGTTGGCATCGGCCTTCTTGTCGAGCAGCAGGTAGGTGTAGAATCCATCCCATTGCCATTCGCGCATAGCCTCCTCGTTGTCGCGCCCCGCGCCCTTGGCAAAGGTCGCAAAGGAGAGCACGGCATCAATCGCCATGTGAGAGTTGGCTGGAATGTCGTCATACACACCCGTCACCATAAACTCCGTGTTGCCATTGTTGCGCATGGTCTTCCCCAACGGACTCTCGTCGCGGAAGTATTTTTTCGCCAACGACCGCGACAATACAATTTTATTCAAGCCTTTCAAGGCAGTCGAGTCGGTCCCCTCCAGGAGTTTGACGCCAAATACCTTAAAGAAGTCCTGGCTGGCGAAGTAGATATGGTCCTCTTTGAAATATACGTCGCCATGAGACAGCAGCGAGTTGCATCCCGTTAATCGCGCGTAGGCCTCTACTTCCGGAAAGTTATCTTTCAGATCGGGTCCCAGACCATTGGCACCTGAAGCCCATCGCGTACTCAACTCCCCTTTGTCGTAGCGATCAAGCTGAACGCGATATATCCGGTCACTGTTCGCCCAGAACTTGTCATAGCTCAGTTCATGTACGACATACTGGGTGATCAACATGAAAGCGGTCATGCCGATTACCAAACCCAATATGTTGATTGCTGTGAACGAACGGTTTCTGGCAATGTATCGCCAAACGGAAAGTAGATAGTTCCTGAGCATGACGTGATGCGTGGTGGTTATGTATTTGTCGATGGCCCTGCGCCCGAGCCACCAAGGTACTGCCTGTGATGGTCAGGATGCCAACATTGAGTACTGACTATCCGCAAAAAGGTTACAGCTGTAAGCGCCTGACAATTCGCAATGAGCTCAAAAGAGGTTACACAAACACCTGAATCCCAACTCTTTCGGCAGGTTTTGACGGACCATTTTGATTCAGCAGCGCCTAGACACGGGGACACGGCTTCGAAAATCGCCACACAGACATTTCCGGCTATTCCGATCGAATGGAATATAGCCTGTCAGCAGAAGCCCTTGGCGGAAGAAAAAACGAACCATTTGTACATAAACCGTGCACAGAATGTCGCGAAAAGATTAAATTTCAAACTGGAATATGCGCTGAAAAGCGTGTCTGCGATTTGATGCTTGCGTTGACCTGCACACGCCTTGTCGCTGCTTATTCCGGTAAACAATCCCTATGGCTGATTTTCAAATCAAGAAGACACCCAAAGCATACGACGTCTGCATCGTAGGTTCAGGTGCTGGCGGTGGAATGGCCGCTTATGTACTTGCCAATGCCGGATTAAAGGTGGTACTGCTCGAAGCGGGACCTCTCTACGATCCCGCCAAGAATGTAACACAACTCAAATGGCCGTGGGAATCGCCTCGCCGTGGTGCCAGTACTCCGTATCGTCACTTTGGCGATCTCGACGCGGCCTATGGTGGCTGGGAGCTTGAAGGTGAGCCTTATACCCACAAAGACGGAACGCAATTTGACTGGTTCCGCTCGCGCATGGTTGGAGGACGTACCAATCACTGGGGGCGCATCTCTCTTCGCTTCGGTCCCAAAGACTTTAAACACAAGAGCGTAGACGGCCACGGCGACGACTGGCCGATCGCTTACGATGAGGTGGCACCCTATTACGATAAGATCGATCAGTTGATCGGCGTATTCGGATCAAAAGAGAACCTGCCCAACGAACCCGATGGCATTTTTCTACCTGCACCCAAGCCCCGCCTCCATGAAATGTTTATCATGCGCGGCGCGAGCAAGATGAGTGTGCCTGTCATTCCTTCACGTCTTTCCATTCTTACGAAGAAGATCAACGAGGCAAGAGGCCAGTGTTTCTATTGTTCGCAATGCAACCGTGGATGCACCGTGCACGCCGATTTCTCGTCGTCGTCTGTGCTCGTGAAACCCGCCATCGAAACGGGCAACGTTGATATCATTGCCAATGCGATGGTGCGCGAGGTCCTTACCGGCAAGGATGGTAAGGCAACAGGCGTATCCTTCATTAACAAAGACGACAAGCAGGACTATACGGTCGATGCGAAAGTAGTTATTCTCGCAGCGAGCGCCTGTGAATCGGCGCGTCTCCTCCTGAACTCCAAGTCTGCCCGCCATCCCAACGGACTTTCAAACTCCAGCAACGTAGCCGGCAAATACCTGCACGACTCTACCGGTGCTGATATGGGGGGCATCCTCCCCGACCTGATCGGTCGCAAGCGCTACAATGAAGACGGCGTCGGCGGCATGCACGTGTATACGCCCTGGTGGCTCGACAATAAAAAACTCGATTTCGCGCGCGGCTATCACATTGAATATTACGGCGGCATGGGCATGCCCGGATATGGTTTCGGATTTGGCATGCAGGGGCTTAACGGCAAGTACCCCGGACGTGATGGCAAGACGAGAGATGCCGGCGGATATGGTGGCCAGTTGAAGGACGATTACCGCTACTATTACGGTGCTTCATTCGGGATGTCAGGCCGCGGAGAAGCCATCGCGCGGGAGACCAACTATTGTGAGATTGATCCCAGCACCGTCGACAGATACGGTATTCCTGTGCTTCGCTTTCACTACAAGTGGAGCGACCAGGAGGTCAAGCAGGCCAAGCACATGAAGGAAACGTTCGAAGAGATCATTGTGAATAGCGGTGGCGTTGTGACATGGGGCAAAGATGGTCCCGAGAATGATTACGGGCTCGCGGCACCGGGTCGCATCATCCACGAAGTGGGTACCACCCGCATGGGGGACGATCCGAAGAAATCAGTCGTGAACAAGTTCAATCAGGCGCACGAGTGCAAGAACCTGTTCATTGTTGATGGCGGACCCTTTGTGTCGCAGGCGGATAAAAACCCGACCTGGACGATCCTGGCGCTGTCGATGCGCGCCTCCGAGTACATCATCGACGAACTCAAAAAACAGAACATTTAATCCCGAACATTCCGTAACTTCAATCCATATGGACAGACGAGAATCCCTCAAGCGAATCGCCCTGGGCACTGCAGGAGCAGGCCTGCTGGTTCAATGCGAACCAAAGACCGATAAGCCCGCAGCAACCGAGCCATCGGCGGCAGCTGTTACTATCGACCGTACACCAGAAGAGCTGGCGCGCGATCAAAAACTTCAGGCTGAAAAGTTCCTGGATGAACACGAAATGAAAACGGTGAGTGTGCTCGCCGATATCATCATTCCGAAAGATGACAAGTCCGGAAGCGCCACCGAAGCGGGCGTGCCGGCATTCATCGAGTTCATCGTGAAAGACATGCCACATTACCAGACCCCTGTACGCGGTGGAATCAAGTGGCTTGACTTACAATGCATGCGCCGCTTCAATGCCGACTTCGCATCGTGCACCGCGCAACAGCAGATTGAGATGGTGGATGAGATTGCGTACCCAGGCAAGGCCAAACCGGAAATGCAGCAAGGCGTCGCGTTCTTCAACACGATGCGTGACCTTACGGCTTGCGGGTTCTTCACCAGCAAGATTGGCATAGACGACCTGGGTTATGTGGGCAACCGGCCAAACCAATGGGATGGTGTGCCGGAGGATGTGCTGGCGCAGTACGGGTTGAAGTACGATGCGAAGACCTTGGAGATCGCTCCTAAGTTCGCTTAAAAGGCAGCGGAGGGAGCAAAGGCGCAAGGGCTTTACCGCAGAGCCGCAATGATGCAAAGGTCCGCAAAGTTTTTTTGTCAGTGATCATAGCATATTGAGTAGCAACCATAAAAAATAAGGCTGGACGTTTACATCCAGCCTTACTTTTTATAGAAGAGTTTAAGAAAATAATCTTTGCGGACCTTTGCATCATTGCGGCTCTGCGGTAAAGCCCTTGCGCCTTTGCTCCCTTCGCTGCCTTTATTTCCACGCTGGCCTCGACACCCCATTCAGATCCCAAACCACCTTCCCCGCTCTCACCGTGAGCTCTGTTTCCAGTTTCTGATCTCCGTCCATCCGGAAACCGCTTGAATCAATGAACCCGAACTTGCCCTTGTGAAGGCTAAACACTGCCACGTCTGCCACCGCGCCGGCCGACAAATTTCCAAGCTCTTCATGCTTGATTGCCTTCGCCGGGTGCCACGTCGATGCCGCTATCACTTGCTGAAGGCTCATGCCCATGTTCAGGAACTTCGACATGATGTTTAACTGATCCTTCATTCCCGCGTTCATGCTTCCTGTGTGAAAGTCTGTGCTGATGGTATTCGGAACAAAGCCCGCCTTCATCGCCGGGATAGCCTGGCTGAAACGGAAGCTTCCACCTCCATGGCCGACGTCGAAGATGATGCCGCGCTTTTGCGCCGCTTCTATGAAGGCCTTTAACTTTCCCTGATCGTCGACAATAGATTCGCGCGAACTGAGCTGAGCAAAGCAATGGGTGAATATGTCCCCGGGGCGAAGGTGTTTCATAAAAAGATCCTCGATAGACAACGGCGGAGTATTTCCGCCAAAGTCGATCATCACGGGTACATTGGCGATGGTGCCTGCCTCAACGGCACGATCCACCGGCTCCCATTCCTTACCAACGTAATGCGCTACCTTAATGCCCACGATCTCCTTATGGGCCTTCGCGACAGACGCCGTCATTTTCGCATCCATGTCCTGAAGGTTCTGTTCCCAGGCACCACCGCGCATGCCTTCACCAACGATATTCAGAAATGAAAATACGCGCGTGTCCGAGTGGTCGATTGTCTGAGCCTTAAACTGGTTAAAATTCTTCCAGCCTGCACCACCTGCGTCGGCCACCGTAGTTACACCGGAACGAAAGGTGAAGCCGTCGGTAGGAAGGGCTGTATATCCGTTCGAGAGGTAGTGATCTTCTTCCGTGCCATAGAAGTTATGCGAGTGGATATCAATCAGGCCGGGCGTTACATATAACCCCTTGGCATCAACCACTTGAGCGCCTTTGGCGTCGATATTTTTCGCGACGCGTACGATCTTGTCATCTTTGATACCAACGTCCATCACTTCATTGATGTTGTTCTTTGCGTCAATCACATGACCGCCCTTGATCACGATGGTGTAATCCTGCGCGAAGAGCGTGCTGGTGGCGAACACGGAAATCATCAGGAGTATTGCGCCGAATTTTGATTTGATTGTCTGTTGATAGGTAGTAAGCATGAAGTCGGTAGGTAAGCGTTAAAAGAATGACTTGGTACAAGTGCTGCAATACTCGTCGCATGCTGAACGGGCAGGTCCTGACAGACCAGCCCGAATCAGCGCAGGCGACCCTGCAGGCGTTAAAAGTTAGATGTAGGCGATGCAGTCAATTTCAACAAGGGAATCGCCCGGAACACCACCGTATACCGCTACCGTTGTGCGCACCGGTGGCTTGCTGCCGAAGCGTCCCTTATAGGCCTCGTTCATAGCCTTGTAGTCGTTCAGGTCGTGGAGAAACACGCCGCATTTAAGTACCTTTTCCATTGATGAACCTGCCTTTACCAACTCTTTCTCCAATTCATCGAGAACGTGTTTGGTGTGCGCCGTAATATCTCCTTCGAAGTGCGCTCCTTTACCAGCAATGAATACCAGGTTGCCGAGTTTCGTCGAGCCGGAGAACAAGGGCACATCCTGATCGTCCTTCACGACGTTGAATACTTCCTTTTCAGGAGCAACCGGAGCGGCATGGCCTGATATTGCGCCCAGGCCCACGAGCCCGGCGGCGGAAGCAAACAATTTTTTCAGCGTGGATCTTCTTTCAGTTTTCATGATAGTGGGAATTTACATTTGGTTAGTTATGACGTCTTATTCTACTCTTTCAAAATCGGTTCCTGGTCTTAGGATAATCCCTTTGATAATTCTTCCTTCAGACGGCTGGCAACAATTTTCTCCTGTCCCGCTTTCAGCATAAACACCGTAACGCTGACCGAATTCGGCGGCCCTCCGCCGAGTTCGATAGACGGATTTGCAAATCGGAGCGCCTCGCGCAGTTGCTTGTCGGTGAGCTTGACCTTTGCGGTATCCCAACCGATGCGCAAGGTGGGTGTGTGATTGCCAAGGGGTGGCACGTGCACCTCTGTGGTCACTCCTGGCACAGCCTTCACTGCGTTTTCAATGAACGAGATTTTTGATTCCCATTCCTTCCATTCCTTGTCATGGTCCTGGTTGATATATCGCTCAAGCGCCACATACATTCCCAGGACTTCTTCCTTGTTCACCTTCATGCCCCGACCGATATTAAAACCACGTGGCGGCATTGACAGACGGGCAGCAGCGATGATGGACCTTTTTCCCATGAGCAATCCGGCACTTTGTGGTCCGCGAATCGCCTTGCCGCCCGATATGACCACGAAGTCGAAACCCATATCGTTGAACCGCCACAGGTTCGACACGGGCGGCACATCCGCGGCAATGTCGATCGAGGTGGGAATATTATATTTCATGCCAAGGGCTATCCATTCCTCGTGTTGAATTTTACCTTGGTCCGAATTGATATGCAAGAAGTGCATCAGCGCCGTGCGTTCGTTAACCGCATGGGCAACATCTTCCGCCGTTTCCACGATGACCATTTTACAGCCCGTGTTGGTAAGCGCCTGATTGTACACAATATCGTGACCCTTCTGACAGATTACTTCGGACTTCATTCCCGTGTACTCAATATGCGGCAGCGCTTTCACTTTTTTCTCATCCATACCGGTAAGGATACCCGCAAGCCCTAAGGTCATCCCGGAGAATGCACCCGACGTAACAACCGCTGCCTCGGAATGAACCATCTGCGCGATCTTCTCTCCCACCTTATCCTGAAGCTCGTCGAGCAGACAAAACTCCTTCGCACCAAAGTTGATCGCCTCCAGTACTTCATCGTGCATCAGAGAACCCGTCATGTATGTGAGCGTGCCGGCAGCGTTAATAAACGTGCGCACGCCAAGTTCTTTAAACAGGTCACGCTTGGGTGCCTCCTTCGCCGGTGCCGCAGTCGCGGATGCTATCGGTAAGCCAGAAAGTAATCCGCCTACCAGGGGAACACTCGATAATCGTTGAATAAGCTGTCTGCGATTGAGCATATATATTGGCGTGAAGAAGGGATGAAACAAATATAGTTGCAAACTGCAGATTATGCTCTCTGATAGGATTCCGCTCATGGAAAAATAGAGAAAGTGTGCGCGTGTGTCTCGGTGTCGACGGTCGGTAATCGATAGCCATAGTCAATCAATACAACTATCAGATGGCTATCATCATATCCAAACGCCACAAACACCAAACAAAAAATAAAAGCTGTTGGATTTGAACGGAGCTTCTCATAAAATGACACATCAGCGAATTCCCCCAACGCCGCACATCGCTAAACACCCGGCACCATTTACTCACCAATCTATGGCTATCATTCTCCATCAGACTAAAACACTCATGACACGCAGCCTGACATGCGTGTTCGTACTCGTGTGTCTCCTCACACCAGCGATCGCGCAAAAGAAGAAAAACCGGAAGGCCACATTATCAGGGCATCCGGAACTCATCCTCACCGAAGGAAAGCAATCCCGTTACCGTATTATCATCCCCTCGGCGGCTACACCCAGCGAGGCACGGGCGGCGGATGTGTTGCAAGCACATCTGCTGGAAATCTCCGGTGCAGCACTGCCAATACTTCGTTCCGACAAGTCGCGTTCATCATACGAGATCGTCCTGGGTCAAAACGAACGGCTGGATGACCTTGGTAGCAACATTAATTTCAACTTGCTGAAGGAAAATGGGTTTATCATTAAGACGGATAGCTCCAGACTAATTATTGCTGGTGGAAGCGAGAAGGGCACCCTGTACGGCGTGTACACCTTTCTCGAAGAATACCTGCAATGCCGTATGTACACTCCCTCATTCAAAGTCGTCCCCAAGCTCGACCGCATAGCGTTGCCGATGATCAGGGAGAACCGCCAGGTTCCCGTGATTGGATTTCGCGATACACATTATCGGATCTCCTGGGATCCCGTCTATACAGAATGGCACAAACTTGATCATGGCAGCGATGGCGAGCGACCCGACTGGGGCATGTGGGTGCATACCTTCAACTCGCTTGTGCCGCCCGAGGTTTACTTCGCCGAGCATCCCGAGTACTTTGCTATGGTGAAGGGCGCGCGTATACCGACACAGTTGTGCCTCGCCAATCCCGACGTTCTTGAGATTACCATCCAAAGCCTGCGGCGGAAAATTGCGGCGAACCCTAACGCCAAATATTGGTCCGTAAGCCAGAATGACAATCGGGACTTTTGCACGTGCGACAAATGCACGGCCATCGACGACCGTGAAGGGTCACCTTCCGGATCGATTATCCAGTTTGTGAACCAGGTCGCAGACGCGTTCCCCGATAAAATGATCTCTACGCTTGCCTACGAGTATGGCCGCCACGCACCAAAGACACTCAAGCCCCGCGATAATGTAAACATCATGCTCTGCAGCATCGAAGCGTACCGCGATAAGCCACTCGATCAGGATCCTCACAGCGCGGACTTTGTGCAGGATGTCAAGGACTGGGGAAAGATCGCCAAAGACATAATCGTATGGGACTATGTGATTCAATTCAACCACCTCGTGAGCCCGTTTCCAAATCTGCATGTGTTGAAACCGAACCTGCAATTCTTTGCCCGCAACGGCGTGAATGCCATGTTTGAACAGGGTAATCGCGAAGTCGGTGGCGAGTTTGCCGAACTTCGTGCATACCTGATTTCAAAACTGCTGTGGAATCCTGACGCCAACGCAGACACGGTGATGAATGAATTTCTGCGCGGCTATTATGGTGCAGCTGCCAAACCGATCCGCGCCTATATCGACGAGATGAAGGAAGCGCTGTTGCATTCTGGAAAACCGCTGCGCATCTTCGGCACGCCCAACGAAGCCGCCTCCAGTTACCTTACGCCTCAACTGATGGATCGGTATCACAAACTCTTTGATGAGGCCGAGCAGGTCGTACACGATGATGCCGTCCTTCTGGAACGCGTAAAAATTGCGCGACAACCGTTGGTCTATGCTACGTTGGAGCAGGCCAAGAAAAATTACACCGGTGATCGTGGTGTCTATGAAAGCGTGAACGGTCAATGGCGCGCAAAGACGTCCATACGGGAATTGATCGATCCGTTTACAGACCTCTGCCTGCGGCAAGGCGTAACCCAATTGAAAGAATGGAGCTGCACGCCGGAAGAATATCGTTCTTCATTTTACAGAATGCTGTCGCAAGGAATGAATGAGCACCTGGCATTCGGAAAAAAGGTCACGTTCATAACGCCGGACGCTACCTCTTTGCCTGCTACAGCTGCCGCAATGCTCACTGATGGGTTTCGGGGCGCACAGGACTACGACTACAACTGGCTGTCGATGAGCGGCCAGGGAAATATTGAAGTGGTGATCGATCTCGAAGAAACCAAACCGGTTCACTATATCGAATCCTCCTTCTATCAATACGGATTCTGGCTTCGGCTTCTTCCGAAAAAGGTGGCGTACTACTTGTCAACCGATGGCGCAAATTTTGAACTCGTTGGCACGGTAGACAATACCTTGCCTATAGATCAATACGGCGGCCGCGTTCGCGACTTCATTGCTGAGTTTCCCATTCGCCAGGCGCGCTACGTGAAAATGATTGCCTATACCATTGGGAATACGCCCGAATGGCATCCCGGTGCGGGACGTCCGGCCAATATTCTGGCGGATGAAATCGTAGTGGAGTAGAGGAAGCAGAGGAAGCAGAGAATTGCAACCGCAGGGCGCAGGGACGCAGAGTTTGCGCTGGGATTTTTTTGTCAGTGCGCATAGTAAATTGAAAAGCCAGGTGATCACTCTACCATGAAATGCTGTTAGAAAAAACCTGCGCAAACTCAGCGTCTGCGCCCTGCGGTTGCAATCCTCTGCTTCCTCCGCTTCTTAATCAATATCCCACCATACGATGCTTGATAAATTGTTTGTCCCGCCCTGCCTGTTGACGGCAGTATAGTAATTGTCGCCATTGTAAAGCAGTTCGGAGTCGGGAATAACAAACCGCGTAGGAATCTTTCCACCGGTGAGGTTGCCAGGATAATTCGTAGGTGTGAGCAACGGATACCCTGTACGTCGCCAGTTGGCGAAGATCTCATACTCATCTTCCAGGAAAAGGGATACCCATTTCTGCGTTTGAATCTGTTCCATTTGGCTATCGAAACTTCCGCCGGTATAAGGATTGTCAGCGAGGTACCGGGCAACTTTCGACTCACCGATTACACCGGCAGACCCAAACAGCGACCATTGGCGCATGGCCGAAGCAACGGCCGCATGGTACGACGCTTCAGGCGTAGCCTGGTCATACCAGTTTCGCAGCGACGCCTCGGCTAACAAAAGATGCATCTCTGCAGGAGCCATCACCACCAACGGCGCGTTGTACTTTAGAAGGGTTGCCGGATTCGGTTCGGAAAAGCTGTTGAAATTGCCAGGTAGCGAATTGTATGCTGCATTGGGCATCCCCTGTTGCAGCGAGGTGGTCGTATCCGCTACGAACGACGATCCGTTGGGTACCCACACGATCGAGATCACATTCAAACGAGGATCGCCCGTGCTCTTCAGGTGATCGATCAGGGTTTTAGCAAACTTGCCTCCTTCTACGTTATCACCGCCGGGTGTTACATAGTCAGTAGAAAGAAGTCCGGATGCAATGAAGTTTCTGCTGGTCGTTTGAGAGCCGTCAACGTAGGCAATCACGGCACGGTCAACATCAGCCGTAATCACACCGCCCGCGATGGCCCGCTTTACCCACTCTTCCGCGGCCGACTCGTTTACCTCGGTAAGGCGCATCCCGAGACGCAGCATCAAAGAATAGCCAAACTTCTTCCACTTGCCGATATCACCGCCATATATCAGATCGGCCGATCCGAATGTTGGCTGAGCGGGATCGAACGATTCGATTGCGGCGGCAATCTCGCTCAGCATGTCGGAATAAATGAATTCCTGCGTATCGTATTCAGGCGAGTAGTTCTTTTCTGAAAGCGCTTTTGCCGCATCGGTATAGGGTATGTCACCATAAAGATCTGTCAACCTGTGAAACAAATAGGCCCGCCATATACGCGCTATGGCAAGCTTGTTGACCGCGAGCGGATCTTCGTCTACTTTATCAATCACTTGTGCTAATTGGATAACCGCGCCGGAAAACGCCGTCCAGGTGCTGGTCGAATAGCTGAAATTAAAATACTTGTCACCCGCAGCAGGTACCTCCTTATAGGTGGAAAAGTGCTGCATCGACTGTCCGATGGTGAGGTAAGCGCCCCCCACATAGTTCACGTTGACCGCACCGAGCTGTGCATTCGTGAACAGGTATTCGGGAACAACCTCTACGGAGGCATTCGGATTTACGTTCATCTCTTCGAACCCGTTGTCGCATGCACCGAACAATAACAAGGCTTGTGCTGCTGCAAATATCTTGATGAGTTGCTTCATGTCGCTGATGTTTAGAATTTAAAACTTCAGATTGAGATTGAAACCTATACTTCTCGTCCGTGGAACACCGAAGGCTTCGAGGCCCTGGGCGTTCCCGTTGGTGTAGCCCGACTCCGGATCAAAGTAGTCGTTCTTATTATCCTTGTAGAGCAACGCGAGGTTGCGGCCCACAGCAGAGATCGACAACGCCTGCGCCCATTTCAGTGCGCCAATCTTTTCAACCGGAACATGGTACGTAAATACTACCTGTCTCAACTTGACAAAGTCGTTGTTGAAAACAAACATGGCCGTGTAGTTCTTGTCGTTGTCGTAGTATGTATCAACCTCCTGAACGGTCCACGTATTTGTAAAGGCATCTCCATTCGAAGTCACCCCATTTACCGTGACGCCGCTTTCACGTCCGGGTAAGGTCTCCTTAGGCAGGCCAAACCGATAGGCATACTGGTACAGATTCGAATACACGACGCTGCCGAATTTGCCATCGATGAGAATGTTCAGGGAGAAGTTCTTATACCGGAAGTCATTCGTGATGCCCATGGTTACCGGAGGCGTGCCGTTGCCAATCCGCTCGAGGGGACCGCGCACGGCGTATCCGCTGGCCGTGTTGAACACAACGTTCCCGTTGTCATCTGTTTGCTTGCGGTATCCCCAAACTTCGCCGTACGTACCGCCTACCACATTGCGGATGGTTCCACCGCCTACGCCATCTCCAACGGTAAGGCTGGTGATCCCGTCCGCAAGGCTGAGGATTTCACTTTTGTTATACGCGACGTTGTAACTGACATCCCAGGTAAATGCCGGTCTGCGCATCGGCGTGCCGGTTATCAACACCTCGATTCCCTTGTTGCTTAGTTCACCCACATTCAACACAGCCGCTGTATATCCCGATGAAGCAGCAATGTTGCTTTGTACGATATCTTCGGTGGTCTTGCGATGGTAAAGCGTAACATCGAGGCCCAATCGATTCTCGAAGAAGCCCGCCTCAATGCCGCCTTCATAGGTTGTGGAGGTCAGGGGCCGCAAGTCGGGATTCGGAACGGTCGGGTTAACGCCTGTACCCAATTGTTGCACCGGACGACCATTGTGTCCGCCCTGTACCATACTGTAAGTCTGATACGTTTGATAGGCTCCGACATTGGCGCCGCCCACCTGCGCCCACGACGCGCGCAGCTTGGCAAAGCTCACCGCCCGTGGGAATTGTATGGCCTCGGACATGATAAACGTTCCTCCAATGGCCGGATAGAAGATGCTGTTGCTGGATGGGTTCAAAACCGAGAACCAATCCTGCCGTCCGGACATGGTCAAATAGATCATACCCTTATAACTCAAGTCGACAGAGCCGAAGAGTGAATTGATAGCCGTCTTGTAGTACGTCGGTGTCGTAGTCATCGTCGCCAGGTTCGTATAACTGTAGAAATATGGAATCGTGTACTCGGAACCGTTGATGGCGATCTGGTCGTAAACATTTCGCTGCATGTTTCCACCTACGAGGGCAGTCAGTCCCAACGCGTTGAATAACTCTGTCGAATAATTCAGCGTCAGCATGCCGTTTGTTTCCGAAGACGTCACATCGCGCTCCTCATACGAACCCAGGGGCATGTACGCATTGCCGGTGGGTTGTACAAACTGTGACTTGAAACTGTAGTAATCACGGCTCACGCTTCCCTTGATAAATAACTTGTCGGTGAGATTCAACCGCACGTTGGCCTGGCCCAGGAAGCGATTCTTCGTGTCGTCGCTTTTAAATTTATTGATAACGAAGTATGGATTGGGTGCGGCGGGCACCGGATTCCATTCTACTTCCTTTTGCGTTATTGGATCATAACCGGGCGACAGGCTTCTGATGTCAACCGTATTGGCCACGAGATAGGTAGCCCAGTGCGAATTCATATCGGCGTATCCGACTTTGGGTCGGTTAGTACCTTCTTCAAGATTGTATTGTACCACGGTCTCAAAGCTCAGGCGGCTACCCAACTTCGCGTTGAGATTCAGGTTTCCAATCTTCCGGTCGAAGGATGAATTTGGCACAATACTGTTGGCGTGTGTATTGTTCAAGCCAAACCGGAAGTTCACATTTTCGGTTCCGCCAGTAAACGCAACAGAGTTAACGTAGTTGGTACCCGTGCGATAGAAGTTCTTGAGGTTATCCTCCTGAGGAGAATACGGACGTGTTTGCCCGTCGAACTGTACATACGGTTCACCATCCATCTTTGCGCCATACGAAAGCCTGCCGGAGCTCTTGGCCTGTGTTTGTGTCGTTGGCTTAACGCCATCGACACCCTGTCCATATTCGTACTGCCACTGCGGAATGAGTGCGATATCTTCGAAGGTGAAGTTACTGTTGATCTCTACGCCGATGCCTTTTTGGGCACGCCCCTTTTTGGTCGTGATGAGTATGACACCATTGGACGCGCGTGCCCCATATAAAGCTGCGGCCGGTCCGCCCTTCAGCACACTGATCGACTCGATATCGTCAGGATTGATACCTCCAATGCCGTCGCCACGATCAACGTTGTTGCCGTTCCCGGTAGATTCGTTGGAACCGCCAGGCACGCTGTTGTCCATGGGCATACCATTAATCACATATAAGGGCTGATTGCTTCCACCCAACGAACCATTTCCGCGAATCACGATGCGGCTGGAACCTCCGGGACCGGTAGCCATACCCGTTGCATTCACGCCGGCGATCTTGCCGGCAAACGCGTTGGCTATATTCGTTTCGCGGGCCTGCGTAAACTCACTCCCCTTCACTTCGGTTACGGAGTATACGAGTCCCTTTTTTTCCTTGGCGATACCGAATGCTGTAACGACTACCTCGTTGAGTGACTGTGCTTCCTGTGCCATGGTTACATTCACCACCGTCTCTGTGGTTACCGGAACCTCCTTTGAAGCAAATCCAATGAACGAAAACACCAGTAGACCCCCGCCGTCGGGCAAGCTGATGGCAAACTTCCCGTCAGCATCTGTTGTCGTGCCGGTAGTTGTTCCTTTCAGCAGAACATTCACACCCGGAATGGGGGAACCGTCATCCTGACTGGTAACTATCCCCGTCACGTCGAATTCAGCACGTCCGCGCTGACCCTCGTAATTCGTCGCGATGACTTGCTGCGACGACTCCTCCAACGAACCACTCGCGCCGGGCATCACTTTGCTATTTTCGAAGATCGAGAACTGCTTTTTATTGATGCGCCTGAACGTGAGACTTGAACCCGTCAGCAGGCGCTCGAGCACGAGTTCCACACTGTTTGCGCCGGAGGCCAACAACGCTGAGGGTACACGCAATCCTTTCAGAAGCCCTTCCCGGTAGGCAAACTTGACATTATACGTATCGCGCACACGATCCAGCGCCTGTTTCAAGGAAACAGTGCCCTCGTCAGAATTTTGCCGCGTGTGCGAGGGTTCATCGACATTACCAATTTTCGCGGGGGACGCATCAGGACTAACGGGGGCCGGCCGGCCGGTAATGGTACCGGCGCGGGCGTACTGCTGCCCGAAACTTTCGGGCGACAGGCTAACGGCCATCGCCAGGAGAAAAAATCTCCATAGCGACCCTGTGTACAGATTTCTCATAGGGTGTGAATTGAGGTTTAGGTATTAGGTTTCTTAGGTTTCTGCTTAGGTCACTTCCTCATAATGATGATCTCCTTTCCTGACTCTTCTATCCTTATTCCCAACGTTGACGATACCACGGCGAGCAGTTCCGGCACGCTGGTGACGCTGATCTCACCTTCTATTCTCAACTCCAGCAACTCCTTGTCTCCCAGGTTGACCGCATATCCGTAGTTATCTTGCAGGGTCTCCACGATCTCCCCGATCGACGGATCAGTAAACGTTATTTCGCGAACGGTCCACGTCGCCACCTTATGCGGTCGCAACAGCTTTCGCTTCGTCAGCAATTGATGGCCTGCATACTCCACGTAATCGCCAGGTAACATGACCAACCCTGCCGACGGGACCGACGCATCGCGATACGTAACCTCGATCTTGCCGGTTAGCAAGGCAATATTGGTTTTGTTGCGTCGGCTCTTCACGTTGAAGGACGTGCCCAGTACCTCGATGTCCATGTCCTTGCCATGAACAAAGAATCGCTCGGCAGCCCGGATATTAGCGGTATCGATGTTAGTGTGCCTGACATCAAAATAGGCCTCGCCGCGGATCCAGACCTCACGCGCTTCCGTGGGACTCCAATGCTCACGGTACGTCAACACGGAATTCCCATTAAGCATCACAATGGACTGATCGGGCAACGTCACGGCCTTGACCTCGCCATACGCCGTGGTTACCGTGGTCATTTGATCGCGTGTGTAGTACCAGATCGACACGGCCGCGCAGCACACAAGCAGTACGGACGCCGCAACTTTTGCGTACCACCACATCCTGCCTGCCGTCGCGACTATCGGCTGGCAGGCAATCGAAGCGTCAATCCGGTTCCAAACCGCATCGATTCGCCTGTCATTCCCAAATGTGTCTTGTGCGCGATACACCTGAACAATGGTCAGCGCCTCGCGCACTACCGCCTCCTTCCCCGGATACTCGGCCAGGAATGCTTTCCAAAATGAGTCATTCCTTTCGTCGCGCGCAGTCGCCCACTGGAGAAAGTAATCGTCTTCCAGGAATTCAGTAATTGAATACCGCGCGTAGTCAGCAGATGTCATTAATACAACAATTGTTTAACACATCCTTAATAGACGACCACCTGCCGAATTATCCCTTCCTTCTGAAAAAAGTTTCCGATTTATTTTTTAGGGACGACGCCGGCAGGAAACAATCGCGTACTAGACAGCGTGCGCGGCCGGAGCGCCCAATGAATGCACGAACGCCGCGTGCCCCCCGTTGCCACCGGGTGTGGCTGATAAAACATGAAGGAACATGTCGAGGGCAACTATGGAAATGGCACCTAAAGACTGTTGAAGATTCTCAAGCGCCTTATATAACAACTTGTACGTGGAGCTGACGTTGATTCCCATGATATCGGCAATCTCCTCATACGACAATGCGTCGTAAAACCTCAGGTAGATGATCTCGCGTTGTCTCGGGGGAAGCTGTTTCAACACCGACTGTAACGTGTCCTGTATTTTCTTTTGCTCTTCGTTCAATATAAGCTGGTGATCAAACGATACCTCGAAGGGGACGTGTTCGTCTGTTTCCGCGAGATCAGCAAACCGTGATTGGTTCCTGATCTTCCGAAAGAGCATGTTGCGAATAGACTTGTAGAGGTAATTTCTGACGGATAGCGGATTGCCCAGATTCTCGCGATTAGCCCACAGGTTGACAAACAAGTCGTGAATTGCGTCTTCAATGAGATTCACGTCGCGTGTGAACTTGTAACCGTAGTTATTCAGCAGTCTGAAATAGGCATGGTACAGACTCGTGTAAGCGTCCCAGTCGCCTGTCTTGAAGGCATGCCACAATCGCACATGATGTTCCTGCTTCGAGTCCATACCGGATAAAACCTTACCGACGCAAGGCGGCGTCAAGGGTAAAGCTGTCCAATAAACATTTAATAATCAATAGGCGCATCATCAACTCCGAAGGGTGGAATGGAAATTGCCATTGCAATCGTTTCGACGGCAATCAATGACGGTAATCGATGGACCAGCTATTTGATCACGCCCTGCCAAAACGCAATGTTCTGCCTCTTCCAGGTGTAAGTGATGGAAACAGTATCACCGGATGCCACAATCGCCGGGTACGAAAACTCGTCATCAGGCACGCCGGTTTCAATATCCAGTTGAACCGGCCACGTGATTCCGTTATCTGACGACACCGCCAGCTTGAGTGGATTGCGTTCGCCCCAGTTAGCATTGTCTGGATTGTATACCAGCGCCAGCTTTCCGTCCGCTAGCTTGACGAGATCGATGCCGCTGTTGGGATTCGGCAGGGATGTCTTATACACCTTGCTCCAGGTCTTGCCATAGTCCTTCGAATCGCTCCGACAAATAAAACCGCTGGAACTTCTAAGCAACATGTGCACATTGCCCGGAGAAGATTCCCAAAGAGTGGGTTGAATAATTCCTTCGCCTGCGATTTGCTTCCTGTCTAAGGCGAGGAATGACGAAGAAGTCCACGTACGGCCGTTGTCGTCACTGCGATCAACGAACGCATTCCAAACCTTGTCCTTTTCATTCGAAGCACCCGCGATCAATACATGGTTTGACAAACGGATAGGTTTGTTTCTCACCGGGCCTCTTCCGCCGTGATCGCCTGCCACAAGTTCCTGAGGGTTAGTCCACGTGTCTCCACCGTCGGCTGAAGTCATGAACCAGGTCTCCCATTCGTCTATCGTTTTGCCCACTTTGAAATACAGGGTTATCTCTTTGTCCGTCGATTTGAACAATACAGGATTCCAGTGCGCGTCTTCGCGAATCTTGGCCACCTCGATCGGCGCGCTCCATGTCCTCCCATCACCCTTCGACATCCAGATGCCGACGTCCGGATGCTTTTCATGCGTGCCGCCAAACCACGCAATCAGGTACGTATTGCCGCTGCCCTTGACGATGGTCGATGCATGCCCTTGTGCGAAGGGCCGCTTTGGCCCCAGTACGTGATTCGACGTGAGCTTGATGATCTCGGGCGCCCTATCCCGCGTCAAAGCAATACAGAGAACACTCAAGAGTGCCATGGCGATGATTGCCGGTGTGTCCTTGATTCGCCTGATGAACGAACGGCGGCGAAGGGTGGACCGGCGAGCGGAAGAGCCAGACAATTTCAAGCTTTTATTTCTAGGCATAGGGGGTCAAGTATGACCGGTAATATACCTGAGATTCGGGATCACCAGGGGGCATCGTGCGCATTCAACCGGATAAAATGCGAACAAGTGAATTCGCGGTGTGTGATGTGCTTTTCTTTAAACTACCAGCCAAATAAAAAAGACTTTTCAGAACATGATTGAAATAATATAATAGCGAACTTATCAGTCGCGTTTCCGTCAGAACGCTGCTGGATGGAGGCAGTCGCCCGCTGCGAATGTCGCGTCAGCGGGCATTCGAGACTTTGACAACCGCACCCATATGAATCAACCCACAACATCAATCCCTCTTCAATCGTCGGCCACCGCCACCACACAACGGGTTACGGCGATCGATCTCGTGCGTGCACTCACCATGATCCTCATGATCTTCGTCAACGACCTTTGGTCATTGTCGGGTATACCTGTATGGTTGGAGCACGTCGAACGCGGCGCCGACGGAATCGGTCTGGCTGATGTGGTCTTTCCTGCATTTCTTTTTATTGTCGGGCTCAGTATGCCCTTTGCCATTGAAGCGCGGAGGAAAAAGGGTGATTCAACCGGGCAATTGTTGCTGCACGTCGTGATGCGAACAGTTGCCTTGCTGGTTATGGGGGTGTTCCTGGTAAATGGCGAGGACATTAACGGTGAGGCTACTGGCCTTCCCCGGTTGGCCTGGAACACGCTCTGCTGCATCTCCTTTATCCTCATCTGGAATAGCTACCCGAAGCAGGCTTCCCGAGCTCTGGTCTACACCCTGAAAGGCATCGGCATCGCGACGCTACTCACCCTGGCCGTCATCTATCAGGGCGGTGACGAGGGCAACCTTCACCGGTTCGGTCCGCAGTGGTGGGGTATCCTCGGTCTTATCGGATGGGCCTACCTGGCAAGCGGCGTGGTAACAGTATTCGCCGAGGGGAAACTCGCCAGCGTAGTCGGTGCGTGGGCATTTTTCAGCGTGCTGAGCATGGTGTCGCATGCCGGGCTGATTCCATCGGCATTCCAATTCATTCCCGATCCCATTCTCGGCGGCACGCTCACGGGACTTACGCTCGGGGGCGTTGCTACCGCGCTGATCTTCCGGCATTATAGGGCACAGCAGAACGACCGGATGCTCACGCTGGTGTTGCTGGGAGTCTCGGCCGGTCTGATCGTCCTGTCAGTGCTCACCCGGCCCTACTGGGGACTTGCCAAGCTGGGCGCGACCCCCGCGTGGCTCTTCCTGTGCAGCGCGTTCACCATCCTGACCTTTCTGGGCGTGTATTGGGTGGCGGATGTGCTCGGAAAGGCAAAATGGTTTTCTTTTATAAGACCGGCCGGCACGGATACCCTCCTTTGTTACCTCATACCCTACTTCGCCTATGCGACGACAAATTTTCTCGGGATTCACTGGCCCGAATTCATGCTGATCGGCGGAGTCGGTCTTTTGAAATCGTTCCTGTTTGCATTGCTCTGCGTATTCATAACGGGATGGCTAAGCAAAATTGGCATACGTCTAAAATTATAGCGCGCCATTCAGCAATTCCTTTTTGTATCTGTCGCCGAACAATTTGGTCCGGTGCAGCCGATATCACCGTGAACGGCAGAAAGTCATGTAAACATTTCCAACTCGCGGATTTCCTCACTACAATCAACAGACTCACCATGCACAGATTGAACAGCCGGCTTTTCTTAACGCTAGTCGTCATAGGATACTCCTGCCTCGCCTGGGGACAGCGCGAGCCGTTTCGCGTCGTTGGATACTATAACCTGAAAGCGGCCACGGAAACGCAGAAGGGTGCGCATTTTAAATATCTCACGCACATCAATCTGTGGTTCCTGAATCCTGATTCAACGGGTCGCTACACGCAGGATCTTTCAGCACTCAAACCATTTGTAGACAAGGCCCACAAACGCAACATTAAGGTGCTGTTCTCCATCGGAGGAGGAAGCAAGCAGCCACAGTATAAAAGACTTCTGCAGGATGGCTTGCGTGCGCCGCTCATTGACAGCCTGGTGGCCCAAGTGATGCGTTACAACCTGGACGGCATTGATGTGGACCTCGAGGGCAGCGACATTCTCGACACGTACGAACCTTTCGTCGTGGAACTGGCTACGGCACTTCATGCAAAACAGAAGCTCATCACATCGGCAGTGGCCATCTACTACAAAGACCAGTTCACGGATAAGGCCCTGGCGCAGTATGATTTTATGAATGTGATGAGTTATGACCGCACGGGCCCCTGGCGACCCGAGAATCCAGGACCGCATGCACTGTATACGCATGCGGCAGATGATCTCAACTATTTTGGTGTGGAGCGACGGATTCCCCCCGAAAACATGACGCTTGGGGTGCCCTTCTACGGATACGGATATGGGCCGGAATTGAATTCTCCGGCCATCAGCATGGGCTACAAAAAGATCGTTGCCACGTTTAAAGGTGCCGAGAACGCGGATGAATGGAAGATGCCTGACGGCAAGACCCTGTACTACAACGGAATTCCCACGATCAAACTCAAAACGCTGCTGGCGAAGTCAAAGGCCTCGGGCATTATGATCTGGGAGGTACGAAGCGATGCTAAGGGACGAAAATCGCTGCTGAAGGCCATTCACCAGGCGTCGCGGGAGCACTGATACGACAGGCTTTGCGCTGAACGCATTCTGTTCTATCTTCCCCTACATATTTGTTGTATGAACCCAATTGTATCCGGTACGTATACCGACCTCTATCAGCTCACCATGTCGCAGGTGTATTACCTCACCGGCCGACAGCATCGCCCGGCAGTTTTCGACTACTTCTTCCGGAAATTGCCCTATGACGGAGGCTACGTGGTCTTTGCAGGACTGGGTTCTGTACTGCAGATGCTGGAGGAATTCCGCTTCACACCGGATGATCTCGACTATCTGAAGTCGATAGGACTCCACGTTGGGTTCGTTGACAGTCTCCGGGACTTTCGTTTCCGGGGTAATCTGTTTGCGGCACGTGAAGGAGAAACCATCTTTCCGAATGAGCCGGTGCTGCGCGTGGAAGGCGACGTAATCGAAGCACAAATCATTGAAACACTGCTGTTGAATATCGTCAACTTTCAGTCGCTCATCGCCACGAAGGCGGCGCGTATGCATACCGTTGCCGCAGGACGTGTACTCTGCGATTTCGGGCTGCGCCGTGCCCAGGGGTTGGGAGGCTATCATGCCACGCGTGCTGCGGTTGTAGGAGGCTTTACCGCAACCAGCAACGTGAAGGGCGCGCAGGACTTCGGTGTTCGCTGTGTCGGTACCATGGCTCACGTATTTGTCCAGGGCTACGAAGACGAATTGTCGGCATTCCGTGCATTCGCCGAGCACCGTCCTGAAAACTGCGTGCTGCTGGTGGATACATACGACACCCTGCGTTCAGGCCTGCCCAACGCGGTCACCGTGGCGAAGGAAATGGCGCAGCGCGGTCATCGGCTGCAGGGCATCCGTCTCGACAGCGGCGACCTCGCCTACCTGTCCACACAGTCGCGCAAAATGTTGAACGACGCGGGACTGGACTATGTAAAGATCACGGCATCGAATCAGCTCGACGAATTTGTGATCAAGAGCCTCATCGACCAGCAAGCACCCATTGACGTCTTCGGCGTTGGTACCAGCCTGGTAACGGGGCCGCCAGACGCAGCCCTCGATGGTGTGTACAAACTATCGGTGCTCGATGGAAAACCCCGGATCAAATTGTCGGAGAACATCCGGAAGACGACGTTGCCGGGTGCGAAGCAGGTGTTTCGCTACTTCGGCGAAGGAGATGTGTTCCTGGGTGCCGACGCCGTTGCGTTCGAGGGTGGGGCCGCCCCATCGATGATGCATCACCCGTACGAACCCGACAAGTCGTTAGACCTATCCGCCTACTCGCACGAACCGCTGCTGCATCAGGTAATGCGAGATGGACAAACCCTCGACACTGGTTTGTCGCTGAAAGACATTTCGCGCTACAGTCAGGAACGATTGAGGCGATTGCCGCAGGAATACAAGCGTTTTTACAATCCGCATATTTACAAAGTGGGGATTGGGGAGGAAGTGAGGACGGAGAGGAATAGGTTGAGGAAAATGTACAAGAATTAGTAATGAATAATTAGTAATTAGTAATTGATCGGGCCGGCTTCGTCGGGTATTGTTGTCCGACAAAGTTGCGTTCGGAAAATCAATAAAATATGAATGCCCTTATTCTCGTGGATATTCAGAATGATTTTGTGCCTGGAGGCAGGTTGGCCGTGCCGGATGGTGATGCGATTGTTCCCCTGGTCAATTCGTTGCAGGAGGCATTCGGATTGGTGGTGGCCACGCAGGATTGGCACCCGCAGGGACACAAAAGCTTTGCGTCAAATCATCCGGGGAAAAGACCCTTTGAGCGTATTGATCTGCATGGCCTCGAACAAGTGTTATGGCCGGATCACTGTGTGCAGGGTTCAAGCGGCGCTGAATTTCATCCTGCCCTCGAAATGAAAAAGGTGGAAGCTATCTTTCGAAAGGGTATGAATCCAGAGATCGACAGCTATAGCGGATTCTACGACAACGGCGCTCGAAAATCAACAGGCCTTGCCAGCTACCTTCGCGAACAAAAGGTACGCAAGGTGTTTGTTTGTGGTCTCGCCGCCGACTACTGCGTGGCGTATACTGCCAAGGATGCCTTACGCGAAAACTTTGCCACCTTCCTCATCGCCGACGCAACCCGCCCCATAGACGCAACCGGCTTTCAACGCGCCGCCGACGAAATCCTGGGCCTTGGCGGCAACCTCATCGAAAGCAGCCAGCTCCACCGCCACTTGTAATTAGTAGTCAGCAATTGACGAGCCCCTCATGAGACTGGGGAGTCGCAGAATGCGCATCTCTTTAATCTTAAGGGGCGACAGCCCCTCCACCATTACTAATTACTCATTACTAATTACTAATTCCCAACATAGCTCTGCACCCCCCTGTCCATCGCAGAAAATATTACCTGTTGCTTCTTCGCTCCTGCGGGCACCGAGATGTCGCGCACATCGCCTCGCACCTGAAACCCGCTCTTGCCCTGGCTAAGGTATGTGAACCTGCCTTTGCCATCGTTCAGCAACAACACGCCGTAACTGGCATCAGACTTCCCGATCCGCACACGCGTGTTTGACTCATTGCCTGCGAGGAGCAAGTCCAGGTCACCATCTCCATCTGCATCCAGCGCGGCCGTTGCATAGACCGGCGCAAATTGCGCCTCCACGGGTAAGGTGCGGGTCTCAAATTTGCTGCCGGTATTTTCCAGGTACAGGGTTCGCAGCTCCGACGCCTTCAGTTCTTTAGCATCCTCCAGCTGTTGCGCCGTAAAGATTTCCCGAAGCGTAACGGTAGAATACCCGGTATAATCCGGAAAGCGTTGGCGAAGTGTTCCCACCTGTCCAAGCGCCTCGTCACGACTGGCGTATGGCCAGGACTCATGGCCGATATAGTAGTTCAGGAACGGGTCTACTTGACCGTCATTGTTAAAATCCTTGTACACCATTGTAACGGGTGTTGCTGCCGATGCATGGTACGCATTATTTGTCCCTGCATTGCCTGCCACCAGATCCATATCGCCATCTCCGTCAATGTCGGCGGCCGTCAGACAGTTCCACCAACCTTCGAGACCGGTTGGCACCCAGCCTGAGGTAGCATCCTGCAACTTTCCTTTTGCCTGGATGAACACCTTCGGCGAACTCCACTCTCCTACTATCACAAGATCTTTTGCGCCGTCCTTGTTAACGTCAATGGCAAGGCCATCGCATACCATACCCAGGGAGTTGAGAAACGGCGCCTCGTCGGGGGACGCCTTCCTGAACAACCCCTTTCCATCATTCATCAGGAGCATTGAGGGTGATGGCACGGGATAGCTACCTGGCGTAAGACGCGTACCTACGAAAAGATCTTCAGCCCCGTCGCCGTTCACATCAATCGGAACCACACAACCTCCGGCCAGTAGCTCAACCGGTATCGATCCCGATGATCGATTGAAGTTGCCCCGCCCGTCGTTGAAGTATAATCGGTCTTGCAACAAGGCATGCGCTCCCTCGTGCATGTAGCCGCCACTCACCACGTAAAGGTCCAGGTCTCCGTCGCGATCCGCGTCAAAGAACACCGCATCTTCGTCCTGAAAATCCTTGTCGACAGAAAACGCACGCTGTTCCCGTTGCAGGAATTTACCATCCGCCTGCTGGTACATGAGCGTTCCGGCCTGACCCTTTGGACCACACAGGTAAATGTCCTCACGCCCATCTCCATTTACGTCGGCGGTTGCCATCCGCGGGCCTGAATAAGAGTACATGCGAGGCAATAACAGCTGACGCTTGAAGTCATTTACGACGGCCGATACTGGTTTCCAGTTAAGGGTACCGGACTTACGGTATAAAGCCGGTGGAGTTACGTTGATCCTGCCTGTATGGGGGTTTCGGGCAGTGGCCTTCGCTAAGTCAAGGTACAACGTAGTGTCTACCGGAAGCTGAGTTAGCAATTGACTTTGATCGTTCGGCCAGATTACGCGAACGGAGTCAATAATTTGCGCCTTTCCCAATCCGAAGTGCAGCGGCACATACATAGACGACTGAAAGCCGCGTACAGGCGAAAACTCAAGGTATTGTGGGCTCCCTCCCTGATACAAGAACACGCGTGTCCCTATCACTATCTTCCCGGCGTTAAGTCTTTGTAAATCCACCCTCACGTAATGCCCCTGTTCCGCAGAAGTAGTATTGCGGTATACAGCCGCCGGACCGTTGATCGTGTTGATCACGAGATCAAGATCGCCGTCATTGTCAAGGTCGGCATAAACCGCCCCGTTCGATTTAAAAGTTCTCGTCAAGCCCCAGGGAATATTCGACTTGAGAAAAGTGAGATCACCTTGATTGCGAAAGATGAAGTTCCCCACCTGAATGGCGGGCATTTGGTTGATGATCTGCTGCAAATCCAGGGGGCTTCCCGTCTGGCGCGACTTCATTTGCTCATCGACTGTAAACTTGAGGAACTGCATGTTCGTATAATCCTTCTCATACCCATTGCTTACATAGAGATCCTTCCATCCATCGTTGTCGAAGTCTGCGAACAGCGTAGCCCAACTCCAGTCTGTATTGGAAACTCCGGCGAGCTGGCCGATTTCAGAAAACGTACCATCACCGTTGTTAAGTTGCAGCATGTTGCGCATGGATTGATCGTGAAATCCCGCGTGCACCAGGATGTTGTATTTGTCGTAGTTATCGTCGCCGGAGGAAAGCTTGATGCGTTGATTCGTTTCCGGCAGCATGTCGGCGGTAAAAATATCGGGAAGCGCATCATTGTTGATGTCGGCAATATCCGACCCCATCGAGAACAGCGACACGTGACCCATGGCTTCGCGCACCGATTCACGGAACGTGCCATTGCCCTGGTTAATGTAGTAGTAGTCCTCTTCGTTAAAATCGTTTGATACGTATACATCGGGCCAACCGTCGCCATTTACATCTGCTATGGCAATGCCAAGTCCAAAGCTCAACACGTTATTCGTAAGACCGGCCTGTGCCGAAACGTCGCGGAACCTGCCTTTGTCATTGCGAAACAGTTTGCTTTGAAATGATGCTGCCTTTCGCTTCTTGTTATTGACCAGCATGTTGTTAAAGCCGGCATACTGCGGAAGCGAGTGATTGAGAACAAAAAGGTCGAGGTCGTTATCCTTGTCGTAGTCAAAGAAAGCCGCCTGAGTGGAATACGACCTGTCGTCGATTCCAAATTCAGCCGCGCGCTCGGTAAACGTCAGGTTTCCGTTATTGACCAGCAGTTGATTGCTGCGAAGGGTTGAATCATTGGCGGCAGACCGGCACACATAAATATCCAGGAATCCATCCTGGTTAAAGTCTGTCATCGTTACGCCCGTACGCCATCCCTGTAGAGCAGCAACGCCAGCCCTATCGGTAATATCCTCAAATGTGAAGTTGCCCTTATTGAGATAAAGTTTATTCGGAACCTGGTTGCCCGTGAAGAACAGGTCCGGGAGACCATCATTATTGATGTCGCCTACAGCCACTCCTCCTCCATTAAAATAGTAAGGGTAGTTCAGAACATTTTCAGAACCCCGCTGCACCACGGTGTTCTCGAATGCAATACCCGAAGATGCAGGCGCAACCTCTTCGAACAGCACGGCGGCCGCCGGCGATTCGCTGCTTGCCGGCGTTTGCTGCTCAGACTTACTGCAAGAAAATACAAGAGCCATCACAGTCAAAGACATGCCTGCTGCCTGCACCCATTGAAACACTAACTCGCCGTTTCTCATTCGAATCATCGTGACTTTTCTTTTACTACGCGGGCCTGTAATTGTCCCGAAACAATATACAGCCGTCGGCGCCTTGTTTTGTAATAATGCCAAACAAAACCAAAGGGCCACCCCGACGAGTCGGAGGGCCCTAAGGAAACACTACTTATGAATATCAACTAACTAACCCAATCAATTCTTATCCCACCAGAGAGGAGTTTGTGTGTCGTCAGGTCCGCCAAGGAGATCCTTGGCAGCTTCAACGGCCGGGCCGTTGTTTTGCGTCTCCGATACGAGGAACGGGATGCGGCGAAGCCATTGTGTGGAAGGATCCGTAATAAGCGGATTTCCAGAGTTGGCAACGGGATACAACTTAACCTTGTGGTTTCGCCGGTAGTCAGCCCAACCTTCATAGCCGTCGGGGAACAGGGCGATCCACTTTTGGGTGGCAATCTGCTCTTCCTGAACAGCCGCAGTTGCACCCCACGCAACTGGTATGTTTGTCATAGGCGGAGTGTTCAGCGCATCGCCAGGAGCAATTGGCAAACTCGTACCCGTCACGTATGCACTCGCATCGCCGACGCCCCACTGTAAGAAGGAGTGCTTGATCCCGTCTTCGTAGTATTGCTTGGGCGTTCCTCCTCCCATGTTCCAGCCTTTCATCGCGCCTTCTGCGCGGAGGAAGTAAGCTTCTGCGGTGGTCATTACGTTTTGCCTGGTTTCAAGAGGACTTGCTACGCCACCGGCTAATTCCAGTGTGGTCGGCGTCCACCGAGGTCCTTGCTGAGAATTGTTAGCGGGCAGGTTAAGCGGAATATTCATCTGGCTTGCGGTTAAGCCATTTCGAACACCATGCCATTCAAGCGGTACAGCGGGATTTGCCTTATTGGCGTCGGAGCTCGCTTTGGTAGGCATGTAATACTCCATCATGCGAGGATCATTGTAGCCCTTCAAAACAGATTCCATCGAAGCGCTCATCCGGAATTCATTCCACTGCATAATTGCCAGGCCATTCCCGTCGTCGCCCTTAACGCTTCGATCGATCAGCGCATCGTCGTCGGGGCTGGTGGTGAACACACCAGCAGCAACTGCGGCTTCGGCTTCTGACTTCGCGCGGTTGGCATCGACGTTCGATATTCGCATCGCGAGACGCAAGCGGAGTGTATTGCCAAATTTAATCCACTTGCTGATATCACCATGATAGATCAGGTCGTATGATCCGCCATAAGCGGAACTGGCTGACGTAGCCTTCAGCGTGTTGACAGCTGTTGACAGGCGATCAAAGAAGTCATTGTAAATATCAGGCTGAGCATCGTATGGCACCGTTTCTCCCGACACACCGGCTTGAGAATAAGGGATAGGCCCCCAGTAGTCCGTCACGCGGTGGAATGCAAACACCCACCAGATGTTGGCAATTGCATATTCCGGAGAAGATGGATCCATTTCTTCGAACAGTGTCTGAAGCTGCGGAACAACGTCAGTATAAATCGGGTTGAATGCTGCACCTACCCAGTTCTGGTTGATGACAAGGCGATCAGACCCGAAAGATGAAGCTGTGCAGGCAAAATACTGCGCGTATTGATCCGAGAACAGGTTCTGTGCGACCTGATAATTTCCCTGGTTGTTTGCGCCACTTGACAGAGCCTTTGAAAAGAGAAAGGGTAGCTGTGAGTCATCGAGTGAGGACAACGCCGCAGGGTTCGTGTTGATTTCCTCGAAATCGGATGTACACGAGACCATCAAGGCCGCTGCGCAAATTCCAGAAAGAAAGCGCCTATAGTGATGTTTAATAATATGTATTTTTTTCATATCGTGTGCATTAGAAGGTAAGACTGAGATTGCAACCGATGCTTCTTGTCGATGGCAACGAACCATACTGAACACCCTGATAGTTTCCATTACCCAAACTCATATCGGGGTCGATTTGAAGTTTCCGCGTTCCAAGTCCGGGGATATTCAGGATAGATGATCCGCGATAGAGCCACGCAAGGTTGCGGGCAACTAGCGAGAACCGGGCTGACTTGATAAAGAAATTCGCAGGCACGGGGATCTTGTAGCCAAGGGAAATTTCGCGGATGCGGAAGTTGGTCGCATCGTATGCAAAGAACTCTCCCACGCCATAACGCTTTCCACTTACGGAGCTTTCTCCGGCGCTCCAGAACTGCTGAGCCGTTACGTTAACGTTAACAGGATTGCCATCTTCGTCAACGCCGCCCAGGTTCCAGCCCTCTTCGCGATTAGTAGCAGTTGCCTTCGTGATACCGTTGTAGGCAAGGTTCATTTCGGTACCATCCACGATTATACCCCCGATCCTTCCGTCGACGAGCAGACGCAGAGAAACTCCCTTATAGGTGAATGTATTTGTAAGACCCAGCAGCGCCTTCGGATTGAAATTACCGATCGATCCAGACTCAAGATCTTTGGTGGCCACAGGCAAGCCTGTCGTAGGATTTACTACGAAAGAACCATTGTCGTCGCGCTGCCATTTGTACGCGAGCATTTCACCATAGCTTCCGCCCGTTCTGATAATCGGCACCGCGGAACGCGCGTTCACACCTCCCAGGTAGAATATCTGATCTGGATTGTTCGGCAGCAATTCCAGCACCTTGTTCCGGTTCAATCCCAGGTTGAATCCGAGGTCCCAGTTAAAGTCGCCATTGGTAACCGGTGTTGCATTGAGAATCAATTCAACTCCCTGGTTCTGGATGTCGCCGGCGTTCACATACTTGTTCGAGAATCCGGTAGCCACAGGCTGCGAGATGTTGAGTAATTGGTTTTCAGAGTGACTCTTGTAATACGTAAGGGTAAAACCAAAACGGTTCTCAAAGAATCTTGCATCGAGGCCGAGCTCAATACTTGAAACCAGCTCAGGCTTCAGGCCCGGAATAGCTTGTGTCGGGCTTCTTCTTATAAAGCCATTGCCTGCCCCCTGCTGATATTCGAAAGTCTGGAAGCGAAGCTGCGGTTGGCCGCCGTTACCCACCTGGGCATAGTTGGCATTGAGTTTCAGAAAGGAGATTGCTTTCGGCAATTCCACAAGGTCAGAAATGATGCCCGAGAGCCCCACCGAATAGTACGGAATGTTGTAGGGAGGAGGCAATCTGGAATCCCACTCGTTGCGGAAGGTTCCTTCGAGGAAGATACTTTCCCGCCAACCGATGCTGGCCGTGGCAAAAACAGATTGCGTTCGAACCTGGCTAATGGTAGTTTGAACCGAAGGAGCCGTAGCAAAGTTGAGGGCGAACTTGTTGTTGACGTTCAGACCGTCTGCCGTCGCGTCATCCTGTTCGAGATAGGTATCCTGAAAGATGCCCCCAGCTCTGAAGTTCACTCTGAAGTCATCACCCAATTTCTTATCTCCATGAATAGCTGCATCATACCATTGCTGGGTAATGTCGCCAGTCACCTTTTGGAAGTATCCGCCGGCCTTAGATGCCCACAGAACGGTTCCTACAGAGTTGCTATTGGTAGTCTGATCCATCGTCTTATCCAGATTGGCCCTGCCCGTTACACCCAACCAATCATTGATTTGGTAGGTTGCCGTTAGGAAGCCGATCAGGCGATCGCGATTCTCATTGAGCGAAGTTCTGTATATCATCCAGTATGGATTCTGATAGATCGACGACAATGTGGCTGGCCACGGTGTGGGTACTGGAAGTCCTACGTCGTTTGTCGCTTCGAAGTTCTTAACATCGTCGATACCGATACTGCGCGGCGTTTGGTACATGTCCATGGCAGGCGAGTTCTCTTCACCCGTGCGAGGTCTCCCGGTAATTTCCTGATGGATGTACGTTACCTTAGCATCGGTCGATATCTTGCTTGTGATTTGTGACGACATCCGCAACGTGACGTTGTGACGAACCATCTCGTTCTGAGGAACAATGCCCTTTATGACGTTGTTGGTGTAACCCAAATACGTTTGCACCTTCTCTCCACCTCCCTGCAAACCAATCGAATTGTTAAGGCTGACGCCGGTTCTGAAGAAGTCTTTGATGTTATCTGACTGAGGACTGTAAGAACGCGTTTCTCCAAGGTGGTTAGTATAAGATTGGCCGTCCATTCTTGCACCCCAGCTATCACCAACCGTGGTGCTGAGTTGTCCGTCTATACCTTGGCCGTACGTATTTTGCACGTCAGGTACCTGGAATGCCTGTTCCGCGGTAATCCCTGAGTTCAAGTTCACGGTAACCTTGTTATCCTTTGTTCCCTTCTTGGTGGTGATCAGGATTACACCGTTACCTGCCTGGCTACCATACAACGCAGCGGCTGAGGGCCCGCGAAGTACAGTGATGGACTCAACATCATCGGGGTTTACGTTCGATGCACCGTCAGAACTTTGAATGCCACCAAAGTCACTTCCGGGAATGCTTCGAGTCGAGTTGTTGATCGGCACGCCGTCGACTACGATCAGGGCGTTGTTGCTTCCCTGGATAGAACGGTTACCGCGAAGCACGATACGCGCACCGCTGCCCGGTCCACCAGAACCCTGGTTGACCTGTACGTTGGCTATCTTACCCTGAAGGCTGTTCAGGACGTTGTTTGGATCTCGTAATTCGCTGAGTTCCGACGCCTTGACAGATTGCGTAGCGTACACGAGCGTTTTCGTTTCGCGGGGTACACCAAGCGCCGTCACAACGACTTCACTCAATTGTGTGGCATCTTCTCGCAAAGCAAAATCGATGGTGGTTTGGGTTCCCACGGCGACTTCCTGTGTAGCGAAGCCAATAAATGAAGCGACTAGTACTGATGATCCATCTGTTACTGTGATGGAGTAACGACCATTTGCATCGGTCGTGGTTCCGATCGTCGAACTTTTCACGATCACCGAGACGCCCGGTAATGGTGAGCCGTCGTCTCCTGATGTTACCCTCCCTGTGATAGTTTGCGCCATGGCCGACGCACTACACAGTAAGAGCAACACAATGAGCTTTGGTAGACATTTTTTCATGTGTTGATTGGGTTTGTTAGTTTATTATTTCGTGGACATAACCTTTGCCATAAGTTTATTCCGTTACCAAGCTAACCGGCCCCAAAACTAAATGCAAGACCATTGTCCTCTAATCTACGCACACATTTTGCATGTGTGCGCAAACACACACCGACTTACACCGATTGCGCCGGGTCAGAAAACGAATGCTTAGGGTTTACACACCTACGTCATAATAACTTAAAAAAAATACTACATGAGGGTAAATTTGGACCATTGAGGGTTCGATTTTTAATCGTTTTACTAATCTGTGGGCCTGCTCAGAACCCTCAACAGCCACAAACGACCAACACAATTCAGCGCGGTTTTATCCCCGGAATCACGGGGGTCAAGTTGGCGCAATCTCGTTGCAGAAAATGCGCACAAATCGCTCGAAAACTTATTTTGGCATTGTGACAAACGGTTGCAAAGATTGATTAACGCGCATCAGCGTTTGTCAAAAGTGATGTACAACCCGCTTGCTATGCGCCTTGGAACGTTGGATCTGCACCGGCCATCACGCGCCGAACCATCACAGGATAACAGGCTTTTCAACAATGTGTATTCGTGCGTGATGCCATTGAAGTGGGATGGCATGATAGCCGGTCCGGCATACGACGCTGACATAATTGCACACTTGTTATTCTGGCCACGGGTTTGCGAGAGTCTTTGCAACGGAGAAATTTTATGGACAGCTTTTCAAGTATGATAATCGGCGCGGTGGATAAAACCAAGAACGCCGTTGTTAAAATCGATGTTTTCAAGACCATACAGGGCAAACTTCGCCCGGCAGGGTCGGGCTCAGGCTTCATCTTCTCATCTGACGGAATGATCTTCACGAACTGCCACGTTGTCGAGGGGGCAGAGAAGATCATGGTCAGCCTCCTTAATGAAAATGAGATCGAGGCCTCGCTTATAGGCAAAGATCCGGATACCGACCTGGCCATCCTCAAGATCTACACGGAGGGATATTCCGTTGCCAAATTGGGCGACGCCGCACAACTGCAAATCGGACAATTTGTGATCGCCATAGGCAATCCTTATGGCTATCAGCACACCGTCACAACGGGTGTGATAAGCGCGTTGGGCCGAACCCTCCAGACGCAATCGGGACGATTGGTCGATAACGTGATTCAAAGTGACGCGGCGCTGAATCCCGGCAACTCGGGTGGCCCTATGATTAATACTGAAGGCGAGGTGGTCGGCGTCAACACTGCCGTCATTCAAGGCGCACAGGGACTCAGTTTTTCGGTCGATATCAACACGGCGAAAGAGATTGCGCGACAGATCATCAGCAGTGGTAAAGTTTTTAAAGCCTACCTCGGACTGATGCTGCAGGAGATACAGGTAAATGCGCGCATCAGAAGTCATTACAACATGGCTAATAAACGAGGGTTATTCGTAACGCGCATTGAGCCCGACTCTCCTGCTTCAAGGTCACAGTTGCAAGAGGGCGATATCATCGTGAACTTCAATGGGAAGTCTGTAAACAGCACCCACGAATTGTTTCGCGAGTTGACGTCGCGGGATATTTTGAAGATGGTGGACGTGTCTGTGGTGAGGCACACGGAGTTGGTGCATTTTAGTGTGGCGCCGTTGGAGAGGAAGGGGTAGTGGAGGCCGATTTCTACTCAACAGCCTTGATAACGGCGAAGCCAAACGCCGGGATCGAGAAGGTGTCGCGACCGAATGTTTCCAGCGTTGGTAACTCAAGCGGCTTCTCCAATAGCTTCATTATGTTTCCGCTGCCCACGACCAGTAACTTCACCGCATCAAGGCCCTGGGGAACGGGCACTAAAAGCGCATCGGGCGTATAGTTGGCTAACACCACCGTTGTTTCACGTCCGTCGCGAAACGCCATGCCATCGAGTTTCAGCACATCGCTACTCTTGAGCGGGAGCGCAACCGACCCGCGTTGTGACAGCAAAAGGCGAAGCATCAAGTATACCGGATAGATTTGTTCGTCCCGAATATCAAAAGCAACAGGCCATGGCTGGTCCGGATGCGCCATGAGTCCCCGCCAGCCTGCCAGTTCGTAGTAGGTTACCATTCGGGCGCCACTTTCGGTAAGATACTTCAGGCTGCCGAGCGTCCATCCTGCCGCATAGAGCGATGGTTGGCGAGTGTCGACGCTGGAGGGCAGCGCGCCGGGCAGCGGACGTTCGCCCGATGTGGCATCCGGGTTCCAGCGCATTTTCAATGTAACTGGTCCCACCCGCACGTCACGGCCGTCCGAAAGGACCCGGCAAGATTCAACGACATCCCTATGCGCCACAAGGTTTTCCGTCATCGTGCGCAAGTCGCCCGCATGTGTCTGCGGGTTGACGGAAAATGACAGAAAATCCAAAGCCGAGGCCGGTGTCGGATTTCGGTTCAATTCTGTGAAGAAGGCATCGGTACCGCTGCCGATCCGTACTTTGGGAAGATGCTTTCGCAGAAAGGGCACAAAGGCATCGACCAACGCGCCATCAGCCGACCGCTTCCCTTCCACCAGCACTACCACCTGGACGATATGCGCAGCATATGCCTTCAGCGACAAGATAACTTCCTCAGGCGACGCGCTATGCTGAAACAGCATAATCTCTAAAGGCCGACCAAACTGCAACGCCTCGGGTATACGCCTGTCAATGTCCGGAAGATCCTTTATGATCACACTGACGAAATCCGGAGCGAGGGCAGTGACGTATTGACGCTGCTGCGGCGTAACGGATACATCCGACAGGGGAATACCCATGGATGGCAATTGTCTTCCGTTCAGATTCTCAATCGAAAAAGTCACGACTTCCCCACTGTTGTCCTCCTCATGAAGGTCGCCAAATACTTTCAGATGAACGGATTGCACGACACGATCGCCCTGCTTCACCTGCTTCGGAAACCCCTGGGACAACGGTGTACAATACACTTTGTGAGAAGCATCCATCCAGTTACGCTGGTCCTCCATTTCGAAAATATCCCCGGTGAATAGGATCACAGCCTGCACACCCGAGGCGGGCGACCAGGCCATCGATTGTATGTCCAGGAACGGTTGATGCGGACTGATCCGGTCTGGAAAGAATACCTCTTCCGTAGCGTTGTCCGGATGCGTGAGCCGACAGGATTGCCCACGCAGGTCCTCGGTTGGCAGCAACACGGTGAATCCCAGCCGGTTCGTTTTAAAATCGCTTTGCGCCTCTCCTTCGATGGCAAACAAAAGGGTATCGTCGGCATTGCCGGTAATGGTGCACTTCCAGGAAAACGATATGTCGTTGTGCTTGACCGACGCAGCATAGGCAACCATGAATGAATCCGCCGTGGTCTCCACCTGCTCCGAATGAATGTGCATGGGAAGCGTGTTCCAGTTTTGATCGCGCAAATAGTGATTTATCATCCGCACAACCTCGTGCTTACCACTGCGTATGTACCGAATAAACCCAGATTCATACATAACGGTAAGCCTGCCCGCTCGCAATTCAATTCCCTCTGGCAGTGGCGATAACGATCCATGGGTAAGTATTCGTGCGTCCATAATTATCCGGTAGTTGTCCAAAACTACACATTATCTCACCATAAGCGTTTCCCGAAGGCCGCTAATTGCCGACACGCCAGGTCCATCATATGCCAATTATCAATTCTCCCTGATGTTGTTCTCCACGACATATTTCTGATAGTAGAATGCGGGGATAAGAAGTAAGAGCAGCGTAGGATTCAGAATCAACCGATGTAAAAAGTTGAGGTACGGCCCATTGTACCCTGGGTGATAAACCTTCAGAATGAAATAGGGAATGAGGAAAGCCACCACTCCGAACAACTGTACATAGATTGCAAAGACGACATATTTCCGGGTAGCAAACAGGGCATAAATTAAACCAATGGCAAAGGCGTCGTTTACCAGGAACCTGATCGTTCGATTCACCAGGAAGCGGGTGATCCCCGTGCTGCCAACACCCATCACGGCTGCCACATCAACGCGCTGAAAAACAAATACCAGCAACAAGCCGAGGCAACACAAAACGCCAACCACAATTCTTTGTTTCATTGATAGCTATCACACGTTGATTCTATTTCACTCGCCCTCCCCACTATACTATTCAGTAACCTGTTGAATCTGCAGCGCATCTTTCTTTCTACACAATGCTTTTTACGACTTTCGGACGCAGGTACATTCGCACCCAAATAACCCACAATGTAAGTGTAACGACGTATAGGGCGGCCGTGAAGAAATATTTATGGAGAAAATACATGAAATCCGGTTCATTTAACGATACCCAGAACAAAACGGCTATGCGCAACAGGTTACACAAATGGATAGCCAGCAACCCGAGGGGAGCATACCACCAGAGTCGGCGATTCATCGGACCAAAAGCCAACAGGAACGCCACAAAGATGACCATCACATTGATACCATTACATCCTTCATAGATAGAAAGGATATCCCGGTTTCGATAGGCAACTTCGGTGGTGGGCTTGCGTCCATTGTCATGCGCAGAAGTAGCCCAGCCGCAGACGCCAAGGGCGACACTCGTTTGTTGTGCTACGGCCCTCGTAGCCGGATCAGGTCCGGGCTCGAATGAAGTAACGTATGCCCCATATAAAAGGCTCGCGACAAGGTAAATGCCCAGGAACTTGGCCAGGAATATAATGGTAGGCAGAAACTCGCGAATAGTGGCGGCCATAGATGGCAATTTACTTCCAATTTGGACAACGAATTTAATTAATTGTGCCTTTCACCACTAATTACAGCCGTCGGGCCTGGAGCTTGGCGCGTAGCGCGCCGCAATGTTCAATTTTTCAACTCTCACTTCTCATCGGTCTGGCCGGTACGCCAACCACTACCATTCCCGCCATAACATCCTTAAGTACCACAGCACCCATCCCTACCGTTGCGCGATCACCGATAATGACACGATTGATCACGGAAGCTCCGGACCCGACCAGCACTTCATTACCCACCACGACCTCGCCTGCAATGTTCACCCCGGGCATCAACGACGTGCAGCGTCCGATGCGCGAGTCGTGTCCGATCGTACAATTAATATTCACCAATGCATGATCACCCACGTTGATGTCGGTCGTAAGAATGCTACCGGCACCAATCACACATCCTCTGCCCAATTGTATCGACTCACGGTCCTGCAGCACGGCTGATGGATGAATGATTGCCGGATACTGAAGGTACCGGTTGTCGAGGTGCCTGGCTCTCATGGATTTGGCCACAGGATCGCCGATGGCCAGCACCACGTTCACATTACCGTCGAACCCGTGCAACACTTCCTCACCTCCCAGGACCTTCAGGCCTTTGATTTCTGTGCCCCGCCGCACCGAATCGTCGATAAAACCGATCAGGTCAAACTCCTGCGTTGCCCGAATGAGAGACAGGATCTCACGACCAAGTCCACCGGCGCCGTAAATAAGTATTTTCTCTTTCATTATGCGTGTCCGTCATTTTTCGAGGAGGTGTATCTGATTAGCCGGCCCGGGTTCCCCACCACCACGGCGTGATCAGGAACATCTTCAATAACCACCGCCCCTGCTCCCACGAGTGCCCACCTCCCGACTTTAATGCCGGGTGTCACCGTTGCCCCCGCTCCAATCAGCGTTCCTTCACCAACCGAGACACTTCCGCATAGTACCGCCCGCGGGGCGACGTGTACGAAATCACTGATAACGCAATCGTGATCGATTTGCGCACCTGTGTTGACGATGGTGTGGTTACCTAACCTGGCCAAAGCCTGAATGATTGCACCATGAAGGATCATGTTACCCACCCCAACCGTTGCGGAAGGTGAAAGCAGCACGGAATGATGGATGGCATTGGTGAAATGATGAGCCACGTGCTCGCTCGCCCGCTTGCGGGTTGCATTATCGCCTATCGCGACAATTGCCCGAGCGTGAAGATCAAACGCCGGATCATACTCGCCCCGCTGTGGGACGCCAAACATTTCGCCCGACCTGGCCGGATCAAAGAGCGCTACAACGTCAACACCACACGCCAGCAAGCAATCAAGCACCACTTGCGCATGCTGGCCTCCACCAATGAGTATCGTCTTAGTTGTTTCCATTGAATTTTTCCATCGTTACAGACGTTTCGCTGCTAATCCCTTCGGCCTTCAGCACTTTTAAAAGTGTGAGGGCTAATATTTTCAGGTCGAGCCAAAGCGATAAGTGGTCGACGTACCAAACATCATAGGCAAACCGTTGCGGCCAGAGCACGGTGTTCCGGCCATTCACCTGCGCCCAGCCGGTAATGCCGGGCTTCACGTGATGACGCCGCAGCTGTTCAGGATTGTACAACGCCAGGTACTCCACCAACAACGGTCGGGGTCCGACAAAAGACATATCGCCGGCAAGCACATTGAATAATTGCGGAAGCTCATCGAGGGAAGTCTTGCGGATGAACTTCCCGATGGCCGTCAGCCTTTCGTTGTCCGGAAGCAGGTTGTTGTGCCTGTCGCGCTCATCGGTCATCGTTTTGAACTTGATCACGGTAAAGATCGTACCATCCTTACCCGGTCGTTCCTGGCGAAACCAGATCTTGCCGCGATTTACAACATACAGGATCGCAGCCACAACAGCAATAATGGGTGACGTGATGAGCAGGAGAATCAACGCGCACGTGCGATCGAAGAGCGGCTTGATGAGGGTTTGATACAAGGGCCGTTTTTGGGGTGAATGTAATGAAAAAATTTCAGCGGGAAAGGCAGAGGGCGAAGTCAGAGAGGAGGCAAAGAAGGGAAGCGAAGGGCGCCTTCGGCGGGAGACTTTACCGCCAAGCCGCAATGACACGAAGTACCACTAAGTCTAATTTGGATTTGCCTGCAATTGGCTATTACCAGTGAATGAAAAACAACGTATGACAACAAAAGATTTCTCAGCGATCCTTAGCGCTTTTGCGGCTTGGCGGTAAAGTCTCCCGCCGAAGGCGCCCTTCGCTTCCCTTTGCTGCATTTCATTTCCCAAATTCTATCTTTACCTCAATTCTCATCAATGGATAAACCTCAAGATCCTCTCTTCCAGAACTCTACTCCTGGCCACATAGACGTGCCTGTCGCCCATACGTCCATCATTCCTATCTCTATCGATTCCAAACGTTCAAAGCGCCTGATTCGCTGGGGAGTCTTGTCATTCTTCTTCGTACAAGGCATCGGCTTCGCCTCGTGGGCGAGCCGAATTCCCGACATAAAGAAATCGCTTGCACTCAGCGACGCGGGCCTGGGCTCGGTGTTGTTTGCCCTTCCGGCCGGGTCTTTCATAGGCCTGCCCTTTGCCGGCTTTCTCGTCACCCGTTTCGGGAGCAAGATCGTGGTCACCCTAGCGGCCACGTTGTACACGCTCATGCTCGTGGCAATCGGCTTCAGCGCCACGACGTGGCAGCTCGTGATAGGGCTGATGTTGTTCGGTACCTGTGGAAACCTGGTGAACATCGGCATCAACACCCAGGCAATAGGGGTTGAAGAACTGTACAAGAAGTCCATCATGGCATCCTTCCACGGCGCGTGGAGTCTCGCCGGCTTCACGGGCGCAGCGATAGGCGGAGCCATGGTGTCAGCCCATGTTGCACCCGGATATCACTACATCGGAGTTGCCGCATTTTCGTTGCTCACGGTGGCTGTCGCACAACGCTTTCTGCTGCGCGCCAAAGTTGCCGGTGATGACCACCCGTTGTTTGCCCTCCCGGACGGTCCACTTCTCCGCCTGGGTGTTATCGGCTTTTGCGGCATGGCCTGTGAAGGCGCCATGTTCGACTGGAGCGGTGTATACTTTCAGACGGTGGTCCTTGCACCTGCCGAACTCGTTACTTTGGGATACATTGTTTTCATGTGCGCGATGGCAGCAGGAAGATTCACGGCCGACTGGCTCGTGAATCATATCGGCAGAAAGAAGATGATTCAAACGAGCGGCATATTAATAACGCTTGGGCTAAGCGCATCTATAGCATTCCCCTACCTGGTTCCTGCTACCATTGGGTTCCTGATGGTGGGCTTTGGCGTTTCGTCGGTGGTTCCGCTCATCTACAGCGCTGCGGGTAAGTCGCAGACGCTCAGTCCGGGGATGGCCCTGGCCGCGATATCGACGATCAGCTTCTTTGGGTTCCTGCTTGGGCCTCCCGTGATCGGGTTCATTGCTGAGGCAGCCAGCCTGAGGTATTCTTATGGATTGATTGCTGTGCTGGGGTTGTGTACGGTGGTGCTGGCAGGGAAGGCGAAGCTTTAAGGCACAAAGGAGGCAAAGGCACAAAGGAGGCAAAGGTTGGGAGCAAAGGGCGCCTTCGGCGGGAGACTTTACCGCGAAGCCGCAAAAACGCTAAGGACCGCTAAGAAAATTTTGGCAGGCTTTATTTAAGGATAGTGTTTTGACTTGGCTAGAAATTGTGTACGAGGCGCTTGATTCCTTCTTTAAGGAGCGGAACATTGAAGTTTATTAGCAAGCCTAGCCGCTTTTCTGCCAGCTTGAGATAACTAAGAAGTTGCGCCTCATGCACAGGGGCAATTTCATCTACTGCCTTAAGTTCGAGAATTAGTTCGTTCTCGATAAGCAAATCAATCAGGAACGTTTTATCGAGAGCGGTGGATTTATAATAGAGCCTGACCGGTACTGTTTCGTCTACTCGCAAGCCCCTCGAGCGCAATTCCATCACCATACAGTTTTGATAGATGCTTTCCAGCAGACCTGGTCCCATGTGCCGGTGCACTTCTATGGCGCTTGATAAAATAACATTGCTCAATTGATTCAACTTCTCCCTAGTCGCAAGTAACTCCGATTTCATAACAACCGTGTTTGGTATTAGGAAGGAAAACTACCGACAACTTTTATTCTAAAACAGATTGGACGCGGCAACTTTCCTGACAAAATTCCCAATCGAAACAAATTCTAAATTTCCTCAGCGGTCCTTAGCGTTTTTGCGGCTTTGCGGTAAAGTCTCCCGCCGAAGGCGCCCTTTGCTCCCAACCTTTGCCTACTAACTTCGTCTCCCTCCTACCTCACCCTACTCCCTCTCCTCACCTCCTCCGTGGCCACCTTCACCAACTCATCCCCTACCCGCAAGTCTCCGAACACCTCCGACCTCCCTTTCATCGATCTTCCCTGCCGCACTGGCACCCAATTAACCGTGTCTCCCGCCACTTTCAACACGAACACTCCCTCCGCCGCATTCACCACCGCCGAGTTAGGCACCACAAAGGTACTGTCCGTCGCCTTCAACGGGATCGTCACCTCGGCAATCATGCCGGGCAAAAGTTTTGCACTATTGTTATTCACGTCCATCTCAACACGCTCCGAACGCAGCCGGGTGTCGAGCGCACCGGCGTGACGCTTGATCGTGGCACTGAATATCTCCGTAGCGCGTGCCTTCACGCGGAACTGAATGCTGTCTCCTTGTTTAAAATATGAGGTGTAAGCCTCTGGCACCGACACGACGAGTCGCAGTCGTTTTTGTTCCTGCAAGGTGAATAAGGGAAATTCCGATCCCTTTCCCGAAGGGCCAACATAGGCGCCGGTGTTTACATTACGGGCGCTGATCACGCCCGAGAAAGGCGCACGGATATCCAGGTATCGCCGCGCGTCGCCCACCTCGCGATAGGATGCTTTGGCCGACTCCAGCTGCGCCTCGTCAGCATTCATTCGCGCCCGCGCCTGGTCAAGGTCGTTTTGAGAAATGGTGCCCGGCGTTTTGCTGGTCTCCAGAAGGCGATTGTAGTTTGATTTGCTGGCGGTATATACAGCTTCCTGCGATTTGTAGCGCGATTCTGCGCCCGATAGCCGTGACGTTATCTCGGGCGCCTCCATGGCAACCAGGAGGTCTCCCTCCTTCACCTCCGAGCCGACATCGACATAGAGTTTCTTCACAAACGACGTCTCGCGCGCATAAAGATCAACCTGTTGATACGATATCAGCTCGCCGGGCACACTCAACTCCGTCGAAAACAATTCCTTGCCCAACGATAGCGTCTCCATCTTCGCTGTCGCCGCCTCTTTCTGTACCTCTTCCTTCCTGGAGCACGATACGGAAATGACGGCAGCAACCAGCCATACCGTTGCCATCCGCGACAAAAGAATTTTCATACCGCTTGACGTTTTGATATTATGGTTTACCACGTGGATACCGTTCCTTTCCTTCATATGGAGATATATATTATCCTTCTTTAATACGATTAACTATCCCGGCTTATCCCATGAGTTCGCAAACTCCAGCACTCCCTACCGCCAATAAAACCGGTCAACAGATCAAATAGATCAACCAATAAGTTCACCCAATAAAGTGCCTGCTTTCTTTGTCCTCCGGATCGAGCGATACCGACACCGTTGTGGTCTTCTCCTGCACCCAGGCAAACACGAGTGGCAACAGGATAATTACCGCGAACGTTGAAAAGAACAAACCTCCGATTACGGCGCGCGCCAGGGGTGCCGCCTGATCTCCACCCTCCCCATGGCCAATCGCCATCGGCATCATACCGGTGATCATCGCCACACTCGTCATGAGAATAGGACGCAAACGCAACGCTGCGGCTTCCTTCGCCGACAGCAACGCATCCGCATTATGCTTGCGCAACTCTTCGGCGTTCGTAATCAGAAGCACCGCATTCGCGATCGACACACCCACCGACATGATGATACCCATGTAAGACTGCAGGTTCAACGATGAACCCGTTACCAGTAACGCTATCAACGCTCCTGAGATCACCGCCGGCACAGTAGCCAGCACTACCAGCGACACTTTGAATGATTGGAAGTTGGCCGCCAACATGAGGAAGATTACCACGATTGCAACGATGAGGCCCGACTGCAGGCTATCCAACGTTTCGCCCAGCACGAGCCCCAGTCCGATGGGTTCGATGGTCATGCCGCGGGGAAGCTCGCCGATTGAGGCAATCAGTTTAGTTACATCGTCCGTTGCCGTCCCCAGGTCCATGTCGTGCAGGTTGGCCGTTACAGAAATAATGGGTACGGCGCCGAGGTCATCGTTCTGGCCATAGGTGGTATCATAGGCAAAGGTGGCGACATCGCTCAGTACGGGACGGCTCGCATTTCTCAAGACGGGGATTTCCGCGAGGTCGTCAAGCGTATTCATCTGATTCTCGGGCACCTGGACTTGCACCCCGTAGCTCAGACCTGACGTCTCGTCAAGCCAAACGTTCTTTTCGGTATAGCGTGACGAGGAGGTAGATGCCACGAGCGAGCGGGTTATGTCAGTCACATCCACACCGACCTGCGCCGCCCTGAGGCGATCGATCTCGATCTTCAGGGAAGGATAACGAATAGACTGCGCAATCTGTACGTCGCGCATGTAGGATACGGCCTTCAGTTTGGTAACCAACTGATTGGCTATACGCTCATTGTTCTTTTTATTTCTGCTGGCGATCCGTATTTCTATTGGCGTCGAGGCTCCCTGCGCAAGTATGCGCTCAGTAAGAGCGATAGGTTCGAACGACACTTTGATACCCGGCATCTTTTCGGCTATGATGTCACGGAAGTCCTCTTTGAACTGATCAATGTCAATATGGAAGTCTGGCTTAAGGCTCACCTGCAGCAACGCTTCATGCGGCCCACCCATGAACAGGTAAATAGGGCTGGTAGAAAACAGCGTGGGGTGTTGTCCGATAAAGGCCGACGTGACCGAAATGTTTTCTTTTCCTACCAGGCCTTCCATGTATCCCAGTGCCTTGATGAGCATTTCTTCTGTCCGTTCCACACGCAAGCCCTCCCGTGCTTTTAACCGGACCTGAAACTGACCCGACCGTACTTCAGGCAACACGTCCCGCCCGATATTCATGAGTAGCACAACGGCCAGGCTAATCGTCAACAGGCTGTACAATATCACCACCGGCTTCCGCACCGACATCAGGCCCTCCAGCATCCGCATGAACCGCTGTCGAAACTTCTCAAAGGGTGTATTCGCCTTTCCTTCCACCAACATCCTCTTGTCGTCCCACGTGGCGGTGGAATCGTGGTGGTGCACGGGGGCAGGCACCGGTTCCGCATCACCCTCCTTCCGCTTGTGGGGCTTCATGATCCAATTGGCCATTACCGGCACGAAGGTCTGCGACAACAGGTAAGAAGTGATCATACTGAAAGCGATCGCCAGGGCCAGGGGGAAGAACAAAGATCCGGGGATACCTTTCATGGTTAGCGCCGGAGCAAACACGGCGAGAATACAAAACAGGATCAACAGCTTGGGGAAGGCGATCTCCTTGCAGGCGTCCCAAATCGCCAGCGCCTTGGGCTTGCCCATGTCAAAATGCTGGTGAATGTTTTCGATCGTCACCGTCGACTCGTCCACCAGGATACCAATGGCTAGCGCAAGGCCGCTTAAGGTCATAATGTTGATCGTCTGACCGAACAGTTGCAGAAACAAAATCCCGGCGATGATGGACGTCGGAATAGTCAGAATGACTATAAGCGCGCCGCGAACATCTTTCAGAAACAACAACACCATGAGTCCTGTTAAAATGGCGCCGATGGCACCTTCTGAAATCAGACTCCTGACGGCATTGATCACATAAGTGGACTGATCAAATTCATAGGACAACGTCACGTCTTCCGGCAGCTGCGATTGAAAGCGCGGCAGGTTTTTCTTCAAGGCCTGGACTACTTCCCAGGTCGACGCATCGGCGGACTTCGCGATATTGAGATAGATAGAACGCTTGCCATTTACCTGTGCATAACCCATGGTGATGTCGGCGCCGTCCTCTACCGTTGCCACATCGCCGAGATATAGATTCTGTACGCCGCCTTTAAACAAGGGAATCTGTTCGAATTCCTTCAGGGTGCGCACCTGCGTATTCGTAGGCGTCAGGTAGTTGATGTCGCCAATTTTGATGTTTCCCGAGGGTGCCGTCTGGTTGTTCACGCGAATCGCTTCCACGATCTGATCGGGCGTGAGGTTATGTGAGCGCAACAACTCGGGGTCCGCCTTGATCACTATGGTACGGACGTTGCCGCCAAAGGGCGCTGGTGCGATCAGTCCGGGAATCGCTGTAAATGAGGCCCGCACATAAGTGTTGGCGAGATCAAGCAATTGATTGTTGGATCGCGTCGGACTGCTAATCACCAGCTGACCGATGGGAAGAGTCGATGCATCAAAGCGAATAATGAACGGTGGCTGTGAACCCGGCGGAAACACGGCCTGTAGCCGGTTACCGAAGGCGCTCACTTCCGCCTGTGCCCCGGCCATGTTTGTGCCCGGATAAAACGTCAGCTTCATGAGCGTGAGCCCCTGCAGGTTACGTGTCTCAATACTCTTGAGACCATTGACGTATAGAAATATGTTAACGTACTGCTTCGCGAAATAAGCCTCCATCTGCGACGGCGTGTAGCCCCCGAAGGGATGTGATATATAAATCACCGGCAGATTCATCGCGGGAAAAATGTCAATCTTGATTGTGCGCACGGCGCCGATACCAAAGAACAGCATGCCCGCTACCAGAACGAGGACGGATATCGGCTTACGTAACGCGAGACGGATCAGGTTCATAGGTACTATTGTGCCTGGTTGATAAACAAATCGAAATCGCCGGTGGCCGCGGCCTTCAGCAGCAATGCCTGCCACACGTTTATGAACGCTACGCTTCGGTCAAGTTCCGCGCGGTTCAGCGCATACATCGCCAGCTGCAGATCCGGAAGATTGGTCAGTCCATTTTTATACAAGACGCTCTTTTGAAGATACGCATCGCTCGCCGCCTGAAACTGCTGCGGCACCTCTCGCGCACTGCGTAAACTGTTGGCAATGCGCTGATCCGACACGAGCACCTGGTTCTGGAGCTGCGTATTTACGAGGTTGTATTCGTTGCGAAATCCCTCGGCGACAAATTCCTGGGCACGCGCCTGCTGCTTCACGCGCAAGGGACTCAACAGGTTCCAGAAGATGCTGAAGCCAGCAACGTAATTGTGTCGTGACGGATTAATCCCCTCAAGATAGGATTGCGAATAGCGCTCGGGGAACTGTGGCGTGTAATTGTATTGGAATCCGGAAGCGCGCGCCTGATAGATACCAAAGAGCGTGAGCCCAGGGAGCATACTTCGGCGCGCGACGATGGCGGCGTGTTGTGCCTGGCTGATGCGCGCGGCATAAAACCTGGACTGTGGGTTGTCGGATATCTCGGCCGTTGTTTCAAACTCCACGGGGATCTTGTCAAGAAATGTCGTGTCCAGGGCAAATTGCGTGGCTACTACGTTCAACATCACGGCGAGGTCCTGGCTACCTTGCAAGACGTTGTTCTGCATGTCGACCAGTGCAATGCGCGCACGCGATGCATCAGCATTCGCCAGCGAAGAATCCACCCCCGGATTCAATCCTGACAGTACCCGCGCCCGAACATTCTGGCGCACGGCTTCTGCGCGGTCGAGGTTTGACTGCGCGTTGCGCACAAAGCGCTGCGCAACAAGCAGGTTGAGATACGCCGAAGCAACCCGCACGCGATGCTGAAACTGTTCCTGCAACAAGTCTGCGGAGTCTTGTCGCACCTGCGCATCGGCCAGGGCAATGCGGGATTTCAGGCGACCGAAGGAAAAGACTTCCCAGTTTGTATTGAGGATGTATAAGGCTCCGAAGGCAGCGTTCCAGCTTTCGGTGCCGAACGGCGGCCCTGCCGATGAAAGGCCCAGCACACCTATGGCGCCTGCGGGACCGAATTGTCCGTTTACGGTGCCATATGCCTGCTGCGCCGAAGCAATCACATTGGGCAAATATTCATTACGCGTATTGCGTGACAGCGCCACGGAAGCCTGATAGTAATGCTGCTTTGCCCTGATGCGCTCGAACCCTGCAACACCCTGATCAACGGCATCAGGCAGGCTTATCTGAGCGGCTGGCGACTGGGCCTGCGCGAATAAGCTTGCGGCGACAATAAGAATCAGTATATAGAAAGACGCGTAAGAAACGCTTGTTCGTTTGGTTGAAGTCAATTTTTTTGCCCTAGGAAAGGTTAAACTTAGCTATCGCAGTCGGGTAAGAAAAGACGTTATGGGGTCAATCTTTCAGCAATATGTTGCAATCGGTTGTCGGCCACCGCGAGCGGAAGAAGAGTATGATGGGAATGCTTTCCGTGAAGAGGTTACGCGCGTCTGCCCTATTGGTTCCCGTTGTGCCGGTATTCTCCGAGCAGGCCTTCCCACACCATGCGCCGGCTGTAGTTGCGAGCGACAAAATCGCGAGCGGCCCTTCCGAAGCGCTCGCGCATTGCCGCATCGCCAGCAAGCAGCTTCATGGCGTGTGTCAGGGCCTCTGCATTTTTAGGAGGAACAATCACTCCTGTTTCGCTGGCAGTAATAATTTCGTTGCAACCGTTGATATCCGAAACAATGCTGGGTACCTGCAACAGGCTTGCTTGCATGACCACGTTAGGAAAGCCTTCCCGATAGCTGGGAAAAACGAATACGTTGGAAGCCAGTAACCAAGGGCGAACGTCCTGCTGAAATCCGGCGACGATCACATCCGGATCGTCCTTCAGGAACTGCATTACCTCGACCGGAAGCGGATCAAGGTCTTCCTCGAACGGTCCGACGATGAGCAATCTCATCCGATAGGCGCTCGCGGCGGTTTCTCTGAGCGATGATTTGAGGTTGTCGTCGCGGAGTGATCGAAAAGCCTGGACAAGCTCAACCATGCCCTTGTCGCGTACAACGCGACCGATAAAACAAAATACCAGGTCGTTGTCTTTAATCCGATGTTGCGTTCGGATGTTTTGCGCCTCCATCCGCAGTGCTTCTGTCACGCTGAAATGATCGGTATCAATTCCGTTGCTACTTCCCTTCCCGATGATCTTTAGTTTGGGTGCACCGATGCCAAACTGCTTTTCTATGAAGCGTTTGAGTCCAGCCGAATTCGGATAAACGTTGGTAGCGCAGGCATAGGTGATAGCTTCCGTGAGTTCGAGAACGCGTCGCCTCAATCCTGATGCTTCCATGAGTGGCAGGCCAGCCACGGTGTGCATGCGCATAGGGACGTTGCACAGGCGTGCGGCGAGCATGCCGATGAGTCCGGCCTTCGGGGTATGGGTGTGAATGATGTCCGGACGCTCACGGCGGATAAAACGCACTAACTGAAAGAGGCATTGCAGGTCCTTCCAGGGAGTGATCTTGCGGGTAAACGGTATGGCTATGTGCGGCACGCCCTCTTTCGTCACGTCGTCAACTTCCCTACCTGATGCACTCATCGTGAGTACGTCGAATCCCTGCTCGCGCATAAATCTGAACTGACCGGCAAGCAGCAGGTGAAGGGAAATGGGAACAGTGGTAATGCGCAGAAGCTTCGGCACGTTTCAGGATGAGGAACAATTTGGAAGCAAAAATAGAAATTGAACGTTGAAAATGGGCAATTCTCTTTACGGATACTACCGGGTAACCACCACCCGCTGCGTTTTCTGCGAGTCCGTTGGCAACGATCCTGAGCAATAGCGTCCTGCGGCAATCGTGATGGAAACCTGGTAAATGACCGTGTTGCGGGATTTGCGACGGGTCGCACAACATGGTTGGCGCCGGGCTGGGTGCGCATTATGATGAAGACAATAAGAAAAACGCCTGCATCGTTGTAAGTTGGTGGTTCAAGACGGAACCGACGACCAATGGCTTATGTTGACTACTGCCCAAATCGACGCTTTTATTACTGATGGCTACGTCTGCCTGGACCACGCGTTCTCTTCAGAGGTCGCCCGTCAATGTCGCGAGCTGCTCTGGAAGGCCACCGGGTGCAATCCCAGGGACCCCTCTACATGGACCAGGCCCGTGGTGCGCATCGGAGAAATGGCTATGACGCCATTTCGCAACGCTGCCAATACGCGCACCTTGCACGAGGCATTCGATCAGCTGGTGGGCCCTGGCAACTGGATTCCTCGCCAGTCGCTGGGTACATTCCCTATTCGCTTCCCTTCCGACACGTCGGCCAACGACACCGGCTGGCATGTGGACGCGAGCTTCCCCGGCGAAGAACCCGTGAACTACCAGCAATGGCGGATCAATGTGGTCTCCCGTGGACGCGGACTGCTGATGCTTTTTCTGTTCTCCGATGTAGATGCTAACGATGCGCCTACACGCATTCGATCGGGTTCTCACATTGACGTGGCCAAACTCCTGGCGCCGCACGGAGAAACAGGACTTTCATTCATGGACGTCGCCCGGGAACTCTCTTCCCTTCCTGACCGGACAGAAGCGACGGCCACGGGCACTGCCGGCACGGTCTATCTTTGCCACCCTTTCGTAGTGCACGCAGCGCAAGATCACCAGGGCACACGTCCGAAGTTCATGGCACAGCCACCATTGCTCACGAAGCACGACTTTCGCGTTCATGCGGGCACGGCGCAATATCCGGTGGAGGTGGCGATCTTCAAGGCAATGGAAAATTGAATGTTGAGCGTCAGGTATCCGGACCTCATAGCCGCTCCTGCATTTGGGCCGCGCGCAATGGACTGAATTCTACAGGATGGGGTGACGGCGTATCTCAACACGCTCCCTTTTTTGGTCGTTAGAAATGGTGAAACGCCGCCTCAGACTATTTTCCGCAGGCTTAATTGACGGTTGTCAAGATGGCATTGGTATTGGGGTGAATTTGCTATGACGTCCCGGCAACAGCCGGCAAACAATCAAGAAGCATAAACAAACCATACTATGTTTGAACCCATCACATCCGAAATTACTCTCCACCCTGGCCAGGTGTTAAAGGAGATTGCCACCGGCGCTTTGTTTGAAGTCGGTGTGAGACTGCGCGACGGTACTGACACGTGGGAAGTAACCGAGGTCGGTCCCGACGACCGTAGCAAAGTGATCATGGTCGCTGATCGCCAGACGCTGGCCATGAAGTTCTTCGCGGAAGCGGATGATTGAATGGGATTTCAACTAACAAAAAAAGGCCCGAACAGGGCCTCTTCAATTGTTAATTGTCAATCATCAATTGTTAATTCTGGACCTTATCTCCGAGTCTACATTCTCAAAATTCTTCTTCACCAGCACTAACAGTGGCAAGCAGAATACCGGAAGCAACGTGATGATGCTGAAACCTCGCCTCGTCACCATCACAATCGAAACGGCAAACATCACAACGATTGCACCGGTGAAGACGGCGAGCGTCTTTTTCAGGGTCATTCTGCGTTTGTGAAGGTTGTCGATCGACAGGCGCCTTAATTCAATCTCCCTCATACATTCGTTTCAATCGTTACCAATATAAAAACTTTTTTCTTCATGTGCGAAACACAGAAATAACAGAAGGGCGACTTTATTCCCGCTAACGTTTGCGCAATTACTTGAACGGAAAATCGCTGACGGGTATTCTCGCCTTGACCAGCAACTTTTTCAGCGCTGCCACCTTGTCGGCGTGCAGGGCCGCGAGGTCGGTATGCTCAGACGGATCGGCCTCTATATCATAAAGCTCATACGTCGTTTCTACCGGGGCCATTGTATGTTTAGACACCAGCTTCCATTTCCCCTCACGGATGGCTTTCGATCCGCCGCCCTCATGAAACTCCCAGTAAAGATATTCATGTTGTTGCTGCCGCCCCTTGCCCAGCAAGGTGGGCAACAGCGAAACGCCTTGAATGTCCGCCGGCACGTTCGCAGCACATAGCGACGCACAAGTTGGCAGGATATCCCAGGCTACGGCTACGGTACTGCTCCTGACGCCGGCTGGAATCGTGCCGGACCATCGCGCGATAAACGGAACGCGAATACCCCCCTCATAAAGATCGCGCTTATAGCCACGAAGCGGTCCGTTGCTGTTGAAGTAGTCGGGATCCGCACCGCCCTCGAGGTGAGGACCATTGTCGGAGGTAAAGATCACCACCGTGTTATTGGCAATTCCCAGTTCTTCGAGTTTTTGCATCAGCTCGCCCACCTGACGATCAAGATAGGTGACCATCGCGGCAAACGCGGCGTGTGGCTCGGATTGAGAAGCATAAGGTCCTTCGCGAAACTTTTCATCGCCGGGCTTTGCACCATGATAAGGTACCTCGGGATTGTACTTGCCCCTGAATGCTGCGAGTTCCAATTCCGGAACCACCAGCTCAGCGTGTGGCAGGGTAGTTGGATAGTAAAGGAAGAACGGTTTGTTACGGTTGTCTTCCATAAACTTCAGCGCCTGTTGATGAATCAGCTTCGGAGCGTAGTCGCTGTTCTCGTCGCCCGTGTTGCCGGGAAGCTCAATGCGAGCGCGATTGTCCCATAGATGACCAGGATAGTAGTTGTGGGCAAGTGCCTGGCAATTGTATCCATAGAATCGATCGAAACCCTGGCGGTTAGGATCGCCTGGCCGAGCTATGTAACCAAGTCCCCACTTTCCGAACGCGCCCGTTGCGTAACCTGCTTGTTTCAATAGCTCGGCCAGCGTGATGGAATTGGCAGGCAGCGGCCATTGCCCTTCCGGCTCGACACTCTTGTTGCCGCGAATGGGTGTATGCCCCGTGTCTTGTCCGGTTAGCAAGGCCGAACGTGAAGGTGCACACACCGATGTTCCTGCGTAATACTGCGTGAACAATATGCCTTCGCGGGCGAGGCGATCGATGTTAGGGGTCTTAAATTTCTGCTGACCATAACAGCCCAGATCGCCATACCCAAGGTCGTCGGCGAGGATAAGAACGATATTGGGAGGGTGCTGGGCGCGCGCAGGTTGCACGGCGTTCATCAAAAGAAGACAAAGGCAAACACAAAGGGCGCTGGATCGAATGCTCACGTCTTAGATAGTTTGTGACCAAAACTATCGAAAGATAAGAAGCCGGCAAAGATCCAGCGACCCATTCAAGTATTACCTGCCGCGCGAGACGCCGTGATGCCTGTGATGCCTGTCTCCGCGTTGATGGTGATGCGACTTCTTCCTGTCATTCCACTGCTGATATTGCTTTTTATTCAGGATTGACCTCAAGTCTCGTTCATGGCCCTTACGCAACTTCATAAATTCCGCTTTACGCGAATGCTCGTTGAGCGACGCGTGCTTCATGTGGGAAAGCTTCTCGCGGTAACTTTTGTTCGCCTCCTGAAAGCGATCAAACTGACGGTCACTCAGGGATAATTCCCGTTTTATTTTTGCATAACGATCGCTTGCAACCCTATGGTTATGCGCATCGCGGTTGTCCCGGCGCGCGGTCACGTCTTCATCGCGATGTCCCCTTCCCCTCTCCTGCGCCAACACGACAACCCCAGCCATCATGAAAGCGATTAAAACCAAGTGCTTTTTCATATTGTTTACTTTTGACGGTACAGAATCAATAACAGTTCCAAAAAGCGTCATATTAAAAGGAATTAGACAAACCGGGCAATTCGATCTACCGATTGCCTCAGGCTTGCCGCCGTGGGCGTCCACAGTCCGCCACCTGAATCACAGCACCGACGCCCGTACCTCTATATCCGCCGCCGAGAATGCCTGCTTGCCTTGTGCGTCGCATGCCGCGGCCTCTTTAACTTTGCCCTGGGCCTTGAGGCATTGGTATAAACCAACCAGCGACCAACCATTTCCCGGACTGTCGACCAGGTCCTCGCGGTATGCGCGTTCAGCTTCCTGAGTACGCCCAGCCTTCAATAAGTACTTCCCAAGAAACTGTCTTGCGGGTACCACCCAATCGTGAGGCTCACGGTAAATGAGTTTATCTTCCTCGGCAACAGCAGCCCGAAAAGCGGCAAAGGCTGCCTCCGATTTCCCCTGGGCAAACCGGATCTCCCCTTCGAGCAACGCAGAGGCTACACGACAAGATTGTACAGGGCTATTGAAGGGCATGTAACGCACCGCCAGCAGGGAGTCACCCAGCTGTGCGTTGATACGAGAAAGGCATTTATCCGCAGCCGCTATGTTCTGGTTGCGCACATAGGCCACCCCTCGCGCAAACTGATCCAGCACATGTGCGTACTTCCACGTACTGTCGGGAGCATCGGAAGCCAGTATCTCATGCCATTTACCCAGCCGGATCTGTGCCAGTACAGGCATCATGTACACAAACTGTCCGTAGGTGTCGGTGCGTAAGTCCGGCGACAGCTCCGCCATGCGCATACGGGCGCGTTCGTATATCGGAAGACCTTTCTGGTACATCCCGGCTGTCATGGCACAGAAAGACTGCACGGCGAAGAAGTGCGTGGATCGGTCCTGACCGAGCTTCAGCGACGGCACGCGCCTATCGATATCGTTATTCACGGCATTCGCTTCTTCGTTCACGGCAACGCCCAGGCTGTACAGGCCGTTGCGCTGGTACATATGCGTGGCCATGTGCACCATATGACCAATACCCGGGTTCACAGCCTTTAATGCGTTGGCAGACGCTAGCGCCCGCTGTGGATCCCTTGAGGCCTCCACCAGGTGGATATAGTAATGCAGGACAGCCGGATGCTTCTCCCGCTTCAATATTGACTCGCTCAGGGTGACCAGGTCGTTCGTCCAGGCACGCGGTGTGCCATCGTTCGACCAGAAATCCCATTTATGTTCGAGCATCATCGCGTCGATATACAAAGCACCGATGTCGCTGTCGCGCGCATATTTTTTTGTAAGTAGCTCAAGCGCCGCGGCGTAGTTCCGATTGAGTTGGCCGCGATCAGCATTCGTCATATCCGTCGAATATCGTTGTGTCATGGCATCGATAAGCGCATTTTCCTTTTCGCTGGTATTGTTCGCATGGCGCCGCATTTCCGCGATCGTCTCCGGAACCTGCTTCGGCATCTTGTAGGTGTACGTGTTGTAAAACGGTCCCATGGCCAGGGCCTGGCCCCAATGGGTCATGGCACTTGATGGATCGAAGCGGCTAGCCTCCTTAAAAGAGGCCAATGCCTCGGAAAAATGATAGCCGAAATAGAATCCCAGTCCCTGGTTGAAATAATATTGAGCACTGTCGTTTCCCGTCGTTATGGCATAGTTCCGATTACCCCACCCCGAAAGCCGATTGATGAATTTGCCGTCGGCGGCAGGCACAACGGTACCGCTGGGCGATCCGCAGAGCGCAGCGGTAAGCGTCTCCGCTTCGTGCAACAAGGTCACGCCCCGGCGAACTGGCTTAGGCCAGTCGGCGCCCATCAGAAACAAAACCAGGATTAGCCCAGGCCATAGGGCGGCGCGCAAGTTCTTCATCGCTTCAGCAATTGTGTTTATTGCAATATAAGCGAACGGTCTGCGCATTAAAATACCGGCATTACATTCACCGCGTGAAATCAGCATATAGCGGCAGCGAAGGGAGCTCCGGTATGCCCGCCTTCGTTTCCGGAACATCAGGTCGAAACACCTATCTGTTTACACGCCAATTTCGAAACGAAACACGCGCTTGTGGAGGCATATGGTTGCCAGTACGCGAAAGACCCCTTAACTTCCTGTCGACGTCGTATCCCACGTGTTCCTGACAACGCCGGCTACCTGTATCGTCCTTCTATTGATCGCAGCACATTTTGCTACGGCACAGGACAAGCACGACCATATCGAGCGGATCATGAAGACGTATCACGCTTTCAATATGTTCGAAGGCAGCGTGCTCGTGGCAGAACAAGGTAAAGTGTCTACCAGGGTGCCTTTGGATTGGCAAACCGCGCATTGCTGAGCTACACGTCGGGCATGCCGAAATACGACATAATTCCCGATTTCTTTCCGTGCGTCAGCCGGCAACAATTCGAGCGGCAAGACTATGTCAAAATCTACATGGATTCGTCGCTGCTGTTCCAGCCTGGCAGCCCGGCTATTGGGCGAAAGCAATGCAAAAAATCGTTTGAAGGTGCCGGAATGATCTGTCTTAATGGTCATTCGTAATAATCGCATCTGCGGTAGCGACGGGATATAAATTGCAGGCTTAAATATCCATTCACAGGAGAGCGCATCATAGTTTTTTTTGGTTGGTACGTTGGTGTGGTGGGCATAGGAAAGGGTGAAGGTCGCTAAGAGAAATCCAACACACGCGGAGGCTCGCGGAGCTTTTGAGCTACTGGCCGCACGTTGGTTTTTGGTTGCGTACCTGGAATATAGATTAAGACAGGGTAGCTCATTGTGGATGGTTAAATCCGGAGTCATGGGAGCACTGCGACTCGTTCGGGAATGCTTCGATGCTACGCATCGGGGCCACTGGATGGTGCCTCCATTGCTAATTACTAATTCTATAGGGTTGTGGGTATGGGATGGTTTTGCGGGTCGCTAAGAGAAATCCAACACACGCGGAGGCTCGCGGAGCTTTTGAGCTACTGGCCGCACGTTGGTTTTTGGTTGCGTACCTGGAATATAGATTAAGACAGGGTAGCTCGTTGTGGATGGTTCAATCCGGAGTCATAGGAGCACTGCGACTCGTTCGGGAATGCTTCGATGCTACGCATCGGGGCCACTGGATGGGGTGCCTCCATTGCTAATTACTAATTCTATAGGGTTGTGGCTATGGGATGGTTTTGCAGGTCGCTAAGAGAAATCCAACACACGCGGAGGCTCGCGGAGCTTTTGAGCTACTGGCCGCACGTTGGTTTTTAGTTGCGTACCTGGAATATAGATTAAGACAGGGTAGCTCGTTGTGGATGGTTCAACCCGGAGTCATAGGAGCACTGCGACTCGTTCGGGAATGCTTCGATGCTACGCATCGGGGCCACTGGATGGTGTGCCTCCATTGCTAATTACTAATTCTATAGGGTTGTGGCTATGGGATGGTTTTGCAGGTCCGCTAAGAGAAATCCAACACACGCGGAGGCTCGCGGAGCTTTTGAGCTACTGGCCGCACGTTGATTTTTAGTTGCGTACCTGGAATAAGATAAGACAGGG
>Ga0193752_1000114_pt1 | contig 106884 bp, 103 predicted proteins | sample H1c1metaG_FD_144924 | JGI IMG/M metagenome (GOLD analysis project Ga0193752, IMG submission 144924) | Soil microbial communities from a riparian zone of the East river system, Colorado, United States - H1c1 | ecosystem: Environmental > Terrestrial > Soil > Riparian zone | place: USA: East... | reverse complement strand
GACGGGCCGATTATGTCGGGGCATTGTGTGGTGATTTATTTGTGATGGGAGGAAGGCCTTAACGCTGCAAAGGCTAATAACCTTTTCAGGGTTGGGACCCTTGCGTACCCCTAGCATACCCTTCCTAACCCTCAAAGGCATATATGCCTTTGAGGGTTAGGAAGGGTGTCAACATAACGCTGCAAAGGCTAATAACCTTTTCAGGGTTGGGACCCTTGCGTACCCCTATCATACCCTTGCCAACCCTGAAAGGCATATATGCCTTTGAGGGTTAGCAAGGGTGTCCAAGGGTATACAGGGACGCCACTTACCAAGTCGCTCCATCCACCCGCTGTGCGCACATCTTCATTTTGTAGATTTGAATATGCGTAAATTCTTCATAGTGATTTTCTTACTTACTGCGGGGCTCTGTCATGCGCAGGATTCTTCGGCCTTCATTTGTTTTTACCCCGGCGAAAACGTGCCGCAATTTCCGGGAGGTGATGGCGCCTTTGTAAAATACCTGGAGGACAGTACCCGGTATCCGCCAGAAGCAAAAGCTATGCACAAAGAGGGCACAGTGTACATCGGTTTTGCGGTAGCGGGAGACGGTTCTATTGGTGAAGTCTACGTAAGAAAAGGTGTACCCGGGGCAAAAGCACTGGACGAGGAAGCATTGCGCGTTGTTTCGGGCATGCCCGATTGGACAGCTCTTTGGGCTGATCGTTTTCATTGTGGTCACAAGCGGTTCACTCGCTGCTCAACGTGATCCCGTGTATCCTGAAATGGTGGAATCAATTTAAGCTGCGAATTACACAAATTACGCTAATCATGAGTTCGCGTAATTCGTGTAATTCGCGGCCGAAATAAAACCAGGAGATCACCTTCTTCGGTGGGGGATGGCTGTATCGCGATATTTTAGTGCGTAACTTCGTTCACCGATGAAACAACTCATTTTATTTTTCCTGTGTGTACTGCACTTGTCAGTTTTTGCGCAGGACACAACGGACATTACCCCAGCGCCTATACATCTGGAAGAGTTGTCGGGCGACACGCAAATATTTTTATTCTGCGAAACAATGCCCATGCTTCCCGGAGGTGAAGGTGCTTTTCAAACCTATTTAAGAACCTCGATCATTTACCCGGAAACGGAATTGCTTTTGCAACAGCAGGGAACAGTGTACGTTTATTTTGTGGTCAATGCCTCGGGCACGATAGCCAACGTGCAGGTAGCGAAAGGTGTTCCCGGCTCACCCGGTTTCGATCGTGAAGCAATGCGCGTAATTGCAGCAATGCCCAATTGGATTCCCGCAACGATGAATGGCCGGAAAGTACGGTGTGCGATGACCGTCCCCGTGAAATTTGTTGTACCTCCGGAAACTGTGAAGGACACTGTCAATTCAACACCCGCTTCTTTCCCGGGAGGAGAAAACCCGTTGCAGGAATATTTGAAAAACAATCTCGTGTACCCCGATTCCGCATACAACGCCGGAGATTCGGGAACTGTTCTCATCCGTTTCATTGTTGAATCGGATGGAAGTATTTCAAGACCTACGCTTGCAGAACCTTACCGCACACCGCGCACGTTGCGAAAAGAATCGCTCCGTTTGATTGCGGCCATGCCGCGGTGGACGCCTGCGATTAAAGATGGTCAAGCCAAACGCAGCGGTGTAGCAGTTGCCGTGAAGTTCACACTTCCGACCAAAAAGGAAATGAAAAATATCCGGAAGAAAAATAAAAAGTAATTTTCCTGCATGATCCGCATTTTGCTTTCCGAGAACATCACCGCGCCGCGCACGCACCTTATCGCTCAATCGAATATCGATTCCATCACCAGTGCGCGTACAGCGGAAATGAAAAAACTCGCGGTGCAATGGTCACGCGGTGGTTATACAAACGATTCTGCGTTTGTCGCGGAGCACAGCGATTCTCCCGGCTTTCGTCCTGCGATTTTTCACCAGGGAACTTTTCCGGCTTTCAGCGATAAGGCATTTCTGAGTGCGCGGCGCGGTGATGTTCTCGGACCTTTTGTTTCCGGAAACAGGATGGGCATTTACCGTTTCGTCAAAAGCGATCGTCGCTCGGACTCTGCACAGGTGACTCACATCTGGGTGGCCGATAAAACCTCGCCGGGACGACCGGATGGAATTACGCGTACGAAACGACAGGCCAAGCAACGTGCCGACAGCATTTGCAACGAGATCCATTCGGGTCGTGTGTTGATCGAAAACATTGTGGAGTCGCTGACCGATGATCCCGGATCACTCACCGGCAACAAAGGAAATTACGGATGGTTCACCAGTGAATCCGGGTTTGTTGAAGCATTCAAAACGGCAGGACTCACCATGCCCGTGGATTCAACGTTTGTGATCGAAACGGAATTCGGGTATCACGTCATCCAGGTGGAAGCGCGAACCAAAGAATACCAATGCTGTCACGCATGGGAAATTGTTCGCACCATCGATAGCTGTTTCGGCGCGGATGGTGTTGCACGGACATTTCCCGCACAATTCAAAGGCGGACCAGCTGCACTTAAATTGTTTGTTCAGAAGAACGCACTGCGCGGTGAATCCACAGAAAGCGATCCGCCCAATGAGGCGTTGGTCGTGGTGTGGTTCACAGTAGAAATGGATGGAACCCTTTCTGGTATTGAGGTGCAGAGTGCAGAATACCTGGATGCCGGACTCGTGCAGGAATCCATACGGATCGTAGAGTTACTTCCCGCGTGGGAGCCTGCGCATACCTGCGACGGGCCCGTTGCTTCGCGGTGCATGCTCGTGCTTTTTTATTGATTACTGTTGCGCTGAAGCCAGAGTAGCGTCCGCCGCGGCGGACGCGTGGCCACAGATTCGCAGATTACGCAGATTTTAGAATTGAATTCTCTCAGATCTTGCGGCTATTGATTCAATAAAAATTCATTGCATTAATTTTTTTAATCTGCGTAATCTGCGAATCTGTGGCTAAAGGGCCGAAGGCCCAGGTTACAAGAAAATGTCGCTGATGCATAGCAAGGCGACGAAGCAACGCACAAAAAAAGAGCCGGCTAAAACCGGCTCTTCCTCTTGTATTCCAATCGTTGTTATTTCTTCTTCACTTCTTTCACATCATTCGGATCAAACGTTGCGCCTTTTACATCGCACGTTGCGATAATGTGGAACGTTGATTTCTCTCCATCAGCAAATTTGGAAAGCTTCCCTAATCCGCCAACAACTCCGCCTTTTTCAGCCATCTTGTCGTTGCCCGATTTCGAATACGTGAATGCAACACTGTAATCGATTTTCTTCGTTTCACCGGCCTTCATCGTGAAGCCAGGAAATTTCTGCGTGCCCAGTGTGAATGTTTTTTCTGTTTTGTCGTCACCGCGACCGGTGCTCCACTTTTCTTCGAACTTTACTTCAACTGATTCAACGACCTGGTCGCTTTTCGCGAGAAGTTCAACGTTTCCGTTGATTGACGAATCGTCGGTTGAAAATGAATCGGGAACCGTAGCAGTTACTTTAACTGTACCGATACCGAGAAACTGTTTGATCTTTCCAAAAAATCCCATTTGTAAATTGTTGTTAGTTGATAATTGATTTCAGCGGGCGAATATACATCAACAACTGAATCGGCAAAAAGAAAAAAGGCAGGTGAGGGTTTTTGTCCGGTCAAACGGAGTATTCCGGTGATGAGAAGATTCCGTACTTTGGTAACATGAAACTTTTCACGCTGATTCTGTTACTGTTCTTCGGAACTCAACTCATGGCGCAGGATGAAGTGGCACCACTTCCCGAGCCACCTTCCGAGATCAATCAGGCTCCTGATTCAACAGGGCAGGAGACTTATGCTTTTGCTGAAGAAATGCCGCAGTTTCCCGGTGGGCAAGCCGAGTTCAATAAATATTTGCAAATGAACGTTCACTATCCCGACAGTGCAAAAAAATATGGGCGCGAAGGCACAGTGTATATTTATTTTGAAGTGGCGAAAGACGGAAGAATAGAAAGCGTGTTCTGCAAAAGAGGAGTTGCGGGTGCGCCTGAACTCACGCTTGAAGCAATACGTGTTATCCAAGGCATGCCCAACTGGACACCGGGCTACATGAATGGCAAAGCCGTACGCGTTTCCATGACTGTGCCGATCCGGTTTGTGTTGAGTGATTGATAGATATTTTCGAATGAAACAGCTTTGTGCGATTTCAGTTTTTATTCTCGTAACGTTTTCTTCACTTGCTGCGCAGGATACACTCAGCAAAGAAACAATGCCCGAATTTCCGGGTGGGGAATATGCTTTTCAGACATATCTTCAGAACAACATAATATATCCGCAGAGTGCGCTGGATGCTGGACTAGATGGAACCGTTTATGTCTACTTTGAAATTGCGACTGACGGCAGTATTGGAAATGTTCAGGTGAAAAAAGGAATACCCGAAGCACCTGACCTGGATACGGAAGCCGTTCGCGTAATTTCCACCATGCCGAACTGGAGTCCGGGAATGATCGATGGAAAACCAGTAAAGGTGAGTATGACCGTACCTGTCAAGTTTGCTCTGTCGCCAGCAGATATCAAGAAAGGGAAAAGAAAAAGTAAGCGGAAAAGTAAATCACACCGTTGACACCCTCAAAGGGTTATACCCTCGCAGGGTTACAAGGGTCCTAACCCTGAAAAGGCTTAATCCTTTTGAGCGTTATCACCCTCTCCCCATAACCCTTTGATCTTTACCTTTTCCCACTATCTTAGCGAAACTATTCCTTAACTCTGTTAAAATTGGCGGATTCTGCCCTCAAGCTCTCGTCCGGTCTGATCAAAAAGACCGAAAAAATCCTACATTTGCTGGACACCCGGCAAAAGGAAAACGAGCGGTTGAAAGACTCCGTTAATCAATTGAAAAACAGGGTGGAAGAACTGGAACTGGCCAACAAAAAACTGGAGAATCAGTACAAATCCCTCAGAATTTCAAAAGCCGTTTCCGGGGATAGTGAAAAGAATCTTGCTTTAAAATTGAGAATAAACGAGTTGGTGCGTGAAATCGATAAGTGCATCGCACAGCTTAACAGGTAGTTCAACACCCGATTAAAGAAGAGTAGTCCGCCGCGGCGGACGTCGTTAGAAAATGAGCGAAAAGTCAGTCAAAATAACCATTGCAGGTCGAACGTATCCACTCACCGTGGATGCCAAAGAAGAACAATCTGTTCTCGATGCCGCAAAACGGATCAATGATCGCGTTGCGCAACTGGAAACGACCTACCTGGTAAAGGACAAGCAGGATCTGCTGGCCATGACCGCATTACAATTCGCATCGCAATACCTCGACAAGAAGTCCAAAACAATTGATAACCAGGACGACATCATTGCCAACCTGACTCATGCTCACGGACTTATCGACTCCTTCTTAGCGGGTAAACCGGCTTCAGCGTAGGTAACTGCGTACTGCGCACTGTCTCAGACTGCGCACTGAATTTCGGTTATGAGCAATTCCCTGTTAACGATTTCACAACACACTACACGTATTCCCGGTTCCTAAAGCGGATTTTTGACAGATAGAGGAAAAACGCATTAAAACCAGAAGTATGCAACCTATTGTTATTGCAATAATCGTTGGTGTTGCAGCGCTGCTTGTCGGAATCATTGTTACTGCCACGGTCCTTCGCGGAGCCGTTGAACGTAAAGCAAAAGATAAACTCAAGCAGGCTGAAATCGAAGGCGAAGGAATCAAGAAAGAAAAACTGCTCCAGGCAAAGGAGAAGTTTTTACAGCTCAAACAGGAGCACGAAAAAACCGTAAACGAGAAGAATAACCAGATCGTTCAGGCTGAAAATCGCGCCAAGCAAAAAGAAACCACCCTCAGCCAGAAAATGGAAGAGGTGAAACGCAAGGAAGGCGATTTCGATAAGCGCAAACGCGATCTCGAGCACCAGCTCGATATGATCAAAGTGCGCCAGGAAGAGATCGAAAAGCTTCACCGCAAACAGGTGGAACAGCTCGAAACCATTTCCGGAATTTCTGCCGAAGACGCCAAAGCACAGATCGTGGAATCGCTCAAAGCGGAAGCAAAAACGGATTCGATGTCGTACATCAAAGAAATGATGGACGAAGCGAAAATGACTGCGAACAAAGAAGCCAAACGCATCGTGATTCAAACGATCCAGCGTGTGGCTACTGAACACGCCGTTGAAAATTCGGTTTCAATCTTCCACATCGAAAGCGATGAAATGAAAGGCCGCATCATCGGTCGCGAAGGAAGAAACATCCGCGCACTCGAAGCCGCAACGGGAATTGAGATCGTGGTTGACGATACACCGGAAGCCATTATCCTTTCCGGATTTGACCCGGTTCGCCGCGAGATTGCACGTTTGGCGCTTCACCAGCTTGTTACCGACGGACGTATTCACCCCGCACGTATCGAAGAGATCGTGGAGAAAGTGAAGAAACAAGTGGAAGACGAAATCGTTGAAACCGGAAAACGCACAACCATCGATCTCGGCATTCACGGATTGCATCCTGAACTGATCCGTATGATCGGGCGGATGAAATACCGTTCTTCTTACGGGCAGAATCTGCTGCAGCACTCGCGTGAAGTCGCCAACCTTTGCGCCATCATGGCCACTGAACTTGGATTGAATCCGAAAGTGGCGAAACGTGCAGGACTTCTTCACGATATCGGGAAAGTTCCTGATGACGAGCCGGAATTGCCACACGCAATTCTTGGTATGAAACTCGCTGAGAAATTCAAAGAAAAACCGGAAGTCTGCAACGCCATCGGCGCTCACCACGATGAAGTGGAAATGACTTCACTCTATTCTCCGATCGTCCAGGTATGTGATGCCATTTCAGGTGCACGTCCGGGAGCACGCCGCGAGATTGTAGAACAATACATCAAACGCCTGAAAGATCTCGAAGCATTGGCGCTTTCGTATCCCGGCGTTGACAAAACGTATGCGATCCAGGCGGGCCGTGAACTGCGTGTAATTGTTGCATCCGAAAAATGTACCGACAAAGACGCGGAGAAACTCGCATTCGATATTTCGCAGAAGATCCAGAATGAAATGACGTACCCGGGGCAGGTGAAAGTAACGGTGATCCGTGAAACACGCGCTGTAGGTTACGCGAAATAAAAAGTGTCGGTGTCAGTATCAGCGTCAGTCGCGCGAGACTGACACCGACGCTGATACTGAACAGGCATTCCATTGGAAATGACAAGACCGAAAACAGTCATCGACGCCACAAACGGTTCAACCGGATACTGGAAAGACCTCTGGGCATACCGGGGGCTTTTCTATTTTCTGGCGTGGCGTGATCTGCTCGTTCGGTATAAGCAAACAGTAATTGGTGTGGCCTGGGCCGTTATCCGTCCGCTGCTTACAATAGTCGTGTTCAGTTTTTTCAAAACATTTCTCGGTACAGGTGTAAGTGTCGAAAATGCCGTGCTCGGTGTAGCCGTTGCAACAATTCCCTGGCAGCTATTTTCGTCGGCATTGAATGAATCAAGTAATTCACTGATCGCAAACGCAAACCTGATCACCAAAGTTTATTTTCCACGAATGATCGTTCCGGTGAGCACGATCATTGTTTCTATTGTCGATTTTCTGATCTCCATGCTTATCGTGGCCGGATTACTGATCTACTTCGGACACACACCAACCTGGAACATACTTTACCTGCCGGCATTTCTGATACTCACTATTCTCGCTGCTATCGGCTCCGGGTTATTTCTCGCGGCTCTGAATGTGAAGTACCGCGACTTCCGGTATGTGGTTCCTTTTATCATCCAGTTAGGACTTTTCGTTTCGCCCATTGCATTTAGCAGTACAGATGTTTACCAGGATAATGTCCCTGCTGTTTTTCAAAGGCTATATTCATTGAATCCCATGGTCGCTGTGATCGACGGTTTTCGCTGGTGTATCCTCGGAACTGAATTTGTAGCGGATCAAATCGGATTGATTTTATCATTGGGAGTTACCGTGGTGATGCTATTCGTTGGTGTCTGGTACTTCCGTAAAACCGAACGCGGCTTCGCCGACATCATTTAATCAGCAATCAGCACATCAATAATTAGCATATCAATCGAATGTCATACACCGCCATCCAGGTCGAAAACCTCACCAAGCAATACATCCTGCGTCACCAGCAGGTGGGGAGTTATACGGCTTTGCGTGATGTGTTGGTTGATAAAGTGAAATCGTACGCGAAAGGAAAATTCACTTCGCAAACGAAAGAAACTTTTCTTGCGCTCGACGATGTGAGTTTTTCCATTCAGTCGGGCGACCGCGTTGGAATCATCGGAAGAAACGGCGCAGGAAAATCGACGCTGCTGAAAGTACTGAGCCGGATCGTTGCCCCAACCAAAGGAAGGGTCACGCTCGATGGACGCATCGCCAGCCTGCTCGAAGTAGGTACCGGTTTTCACCCGGAACTCAGCGGGCGCGAAAATATTTATCTCAATGGAGCCATTCTCGGAATGTCGCGCGCAGAAATCGATCGCAAGTTCGATGAGATCGTGGCATTCGCAGAAGTAGAGCGCTTCCTGGATACTCCCGTGAAACGGTATTCATCCGGAATGTATGTGCGGCTTGCATTTGCTGTGGCGGCGCATCTCGAGCCGGAAATTCTCATCGTGGATGAAGTACTCGCTGTGGGTGATGCTGCGTTTCAGAAAAAATGCCTGGGCCGCATGAAAGAAGTTGCGGGAGAAGGACGCACCGTGATTTTCGTGAGTCACAACATGGAAGCCGTGCAGAAGCTGTGCAACACCGGAATCCTTCTTCACAAAGGAAAACTGGTGAAAGAAGGCACGATGGACAGCGTGATCAAAGCATATCTTGAGCAGAACGCATCGGCGCAATCCATTTTCGAAATAGAAAAACCAGCTGATGCAGCAGAGCGCGCCGGTTACGCGGAGCGTGTGATCATACGCAATGCAGATGAGTCCGTGACCGCCGAGGTGCCGGTTGCTTCACCTTTCATGGTGGATGTTGAATTCATCATTCAAAGAGAACTGGATCATTTTATCGTTGGAGCCGGCATCATGACGATGATGGAATTACCATTCCGCACGGCGTGGAGTTTACCGGAGCGTATCAAGCCGGGGAAATACCGCATTCGTTTTCATTTCGATGATGTTCACCTGGCACCAGGCATGTACAAACTCATTATCGGGTTGTCGAACCACGAATCATCGTTCCACTTTATCGACAACTTTGTTTACTTCGATATTTCCGAAGCGGTGGGAGCAAAGCTCGACGAGCGCGTAGTCAATCTTCGGAGCGGATTGATCTTCAACCAGGTTAAAACAGAATTAATTTCCCTCTAAAACGGATGCGACACAAGATCAGGATGTACTTGAAGAATAAGCGGGCACAATCTGCTTTTCGTAAGCAGCTGACTGTGTTTCGTGAAAGCGAAGCGAAAACAACACGCCGGTTTCCGTTGCGCGAGGAAGACCTCTATCCATGCCTTACCGACAATACACCGTTCACCGGGTTTGACCGGCACTATGTATTTCATGTGGCATGGGCGTGCCGCATCGTGCAAAAGGTAAACCCTTCGGTGCACATTGATTTTTCATCCAGTCTTTATTTCTGCACAACCGTTTCAGCATTTGTTCCAACGAAATTCTACGATTTTCGTCCGGCACAACTGAACCTGGAAGGACTGGAGTCGCTGCAGGGCGATCTCACAAAAATTAATTTTCCCGACAACAGCGTTGAGTCACTGTCGTGCCTGCACACCATCGAACACGTGGGTCTCGGCAGGTATGGTGACCCGATTGATTACGACGGTGATCTCAAGGCAATTGCAGAACTGAAACGCGTAGTGAAACCGGGAGGTTCGTTGTTGTTTGTTACACCGGTTGGTAAACCGCGGATTCAATACAACGCACATCGGATCTATTCCTACGACCAGGTGCTGGATTATTTTTCCGGTTTCGAATTGCGTGAATTCAGTCTTGTACCCGACACCGAAGCGCAAGGAGGATTGATCCGCAATGCAACAAAAGCGTTAAGCGATCAGCAGGCGTACGGTTGTGGTTGTTTTTGGTTTGTAAAAAAATAATTTATGCTCAGAAAACTGGCTTCCATCGTTCGCGGTACACCGGATAAGAAAAAAACTTACCGGCAGGAATCCTATTCTCAATGCGGGGAAGATCTCATTATCGATCACGTTTTTCACGAGCTGCGTATGGTTCAGCCTGGGTATATTGATATTGGCGCACACCATCCCCGGTACATCAACAATACCTACCTGTTCTACCTGAAAGGTTCGCGCGGAATCAATATTGAACCGGATCCGCAGTTGTTCGAAGAATTTACCCGCATGAGAAACGGTGACATCAATCTGAACGTAGGAGTGGGTGACACAAACGGTGAAGCGGATTTTTATATCATGACTGAACCTACGCTGAATACGTTCATCAAAGAAGAGGCGGAGCGCGCGGAAAAGGAACATGCAGCATACCGCATCAAGGAAGTGCGCAAACTGAAGATCAATCGCCTGGATGATATCATCCGTCAATACAACAACGGAAATTTTCCGGAACTGCTTTCAATCGACGTGGAAGGATTGGACGAAGTAATTTTGCGTTCGATCAACTATGAAACCGCGACCCCGAAAGTGATGTGCGTTGAAACGCTGACATTCTCTACCCGGGGACGTGGAGAAAAGAAAACTGATCTCATTGAATTTATTAAAAGCAAGGGTTACATCGCCTACGCTGATACGTATATCAACACGATTTTCGTCAAGGAAGATACCTGGTTACGTTAATATAACCTGTGCAGCCCCGAATGGACATGAGTACAGTAAGCGTAATTATTCCGACCTGGAACCGCGCGCATACCCTGGGTGCGGCAGTGAAAAGTGTTTTGGAACAAACGCACCCGGTACTGGAAATCCTGGTGTGCGACGATGGATCCACAGACCATACCGAACAAGTACTTGCTTCGTTTAACGATCCGCGGATCCGTATTGTGAAAGGGCCGCGTGCAGGACGTCCTGCAGTTCCGCGCAACCGGGGCATCGCAGAAGCCACCGGCGACTGGGTTGCATTTCTCGATAGCGACGATACGTGGTTGCCCACGAAGACAGAAAAACAGTTGAATGCACTTTCCCACGCGCATGCAATGATTGCCTGCTGCAATGCCTGGAAAGTTTTACCCGGAAAAGGGCGCGTGTCGGCTTATCTCGATATACCCGCAACAACATTCACACTGCCCGTGTTGCTCAAAACAAATTACGTGATCTGCAGTTCGGTCATGGTCCGCCGCGAACTCGTAGCCTCGCTCAAAGGATTTCCGGAAGATGAAAACCTGAGAGCGATCGAAGACTTCGCACTTTGGCTGCGGATTGCTGCGCTGGCAAAAATCGTTTATCTCGATGAACCGCTTGTTGAATACATGGACGACGCATTGAACAGTATTCGCGTCGGTGCCAAAGAAAATCAGCAGCGCGAAAAGGTGATGGAAAACTTTTACGCCTGGTTTACAGAAGCCGGTTTGACTTTATACAAAACCGATGTCCGTAAAGCCGTGAAGCTCGCAATGAAAAATAATGGTCGCTCCTTTACCGACCGATGGAAAGTGAAATGATATGGGACTATTCGGAAAAAAGCAGTTTGAGGATCCGGCTAAACACACCGGCAGTACGGAGTTTGAAGTCAACAATTGGGTGACCTCCGATTTTATCGTGAACCGGTTGGTTCCTGCTGTGGGCACGCATCCTTTTCCGTTGGACGAATTGTCGCTGATGACTGCTGCGGTTTGCCGTTTCAAACCTACGCTGATCTTCGAGTGGGGAACCAACATCGGTAAGTCAGCACGCACTTTCCTGGAAATCGTGAATGCATTCGGCATAAAGTCGCATATCCATTCCATCGATCTTCCGGATGATGTTTTTCACAGCGAGCATCCGAAAAATGAGCGCGGAAAACTGGTGCGTGGCATGAGCGGAGTAACATTGCACCAGGCTGATGGCGTAGCGCGTTCACTTGAAATACTCGTTTCGGAAAAACCACAGGGCAGTGTTTTGTTTTTCGTTGATGGCGATCACAGTTACGAAAGTGTTTCGCGGGAACTAACTGCTATACTGACAAGCGTTCCGAATGCGGTGGTCCTTCTTCACGACACATTTTACCAATCGGCGGAATCGAATTACAATGTCGGTCCTTATCAAGCAATCCAGGATGTACTCGCCCAGTTTCCCGGTAAATACAAAACACGAAGTACACAACTGGGATTACCCGGAATGACTTTGATCTACACGTAACGCGATGAGAAAGCTCCGCATCTGTCATGCTGTTGAATCATATTACCCTTCGGTGGGTGGCATGCAGGAAGTGGTGCGTCAACTTTCGGAGCGACTGATTAAACTAGGTCATGCGGTTACCGTGGTAACGAAAACAAATCCCGGGCGCAGTTCAACGAATCACAACGGAGTTGTTATCCGCGAATTCGCGATCTCGGGCAACGCCGTTGAAGGCTATACCGGAAACACGCAAACGTATATCGATTTCCTCGAGCAGGAAACAAAACAGTTCGACGTGATTACATTCTTCGCTGCGCAGCAATGGGCAACAGACCTGGCATTGCCTGTGTTGAACAAGATCAAAGCAAAGAAGGTGAACGTTCCCACCGGTTATTCTCATTTATTCACGCCAACGTATTCCACGTATTTTGAAAAAATGAAAACGTGGATCAGGGAATACGACATGAATGTATTCCTGTCTGACGACTACCGCGATATTAATTTTGCGCGTGAGCAGGGCATAAAAAAAATAATTCTCATCCCGAACGGAGCCGGAGAAGATGAGTTCTCTGTGGCGCATGACAAAACTGTTCTCCGCACGTTGGGCGTATCCGACGGCGATTTCGTTTTACTGCATGTGGGTTCGTTCGTTTACAGCAAGGGACAGGCAGATGCGGTAGACATTTTTTTGAAATCGGAATTGGTTCATGCAACATTGATCCTGGTGGGAAATAAACCGGAGAACTTCATCCGGCAGTTGCGTCGCCGTCCGTTCCTGTTGTTGCGCTACTGGCTTTCGAGGCTGTTGGGGTCAAAGAAAATCATTCATACGTCGCTGCCGCGGGAAACAACTGTTGCGTTGTACCACGAAGCCGACCTGTTCTTTTTCCCTTCCATGATCGAGTGCTCACCGATTGTTCTCTTCGAAGCGATGGCCGCTGAAAAACCTTTCCTGGTTACGGACGTAGGCAACTCAGCAGAAATTGTGAAGTGGAGTAAAGGTGGCTGGATTATGCCGACAGATGCAGACCCTAATGGTTTTTCACGCGCGCGGATCAGGGAATCAGCGGAACTGCTTACGAAGCTTGCGACCGATCAGCAGAAACTGAACGAGGCGCGGTGGAGTGGTCATGCCGCGTGGAAGGAAAAATTCAGCTGGGAAATTATCGCAAAACAATACGAGGAAATGTATCTTAAACTGGTCGACGAAAATGATCGCAGTTAAACTCATGGGCGGACTGGGCAACCAGATGTTTCAGTATGCAGCCGCACGGGCGCTCGCACTGGAAAAAAAGACGTGGGTGTATCTCGACCCATCGTTTTTGTACGAGGATTCAAAAGGACAATGGACCCAGCGCGAGTATGAACTTGACGTATTTAAAATACAATACAAATACGAGCGCAGCGGACGGATACGTTTTCTGCGCAGCCTGAATACGAATCGTTACCGCAGAAAATTATCGGATTCCTCTTTGTGGATTTTCCCCTACCGGAATTTTTACGAACCCGATTCCTGTTTTCACCCGGAAATTTTCACCTACCCGAAAAATACGTATCTGCACGGCTATTTTCAAAGTGAAAAATATTTCATGGCCCACGCGGCACAGATCCGCAAGGATTTTGAATTTCTGGTTCCCGCCAAAGAACGTAACGCGGAAGTCCTCGAACAAGTGCATAATTCATTTTCGATCAGCCTGCATGTGCGCCGCGGCGATTATGTGACGCTGGCTTCTGCAAGCGAACACCACGAACTGATGGGACTCGATTACTATACCGCAGCGGTCAACCACATTCTCGACGGGAAGAAAGAGGTTCCACGTTTTTTCATTTTCTCTGACGACCCCGCCTGGGTCAAAGAAAATCTGAAGGTCCCCGGAGAAGCAACGTACGTGGACTGGAACACGGGCAAAAACAGTTTCGAAGACATGCGGTTGATGAGCAATTGCAAGCATCACGTTATCGCGAACAGCAGTTTCAGTTGGTGGGGAGCCTGGTTAAATCCCGGCAAAGAAAAAATTGTAATAGCGCCCAAGGCCTGGTTCAAGGAACCGGGAAAGAGTACAGACGATATAATTCCCGCCTCTTGGATAAGAATGTAAACACTACGCCGCATGTTTCGGTTATTCTTCCCGTGTACAATGGGGAGAAATACCTGCGTGCATGCATCGATAGTGTGCTCGCTCAAACGTATTCCAATTTTGAGCTCATCATTCTGAATGACGGCTCGGGCGACGGCTCTGCGCAAATTATTCAAGCGTATTCCGATCAGCGTGTTGTTTACGTGAGCAACGAAACAAACATGGGCCTGATTGGTACGTTGAACAAAGCCATTGTGCTGGCCAAAGGAAAATACATCGCGCGCATGGACGCCGATGATGTGTGTTTACCGCAACGGCTGGAAAAGCAGGTGCAATTTCTCGAGACAAATTCCTCCGTTGGTTTGCTCGGAACCTGGTTTTATCAAATGCATGGAACAAAGCGAACATTAAAAAAACTCCTCACCGGAACACATGCATTGAGGGCTGAATTATTATTTCGTTCTCCGTTTGCGCACCCAACGGTCATGATGCGTAAGTCGGTTCTCGACGAAATGAAAATACTTTACGATCCTGCATTCAGGCACGCTGAAGATTTCGAATTGTGGACACGTCTTGCTGATATCACAGAAGTTGAAAATCTTCCGGAACCGTTTTTGTTGTACCGCATGCACGACCAGCAGGTGACGCAGGTACAGGCGGGTGAGAAAGAATCAACCCGGAGAACGGTGTTGCGCAATCAGCTGGCCAAAGCCGGGATCGTTTTTTCAGAAGAGGAATTCGAGATTCATGATCGTTTATCGAATGGCATCAGCGGCGAAATAAATTTCCTGGTGAGCGCCGAACAATGGCTGATGAAAATTCTTCTCGTTAATCGCGCGACAAAGAAGTTGCACGAAACAGAACTCCGTAAGGTCCTGGCGGGTTATTGGCTGAAGGCCTGCGAAAATTCAGGACAGGGCCGAAAGGCGTGGAAGTTATTCCGCAACTCGGAACTCATGAGAAGCCACGAACCCGGGATGAAGTCGTACCTTAAACTCGCAGCAAAACTCCTCACGGGATACAAACAGCACGGATGAAGATTTATTGGATCGTATCGAACTATCCTCACCGGCACGACGTGCAGGCCGGAATCTTCTACCGTTTTTTTGCTGAAGAGTTGGTCAAGGCAGGTGTTGATCTCACCGTTATTGCGCCAACACCATACGCCGGTGCTGTGCTTGCAGCAATTTCTTCATCGTGGAAAAGATATCATTTGAGTCCCAAGGAAGAAGTGGTGAACGGAGTAAAAGTATATCGCCCGCGATACATCACGCATCCCGATGAAGCGTATCGTGGTATTCCGCATCGCTTCATGCTTCGCGCGTTGAAAAAGATTGACCTGGAAAAACCGGAAATTGTTCACGGTTTCGGAGCATACCCCGCTTCTTATGCGGCAGTAGAATATGCAGCATTCCGTGGCGTTCCGGCAGTAACCACTTTTATCGGCAGCGATGTCAACGAATACCCGCAGCACAATGAACGTTCCATGAACCGGTTCCTGCATATTGTTGATCGTTCATCGAAAGTACTTGTGGTGGGTGCAGCGCTCGCCGATAAAGTGAAAAGCATTTCGAAAACAGATGCGGAAGTGATGTACATGCCCATAAAGTCATTGGACAGCACACCACTTTCAAAAGAACTTGCCCGCAAAACGCTCGGACTTCCACTCGAAAAATTTATCGTTTTCTATGCGGGTAACCTCACGGAATCGAAAGGTGTACCTGAGTTGTGTGAAGCATTGAAACAACTTGATACACACTCCGACATCTTTGGCGTTTTTGCAGGAAAAGATTCACCGGTTTCAGTGAAGTATTCAACCCTGCCGAACACATTGTGGCTCGGGCTACTCGAGCACAGCAAAATACTGGACATGATGGCTGCTGCCGATGTTTTAGTACTTCCATCACACAACGAAGGAATTCCGGGTGTGATCAAAGAAGCAGGACAGATGAACTTACCGGTGATTGCAACAAACGTTGGAGGCATTCCTGAAATACTTGGCACCGACAGGGGATATACCATTCTTCCCCGCGACGTGGAAGCGATCAGGAAGTCTATACTCCACGTGAAAAATAATTACGTTGAAGCCACGGAAGCGGCTCAGCGGTTGGGAGAATTTGTCACTGCCAATTTTCATTCTTCCGTTGTTGTGAAAAAACAAATAGCAGTCTACAACGAAGTAATTTCCCGAAGCGACGCATGAGTGAAACGAGGAAAATAAAAGTTTGTCATATTTCAACCGCTCATGAAGCGGATGACGATCGTATTTTCCTCAAGGAATGTGTTTCTCTCGCGGAAGCGGGTTACGAGGTATACTATGTTGTGCAATCGGAGAAAAAAGAAATCAAAAGCGGGGTGCACATCGTACCGCTGAAAAGGAGAAAAGGCCGTTTCAGCAGGATGTATTTCGGCGTGTGGTCCGCGTACTTCCATGCTTTAAAGACAGGCTCAACGGTTTTTCATTTTCACGATCCGGAATTACTCCGGCTTGCTTTTTGGTTTCGGTTTTTTGGCAAGAAAGTAATTTTTGATTCGCACGAAGATGTACCGCGGCAGATCCTCAGCAAGAAATGGGTTGGCGCGTTGTGGATACGGCGGATTGTTTCATCCATGTATTCACTTTACGAATGGTGGTTTGTATTGTTCTGTCACCGCGTTGTTTCGGTTACACCTGAAATTACGGATCGTTTTCCGCTGAAGAAGCGTGTGCTTGTCCGCAATTTTCCGATACTCAGCCTCGCGAAAAGCGTGGACCGCTCGGGCAGAACAAAACTCCAGGCCATTTATGCGGGAGGTTTGAGCCGCATACGTGGAATTAAAGAAACCATACGTGCCATCGCCCAGCTCGAAGGAAGGATTACCTTAACGTTGCTTGGTAAGTGGAACGATGATGACTACCGGAGTGAATGTGAATCTGAACCGGGATGGATGTACACACACTACGCCGGCAGTGTTTCGCCCGACCAGGTGTTTGACTATTACGCGGATGCAGATATTGGAATCGCTTTGCTGTACCCGGAGGAGAATTACCTGAAAAGTCTCCCGGTGAAAGCATTCGAATATATGGCTAGTGGCATTCCGCTCATTATGTCTGATTTTCCGTATTGGAAGGCGAATTTCAATGAAGGAGTTATTTTTGTGAATCCTTTGGATGAAAATGAAATTCGCAAAGCAATTGATCGGTTAAGTACCGATGAAAAGTTGCGCTTGCAGATGGGAGAAGAAGGAAAACGATCGGCGTTCGGAAAATACAGCTGGCAGAAAGAAAGTGAAACATTGATTCATGCATATCAAGAACTGACACGTGGAAATTAAACTGATCGACAGGAGCAGCAAAGAATATGCAGACTTCGCATTGCGATGCGGTACGGTCTTCAATGATCCCGATTGGTTGGCCCTGTACGGACCCAAACTCGCGCTCTACGGAATTTTCAATGGCGACAATATGGTCGGAACATTTCACGTGTACCGGCAAAGGAAAGGCGGATTCAGTTTTATTATGAATCCACCATTTACACCGCACATCGGTCTCGCTGTGGATGCCAAAAGCAAAAACGCGTCGAAGGCCATGTCGGAGACTAAAAAAATAATTGCTGCAGTGGCCGAACATCTTGATGCGATGGGTAGGGGAGGTGTTGTGAGTTGTGCAGTGCCGACGTGGGCAACGGATATGCAACCGCTCACGTGGAAGAAGTTCAAAGTTGTTCCGCATTACACCTATCACACCGACCTTACACTTGCGCAAAGCGAACTCGAGGACCGTATGTCTGCCGAACACCGCAACCTGCTCAAGAAAGCAGTGAAGGATGGTTTGGTTTGTCGTCCTGAAACGAACATGCAGGTGATCAAAAAACTGGTCCTGAAAACGTTTGATCGTAAAAATACCGGCATTGACGAAACCATGTTGGATTCGATCCTTGGAAAATTTGCATCGTCGAAAAATAGTTTCGCATTTGCGGCTTACGACAAAGAAGTTCCGGTGGCTGCGGCATTTTGCATTCACGACAAAGATTCTGCGAATTATATTCTCAGCGGTTATGATCCGGAGAGCAAACACGGCGGAGCGGGAATCATATGCGTGTGGAATTGTATCCTGCACGCGAAGCAGATGAATCTGAAAATTTTCGATTTTGAAGGAAGTATGCTGCCGGAAGTGGAGCGTTATTTCCGCGGGTTCGGACCGGTGCAGGTTCCATACTACACGGTCAATAAAGCATGGCTGCCGTTGGAAATGGTGTTGAAGTTTATCAAACGGGAACAGTTCTAGATGAAAGCCATTATTTCCCACGATATCGATCACATCACTGCAGGAGAACATATTTTCAGGGACCTCATTGTTCCGAAATTCATGGTTCGTTCGCAGATTGAGTGGTTGTCGGGAAAAATAAGCGGGGGCGAATACTTTGGCCGGTGGGGCGAATTGTTCGGAAACAAATGGAACAACCTGCAGGAACTTGTTGCGTTCAATCGCGCAGCAGGAATAACGAGTTCATTTTTTATTGGTGTTGAAAAAGGAACCGGGCTTAATTATTCGCTGGAAGCGGCAACAGTGATCATCCGGCAACTCCAGGAATCTTCCTGCGAACTCGGTCTTCACGGCATCCGTTTCGAAAACAAAGAAGTGATTGCACACGAACAAAAACTGTTTGCAGAAATTTCCGGTCTGCAGTCTTTCGGTGTACGCATGCATTATGTGCGCATGAATGAAAATACACTGAGCAACATGAACGAAGCCAGTTTTACTTACGACAGTTCTGTTTCGGAGATGAAAAATCCGTACAAGGTTGGAAACATGTGGGAATTTCCGATCCAGGTCATGGACAGCTGGATCATGGAGAACGGAAAATCATGGCAATCAAGAACGCTCGAACAGGCGCGCGAGGCTACCATCCGCATTATCGATGAAGCCGAAGCCAAGCACCTGGATTATCTCAGTATAGATTTTCACGATCGTTATTTTTCATCCCGTTTTTCTACGTGGATGAACTGGTACACCTGGCTGGTGGAGTACCTGGAGCAACGCAGCATCAAGTGTGTTACATTCGGAAATGCAATGGCCGAACTTGAACAACGTGCATGAACAAAGTCGCGGTAGTAATTCCTTGCAGGAACGAGCGGGCATACATTGAAAAATGTGTCCGGTCGGTTTTGCATTCGGATTATCCGGCGGGTTTGCTACGTATCCTGGTCTGCGACGGAAAAAGTACAGACGGCACTGTTGAAATTGTGCAGCAAATTTCGAAATCAGATCCGCGCGTCGAACTTTTACGCAATGAACAGCAAACGACTCCATACGCGCTCAACCTTGGAATAAAATACGCGGTTGATTGCAACGTGCACATTATCCTGGGCGCTCACGCGGAAATTGCACCGGATTACATACGCCTCTGCGTTGAAAATCTGAAGAACGATCCATCTGTAGGTTGTGTCGGAGGAATTCTTCAGAATGTCAATGAAGATTCAACATCCGAAATGATCGGCAAGGCCATGTCTTCTTCTTTCGGTGTGGGAAACGCACATTTCAGGACGGGCGCGAAATCGGGATACGTAGACACCGTTGCATTTGGCGCCTATCGGAAAGAAGTTTTTGAAAAGGCGGGTTACTTCGATGAAGAACTGACGAGAAACCAGGACGACGAGTTTAATTACCGCGTCACAAAAAACGGATTCAAAATACTTCTTGATCCTGCGATACGCGCAAAATATTATGTGCGTGCCGCATTCGGAAAATTGCTCCGCCAGTATTACCAGTACGGGTTCTGGAAGGTCTATGTGAACCGAAAACACAAAGCTGTAACGTCATACAGGCAACTTGTGCCTCCGTTGTTCGTCCTTTTCATGATGACTGCGGTAGCTATTCCTTTTGTTCCTTTTTACTGGATCGTGTGGTGCGGAATATTTTTTCTGTACCTCGCAGCTGCGTTTACAGCTGCGCTGGCGCAAAAAGGACGCATCGGCGAAATCCCGGGAGTGGTATTCGCATTCATGCTGCTGCACCTTGGATATGGATTCGGGTACATCCGGGGAATGGTCCGTTTCATTCTTTTAGGAATGAAACCGCAGGAGAAACACAGTTCAACAAGCAGATAGATGAAGGCCTACGTAAACTTTATGGATAAGGCTGTACTGGCAATGATGCTGCTTTGTGCTTTCCTGTTGCCGTGGAATTTCCTCGTGGCTCCGTGCGGCACGTTCCTCGCTGTTTTCTGGCTGATGAGTTTTAACTGGAAGGAGAAATGGATCAATATCCGCAACGCCCCAATGATCTGGTTGTGGATCGCATTTGCTGTTCTTCATGTTGCCGGGTATTTCTGGTCAGCGAACAAATCGGAAGCGGCAACGAACCTGATGGTGAAACTTGGCATATTTATTTTTCCAATCATTTTTGCTGCAACCCGGCTCGACGAGATCAAAACAAAAAGAGTGCTGCAGGCATTTTTGGCGGGATTGATTTTGGTGGGCATGTTCATGCTGGCTCGTGCAATATATTTCGCATCGCAGGGAATCGGCAAATGGAGTTACCAGGATTTTGCCGACCGCATTATGCATCCGAGCTACTTATCACTTTATTACGTTGTCGGTATCATGATTTGTTTTCACGGCATTCTACTGCGGAAGGTCCCGGTGACGAAAAAAATAATCGGTGCAGCCTTCATTTTGTTTTTCTCGCTGATGGTTTTCATGTTGGCGTCCAAAACAGGCATCATCTCGCTGGTGGTTGTATTCCTGTTTTATATCGGGTATGCTGTTGTTCGTTTCAGGCGCTATGTGGTGGCAGGAATTTCTTTGATTGTTCTTGTTGCTGCATTTTTCATTGCGCTGAAAGTATTTCCTGTGCTTCAGTCGCGGCTGGAAGTAATGACCCAGGTAATTTCTTCCGATGCACCGATCAATCCTGCGGACGTGGAAAGTAATCGCGTCCGTTTGCTGATCTGGCAGGCTGATCTCGAGTTGATTTCGGAACACCCATTCACGGGCGTTGGTCCGGGCGATGTGCAGGATGAACTCATGAAAAAATACGAGGCCAATGGAATGACTGGTGCAAAGGACAAACGGCTCAATGCGCACAGCCAGTTCTTCCAGACCGGCATCGCGTTAGGACTGCCCGGAATAATTCTGCTGGCAGGAATTTTTCTTGCCGCTTTTGTGGTGGCCGTGCGGACGAGATTCGGATTTCTTGCATTGTTCACAATGCTTCTCGTTTTCAATTTCATTCCCGAATCCATGCTCCAGGTACAGGCCGGAACCTTGTTTATGGGTTTCTTTTATTCGTTAATTTTGTTTGCAGCCGATAAAAAAGTGCTGTCCCCTAAATCGTAAATCACAATGATCCCTTTCTCACCCCCGCGAATTGATCAGAAAATTATTGACGAGGTTACTGACACGTTAAGGTCCGGGTGGATCACCACGGGCCCGAAAACAAAACGTTTCGAAAAAGAACTCACGAAGTACGCAGGCAACAAAGCCACGGTTTGTGTGAATTCAGCTACGGCCGGACTCGAAGTGATGTTGCGCTGGTTTGGTGTACAACCCGGAGATGAAGTGATTCTCCCGGCGTATACGTATGCTGCAACGGCGAACGTTGTGGTGCATTGCGGGGCTACTCCCGTTTTTGTGGACGTGAACGCGAGCGATTTCAATATTGATCCTGCAGAGATCATCAAGGCCATTACACCACGCACCAAAGTGATCATGCCGGTAGATTTTGGTGGCTGGCCTTGTGATTACGAAGCGATAAATTCGATCGCTGTTGAAGCACGCCCGGTTTTTATCGCGGAAACAGAAAATCAAAAAAAACTGGGACGTATTCTCGTGTTGTCCGATGCGGCACATTCCATTGGCGGAATTTACAAGGGAAACAAAGCAGGAAGTCTTACCGACATTTCTGTTTTTTCGTTTCACGCCGTAAAAAACCTGACTACCGCAGAAGGTGGCGCTATTGCACTCAATCTCCCTGAGCCTTTTGATAACCAGGAAATTTACGCGAAGCTTTGCGTGTCTATTTTGCATGGCCAAGACAAAGACGCGCTGGCGAAAACTGTCCGTGGCAATTGGAAATACGACATCGTGGAAGCCGGGTATAAATGTAACATGACAGACATTGTAGCGTCGATGGGTCTGGTTGAACTCGCGCGCTACGACGAAGACACGCTGGTGAAACGCGAAAAAATTGTGGACCAGTACAACTGGACATTGTCTGCGTACTCGTGGGCAGAGCTTCCAACGATCCGCACGGCCGATTCATTTTCGTCCTGCCACCTGTACCCGTTGCGCATCAAAGGAATTTCAGAAGAACAGCGCGACCTGATTGTGCAGAAAATTTTCGATCGTGATGTGAGCGTCAATGTTCACTTCATCCCGGTTCCGATGACCAGTTTTTATAAGTCGATGGGGTACGACATCAAAAACTACCCGGTGACGTATAAAAACTTTTCCCGGGAAATTTCACTTCCTGTTTTTTACGATCTCACCGACGAAATGGTGAAAACGGTAATCGATGCGGTTGTCCGTTCAGTTCTCGAAGTAGTCGGCACCGCCAGTTAAATGATACGCACGCACGGATGAAACGCCTCTTCGATATTGTCATGTCATTGATCGGGCTGATCATTCTCCTTCCGTTTTTCATGCTCATTGCGATCTGGATCCTGCTCGACAGTCGCGGCGGAGTTTTTTACCGCCAGTCGCGCGTAGGAAAAAATGGGATCGATTTTCATCTCTGGAAATTCCGTTCCATGCGCCCCGACTCAGACCAGAAAGGTTTGCTTACGGTCGGTGGCCGCGATCCGCGCATTACGCGCAGCGGATATTTTCTGCGCAAATACAAACTCGATGAGCTTCCGCAGCTGATCAATGTACTTTCCGGCGACATGAGTTTTGTCGGGCCACGTCCCGAAGTGCGCAAGTACGTCGATCTCTACAGCGCAGAACAGCGTAAAGTGCTGGAAGTTCGTCCGGGCATAACCGATCTCGCTTCGCTGGAATATTTCGAAGAGAATGAACTGCTGGCGAGATCATCCGATCCGGAGAAAACATACATCGAAGAAATTATGCCGGCGAAATTGAAACTGAATCTGCAGTATATCGCCAGGGCAAATTTCGGAACTGATGTTGGGATGATTGTGAGGACTGTTGGCCGAATATTTAAATAATCTTCATGGCTGCAGAAAACAATCATATTCATCCGAATAATCTTCGCGCGTCACAACTGATTTTCGGAACGATGATCCTTGGAATCATTTGTGAATTATTCATGAATTCAGGAGCTACCTCCGCTCCGTCGCTTCAGATGATATTCTCATTCGTTTTCCTGGGAGGAATTGCTGTTTTGGTGCGCAAAGGTTATCGTTGGGTGAAGTATGTACTGCTTGTAATGACGATCCTGGGTGTTCTGATTACACCATTCGTATTTTCACTGATTAGTCGTAGTCCGATGCACGTGGTGATTTACGTTGCGCAAACAATTATGCAAATCGTTGCCGTGGTCTTGATGTTTAAGGCAAATGATCAGAACGCCAAATCAGGTTCGGATGATTTTATAGTGCTGGTTGACAAACATTGGACACAAGGTGCAGACGGACCTTCACCCGAATTCCCATGCCTGGATTATTGGCTGGTCAATCATGTTCCGAAAAATTTCGATGTATTTGATGCATTCACATTGGGTGTCAAGCCTGAATTTCAGGATATCGGCCACCTGCCCAGCCCAGGTGAACGCAGCCTTGATCAGCAAGGGCGGATTTTTAGGTATGTTATGCATCCGGCCGGATTTTATTACCCTAAAATCACAGACGAAAAGCCAACTGAAAAAATGTTGATGGATGCTTTGGATTTTCTTGGAGAAAAAGAGTTTCGACTTTTTCTGTCCATGGAAAAGTTGGGACCGTATGTGGTAAAGCACTGTTCTCACCCACCGGTAGCCCCATAGGGGCGAAACCTTGCTGGCCTCACTGAAAAAATGTTGATGGATGCTTTGGATTTTCTTGGAGAAAAGAGTTTCGACTTTTTCTGTCCATGGAAAAATTGGGACCGTATGTGGTAAAGCACTGTTCTCACCCACCGGTAGCCCCATAGGGGCGAAACCTTGCTGGCCTCACTGAAAAAATGTTGATGGATGCTTTGGATTTTCTTGGAGAAAAGAGTTTCGACTTTTTCTGTCCATGGAAAAATTGGGACCGTATGTGGTAAAGCACTGTGCCCACCCCCAGGTAGCCCCATAGGGGCGAAACCTTGCTAGCCTCACGCGTTAGCGTGAGGCTAGCAATTGCGAAGGCAAACCTGAGCTCCGTAGGAGCGAAACTCCGATATTTGCAAAGCACCATGACGGCATTTCTCTCCAGATACAAACTCCTCTTCCTCTACGGCGTCTCCCTCGCGCTCGTACTCTTCCTGCTGAAATGGCTCGAACTCCGTTTCATCATCATCGATCACGCGTTTGAAATTTACGTGGGTGCGATCGCCGTCATTTTTACAGCCCTCGGGATCTGGCTCGCCCTCAAACTCGTCAAACCAAAAATCCAGGTAGAAACCGTGGTGATCGAAAAAGAGGTGTACATCACCAACGATGGCGATTTTACGCCCAACGAAAAAGAAATCGTAAAACTCGGCCTCAGCAAACGCGAGATGGAAGTCCTCCAACTGATGTCGGAAGGATTGAGCAACCAGGAAATCGCCGACAAACTCTTCGTTTCATTGAATACGATCAAAACGCATTCTTCCAAAGTTTTTGAAAAACTGGATGTGAAGCGAAGGACGGCTGCCGTAGAAGCGGCCAAACGCCTGATGATCATTAAGTAAGAAAACCGGGAAAGGCCCAACTTCGGATTTCACGCAAGACCTACTTTAGTATGAAAGCCGGCACTTCATCCCAAAATCACCCGAAAGAATGACGGATTTTGAAGCCTGAGAGCCGAATTTCGCCGCATCATTCACACAAAAACTCATCATTATGAAAAGAATAGTTTTAGTATTCGGACTTATTTCAGGCGTAATCATCTCCGCGTTTATGGCCACAAGCATGGCCATTGTTGGTTGCTCAGGCGGCACGCCGTATGGGCCCATGAGCATGGTGATCGGCTACACCGCCATGCTGATTGCATTCTCGTTTATTTTCGTCGGTATCAAAAGTTACCGCGATAAACACCTGGGCGGGGCGATGACATTCGGCCAGGGCACCCAAACCGGTTTGCTGATTGCCGCAATTGCTGCGACTTTGTATGTTATCACATGGTCCATCGAATACCATTTCTTCATGCCCGATTTCATGGATACTTATTCGCAGCACATGATTACGGAAGCGCAGAATTCGGGAAAGAGTGCAACGGAAATTGCGGCGGAAGTCAAACAAATGGAAGACATGAAAGAGATGTACAAGAATCCTTTTTGGTTCATTCTCTTCACGTACATGGAAATACTGCCGATTGGAATTATTGTGGCGTTAATCAGCGCAGCGATTTTGAAGAAGAAGCCGAAGGAGCCGAAAGAAGTTATGGCGTAAATAAGTCCGGATGAAATACGGGTAAACCTTAGGCGCGAAATGTAACCACACCTGAGCGCCATCGGCGCGGAATATTGCTAGCCCCACGCGTTAGCGTGGGGCTAGCGTCCGAACGAAACACCAGAGCTCCGTAGGAGCGGAACAAAACCATGATCAAAGCGCTTGCGGAAAAACAACTTTGAAGCCTGGTTGAGCCCTGTAGGGGCGAAACATCGCTAGCTTCACGCGTAAGCGTGAGGCTAGCGTCGAACGAAACACCAGAGTTCCGCAGGAGCGGAACAAAACCATGATCAAAGCGCTTGCGGAAAAAACAAGTTTGAAGCATAGTTGAGCCCCGTAGGGGCGAAACATCGCTAGCCTCACGCGTAAGCGTGAGGCTAGCGTCGAAGGGAATACCAGAGCTCCGTAGGAGCGGAACATTGAACGAAACACAGATCGCCATCGGCGCGAAACATAGCTAACTCAGGGCGTCAGCCCGGGGCTAGCTACACCAAAAAACCGAGCTCCGCAGGAGCGGAACAAAACCACGATCACAATGAAAAACTTCACCATCACCGATCACATCCAGATCGCCGCACCCAAAGAAAAAGTCTGGGAAGTCCTCACAACCCCGGAGTTTATGAAACAATGGGACGAACTCCCTGAAAATTATTCCGGCGGAAATCTCCAACTCAACAGCACCATCGAATGGGAAGGATATTCGAAACTCACTGTTACAGATTTCAAAGAAAATGAAATCCTCAAACTGAATATGTACCTGCCTAAATTGAGTTTGGATCCATCACAATATGACGTGAGCTACACGTATCGTCTGACCGAAAGCAACGGTATCACAACTTTGAATTTTGAGATCGGAGATTTCTCCCCGCTGCCCGATCCGCAAAACTACATGGATGCTACGCTGGAGTTTGTGCACGGAGCAAAGGAGAAAATAAAAGAACTTGCAGAAAACAGCCGTTGAGGAATGTCTGAGCCCCTTGGGGGCGAAATATCGCTATCCTCACGCGTAAGCGTGAGGATAGCAATTGCGGGCAAAACCAGAGCGCCATAGGAGCGAAACAAAAAATAGACGCTTACGAAAAGACGAGGTCCGAATCTCGTTGAGCCCCGTAGGGGCGAAACATTGCTAGCCTCACGCGTAAGCGTGAGGCTAGCGTGCGCGAAAATATCAGAGCTCCGTAGGAGCGAAACTCTTATTTTTGATACATGAAATCCATATCCGAAAAATCCCCTCCATCCAACGGCATCGTCCGTGAATATTACGCGAAGGGCGAACTCGCCGCAACCGGAAAATATTCCAACGGACTTAAAACCGGCACCTGGAAATATTACCTGAAGAACGGACAACTTCGCGCCACTGGAAAATTCGTCAAAGGTAAAATGCACGGAGCCTGGAAATGGTACCGCGAAAACGGAAATCTCCTGCAAACAGGTGCGTTCAAAAACGAGATCCGCACAGGCACCTGGGCACGCTACGATAAAAACGGAAAGCTTTTCGATGAAGGAAAATACGAAGGCGAGAAAAAAGTAGGGGAGTGGAAGACTTACGATCCAACCGGTAAAATCAAAAAATCAAAAAAGCACTAGATGGAACAGGCACAGGCACAGGCGCAGGACGAAACGGTAACGCAAACCAATCTACGGATTATGGAATTGGTAGGATGATGGGAGAAAAAACGCATTATGAGCATCTTTGCTTTCTAGTTAGCTTTGCCGCACATCATCGTCCTGCCCAATGAGCATGAACTATTATATTTATTCAGATGCCGGTACGGTCGATGGACTTCCGTTTCCGCACCTGCTCAGCCAGTTCTTCGAACAATATCAAGGCTTTAGCGAAGAGAGTGAAGTCGCACAGGTTTCAAAAATTCTTGGCATTGATCTTTCTCCGTTTCAAAAATACAATGAGCCGGAAACTGCTCCCGTGGTGTGGCTCAATGTGAATGAGCTGATCAAACTTACCGCAGATTTTTCGAAACGAATCCGCGGAACCCCTGACTTGTTTTCGCGAATGAAATATGGCGGATTTCCCGGCACCTTGTTGCGCATTGAATTGATGAAGGCCGCACTGGTGAATGACAAAACCAAAATGGAACAAATCGTCAAGTCGTTTCAGGCCACTCCCGATTCTTCGTATCCGCCGGATACCGGCTACATCAAGCGCGGCGATTTATTGGAAGACGTAGCGGAGCTCGAAAAAATGCTGAAGCGCATCAAGTCCGAAGGTGGACGCGAGATCAAATTGGTTTACGTCTGATCATCTTCGAAGAAAATTCTACCGGAGTCCCGCTGACACTGATACCGACACTGACGCTTATTTCCACTCACCTTCACCAGCCGGTTTCTTCAGTTCAAACACATGCATCCCTTCATACACGCCCACCTCTCTTCGGAACAACGGACGTAGCGTCGTATCATTCAGTGTTACCTCCGAATTCGTATACAAATACTCCGCACCTTCTTTGATCAGGCATTCGACATTGTACCGTTGCATTTCACTGTCCACATACGTCCAGCCGCGCTTGTGGATGTAGTACGGCAGGATACACATCGTAAAATCATTACCCATAATCACCAGTGATGAATCCGGTACGGCCGCGCGCAACTGGTCGCGTTGTGTGTACCAGTATATCGGAAAGCCGGGATCATTTACATTCCAGCGCGAATCAATCTTCAGAAACGCCGTGAGTGGTGTAGCTACAACCAGCGCAATAGCGATGAAACGAATCACTTTTTTTTCAAAGCTGAATATGTATTGCCATCCCCACGCTGCAATCAGGAACAGCAACGGAAGAAAAGGCATCATGTAATAATCGTGAACGGTTGAAATAAGATTGATCTCGTAAAAGAAATAGAGCAGGAACAGGATCCCGGCCAGCACAAATGGTAAATACTGGCGACGGAGTTTTGCTCGGTAACGGAACAGCAGGTACAATCCAACAAGGAAAAACGGTAAAGCAGTGTAACCGAGAAAAAGTTCAGGGAGTGAATCTGTAATGTTCCCCACTAACGCATCAAGAATTGGTCTTGAATCGGGTGAACTGCTGAATATTCCTGCCAGCACCGCATTCGCCTGCATCTCCGGAAGAACGCTGATGTACCAGGCCAGGGCAGGTATCATGAGAAGACCGGAGATCAGCAGGAAATAACCGGCCGGTTTCATGCCTTTGTTACGGAGATAAATCACCATCAGTCCGATTGGAATTCCTGCGAACATGATGTAAGGAAGCTTGGCCAGCGTGGCAACAGACAGGCACGCGGTTGCCGCAGCAAACAACCAGAACTTTTTTTGCTGATCAGCACGCACGTAGAAATACATGCACCACACCGCAGCGCAAAGTGCGAGCAGGTCGGGCAGCGGGTTGATCATGTAATAGTAAAAGAGCGGCGAGAAAGTAAACATTGTGGCACCCGCATAAATCGTCGCCCTGTTTTTCGTGAGGAGCTGCAGCAAAAGAAAGAAGCCCCACACCGAAAGAAGTCCCATGATGAAACACACCACACGCGTGGTCAGAATACTTTGTCCGAACACAAAATACGTTTGCGCCACTGTCCACTGCATCACCGGAAATTCCTGTGCGCGTATACCATCACCACTTCCCCGTGCAAGATATCTCGGGTGAAAGATGGAATTGTCTTCTTCGTAAAAGCAATCGATGTTGGCTTGTGTATACGTCTGTCTCCAGGCGTGAGTGCCCAGGATATCCATTTTGAAAACGCGGAAATGGAGAACGAAAGTGATGATGAACAGGATGCCAAGAAATACTCCGGGTGTGAAGCGAAATTTCATGACCGTAGGTTAGCCTTCCAGCGCATCGCGGAGTACACGCAACTCGTCTACTTTATTCGGGTATCCGAGTTTCTCGTAAGAAGCCATCAGGTTATTGAGCAGGCGCCGGATGATAGACAGGTTCGAACACGGTGCGAAGAATTCCTGTTTCGGTTCGAGACGCTGCTGGCGTACAAACGCTTCAATTTCTTTTTTACTCACCACCGATCCACGTGAGAACGGATTGACATAAAACAAAACCATGTCCTGGTCGGCGGTTGGAGCAGGCGACTGGCCCATGGCCTGGTCAACGTATGCGAGAATGAAATGTTCGGGAAGATTCACACCGTAGATCGGAATGCGAAGGTCCTGCGCAATCACGGCGTAGATAATAGACAATGAAACCTGGTTTCCTTTTTTGGTTTCCAGCACATTGTTGATGTACGAATTCTGCGGCGCATGAAAATTGCTGGTGTTCCCGCTGAAGTTGTGTACATCAAACAAAATGTGATTGATCACGCGCACTTTTTCGAGTGCAGTCAGGTTGTTATTCAGTTCAAGCCAGATATCCTGTTTGATCTGTTCAATATGCTTGCGTACCTGCGGCTCGTTAATGTCCGGGTACTGCGAACGTGCAATAAGCAAAGCGCCCGTCAGTAAATCCTGGTTCTCCGGGTACGACCACTCCTTCACTGCGCGCACCAATGCATCAGCTTGTATTTTATGAATGATGCTTTCAATCCGCTGCTGAAGAATTGTGTCGAAGGAATTTTCCCAGGCCGATTCCAGCGCAGGAATTACTTCGAATCCCATCGACAAAAGTTTCTCTTTGATCTGGAGAAATACCTGTTCGTCCGGATCATCCAGCAAACTGATTAACGCATGTACTTCGGTTTTGTCCATTGAGCGGATGGGTCTCTAACAAATATACGCGTGTAGTAACCGTTTAAGTTTCGTGCTTTTCTTAGTTTTTAACACTTAAACGTTCAAGCACGGTATGAACCAGCTTTTCAATCACCGGGTGATAGTCCTTACTGTATTGCCGCACAACCCGGTTTGCAATGATCGCGCAGACCGTCAGACACTCGTGTCCCAATAATCGCCCCAAACCATACAAAGCCGAAGTTTCCATTTCAAAGTTGGTCACGCGGTCATCTCCATGCCGGAATGACCCCAGCTTTTCATTGAGGTCAGCCAATGAAGGAGCCAGCCGCAATTGCCTGCCTTGCGGACCATAAAATCCGGGGGCCGTGGCGGTTATGCCCTTTTGCATGTCGAATCCGATCTGCTTCATCAGTTTGTCCGACGCCTTTACCACGTACGGATAAGGCAATCCTTTCAACCATCCCGAATGACTCATAAATGCCTCAGCAACAGCTGGTTCGTCGCACAAATCGCGACCGGCATAATAATTCAGAAGTCCGTCGAATCCCATACCGTGCGATGAAGCAACGAAACTGTCAACCGGAATATCTCCTTGTAACGCTCCACTGGTTCCGATGCGTATAATATTGAGCGACTTTTTTTGCGCTTTGATTGTTCGTGTCGACAGGTCAATATTCACCAGCGCATCCAGCTCGTTCAGCACAATGTCAATATTGTCGGTGCCAATGCCTGTGGACAAAACAGTGATGCGTTTGCCTTTGTAGATTCCGGTATGGGTGACAAATTCCCGGTTTTGCACGCGGCAATCGATGCTTTCAAAATGCGCGGAAATTGTTTCCACCCGCGCCTGGTCGCCAACAACAATAACATCATCGGCCAGGTTTTCGGGCAGGAGTTTCAGGTGGTAAATACTACCGTCCGGGTTGAGAATAAGTTCGGATTCAGCAATGGGGTTTGACATATAAAAGTCTTTAATGGCGACTAAGTCACTAAGACTCTAAGCCACACAAATAATCGCTTCGTGGTGCTTTGTGGCTTTGTGCCTTGGTGGCAAAATAGTCCGGATTCTTTCCTCAAATATGGCAGAAACGTGTGTAAAAACCGGCCTCTTATGGTAACGGGTTTTTGTTTATTTTTGCCCTGATTTTGTGAATTAACACAATCACCCCATTAAATCGTAAAGCATAACCTATGAGTCACATTCCAAACAAAATTGTTGTCCCTGTTGATTTTGGTGAACAGTCTTACATTGCCATTGAACAAGCCGCCCATCTCGCAAAAATGATCCAGGCGGAACTTACCCTGTTGTATGTTATGGAAACAGGAGGATTCCTTAGCCGCTTTGTTTCAAAAACGCAGGATGAAGAAATGCGTAAAGAGATTGATAAGAAGCTGGAAGAACTCATCGATAAAGTTGAGAAAGAACAGGGAGTAAAGTGTGACAAAGTAATTGCCCACGGAACCGTTTACGATAAAGTGGATGAAGTTGCAGACATGCTCAGCGCGAAGTTTATCGTGATGGGTACAAACGGATCAGCAGGTACGCGTAAGCGTTTTGTTGGTTCCAATACACTCCGCATTGTCCGCGGATCCAAAGTTCCGGTGATCACGATCAAAGGAAAACATCACCGCGACGGTTGCAAAAACATTGTTGTTCCGCTGGACCTGACTAAAGAAACACGCGAGAAGGTGAACAAGGCGATGGAGTTCGCGAAAATGTACAGCTCTGATGTACGTATCGTATCTGTTCTTTTCACTACAGACGAGTTCATCGTGAACCGCCTCACCCGCCAGCTTTCGCAGGTAAAAGCATACGTTGAAAAACACGGTGTGCGTTGTACTGCTGAGATCATCAAAGGGATCAAAGGCGAAGAATCGCTCGGCCAGATCATTGTTGATTACGCCAATAAAGTAGAAGGCGATCTTCTCCTGATCATGACACAGCAGGAGCAGGACATCACCGACCTTTTCATTGGGTCAGCTGCACAGGAGATCATCAACAAATCAGATATCCCGGTACTCTCGATTGTACCTTCTCCAAAGAAGGACACGTCGGAGTTTCACCCGTGGTAATGGCAAATATTTTTTTGAAAAGGCCCCGTTGAGAAAGATGGGGCTTTTTTGTTGGTACCTTGCTGACCCTTCCTAACCCTCAAAGGCATATATGCCTTTGAGGGTTAGGAAGGGTCAGCAAGGGTGTTCAAGGGTTAAACTCCAGCAAACCATTTACAACCCTTGCAGTGTACTTCACCGTTTGTTTTCTGCCATTGACCTTTGAAATTTGAATATTGCGATTTGATCCAGATATTTGAGTCAACAAAATAACATCTCCTATGCACCTGCAGCTACGTAAAATTCTTGTCCCGGTCGATTTCTCAGAAACCGGAATGCTCGCCCTGGAACATGCTTCATTTATGGCGCGGCTTGCGAAAGCAGATTTGCTCCTGCTGCATGTTCTGCCAGTAACGGAATATCATTTCGAGATTCCCGAACCCGTGATGCGCATTGAAAATCACGATGAAGTAAACCGCGTGGTCGAGCAAAAACTCAACGAACTCGTTGATCATATCCGTACGAATTACGGCTGTGTGGCGAAGTCTGTCAGCGCGCGCGGAAAAGTGTCGCACGAGATCATGGAAATTGCCAACGAAGAAAAGGTCGACCTGATCGTAATGGGAACACACGGCGCTTCCGGCTTTGAGGAATTTTTCCTGGGCAGCAACGCACATAAAGTAGTTACCGTGGCGCCCTGCCCGGTGATCACGGTTCAGACGCACGCAAAAAAACTCGGGTTCAGCAACATTGTTCTTCCGATTGACCGCACCGTTCACTCGCGTGAAAAAGTAGAAATCGCTACAACACTCGCGAATCTTTTTGCTTCGAAAATTCATATTGTCGGACTGCTCGAATCCAGCGAGGAAAGAGAGAACGACAAACTGCAGATTGTTCTCGATCAGGTGCAGCACGCGGTTGAAAAAACCGGGTTACCATTCTCACGCAGCACGGTACAGGGCACCAACCTCGCTGCAGAAGCATTGAAGTACGGCTCAACCGTAAACGCAGACCTCATCATCATCATGACCGAACACGAATCGGCGATGAACGGCATTTTCCTCGGAACACGCGCCAAGCAGATTGTCAACCACTCTAAAATTCCGGTAATGAGCATCAAGCCACACGTCGGGAAATTTATTGGATTGGATATGGGAGGAGCTTACACGTTCTAAGTAGGAAAGTTTCTGAGTAGGCAAGTGAGAAGGCGACGATTCGATAATCACGCCCTGTAAAATAAAAAACGACCTGAGATGTACATCCCAGGTCGTTTCACATTAACAGTGTTTTGAAAGCAGAGAACCTGCCTACTTTTTTGACTTGCCTACTTATCGACTTGCCTACTTATTATGCGGGTTTTCTTTCGATCCAAAAACCTTTTTCAAAATCTCAGTTCCTCTTGCGAGCGGGTTCGTGCGGATGTTTTTTTCTTCATCGCCAATCAGGAGGAATAGTCCATTGATTGCACGTTCGCACACGTAAGCGTCAAGATCCGGATTGATAGGCGTTACAAAAGGAATCTTGTTGTATGCGGTTGCAAGCGGATTCCAATGTTTGGTGAGTTCCACTTTCTGGGTGGCCTTCGCAACGATAGGCTTGAAACGGAGTTTCAGTGAATCGGTGCATTTCACGCGGAGATAATTGGTAGCCGCTGTATCTGATCCGCGGAGGATCCCTAGTCCGTCGCCGATGGTCATCGAAGTAATGGCATTGATGAAAACCGGGGCCGCACTTTTCGTTGCTTCTTCAGCAGCGCGGTTCAGCGTTTCCTCAAATTTCGTGACCTGCGCCTGCATGCCGAGTTTAATGGCATTGTCTTTTACTTTCTGCGCAACAGGCGGGAAAGGAATAAAAAGACGCGCGTTCTTAAAAAATCCGTCGGTCTGGGACGCCTGGTTGGTTGATTTATTTGTGCCTTGCGTCAAAGCTTCTTTAAGTCCTTTAACGGCATCTAAATTGGTCAATGGCGCAGCCCCCACACCGTTCTGGCCGAGGGTTTTGTTGGCGTCATTCGCAAGTTTTTGAAGGTCCTTGCAGGCAATCAGCAAAATGCTGCCCGCGAATAGGTATACGGCTAGTTTTTTCATGGTTTTAGATTGTGCTATTCAAACATACAAATTGTTTGCCAACATTAGCGGCAGGGCGAAATAACCACGGTTTATTTTGCGGCACCTAACATTTTACCACGGCGGCGCGGCGTACACGGTGAAATCGCTACGCGATTGAAAATAAAAAATGGTACACGGAGTACACTGAATTCGCGGAAGCTCACAGAATTTTTAACGTATTGATTTCCGTGAAATTCTGTGTATTCTGTGGTTTCCGTGTACCATTAAATCGTCAAATCACGAAGTGATTGGTTGCACCGCGTACTCTCATGGTAAGTAGTACGCATCAGGGCTAACAGTATCTTTGCACCATGAACGCTGAAATCATTACGATCGGGGATGAATTATTGATCGGACAGGTCATCGACACCAACTCGGCCTGGCTGGGGCAACAACTTACTTTCAACGGCATTCGCGTGAAGCAGAAAACGGCCGTTTCAGACGATCCCGGACACATCAAACGCGCCCTTGATGAAGCGAAAACACGCGCTGAAATTATTTTGCTCACCGGCGGGCTCGGACCTACGAAAGACGATCTCACCAAAGTGACGCTGACCGAATACTTCGGAATGAAATTGCAGCTCGATGAAAGTGTTCTGAACGATATTACCGAATTGTTCAGGAGATTTGGCCGCGATGTTACCGATACGAATCGCACCCAGGCCGAAGTTCCCGATGGTTGCGAGGTGATCAAAAATCCAAATGGAACAGCGCCGGGAATGTGGTTCGACCGCGATGGAAAAATTTTCGTCTCCATGCCCGGCGTGCCTTACGAAATGAAGGCCATGTTTTCAGAAAACGTTTTGCCCAAACTCCGTGAACGTTTTGATCTGCCTGCAATTTATCACCGCACGGTCATGACACAAGGCATCGGTGAATCGTGGCTGTCAGATACACTTGAAGTGTGGGAGGCTTCCCTGAAAACCGAAAACATCGGGCTCGCGTATCTGCCTTCACCGGGAATGGTGCGTTTGCGTTTAACGGGCTACGGTCCAAGCAGAAGTCAGTTGCGGCGAATAATAGATACGAAGATTGAAGAACTTCATCCGCTGATCGGCAAATATATTTTCGCGACAGAAGACACCACGCTGCCGATCATTGTAGGAAAAATGCTCAGTGAACGCCAGCAAACGATAGCCACCGCAGAAAGCTGCACGGGCGGATACATTGCACACCTGATCACAGCTGTTCCCGGAAGCTCGGCGTATTACCTGGGCAGCACGTTGACGTATGCTTACGAAATCAAAACAAGCCTGCTCGGTATTCCGCAGGAGATGATGACCAAACATGGCGCCGTGAGCGAAGAAGTAGTAAAGGCCATGGCGAAAAACGTGCGCGAAAAACTCGGATCTGATTATTCGATTTCCACTTCCGGTATCGCAGGGCCAACCGGCGGAACTCCCGACAAACCCGTGGGTACAATCTGGATTGCCGTGGCTTCAAAAGATGGAGTAGAAGCAAAGATGTTTCAGTTCGGCGATAACCGCGAGCGGAATATTGAGCGAACAGCGCAGGCTGCGCTTATGATGCTTAGAAACTCCATCGCTGCTCAGATTTAGCAGCTTCATTTTATTTCTTTTTGGGGGCTTGCATCGGAACTTTAGTAAAGGTTAATGTTTGATTGTTCGTGTCAACCTCATACAACTCTTGTGACTGTATTGAACTAAGGACGATTTTGTAAAATTCAGCCTTTGCCTCATCTGTAATATTTTCGGAACCTTCAGGGCCTGTTTTGGGGTGGACAAACATCAGATAGATATTGTTGTCTTTTATCAGGACAAGAAAATACAAACGATAACCGCCGGATCCATTGATTCGCTTTTTAATGTACGGGGTAACATCACTATTGTTGGGCCTGGTTCCGGAACACAACTGTGCAATTTGCTTACCATGAAAATAATCGGAAATGTCTTTTTTGATCTCCTTGTATTGCTTTCTACTTTCCAGAAATTCAATCTGAATCTTAAATTTCTCGATACAATAAATAGTCATTACAATTTGGAAAGCCTATCGGTTATTTCAATGAATTCAGGATTGTTAGGCAAATAAAAGTACACTGACTCAAGATCGTTAATAGTCTCAGTAAAATCATCAATGGACCTTTTGAATCCATTAATTTCACTAACCATTATTCCCCTTGACTTAACTTTAACGTTGAACCTGACATATGTTTTAATCAGGGATCTCCGCAAATCTCGGGAGGCGCCAATTAAATCACTAAGAGATTTAAGATGCTCTTCGTTCAATCCAGTCATCCAACTTAACTCCTCTAAACCTTCAGTGAACTTCTCTAGTTTAGTTGTCTTGTCGTTTAGAAAATTTCTCAGGCTTGAAATTGCATCAAGAAAGCGATTAACCTGCTCTTCGGTAGGTTGAGATTTTTTCTCATCAAAAGAAGCAGTTTTTACTCTCTGCATCACCGATGATATTTTCTCCGCAAATATTACATCAGACATATGGCCAGATTTTCTTTCGTTCGTATACAAAGATACGTCAACTCCAGAGTATTGTCAATGCTTATTGGTTTGACCATTGTAACGATTGTTAATTTGGAGTGTCTCTCAGCCCGATTATTTCTTCTTTTTTGGTGTTTTATAGATAATCAGCGTCTGTCCCACATAAATCATATCACTCTTCAGCCCGTTCCATTTTTTGATCTGCCCAACGGTGACGCCGTATTTCCGCGCGATGCCACCTAAAGTTTGTCCGCGCGTTACATGATGCCGCACGCTGGTCTTTCCGTAGATCGAATTCGGATTCTTGCGCAGTGAATCGGGAAGAATAAGTTTCTTCTGAATTGCCGAAAGTGAATCGGTATTGAAAACCAGTGAGTCTGTACGCGGATTTTTCTCCATCCACGTCATCGTGCGGATCATCGCATCAGTCAAAAGATCGCCTTTCAGGCGGTAGCCTTTGGGTGCGAGGTGAATGCCATCCGGTTGCGCGTAATGACGGTCCATCCACCGGCTCATCGTGGTTCTTCCTCCGGAAATCCAATACCAGTCGAACAAACCGCAATCGTATCTTTTCGCAATGTCGTGAACGAGATCAGAAAAATCTTCGCCGTGAAGGAGGTTGTCGCCCTTCCAGTACATGTCCTGCGTGGAAGTAAGAATAATACTTACACCCGGAGATGCGCGGCGGATGCGTTCGATGGTGAGAACGATCTGCGAATCGAGATCAGTCTTGATGCTGTCGTCGTAGAGGTAATCGTTCGTGCCGAAATCTACGATGACTAAATCAGGATCAAGCGTAGGAAGTTGTTCCTCGAAAAGATCTTCGTACAGGATCGAACGGTACATGGCGCCGCCTACTCCGCAGTTGTGCAGCACCGCGCCATTGTCGGCCGAAGTCTGCATCGTCATGCCGTAGAATTCGAATTCATTCTGGTAGTCTTTCGACTTCACCACTTTTGCCTTGAGTACGGTACCCATTTTCGGTATGTTGATCTCGTAATAAGGCAACGTATCGGTAGAAGAAGAATCCACTTTCACCAGCACCGGTTTTCCGTCACCGAAATCCACTTCAAGATCAAAGCTGTTGTGTTCTTTCTTGCAATACACACGCAGACGATCATACGTTTGCGGAACCGGGTCATCGAACGTTAACGTGAATGATGCATTCTTCTCCACCGTCTTCGACGACATGCCCACAACACCCAGTGGAATTTTCGGTGGTAAACGCAGACTCTTCGCGTATTCCCATTCACCGGTATGTTCCGATTTGTATTCCACCGAAGAATAAGTCTTCGCGGTCGAGTAAGGGAAAATCAATCCGCGGCCTCCATCGCCGTGAAGCGTGTGCAGATTTTTACGGACCTGCCCGGGAAAAATATCCGACTGCAGGTGAGAATCGCCGAGATGAACTACGGATAATTTTTTCTCCGAAGTTTCATGCCAGCTCTTGTAAAAATGATCAAGCGCTTTCCGCGAGTAAAACTGGATCATGTTATACTCCAGGTGGATCACCGGCGAAATCGAAGTGTCGAGTACCACCTGGAATCCGTGCTTGGAAGGTGGTTCATTGTTGCTGCGGACTTCATTACACGAGGAAAAGGCGATGGCACTGCCGGTTACGAGCGTGATCGCAACCGCACTCAAAACTCCCAACACGTATTTATTCCTCTTTTTCATGATTCTCTCGCTTCAGTTTCTCTTTGACACAAATATCATTCCTCATCGTGTGGCTGACTCGTTTGTCATTCCGGTCCCTCCTTCGTCGGGATAAACTCCGTTGAGGAATGCCAACGATTTACTCATCCTTCGGCCCGTCTTCTTTCGGCACAGAATCTTCCTTCTTCCCAATTATACTGTCTTTCTTCGGTTTTGTTGTGTCCTCCGGTGTCGGAACAGGTGCTTTTTTACCAACACCATGCAGGTTTTTACCAATCATCATGATGTGCCACGAGGTATTGATCGAGAAAACCCCGTTCAGAAAGATCAGGTCGGTTACTTTTTCATCCTCGATCAGTTTGGCAATGCTTCCGGTGTAATACCGGTAATCGATCACGTAAACGGTTTCGTAATGGTAGGGGAGGTACGTGGCAAACGGATTCCCGTACGAATTCTTAACCAGGATCGCCTTCTTGCCATTCTTCACTTCCGATTCAATTTTAACAAGTGGATAATCGCCGCCCAGGAACACGCCGTAACCGTTTGCACCGCTCGCACCTTCGGCATAAATGGAAGAAGCATAAAATTTATCGCTGCCTTTGTGCTGCGCGGTTGTTTTATACTTGCCCGGAATTTTCCAGTAGTCCACTGTGTCCGGCGTTTCTTTCAAACGCGCATCACGCGTGAGCCAGTACAACGAACCGAGATAACCGGTTTTCTGCTTGTGCTCCATCTGGTTCAACTGGAGCGGTGTCAATCCTGCAGATGCACAATACGCGGTGTATGCGTAATACGCACCCAGTCCAGTCCAATGGTGATCGGTGCGGAAATAGATGTTCTCATTTTTATGCGCACCAATGGAACTGTGTGCATCCACGCCTTTGATGGCCGGGTCGAGCGCACCGTATACACAATCAATATTTTTCTTTTGATTGGAATACTGCTTCGCGTATTGCGGTGGTGCAAAATATTCGATAGCCGAGGGAACAGCGATGTCGTAGATCTGTACTTTACCCTTCAGCTCCGTTTGGTACTTGTTGATCGTGCGCGCATACGACTGCGCCATGTTGCAGTTGCCTCCGAAAATTTCCATCGCGCGGCCTTCGACAATGAAGAGGTTGTTTACTTCTTCACCCGGAGGGCCAGCTGTTGTGTCTGTAGCCGCAGTATCCGACACGGAGTCGGCCGGTTTTACATTCACCGGGTCTGCTTTTTTAATGTCCGCCGCATCGTAAAAAGCAATTTCGTCGTTCTTGATCCCGCGCCATGCTTTCGTGCCGAATGAAAACTCAACCAGCTGATCGCGGTACGGAAAATTATCGGCTACGTACAGATCAATGCTGTCGATGTATCCGCCGTGGAAAAATGAATTCCAGCTGAACGTCGGGAACGGAGAAAGTTTTCTTTTCTCGTAATCGGAAACCGTTTGCTTGGGAGTGATGAAAAATATAATCCCGAACGTGGTCAGCGCGATTCCGAAAATCCAGAAATGGATCATCGCAAGAATGCTTCGTGTTTTACTGCGCGTTGATTTTCCCATGATCAGAAACGGTAATAGATGAATGGGTTATAACTTTTTCCGGCAAGCAAAGCGGTACACACAAACAGGACGCCAAAATTGAATGCAAAAGTCATCAGCCATACTTTGGCCCAGATGATCTGGTAACGGTCGAAGCGCAGCACCCAGCGCACGAAACGCATGGAGTATTTGTATACCGGCATACACAGGATAAATGCGAGCGCGATCCAGAACATATTTTCCTGCAAAACCAGTTGCATGGAAAGACTCCAGTTCGGGTGCGGTGTATTGCCGAACATAATTCCTACGTACTGTTTGAGCCGCGAGAAATCGGTGAAGTGAAACAAGGTCCAACCGATAACCGCTACGAACAGGAGATAAACGTGCGATACGAAACGCCCCAGTTTATTCAGCACTTTTTGCAGGAAGAGACGCTCGAAGAAAATCAGCACGCCGAAATACAATCCCCAGAGAATGAAATTCCAGCTGGCCCCATGCCACAGACCGGTGAGGAACCAGACGATGAAAAGATTCAGGATCCATCTTTTCTTGTTTCCACCCAACGGGATGTAAATGTAATCGCGGAAAAAAGTGCCGAGCGAAATATGCCATCGTCTCCAGAAATCGGTTGCGGAATTCGCGATGTACGGGTAATTGAAATTCTCTTTGTAATGGAACCCGAACATTTTTCCAAGACCTATGGCCATGTCGGAATAGCCCGAGAAATCGAAGTAGATCTGCACTGAAAACATGATCACGCCAAACCAGGCTTCGAGCGAAGAAATAGTGCCGAGATTGCCGTCCATGTATTTCATAACAAATTCACCAGCCACGTTGGCGATGCATACTTTCTTGAAAAGGCCGATGCAGAAACGCGAAATTCCCGCGCTGATGTCTTTGATCTTGAAACGACGGTTGTCTACTTCGTGCGCAATGTGTGCGTAACGCACGATCGGGCCGGCCACGAGGTGGTGGTACAGGCTCACGAACATCATGTATTTCAGGAATGATTTCTGCGTCCTGATTTCTCCGCGATACACATCCACCACGTATGAAATGGTCTGGAAGACTTTGAATGAAATTCCGACCGGCAAAGCAAAAGCGGGAATCGCCAGTGCTAGTCCGAACACGTTGTTGATATTCTCATAGAGAAATCCACTGTACTTGAACAGCACGAGCAACCCGATGTTAAAGATCACCGAGGACCAGACCCCGGCTTTGGCCCATTTCGTTCCCCGCGATTTGTCGACCCACAGTGCGTTCAGCCAGTCGATGAGCGCCGATCCCACCAGGAGTAAGATCCACACCGGTTCACCCCATGCATAAAACACGAAGGAGAAAACCGTGAGCATGATGTTCCTGTACATCGCGTTTTTGGTCACGTAGTACAGGATGAGGTTCAGCGGAAGAAAAATGTACAGGAAAATGAGACTGGCAAATACCATAAAAGCGTACTTCTCTCGGGTCTAAATTGGTTCAGCGTTTTTACGGATTCGAAATTAAGGTATTTCCATGTTCGTGGTGGAGGAATTGGACGGGTGTTGATATTACTGAATAACTGTTGGGGGAATAGCCGCAAAGACCGCAAAGGCAAAGCGCAAAGGAATGTTCCGCGGCTTTACTGAAGAAAGGTTAAAACTCAAGGAATACTTTGTGTCGTTGAGCATTTGCGGCTATTTTTACTTCCTCGATGCGAAAGTTCTCCCTGGTTGCAGTCTTTTTATTCGTTGCTACGGTGCTTGAAGCAAGACTTCCCGACCTGATCCCTTACCGGAAAGGCGATCTCTGGGGATATGTGGACTCGACAAAGAAGATCATCATTGAGCCGGTGTACGACAACGTGGAGTTCTTCGAATTCGGTCGTGCGGTGGTGCAGAAGAAAGGAAAACAGGGCGTGATTGACCCAAGCGGGAAAACCGTGATCCCGTTTTTGTACAACGAACTTGAGGCCGGGTTAGTGAGCGGATACTGGAGAGCCCGCCTGATGGGCAATAAATTCGGCATCATCGACAGTACAAACAAATTCTCGGTACCAGCTATTTACAATGAACTGCAATGGTGCGGCGGGCCGTATGTTGTTTCGCGCGACAATTCGGAGGCACGGATCATGAGTGTGTACAACCAGGAGATCGTGCGTTATGCGTCCTCAGCAGCAGATGCGTTTCCGGTTTTCGTACCGAAAAGAAACGTTTTCATTGTGCAGTCATCGGGGAAATTTGGCGTTATCAATCTAAAAGGAGCTTTTGTGGTCCCTGCGATGTATGACAACATTACCTGCCATCCCTGCGGATATTACAGTGCAGAACAATCCGGGAGGAGCATCGTGTTTGACAAAAAAGGGAAGAAGAAAAGAAAGCTGCCCAAGGCCTGTTGTATTACACCGTCTACGGAATTCGGAGATCGTGTTGTGCCCGGCCAGGCGTGGATTTCGGATTACAACGATTCTCTGAAGTACCCGGTCTATGTTGATTCTGCCACAGCTGGTCTGGATACCATTCCGCAGCACGCTGTATGGGGATGGAAAACGGCGGATAATTCGCGATGGCTGACCATGGCCAAATATGAAAGTGCCGGGTACTTTTACCAGGGACTTGCCACATTCAGAATGGATGGTCTCATGGGTATCGTCGACACCACTTTCCAGGAAGTCATTCCACCGCGGTATCATATTTTGCTGCCGGTTCGTCCCGGTTTTGCGATGGCTCTGAGAAAATCGCGCGTCGATTTTGCCAAGCATCCCGACCTGCGGATATTTTTAGGATACGTTGATATTCACGGCACCGAATACTGGGAAAACTAGCGCAACGTTTTACATCCATCAACGTCTGATCATCGAATGAACCGGCTAATCCTACTTCTGTTTTTTGTGATCGTGTCGGATACGCTTTTCGCGAGGCTGCCGGATCTCATTCCGTACCGCAAAGGAGATTTGTGGGGCTATGCGGACAGCACGAAGAAGATCATCGTTGAACCGCAATGGGAAACTGCTTATCCGTTTTGCGGTGCAACAGCAGCAGTGCGCAATGGAAGCCGGTTCGCGCTTATCGACAGGTCCGGGAAAATTGTGGCGCCGTTCAGGTACAGAAATATGATGACCGACGCGGTTAACGGGAAGCGAATCGTTTACTCCACAAACGGAAAAAAAGCAGGAGTGATTGATGAGACCGGGAAGCTGGTGATCCCGATGGACTATGATTACCTGTACTGGTGCGGTGACAAATACCTGTCTGCCGGACGGCGAAAAACCGAAGGCGTAATTGATACCTCGGGAAAGGTGATCATTCCGTTTAAATACCAGAAGGATGGATTTACCTACACCTGGTCTGACTCCGTTGCGACTTATTTTTCCGTTCGAACGAAAGAAGGTTGCGGCGTGATCAACGACAGCGGACGCGTGATCATTCCGTTTGAATACAATTGGGTACATGTAGAGTATGGAACTGTGATCATGTACCGTAGTGGTCAGGACCGCGATTTCTACACCAAACAGGGAAAACTGATCGGTACCCAGACTTCCGGGCAAACAGAAGTGGGACTTGTGTATGAAGCAAGGGCCACACCCAAGGACTCATTTGTTACGGGAGGCGAGAACCGATGGGGATGGATTTCACCCGATGGACGCTGGCTGAACACTTATTTTTACCGGTACACCGACGAATTCCATTACGGCCTTGCGCGTATTCAAACGGATGACCGGCACTTTGGTTTTGTGGATGAAAAATTTGAAATAGTCATTGAGACGAAATATGAGCGCGCGCTTCCGTTCGATCATGGAGGTATCGCCCTGGTCTTTGAAAAGAAGAACCTGAAAAAAGGAATCGACTACTGGAGCGTGCTTGGTTACATTGATACCCACGGCACCGAATACTGGGAGTAATCGATTAGTTTCCCGATGGCTATCGGGATGCCGATTACCAATTCGTCAATGGCGCTGCTTGCTGTAACTTCTTATGTGTGTTTGGTTATAGGAACATGCGGCTCTTCTTATTTCTCATGCTTCTCTTTTTCGTTTCAGATTCACTGCATGCGCGGCTTCCCGATCGTATCCCGTATCGCAAAGGAAATCTCTGGGGCTTTTGCGACAGCGCAAAGAAAATTCTCATTGAACCGCGGTGGAAAGACGTTGGATATTTCTCTGGCAACGCCGCCAAAGTTTCTGATGGCAGCGACTGGGCCCTGATCGATACTGCGGGCAATCTCATTACGCGGATGAAATACGAATGGATCAGCGACGAGGCCGTGAACGGAACACGAACAGCTTCCCTGTGGAAATACGGAAAACAAGGCGCGATCAACGACCGTGGTGAAGTGGTTGTTCCGTTTGATTACGATTGGCTGATCTGGAGCGGGACTTATCTCCAGGGAATGAAAAACGATCTCACCGGATTTTGGAACTCCGAAGGCAAAGTCGTAATTCCATTTATATACAATGGCCGGGGCGATGTGCCGCGTTCCATGGGAGATTCCGGGTTGTTTGTTGTGCGTGAACCGACAAAAAAACATCATAAACCGGGTCTCTTCGGTGTGATCGATACGGCAGGAAACGTGATCATTCCTTTTGTACACGATTGGATTAACGCCAATGAATGCGGCTCTTTTCAGGATTGGTCGTGGGAAAAAGAGAGGTACACGTATTACGATACGCGGGGAAATGTGATCGACACCACCGGACCTTGCCCGAAGCCAGACCAGTATTACGACAAGGGCCACTTTTCGTACGGCTTTGCACCTTACAGGTTCGATACACTCGAGGGATACGTGAATGAGAAACATGAAATTGTCATTCAACCGGTGTATTGCAGTGCCGGAAGTTTTGGTCCGGACGGACTTGCGCGCGTATCGTACTTCGATCCGGTTTGCGGGAGATGCAAATACTGGGAAGGTGTGATTGACATTCGCGGAACGCAATACTGGGAAAATTGAGTTTCGCAGTTCACCGTTGAGCAGTTCGCAGTTCACCGTTAGCCGGCTCTGGAGGAACGGTGAACTCCTTAACTTTGAACCTTAAACTCAAATTTCCAGTCTTTTTGCCGCAAAACGCCTGATTTTTATCAAAAAGTTTGTTGCGAGCACAAATTCTGCTACATTTGCACTCCAATTTTCAATACAACAAAGTCATGTCAAAGGTTTGCCAGATCACAGGAAAGAAGACCATCACAGGTAACAACGTTTCTCACTCGAACCGTCGTACCAAGCGTACTTTCCAACCGAATATTCACTCGAAGCGTTTCTTCCTGGAATCAGAAAAGAAATGGATCACTTTGAAAGTGACAACTTCAGGTATGCGTACCATCAACAAAATCGGTCTCGAACAGGCCCTCAAGCGCGCGAAAGAAAAAGGCTTTATTGCTTAACCGAATTATATTAAAACGCACAGACGCTGCCTCAAAAGGGCGGCGTTTTTTTTTGTCGGTCGCTTCGCTCAAATTAACCATGAAATATTTTCGGAATGGTACACGGAAAACACAGAATGCGCGGAACTCCACAGAATTTAAGTCTGTAATTTTTTTTTCGTGAAATTCTGTGGTTTCTGTGCATTCCGTGTATTTAAGAAACACAGATCGCGCAGCGATCATCCGTGAAAATCCGTTTTTTCTGTGGGCGCCGGAGGCGCATCCGCGTACCATTAAGAAACACAAATTGCATAGCAATTTCGCCGCACCCCCGTGGTAAAAAAAGCAGTGGTTATTCCTTCACGAAGCGCCCGCTTCCCTCAGCCTTCTCATCAGACCACATCGTCCAGTAGTAAACTCCACTGGCAAGCTTCGCTACTGAAACAGTAAGAGAAGAGTTGTTGACGGGTACACGCATCACCTCACGTCCCAATACATCAGTGACCGTACAATACTGCAAATCCGAAACGGTTGCATTCACCTGGATGGTCAGTACATCTGTCGCCGGATTCGGAAAAACGTTGAATGCAGATGCAGATGTCTCTTCAATTCCCGCAGGAGAGCACGGACATTGCGTAAAACACTGGACAAACAGAAAACTTCCCTGGCCGGTGGCGTGAACGGAAGTGGTATCACCTGTAATCAGGTTCACGCCAATGAGCAGGTCCGGGGCGCCGGAATAATAATACGTGCCCGTCGCAAAGTCAATGCAGTTTCCTCCACCCGACGGTTTCCACCAGCCCTGGTACCAGAACAAATTGCTCACGTGTGTAACTACGCCCGTCAGCGGATCAACCGTGGACAGAAATTTCACATCTTCATTCTGGCTCGCGGAGAGTCCGACGATTTCTCCCGATGCACAGTCGTACGAAATGTGACCAAAGATTTCGCTGGCAAGATTCACAACCGGCGTGGTAAAAAGAAGCTGGCCGGTTGGAATATCGATTCCTTGCAGATTGCTCCCATCGTGCATCACGTACAACTGATTGATCGGGTCAATCACGGCCATGCAACCCATGCAGAACATCATGGTGGTTGGAAGATTTCCTACGGTGTACAGCGAGTCGTTGAACGGATTGAACCGCACGAAGTAAATCGAGGTCGGGTAGTTGTTCACCACGCCGTACATCATGGAATCGCAGGGATTGTACTGAAGGTGATACAGATTTGCATTGACCGGAAGCGGTAATTGCACAGTGGTCACCACGTTTCCTGTCAGCGGATCCATCTTGAGGATTTCTGTGCCGCTGCTGTAACAGAACAGCTGCTGAACAGGGTCAACGCAAGAACTGGATGCAGAGGAGTAAAACTGCATGGGCAGCTGCTGCAATGGCGTGTGAATGCCTGTGCTCACATCCGTTTTCGAAAACCAGAAAACACCCGATGATGGATTATCGATTCCGAAAACATGGCCTGCAACCTGTCCCGCGAGAGGGGAAAGAAGCGTTGCGCACAGAAGGGCGGAGAGTAAAAAGTTCTTCATACGTATATAATTCAGATCAATTTACTGAATTTCACCGCTCATCACAACTTCCTTCACAAGTTTGAAACCGGATGCGTAAATTTAGTCTCAAATGAAGAAATCACTCGCAGTTTACCTCATAAGTGGATTTATTTTCACGGTATGTTTTTCGGGACGGGTTGCAGGACCTGACTACGATACCGATTTACTTTCGCCTGAATTTCATCACGCACGGCGTGAAGCGTTGCGAAAGTTAATGCCGGACAGTTCAGTGGCTGTTTTCTTTTCTGCACCTGTTCATACGCGTGCGAACGACGTGGTGTTCGATTTTCACCAGGATCCAAACCTGTATTATCTCACCGGCTTACGTGAGCCCAATGCGGTGCTGATCCTCTTCAAAGAGAAAAGAAAAATTGATACGCTCTTCACCGATGAAATTCTTTTCGTGCAGAAACGCAGCGCACGCGATGAATCGTGGACAGGACGCCGCTTAGGTCCCAAGGGAGCGAAGGAACAACTGAAAATTACATCCGTGCTCGAAGGCGGTGATTTCCGTGACGTAACCATCGACTACAAAAAGTTCAGTAAGGTGATGTTCTTCCCTTTACCCGATGACGTACACGATGAGACCAACGACCAGGCCGACCTGTACAACATGGTGGAATATTTCCGCAAGCAAACCGATAAGAACAAGAACAACGATCATCTTCGCATTGCAGAATGCATGGCGCTCCTGCGGCAGATCAAAATGCCGGAAGAAATGGTCTTGCTCCGAAAGGCGATTGAAATCAGCAACCAGGCACACATGGAATTGATGCGTGCCATGGATTCAACCATGACCGAGTACCATGTGCAGGCGATCATCCAGTATGAATTCATGAAACACGGTGCAGAAGCCTGCGGTTACCCAAGCATTTGTGGTGCCGGTGAAAACTCCTGCATTCTTCATTACGTGACCAACCGGAAACCGATGGGGCACAACGACATGATTGTTGTGGACGCCGGTGCAGAATATCACGGGTACACTGCAGATATCACGCGGACACTTCCTGCGAACGGAAAATTTTCTCCTGAGCAAAAAGCCATTTATGATATCGTGCTCGAAGCGCAGCTCGCCGGAATTGCCAAATGCAAAAAAGGAAACGAGTTCCGCGATCCGCATAAGGCCGCTGTGGCCGTGATTAAAAAACGGCTGAGAGAACTCGGCATCATCAAGAAGGAAGAGGACTACGTAACGTATTTCTTCCACGGAACTTCACATTATCTCGGCCTGGATGTGCACGATGCCGGATTGTATGGCGCGCTCGAAGTTGGAAACGTAATTACAGTCGAACCCGGCATCTACATTCCTGCAGGAAGTCCATGCGATCCCAAATGGTGGAACATCGGAATACGTATCGAAGACGATGTACTCATTACCGATGGGGAACCGGAAAATCTTTCGGGTTCTGTCCCAAAGACCACGCAGGACATTGAGAAAATGATGGCGGCGGATAGTTATCTGAACGGGAAATAATCATCTCTTTTTTTGCCGCAGATGCCGCTGATTCTGGTAGTGTCTCAGTTTAGCCATTGGGGATTTTGAAAACCGCTTAAGCGGTTGAATGTTTAGGATTGTTCATTGCCGGGGGCTTAAGCCCCCGGCAATGAAACCGGTAAACTAACTCAACGGTTTTAACCGTTTCCATTCCACAAATCTTAACTGATTTCAAAACTGAGCCACTACCAGAATCAGCGGCTAAACTTTCAGATAACAATTTTCTCAAAAAATCATGACACGCATCGTGGATATGATTGCACGAATCAATTATCGATGAAAATTAATTGTTCTGCATCTGCGAAATCAGCAACTGAAATTTGACAAATACGATTTGTGTTTTGGTTATCTTGCAACAGCAAAAAACACATCATGAAAAAACTTTACACACTCGCAGTTTCTGCATTTCTTCTTCTGGCCCAGTACGGTCATGCGCAATGCACACTTTCAATCACTACTTCTGAAGATACCGTTTGTACCGGGCAGACCATTACGCTCACAGCCAACACGGCCGGGCCAGCCAACGCGTTAACGACAACCTTTGCTACCAATAACAACCATCGTGGTAATATGTTTGACATTTTCGCTACGAATCCGGTTACGATCACATCGTTTGATGCGCATCCGATGGGCAATACCACCATTGAGATTTACTTCAGAACGACTCCGTATGCCGGGTTTGAAACTTCTTCGGCAGGATGGACGTTGATCGGTTCAGCGGCTGTCATTGCGCAGCCTGTAGGCAATCCAACACCCGTTCCGGTTCCGATCAATGTGACCATTCCTGCGGGCCAGACCTATTCGTTTTATGTGACGTCTAGCAATACGGCGATCAGTCTGAATTACACAGATGGAACGTCGGAGGGTGCAACATACGTGAGCGACGCGAATATCACATTCCGCCAGGGTGTTGGCATGGAATATCCTTTTTCCAATGGTGGTGGTGTGTTTCGTCCGCGCGTTTGGAACGGTGTCATTCACTACAACACAACACTGGGATCAACAACCTACCTGTGGAGCACCAGTGGTGTTACGCCGGTAATAACCGAAGTTGTGAATTCGTCAACCGCGTATTCTGTGGAAGTGAATATTCCCGGATGTCCTTTTCTATTGCACGATACCATTGACATTGTAGTTTCAACGCCAATCGTTTTTGCACCCCAGGATTTCAGTGTATGCAACGGCGATTCAGCCACACTTACCGGAACCGGAATCGGACCGACACAGTTTTTCTGGGACCAGGCGGTTACCAACAATGTGCCGTTTGTGCCCTTCGCTACGGACATATTTGTTGTTACCGGAATGGACATACATGGCTGCACAGATACAGACACTGTGCTGATCACGGTGAATTCTTTGCCGGTAGTTAGCGCCGGAAACGACACAACTGTTTGCGCGAATTCAATGTTTACGTTAAACGGAAGCGGAGCTGCAACATACACCTGGGACGGCGGAATTACCGATGGCGTTCCTTTTGCTGTGATGATGACGGCGACTTACGAAGTAATCGGCACAGACATCAATGGATGCGTGGGTAACGATTCCATTACGGTTGTGAGTGATACCGTTGACGCATCTGTTACTGTTGTAAACGAAACCATCACGGCTAACAATTCCACAGCAACATATCAATGGATCGATTGCAGCACGATGACGCCGATCGCCGGTGAAACAAACCAGAGTTATACGGCCACAGTGAACGGCTCGTATGCGGTAATCGTAACCGACGGAATCTGTTCGGATACTTCTGTCTGCGAAGTGATTCTTTCTACTGGAATTGCAGGAAGCGCATCTGTAAATGCGGTTACTATTTTCCCTAATCCGGCTTCCAATGAGTTCACCGTAAATACCGGGAACTTTGTTGCAGAGGAAATCCTCGTGACTGATGTTTTAGGAAAAGCAATCGCGCGGATTCAACCATCTGCTGCACAAGTGAACGTTTCTCTGGAAAATGAACCGTCTGGCATTTATTTCGTGCGGATCACTTCAGCGATGGAACAGCATACCGTTCGTGTGGTGAAGAACTAAAGCTGCAGCGCTTTGTACCGGCTTCGCCGGGTCGCCACAGATTCGCAGATTTCGCAGATTTTTTTGAATTGGATCAGATCATCAAAAATTGTTTTTAATCTGCGAAATCTGCGAATCTGTGGCAGGGCGCCAAAGGCGCAACAACAAAGTTTAAACGATCGTTTTTAATTAAATAACTTACAATCAATAAGTTGTGTGGTTTTTGATCAAAGCAAAGACGGATATTTAGTGTAAAATCGTCCTTCGAAAATCGTAATTCGTACATTTTTTAATTACCTTTGCCGTCCCTTAATAAAGTAAAACAATGGCTAAGAAAGGCAATCGCATCCAGGTAATTCTTGAATGCACAGAGCACAAAGACAGCGGTAAGCCGGGTACTTCTCGTTACATCACTACGAAGAATAAGAAGAACACTCCCGACCGTATCGAGAAAAGAAAGTACAACCCGATCCTGAAAAAGGTTACGGTTCACAAAGAAATCAAGTAATCACCGTATAATAGCTTAGCGTCATGGCAAAGAAAGTAGTTGCTACACTCAAAACCGGTGAAGGAAAGCAGTTCACCCGCGTAATCAAAATGGTAAAGTCGCCAAAAACAGGCGCTTATGCATTCAGGGAAGAAGTGGTTCACAACGACCACATCAAAGATTTCCTTTCCGACAAGAAATAATTTATTCTGAAAAGATAAACCACGAAGCTTCTTTCCCTGAAAGGAGCTTTCGTTGTTTCTGATACTTCAACAGGCGTATGGGCATTTTTGGATTTTTCAATAAAGAGAAAAAAGAAAGTCTTGACCAGGGTTTATCTAAAACCAAGGAAGGATTTTTCTCAAAAATTGCCCGTGCCGTGGTTGGTAAATCTACCGTGGATGCGGAGGTACTCGACAATCTTGAAGAAGTCCTGATCACTTCCGATGTGGGCGTTGAAACCACGCTCAAGATCATCAAACGCATTGAGGCCCGTGTAGCGAAGGACAAATACGTGAGCACCGACGAGCTCGATAAAATTCTCCGCGCCGAAATCGGAGAATTGCTTGCCGAGAATAAATCCGCAGATTCACCCGATTTTGATATTCCGAAAACCAGCAAGCCATATGTGATTATGGTTGTGGGCGTGAACGGTGTGGGAAAAACCACGACCATCGGAAAACTCGCTTATCAATTTAAACAGGCCGGAAAAAGTGTGATGCTCGGCGCGGCCGATACATTCCGTGCAGCCGCCGTTGACCAGCTGACCATTTGGGCAACGCGCGTGGGTGTTCCCATCGTTTCACAGGGAATGGGCGCAGATCCTGCCTCTGTGGCTTACGATACGGTGAGCTCCGGCGTTTCCAAAGAAGTTGACGTGGTGATCATTGATACCGCGGGTCGCCTGCACAACAAAGTCAACCTCATGAATGAGTTGGGCAAGATCAAAAAAGTGATGCAGAAAGTTGTTCCTGATGCGCCACACGAAGTCCTTCTTGTTCTCGACGGATCAACCGGGCAGAACGCTATTGAGCAATGCAAACAATTCACTGCGGCCACCGATGTAACTGCACTGGCCATTACCAAACTCGATGGAACGGCAAAAGGCGGAGTGGTTATTGGCATTTCCGACCAGTTCAAAATTCCGGTGCGCTACATTGGCGTAGGCGAGAAGATGACCGATTTGCAGGTGTTCAACAAAACGGAGTTTGTGAATTCGCTGTTCAGTAAATAACCACGGCGGCACGGAGCACACGGCGAATCGCTGCGCGATTTGAAATAGAAATGGTACACGGAATACGCGGAACGTACCGAATCACACGGAATTTTGTTGTAGGGTTTCTGTGAAAATCTGTGTGTTCAGTGTTTTCTGTGTACCATTCAATAATCGGGATCGCGCAGCGATCAATTTCGCCGTGCCGCCGTGGTGAATTTGCGGCATCTGCCTGGGCGCCGCACGCAAGTCATGCACTACGAAATAATTTCAGAGAGACTTTCTTCACGTTTTAGTAGCTTCGTGTAACACATGAAAGCAGTTTTACACCGTATTGTGAACCTGGGCATTGAGGAGGACACTCACTTCTCGTTGCGCAATAAACTCAAGGTTTTTAATACGGCCGTACTCGCCATTCTGCTCATCTCCATTTTCTACGGTGTTGCAGGATTCATTGCCGGATTTTACGTGGCCGTTGTGGTTACAGCCTATTCCGCGCTGTCCAACCTGATCATGTTCTGGCTGGTAAAAAAAGGACGTCACGTTTTTGCTTTTCATTACGCGATGTTCTATGCTTTTGTATTTCTTACTTCGTTCAGCCTGCTCTTCGGTGCCGCAACCAATTCGTATTATTATTTTCTCTTCCTTCCCATTGCGTGCAACATCTTTTTCAATTCGCAACGGGTCATCGTGGTGTATTTCATCATGTGCACTTTGTTCATGTTGTTTAACGTGATTCTCACTGAACAAACGAAACCGTATTACGAGGTGGATGCGGTTACACGCATGTTGGGTTACCCGAATATTCCATTCGTTATGATCCTGGTTTTTCTCGCGGTGAGCATGTTCAAAAAAGAAAACCGGAAATACGCAGAGAAAATTGAAATGCAGAAAGCGGCGCTCGAAGAGAAGAACAAAGAAATTACCGACAGCATCAATTATGCGAAACGTATCCAGGCGGCATTGCTTGCACCGGCCTCATTGCTGAAAAAAAATCTCCCGGAACATTTTGTGCTCTACAAACCCAAAGCCATTGTGAGTGGCGATTTTTATTGGGCAACTGAGTCAGTCGGCAGTGGCAGTGAGACGTTCTGGTTATGTGTGGGTGACTGTACCGGTCATGGCGTGCCGGGTGCGTTTATGTCGCTCATGAATATTTCGATACTGCGTGAACTCATCGTCGAACAGAAAAATTCAACTCCGGATGTTGTTCTGAACAAACAACGCGAGGCGATCATCCGTGCGCTGAATCCTGATGGTGCAGCATCCGCAGCCAAAGACGGCATGGATTGCATCCTCATGAATTTCGAGAGGAATCTTCGCGTGTTGCATTTTGCAGCGGCGAATAATCCTTTGCTGATCGTGCGCAACGGAACTATTGTTGAATACAATGCCGATAAACAACCGGTAGGGCTTCACGAAGGCCACGATGCACCGTTTACATTGCAAAAAGTTGAACTCCAACGCGGCGATATCGTATACGCTTTTACGGATGGTTTTGCCGATCAGTTCGGCGGACCGCGCGGAAAGAAGTTCAAATATTCGCAACTGAAAGAGCATCTCCTGAAGCTGAACGAAAAGACAATGGATGAACAGCGCAATTACCTGGACACCGTTTTTGAAGACTGGAGAGGGGGGCTGGAGCAGCTCGACGATGTACTTATTATCGGAATAAAAGTCACATGAGGCACGCACTCCACATCATCCTCTTCGCGTTTCTTCTGGTGCTTCCGGCCGTGAATCTCACTGCACAGGGCCGCAGCAAGATCGATTCGCTGAAAAAAGTAGTAGCACGCAAAACCGATGATTCGCTCAAGGCGAAAGCGCTTACCGATCTTTCATTGATCTATCGGCAGCTCGGAGATCCGGACTCCGCCATAGTCTTTGCGGAACAATCGCTGCAGGTTGCGAAGAACGCGGGTTACCGGAAGGGCGAAGGCAAGGCCTTATATTACATGGGTATTGTTTATGTCATTCGCGGTAATTATCCGAAAGCAGAAAAGTATTACGAAGATGCTGAGGCTGTATTTCAGTCCATTGGCGATCTGAAAAGCTATTCTTCGGTGCTTACAGCGCACGGTGGTCTTCTCCAATACAAAGGAGATCCGAACGGCGCGTTGGAGCTGCACATGAAAAGCCTGAAGATCAAACGGGAAATCGGCGACAGTCTCACAGCCGCTGCGGTGACGACAAACATTGGGACTGTATATAGTGTGCTGGGCGAACCCGGGAAAGCACTTGACTATTTCATGCAGTCGTACCAGATCCATGTACGTGCTAAGGAAGTATACAAACTTACCGACGATTGCTGCAACATCGGGAACATGTATCACCAGTTGAAGCAGGATTCACTTGCCATGGTGTATCTCAACCGTTCGATGGCGCTCGCCGACAGCCTGGAGCTGGTTGAAATACAGACTTATTCGTACGCCATTGTAGCCGGTATTTATTACGACAACAGTCAATATGATTCCGCGGAATATTATTACAACAAAGCTCTTGCGGTAGCAGAAAGTATCGACGACAAACGCATGATGAGTTACCAATACCTTAACCTGGGCTCAGTGTATCACTCGACGGGCCGGGAAGCTAAGGCCGAAGAAGCGATGAAGCGTTCACTGGAGCTGGCGGAGGAAATAGATGCAGTGGAAAACCTGCGCGATATTCATTTACAGTTGAACCAGTTTTACAGGGAGCGGGAGAATTTCAAAGACGCACTTTTCCATTATGAAAAATACATTTTCTACCGCGACAGTCTGCTGGATGTAGAAAAGCAGACCGACTTTGCACGAAAGGAAATGACACTTGAGTTTGAGAATGAACGTGCGCTGAAACAGGCTGAGCAGGATAAAATTGATGCAATCGGGGCGGAAGAAAAAAAGCGCCAGAAATTTTTCATCATACTGGTTACCGTTGCGTTGGTTCTTGTGCTTGTGTTTGTGCTTTTCCTGTACAACAGGTTTGTGATTGTGCGGAAGCAGAATTCGGTGATCCAGCGGCAAAAAACGGAAGTGGAGCTGCAGAAAGAGATCATCGAAGAAAAAAATAAAAGCATTACGGACAGTATTACTTATGCGCAACGCATTCAGCACGCCATTCTTCCCGACTCTGCGGTGATCGCCGAATTATTTCCCGAATCATTTATTTTTCACCGTCCGAAAGATATTGTCAGCGGCGACTTTTACTGGATCGCTGAAACGGGCGGCTATGTATTTTACGTCACAGCCGATTGCACCGGTCACGGAGTTCCGGGAGGTTTCATGAGCGTGCTGGGTGCATCGCTGCTCAATGAAATTGTGGGAGAGAAAAATACCACTTCGCCCGGAAAAATTCTCGATCTCATGCGGGAAAAAATCATTCACGCGCTCCGTCAGAAAGGTGAGATGGGAGAGAACAAAGACGGCATGGATATGATTCTTTGCCGCGTTGATCGCAAGACCGGCAAGTTGTGCTTTGCCGCTGCGAATAACCCGGTGTGGTTGCTCCGGAAAGGTGAAATCACGGAATACAAGGGCGACAAGCAACCGGTTGGAATCGGAGTAGAAAATCCAGTGCCATTCACGGAACACGAAATAGACATTCTGCCGGGCGACCTGATCTACACCTTGACGGACGGTTACGCCGATCAGTTTGGTGGTGAGAAAGGGAAGAAATACAAGTATCGTGCATTGCAGGAACTGCTTACCTCCGTGTCTGATCTTTCTATGGATCATCAAGGTGCGCGCATTGAACATGCATTCGATGAATGGCGTGGAAATCTGGAGCAGGTGGACGATGTACTTGTAATCGGAATCCGGATTTAACGAGCCCGCATGCTAACGCCATTTGCTCCGCACGACCTGGTCAAACTGAATGCCCGTATCCGCGGAACGTGGATGCAGGTTTTGCTGGTTACACTGCTGATTGTGGGAGCGGCCACACTCATGGCCTGTGTGGGCAAATACAGCCGCGATCCTTCCACGTTTTTTATTTTTGTCGGCATCTTTGAACCAATGCTCTTGCTGGGCATGTTACCGACGTTCATTGGTCTCTACCACGATCAACAAAAGCAGCAGAAAATTGCTGGAAATTTTATCGTGGAAAAGAATGTGTCTTCCGACCGGTATTTCACGTATTTCTATCTGCGCGTGAACCTGAACGGACGGAGCCGGAAAATCCAGGTTACGAAACTGGTTTACGATGTGGTGTTGCCTGACGAAACGTTGTGGTTTGAGTTCGCTGAGCATTCTCGCACGCTTTTATTGCTTCGTCGTGAGGGAATTTCATTGGTTTCCTAAACTTTGCGAATTCTTAACGCCATCCCTCGGCTCCGCTCGGTCTGACAAGATCCTTCGATCTATTTTACGTTAACGACAGGGAGAGATACTTCGTATTCTACCGAAATTTTTGATTGAAACCACTTGTCAGACCGAGCGGAGCCGAGGGAAGACAAGAGGAACGCTTGCCTTTCCCCGCGATAAACGAGGTTCAATAGCCATTCCCACCATTTTTCCTCACTGAAAACCGTACCTTTGCTGCAAAATAATTCCATTGGCACTGCTGGTTAAAACGAACAACAAACACGATGAAAAATTCGTGAGTGAATTGCTCACGAGATTGGGTTTTTCGTTTAAAACCGTTGATGAAGAGGTGATGGAAGACCTCGCATTTGGCGCTATTCTGAAAAAGAACAGTAGAAAAGGCGTGGTAAGTTTAAGTAAGGCGAAACGGGTTTACAAAAGTTTGACCCGAAAGAAGAATCAGGAAAGGGCAAAATGAAAACCAAAACACTTCGCAAGAATAAAGTGAACGTAGTGACGCTCGGATGCTCGAAGAATATCTTCGACTCTGAAGTGCTCATGGGGCAGTTGAAAGCGAACAATTACGAAGTTGAGCACGAGAGCAAGCAGGGTGATGCGGCGATAGTCATCATCAACACCTGCGGGTTCATCGACAACGCCAAACAGGAAAGCATTGATACCATTCTCCAGTTCGCCGATGCGAAAGGGAAAGGTCTCGTGGAAAAGGTATACGTTACCGGTTGTCTGAGCGAACGCTACAAAGCTGATCTCGAAAAAGAAATTCCGGAAGTGGATGCCTGGTTTGGTACGCGTGATCTTCCACGCATGCTCAAAACACTCAAAGCCGATTACAAACACGAACTCGTCGGAGAACGTATTCTTACCACACCGCAACATTACGCCTACCTGAAAATTTCAGAAGGCTGTGATCGTCCGTGTTCGTTCTGCGCGATTCCGCTCATGCGTGGCAAGCACATTTCCACGCCAATGGACGAGTTGGTTGCACAATCGAAACTGCTGGCCAAAAACGGAACAAAAGAACTGATCCTCATTGCGCAGGATTCCACATACTACGGCCTCGACATTTACGGCAAACGGAATCTCGCTGAGTTACTCACCAAGCTTTCTGATGTGGATGGAATCGATTGGATCCGCCTGCACTATGCATTTCCAAGCGGGTTTCCACTCGACGTGCTCGACGTGATGCTCGACACACCGAAAATCTGCAACTATCTCGATATGCCGCTGCAACACATTACCGACAACATGCTCAAAAGCATGAAGCGCGGCACAACCAAACAGAAAACCATTGATCTCGTGAACCAGATCCGCGATAAGGTTCCGGGAATCACGTTGCGCACGACACTCATTGCGGGATACCCGGGCGAAACCGAAAAAGATCACGAAGAAATGCTGCGCTGGATTGAAGATACACGTTTCGACCGTCTCGGAATTTTCACGTATTCGCACGAAGAAAATACAAGCGCGCACAAACTGACCGACGACGTTCCTGCAGAAGTAAAACAACAACGCGCAGAAGCCGTGATGGAAGTGCAGCAAGGCATTTCGTTTGCGGTGAACCAGAATAAAGTGGGGAATACCTACAAAGTGCTTTTCGATCGCAAAGAAGGCGACTGGTTCATTGGCCGTACGGAAGCAGACTCACCGGAAGTAGATAATGAAGTGCTTGTTCCTGCGAAAGACTCTTACGTGCGCATTGGTGATTTTGCCAATGTGAAGATTGATAAGGCTGAGGAATTCGACTTGTACGGTACCGTGATCTGATCTCATACTATACAGGCTTATGCGTTTCTGTTTTGGAATTATCGCGTTGTGGTTTGTGCTGGGCTCCTGTAGCTCCAGCGAAAATCGCGGCGATACTACTGTACCACCTTCCGACGTAGTACAATCAACAGCTTCCGATACCAATCGTTTTGCGCTCGTTCGCGCTAAAATCCAAATGAGCGTGGGGCCGCTGACTATTCCTGGCTGGATTGCGTTTGACAGTATTCAGAACCCGAAAGTACCAGTCACAGCAGCAGATGCAGCATTGCTCTTTCCAAAAGATTTCGGAATTCCGTCTGAAGTTTCGGTGTTTGCATTTGCCAAACAGGAAATCGATTCGGTCACAGATGGAATCTGGTTTTACATGGAACTGAATTCAGACGATGGGCCTCCCAACAAAGACATGTGGCTGGTTCTGTACAATAAGAACTCCGTTCCCACTGCAGCGCATTGTTTCGCAACGAGTGGAGTAGGGTTTGCGTATGCAAAAATGGATTCGGCCAGTTCTTTTCGTGAAATACTCATTGAGGAAATGGAAAAGATCAATGTCACGACGAGTACGGTTACAATTGTTAAAGGTGCATTCGTCAAGGACAATGAGACGCACAAAACATTTGGGTCCGATCGGGCTTCTTACGACGCCAGCCGAAAATACGTAGACGATTTTTTTAAATAACAGGATCATGCTAGGATTTCTTCAGGACCTCACGGAACGCCTGCGTAACAACCGGAAAGAACGTTGGCAGCGCATTGGCGAAAAAGTAGATGGCATCAAGGAAATCAGGGAAGCCAAAAAAGAAGGCAAAGAAATTCCGGCTTCACCATTGAGTGAGAAGATCCGTGAGAAAACGCGCCAGATGCGGGAGCGGAACGAGTTGAAACGCGATGAAGTCAAACAGCAGCGTCAGACCATGCGGGAGTGGGCAAAGAAACCCAGGTCGCGGATCTTTAAGATCGTGGAATATGTTTCTACTGCGGTTGCTGTTATTCCGGCATTGGTTCTTTCAGAAATGGAAATATGGCCCGCACCGTCAATCCGTGAAATGCTGAAAGGAATTGGTCTTCGCGGAGATTTCTTTACGTATTTCCTGCTCGCTTTGATATTTTATATCCTGCTCATTCCGTTCCGGATGATCATCGTAAAAGCGCTGGAGAAAAAAGAAAGTGCGCAGTAGATCAGTGCACAGTACGCAGTTCACGATCATCACTCCGTTAAACGTGTCCCCACTGCGCACTGACTTACTGCGTACTGACGCACTGCTTTGAACGGGTAAGACCGGCAACCGATTTTTCATGTTTACGTCTGTACATCAAAGAGCGGATTTACCATTTTCCATACCTTTATCGCGTTCCCGCATCTAAATAAAACTGATATGAAACAATCATTGACCCGACTGATAGCGTTGCTGCTTTTTAGTATCGCTGCTTATCCTGCACAATCTCAGACCATAGTTGGCGGGGGAATTTTCTCCAGCACAACGTGGACCTTGTCCGGAAGTCCATACATACTGACCTCCAACGTTGTCATCTTTCCCGGAGTAACCCTGAATATTCAGCCGGGAGTTGTGGTTCAGTTGGGAAACTCGATGAACATCGACGCACGCGGAGACATTTATGCGATCGGGACCGCTACAGATTCTATCCTGTTTACTTCTTCCATGGCTGCACCTTACCCGGGCTGTTGGGGGTCGATCAACATAGACAATACGCAGGGATCAACTGCAAGTTTCAGTCATTGCGTTTTTGAATTTGCATCGACCGCTGTGGGGAATACATGTTGTTTTGGCGGTGGACCGCTCACCCTCACATCGTGTTCATTCAATCACAATTACGTTGCTGTGGGTGGATATTCCGGTTATCAGGTGCAGATCAACTACTGTTATTTTTCGTACAACTTCGCTGCAATAACCGCTGCCGATAAAGTAATACGGAACAGCGTATTTGTAAAAAATAATTACGGTTTGTATGCAACAGAGCGCGTCCATGTGTACGATTCAGATTTCTGCGGGAATGGCTGCGCATTATACGGCGGAAGAGGAGATCTACAGAACAATTCGATCATGAATAACAGTTGCGGTGTTGTTTCTTTTTACGAAGGATTTTCAAACGTAACCGGCAACGTGATCTACAATAACGACACGGGCATGGTGCTCACCACCGAAGGAATTGGTTCGAACAACACCATCTGTGGAAATCACACGTACAATATTATTCACACCGGAAATGTGACGATTGGGATGGAATACAATTGCTGGTGTACTACTGATCAGGCTGAGATTGCCGGTGGTATTTATGATGCGTACGATAATATTAACCTCGGAATTGCGGATTTCTCCCCGGAGCTTCAGTGTGATTCAACAGTGATACCGTTCCTGCATTGTGACGGAACGGTAGGCTTTGCCGACTTCTATCCGCAAAATGCAGGCGTTACACTTTATCCGAATCCGATGACTGACGTGTGCACGATCCGTTCCGAAGAATTTCTTTCGGATGTTACGATTGTCGTGACCGATGTCCTTGGCGCTGTTGTCCAGGAGCAGAAACAATTGAACGGAACGAAGTTCGAAATTGCACGCGGCACATTGAGCAGCGGTATTTATTTTGTGCAGGTGCTCGAAGCCGGTAAGCCGGTTACGTCGTTGAAGCTCGTGATCGCGGATCACTAAAATAGACGCAAAGCCGCAAAGCGCGCAAAGATTTCCGCAAAGGATATCTCCAACCCAAGAGCCTTTGCGTTTTCCTTTGCGACCTCTGCGGCTTTGCGTCTATACTCCCCGGTGTTTGAACAACTAAAACTATCCTGCTACCGTTTATCATTATTCCCTGTTTTTCTCTCGGTGAATCGCTATTTTTGAGGACTCAATAATCCTCATCCTATGAAGCGTATTTTCTGCTCGTTACTGCTTTCCCTTTGTTTCCTTTTCAATCTCCGCGCCGATGAAGGCATGTGGCTGCCCATGTTGCTCGAAGGCATGACCATCACCGACATGCAGGCGCGCGGGTCTAAACTTTCTGCCGAAGATATTTACAGCATCAACTCCACATCCATGAAGGACGGAGTGTGCCAGTTTGCAGGTGGCTGTACTGCCGAATTGATTTCCGCGAAAGGATTATTGCTCACCAATCACCACTGCGGGTTTGGAGCCATCCAGAGCCACAGCACGCCGCAACGCGATCTTCTTACAAATGGTTTCTGGGCAATGAATCAATCGGAAGAACTGGTTTGCCCGGGAATAACGGCCATGTTTATTATCAGCATGCAGGACGTAACCAACCAGGTGTTGTCGGAAATCAAGGACGGGATGAGTGAAGCAGACCGCAATGCGTCGATTCAGAAACGCATGACCGAGATCGAAAAAGCAAATACGAAAGGAACAGATGCAGCTATGGTCCGCGCGTTTTATTATGGAAATGCATTCTACATGTTCATCACCGAAACGTTTACAGATGTACGTTTGGTAGGTGCTCCGCCAATGGCCATGGGTAATTTTGGTGGTGATACCGACAACTGGGTCTGGCCACGCCACACTGCAGATTTTTCGATGTTCCGGATTTATGCCGGTGCCGATAACAAACCTGCGGCGTATTCGAAAGACAATGTGCCGTACGCCTCGAAAAAGTTTTTTACGATCAACGCGCACGGAATGAAAGCAGGAGACTTTACCATGGTGTATGGATTTCCAGGAAGGACTACCGAATACCTGAGCTCCTACGGTGTTGACCTGATTGCGAATTATTCCGATCCGGTAAAAGTGCAGTTGCGTACAATCCGTCTCAACATCATGGCCGAAGAAATGGCAAAAAGCGCAGTGGTGCGGATTCAGTATGCATCGAAAAGAAACGGTACGGCCAATGCGTGGAAAAAGTGGCAGGGTGAAATGCAGGGATTAAAATACAATGACGCCATTGGAAAAAAACAACGGCAGGAAGCGGAATTCACGCGACGCATTGCGGCCGATCCTGCAAAAGAGGCAAAGTATGGAACACTTTTACCTGACCTCAAGCAATCGCACGCCGAAATTATTCCATGGCAACAAGCCGGAGATTACATGAATGAAGGCGTGCTCTCGATTGAGCTGGTGCGTTACATCAACGGATACCGGAAACTCGTTGAGCTGAGCAAAGCAGCAGACCGCGATCAGAAAGAGATTGACAAAACAGTCACTGCATTGAACGATGGCCTGGATGGTTTCTTCAAAGATTACGACGTCAGCACGGATCAGCGAACGGCTGTTGCCGTGTGCACCGAGATGGATAAAGGAATGGCCGCCGATAAAAAGCCACCTGTTTTTGCTGAAGTAAAAACGAAACAAAAAGGGAACTGGACAAAGTATTTCAAAACGATGTACGGCAAAACCATGTTTGCGAACAAGGAAAAACTGAAGGCTATGCTGGCGAATTACAAAGCGGCCGACTGGGAAAAAATTGCCAATGATCCGGCGTTTGTGTTTACGGATGGAGTGTACAAACATTTCTTTGAAAGTGTTCTTCCAAGATTTCAGCAGATCAATGCAGAAATAAACCGCCTCAACCGTTTGTACATGGAAGCGCAGATGGCCGTATTCAAAGAGCGGAAATTTTATCCCGATGCCAATTCAACATTGCGCGTAGCGTTCGGACAGGTTTCCGGATATCCCGACCGTACTGCGAAGGATGGATACATGTACAGCTGGTACACTACGCTCGATGGATTGATTGCGAAAGAAACTCCGCTCATCGCCGACTATAAAGTTCCATCGCGTCTCAAGGAATTGTACGCGCAGAAAGACTATGGCCGTTACGCCGATTCACTCGACGGAAAAATCCATACCTGTTTCATTGCGTCCAACCATACAACGGGTGGAAATTCAGGAAGCCCGGTTTTTGACGCGCACGGACAATTGATCGGAACCAATTTCGACCGGTGCTGGGAAGGAACCATGAGCGACGTGAATTACGACGCAACCGTCTGCAGGAATATTGTGCTGGATGTGCGCTACACCTTGTTTGTGATTGATAAGTATGCCGGTGCAGGGTATTTGCTGGATGAGATGAATATTGCCTGGTAGGCCTCATTTTTTTTACCGCAGAGGCGCAGAGGGCGGGGAGTTGGTTCGTATAGCGAACTTCAAAATCGCATAGCGATTTCTTTGCTTTCTCTGCTTCCAGCAATTCCTTTGCGTTTTGCTCTGCGTCTTTGCGCCTCTGCGGTTATTTTTTTAAAGCAACTGGTTCTCCAACAACATCAACCTCACTTTCAGCACGGCCGCTACCGTCAAACTATCCGTAATCTTCCCATCACATACCAGCTGATACACTTCTTCAAAAGGCAGTTTCATCACCTCCAGTGCTTCATCATCTTCAGGTTTTGCTTCACCAAAACTTAAGTCCTGCGCGAGATATAAAATGCAGAATTCATCCGATGCAGAATTGCTCAGGTGCATCTCCTGGATTTTCGTCCACTTCGCTGCAGTAATTCCGGTTTCTTCCTGCAATTCGCGCTGGGCAGATTCCAACGGATCAACATGCCGGTTTCCTCCACCTTCGGGAATTTCCCAGGTGTATGTATTCAGTGGGTAGCGCCATTGTCCAACCAGCCAGGTGTTCATGTTTTCATCCAGCGCAATAATTCCAATTGCGAGGTTCTTGAAATGAACAACCGAATACGTTCCGGGATTTCCGTTGGGATTGGTCACGTCGTGTTTCGTGAGACCGATCCACGGTGAGTCGTAAATGGCTTCGCTTTTATGGGTGATCCACGGATTTTCTTTTTCGGGTAACTGACTCATGCGGTTTCAATTTTGCGCTGATTGCTGAACAATCGGCCTGTGCATTTTCATGTCGCTCAACGGGTATCTTTGGATACCAAGTTATGGAAAAGGAAAAAGCGAAAGTCGCGACCGGAAAGGAGAGAACAGATTCTCCCCGTAGACGTTTTGTTCAGCGTCTTGATGCATGACGAAAATGCCTGGCGTCTGACTTGTCCGTGAACAACAGAGACCTTTTACCACCCGAAGAGATTAAAATTGCAGAAGGAATCCCGCTCGCCTGACACGATCAGATTCCCGCCACAAAAAATCCCGCCACAATTTCTCGCGACGGGATCTTTTATTTCTCAAACTGATTTACTGCAGAATCAAACGCTGGAATGAGCTTCCTGCGCTGGTCTGCACCTCAATCACGTAAACACCTTTTGCAAGAGTGCGAACGTCGAGTGTAGTAACTGATGCGTTCACCTGTTCGTTCAATACAACCTGTCCGTCGATACTCAGGATACGCACTGACGATGCAGCACCTGACTCCAGTGAAAGCGTAACCGTTTCATTGGCCGGATTCGGGTACAACGTAAAGTTGCCTGCTGAAGAATTTGCAATAACACCAAGACAAATATCAACAAGGATAGAATCGGTAGCCCTGTTTGTACAACCGTTCGCATCGTAGTACGTGTACGTCAATCCGATCATACCTACGCCTGAAGCATTCGGATCAAACGAGTTTCCGGTTACTCCCGGACCGCTCCATATTCCGCCTGCAGGAGATTCACCGCTCAGCGTAATTGTTCCTACGGTCTGGCAGAGTGTATCGATCGGCAAAGAAACTGTAACCGTTGGAGCGGCGTTCACCATTTGTGATTGTGAAGCTGCATCTGTGCATCCGTTTGCGTCGGTATACGTGTACGTGATTGTCTGCGTTCCGTTGGTCGGATCAAACATTCCGCCGCTTACACCTGTTCCGCTGAATGTTCCACCGGCAGGTGATTCTCCCGTGAGTGTGATCATTCCGGCGTTATCGCACACCGGGCTCAACGATGCCAGTGTAACAGTTGGCGGCGTGTTCACGGTGAATGTTTGTGAAGCTGTATTGCTGCAACCGCTTCCCGGATCTGTATACATGTACATAATTGTTTGCGTTCCGCCTGACGGATCAAACATTCCACCACTCACGTTGGTTCCGCTGAACGTTCCGCCCACCGGCGATTCTCCGGTCAGCGTTACCATTCCTCCGTTCGAACAAACGGCAGTGAAGGAAGCCAGTGTTACGGTTGGCGCTGTGTTTACTGTGATCGCCTGCGAAGCTACTTGCGTACATCCATAAACGTCAATGACTGTGTAGGTAATTGTTTGTGTTCCTCCTGAAGGATCAAACATTCCGCCACTCACGTTGGTTCCGCTGTACGTTCCACCTGCCGGTGAGCCTTCGACCAAAGTATACATACCGGCGTTATTGCACTGCCACGGGAAAGGTGAAAGCGATGCTCCACCCGCCGGACAGACAACAGTAATGCTGTATGACTGGCTTCCTGTACATCCGCTGGCATCACTAACGGTTACCGTGAAGTTGAATGTTCCTGTTGCGGTTGGTGTTCCGGAAATAACTCCGCCTGCTGACAATGTCACGCCCGGAGGAAGTGCACCGGCAGTTACGGCATACGAAGTTCCGCCTAATGTTCCGGTATTGCTCAAAGTCTCGCTGTATGCGGTTCCGGCAACTCCGTTAGATACAGAGCTGGGAGTTACAGTTACAGTAGGACATACATACGGCGTGTACTGGAACGCATCAATCCCGATGTAATCCGAATTGGTTCCGGAGAATCCGGCGCCGGTTACGTGATAACGGAAAGCTACGCGTCCGGAAGTCGGAGCCGACAATCCGCTGATGGTGATTGTGTACTGCGTCCACACGGTTGGATAAACGCCCAGCACCAGTGAAGGATTGATTGCGAGCAACGTGGTGGTGAAATCGCCAACTGTAGTTGCGTTGGTTCCTGCATTTGCACTTGCACCGTTTGTGCTCAGGCGAACCTCGAGACGGTCAGCATAAGCATCCGGGGCAACTTTGCGCGTGTAGAACGTGATCACGTCGCCGTTGCGCAACGTACGGGTAGGCATGATCATCCAGTTGCTGATCGTTCCTGTGTTCCCGGTGTTGTTATAGTTTGCACCGATGTACGCATTCGCCGCACCGTTGTACGAATCAAACGGTCCGCCGGCTGCTATGTTGTTGCCCTGGAACCAGTTCGTTGATCCAACAGGGGTACTGAGGTTTTGCAACGACCAGCCGTTTCCCGCAAGGAGAGTGATATCGTCGAAGTTTTCGGTAATGGCTTGCCCGAACAGCGAGCCTGAAGTGGCCAGCAAACCTGCAGCAAACCCTAAAATTCTGGGAGTAGAAAATTGTTTCATGATTTTCGTGTTTTTGGGTTTCGTTTACCTGTTTGAATTGGTTTGTGGAGCAAGGAGTTTTTCTACAAGCGCAATTTCACGTTTCAACGCATCGGTAAGCGAAGCATTGGTTGAAGCGGCATGCTGCTTTTTTAATTCCGCGAGGTATGCATTGCACGCAGTTGTGAAGTTTTCCTTCGCCGTAACTCCGGCAGCCCGCGAGCTCGCCGCACTGGCATCGACCTGTTTCTGCGTTGCGTTCACGTCAGCCGCAAGTTGACTGAGTGAAGTAATTTCCTGGAGAAGCGGTTCATTACCGACAACTCCTGTTTTCCCTTCTGTGCTCTGAGCGTATGCAACGCTTCCGACCAGCAGAAATAAAACAATAAACATGTTCTTCATTGGCATGAGATTTTGGTTTGAATAAAAGGTGAGAATTAATTAGGCTGCACCAAAATAGATCATTTCGTGGAACTGGAAAAACGAAAATTTGCTTATAGTCGGAATTTTTGCAGATCAGGTAAGCTGCTTTGTTACCCGATCAGAGAGGCGAGGAGAAGTCCTGCAATTCCGATTAGCTTATGTTTTCGCGCAATTTCAATCGCTTCTACCTTATTATGCGCCTGGAGTTTGGCATAAATATTTTCGATGTGCTTGCGAACGGTCTTGGGCGAAATAAATAGTTTATCACCTATCGCCTGGTACGTTTCACCGGTAACCAGCTGTTCTAGGATCTCCATTTCCCGTTTCGTGAGATCAAAATCATTTTTTTCAGGCAAGGCTTCGGTACGATTTCCCCGAACAAGCTGGAGGGTTTTACTTGCGATCTGCGGCGACATAGGCGCGCCACCTTCAATGGCTTCCTCAATGGCACTCAGCAGGCGTGCCGGTTTCGAATCTTTGAGCAGGTAACCGTTGGCACCGGCAAGAATGGCATTGAAAATATTATTGCCGTCATCAAAAACGGTGAGCATAACAATTTTCAAACCGGGAAATTGTTTTCGTGCCAGTGCGGTAGCTTCAATCCCGTTCATCACCGGCATGTTGATGTCTACCAGCACAAGATCAACCGCATGCTGTTTCAACTGATCAATCAGTTCTTTTCCATTGGCAGCGGTGAACACCATTTCGACATTTTCAAAATTCGAAACGCTGTCGCTGATTGCTTCACGCAAGTGTGGAATATCTTCTGCAAGGCCAATTCTGATTTTCATGGTTCAAAGTAACCGGATACGTTTGGATTTCTTATACGTCAATTGCCCTAAATGATATTTTTTTGCCGCAGATTTTTCCTGTATAAATAAGGTAGCTGCTCCTTCAAGATACTGAAAGTTAATGAACCACGGCGACACTGCGACACGGCGTTTAATATTTGATAACCCTAGCTCACGTCGGCACGGCTCAGGTAAATATCACTTCGTGATAGTATGACACTAACACATGTGAGTAGCACATTAAATCGCGAAGCGATTTACTCCGCGCCGCGTCGCGCGGGAAACTGATAAGTGATGCGCTGTGTCGCTGTGTCGCTGTGTCGCCGTGGTTAGATAATTAAAAACGCCTTAATTGTTATTCCATAACAAGTGAACCGTAGTTCCTTCTTCACCCGATTCAAACGTAAGCACAGCATTGGCCAGTTTCGCACGCTGACGCATGTTCTGTAACCCATAATGGCCTTGCTTGTCCGGTGTATCCGGAAGACCGCAACCATTGTCGCGCACCTGTACGTTCAGCACGGCATCGCTGTAGTTTACGGTTACGTGCAACAACGTCCCCGATGAATGCCGGAAAGCATTGTTGATGGCTTCCTGCACGATGCGGTGAATTTCAATCGCCACTGCAGGATTGATCACAACGTCTTCACCGGATCGTTCCACTTTTCCGGAAAACACCGCATTCGTTTCACTGAGTTGCGATACATATTGTTTCCAACGACCAGTGAGTTCCGATAAACTGATCTGTGCGGAATTGATCGCCCAGATACTTTCACGCAACTGGTCCATCGTGCCGCGTGCAAATTCGCTGAGTTCATCGAGGCGCTCTGATTCGGCACCCGCAGCAGGATGTTTGTCCAGCCGGAACGAAAGATTATCCAGCGATGAAATAACATACGTAAGCTGCGCACCTACGTTATCATGCAGGTCACGCGAGATGCGTTCTTTCTCGTTCCTGATTTTTTCCTGCACCTGCAGAACTTCCAGTTGCTTGCGCAATTTCCGCTGGGAAATGTAGCGCACAATCAACCCGGTGGACAAAACGATGCCTGCAAGTACCAGTAGTCGGAACCACGTCATCGCATAGAACGGCGTTTCAATAATTATCGGGAGCTGAAGAATTTTTTCCGACCAGGGCTCGCCCGAAATTTTGTAACGCACCTGCAGTGTGTACTGCCCATACGGAAGATTCGTATAAACCGCCAGGCGGTTGGCGGCCTCGGTAGCGTGCCACGCCGAATCAAATCCATCCAGTCGGTATTCATACCGGATCTTATCCTGGTTCCGGAAGTCGATCGCTGTAAATTCGACCGTTATGTTTTTCTCATCCGGCGAAAGAACGAGGAGCGTGTCGGACGGAAGCAAATGGTTTTTATAATTAACCAGCAACCGGGTGATCACGGGACGTGCTTCCGATTGGACTTCACTGAAATCTTCCGGGTTAAATTGGACGGGGCCTGCGGCTGATCCGAAATACAACATCCCATTGGCAGGATTTCGCGAGTGTTTGTTGATCACAAATTCATTGCTGGGAAGTCCGTCGCGCATGGTGTAGTTCCGCGAAACACCACTGCGCGGATCCAACACGACCAGCCCTTCATTGGTACTCAGCCATAGATTGTGCCGGGTATCTGTTTCAATGCCATAGATCGTGTTGTTCGCCAGCCCCTCGCGGGTTGTGTAGTGCGTGAATACCGAGGTCAACGGATCGAAACAATCAAGCCCCGATCCCATACTGGCAATCCAGAGTTTGCCGTCGATCAGTTCGATGTCATTGAGTATGTTGTAGCAAAGTGAATTTGCATTAGCCGGATCGTTCACGTACAGCACAAACGCAGTGTCCGTTTTGTCGAAGTGCATCAATCCGCTCGCCGTAGCCACGTACATGTTTCCGTTTTCGTCCGGCGCAAGTGCAGAAAAATACCTGGATTTAATACGGTGATGTGCATTCCGTGGTCCTGCGATGAAGTTAACCTCCAGGTCAGACTCGCTGATCGTGCTCAATGAACCGATTGCTGCGATCCACATTTTTCCGCGACCGTCGGAACGAATATCCAATATCGCCGAAGAATGGTAATCAGGGCTCAGGAGAAATTTCTTCTCTACAGTTTTGTTTACAGTGTCCACGATTACAACGCCTTGTTTTTTTGTGCCGAGCCACAAACGTCCGCGTGTATCAAAGCTTCCTGCACTGTATAAAAGATCAGGCGGAATCAGTTTCAACCACGGCCAGGAAACGTTGCCTTGCGTCTCGTAACTAAGTCCTTCATCACTCGCCCAAAGAATAGTGGAGCCACACGCCATCACAAACCAGGCAGGCCTGTCGGTACTTAATAGCGGAAAACTTCCGTACATCGTTTTGAAACGCGTCTGCAGCGGATCATAAATGTTCACGCCGCCAACCGTTCCTACCCACATGATATTTTCTTTACTCATGTACACCGCTTCAACACGGCTTCCTGACAGCGAAAAGAAATCGGACTTGTTCTCAGTGATCGCAATTCCGTTTCCCGTTTCCGGTACAATGTGCACTCCGTTTTCAGTGCCTATCCACAAAGACCGCTGGTGGTCGAGGGCAAATGTGGTGATGCGTGAAACGGATGAAGGATACACCACTGAACGTTCTCCGTTCTGCCATACCGGGTAACCGAAGACAGTTGTGCTGTCGTTGAGATATAACAATTGATCAGTGAGAAGCATCACCGCACCACCGCGGGTTGCAGGTTTCCATGCGTACTGAACAGGTGACATAACTCCATCCGCAGAACAAAACCCGATGGATTCTCGTTTCAGAAAAGCAAGCTGATCACTTTCGCGGCAATAACTGAACGTGTTTATGCTGTCGAGCAATTTAATGCCCTCAAACGCTGACGTTGCATTATCCATCTTCACGCGGAGCAATTGTCCGAGGTAATTGCGGTAAACAATTCCACCGCCGCGCAGGTTGAACAACAGGTGGACATTGGCATGAAATTGTTTTCTGTCTTCCGAGGGCGAATAGTACCGATGGAATTTATCAGATGATTTCCGGTATGCGCAGAGTCCGTTGCGGGTTCCTATCCAAATCGTTCCGTCATTGTCTTCGGCAAGACTCAGGATAAAATTATCGCACAAAGAATTTGTATCGTTGGGAACGGTGCGGTAAACGGTGAATGCATAACCATCATACCGGTTTAATCCATCCTGCGTGCCCACCCAGATAAATCCATCGCGGTCCTGCAGAAATGCAGTGGCTGTGTTTTGCGACAAGCCCTGCTTCTGATCGAGATGCGAGAAGCGAAGTTCCTGTGCGATGAGCACAGATGACAACAAAAACATCCAGGCAGTGAGGGGCAGGCGCATGAGCAAAAATAGGTCATATACCGTATTCCACAGCCATTTGCGATTATGAACCTTTGTTGTGAAATCCATAACCCATGAAAAACAAACTTCTTCTTTTCGTCGCCACCGGTTTGATGCTCTCCTGTTTTCAATTGGGCGCGCAGAACGACGTGCAGTACAAAGTTACCCGCGACGATCCCAACGACATCTGTAATTTCTGGATGTTTCTTGATCCGTTCCAGATGGATGCTCCTCTGAAGAACATCGACGGCTTTTCTTTCAATACCGGAATTGCAGGCATTGGACTTGTACAAAAACGGTTTGGATTTGATTATGGTTTCCGTATTGGCACACTGACGTTCGGGAAATTAATGTCCGCAGAAGCTAAGCGCGCCATGCAGATCGAGGCAGGAGGTTTGTTCACACTCTCCGACCGGACCGCGACCAGAAGCAACACCAAAATCGTATTGTCGGTTACTGAGTCTACCAATGCCAATGGCGACAGAATAGAGACGACAAAATTTATCCGCATACCGGCACTGCGGAGAACGATAATTCACGCAAGAGGCGGCCTTTATTATAAACGCAATCCGTTTGGACGACCGGACGAAGAACTGGGCAGTGATATAGAAGGGAACCTTACTTCGGTAGGTGTATACCTGGGCATTTCACGCATGGGCGTAAGCAATGTATTTCTCAATACAAATACAGATGGCAAAGCATCCCGCTCGGGCATACTTCGCTTTTATGCCGATGTCATTTTCTGTCCGGTGCGAAAGTTTGAACCTTACGGACAGTCTTCTGCTGTTCCGGCATCGTTCAAAGTTTCGGGGCCGCTGGGTTTCCGGATAGGATTTTATGGAATGCCATGCGAGGACCGCGCAACTAAAAAGAAGAAAGCGCTTATGGCGGTAGGCGGTGAAGTGGGCATACGTCCGGGTGATGGCATTTACTGCACCGGAAGTTTTATGTTCACCCTCGTGCGAAGAAAAGCAAAAGTGTTCGGCTACGTAAGGCCGGCCGGTGTCAACGAAAAAGGACAGGAAATTGAAAAAGAGTAGTATGTCTTCCGCACGCACACTTCTTTTCCTGTTTCTCTTTGCACTGATCACCGCGTTCTGTGTGAAATCAGGATACGACAAAGTCATTCTCGGACAGGAAGTGAATGGTCCAACGAATGAATTGTGCCCATTGATTTCACCCGACGGAAAGAAATTATTTTTCATTCGCGAAGACCATCCGGCGAACAGCATGCACCCGGAGCATAGCCAGGACATCTGGATGTGTAAGCTCGATGAAAAAGGAAACTGGTCGGAAGCACGTCATCTCAATGCACCGTTCAACCAGCAATATTACAGCGCGATGATTGGGTTCAGCGCCGACGGAAACACGCGGTACATCAAAGGATTTTATTCCAAAGGAGAATACAAGGATGATGGATTCTCGTATTGCACATTGGGGAAAGAAGGTTGGAGCAATCCGGTAGGTATCAAAGTAAAAAATTACGAGAAGATGAATGAAGCGGGAACAACTGTTTCCAACTACATGCATTCATCCAACAATATCCTGCTGATGTCTTTCGTGCCGAAGAAAAAAAGAACACACGATATCTACGTGAGTTTCCGGAACGGAACAAATTCTTTTACAGAACCGGCAGGAATCGGATTGAACACGGATGCGTATGACGAATTCTCTCCGTATCTCGCAGCAGATGGTGTAACGCTTTATTTTTCTTCGGACCGTCCGGGTGGTTATGGCGACGGAGACATCTGGATGAGTCGCCGGCTCGACAGTACCTGGCAGAAATGGTCGGAACCCGTTAACATGGGGCCTGATATCAATACCAACACCTGGGATGCCTGGTATTCCATTGCCGCCGCAGGGGACGAAGCGTACCTTATCACGCAGAATGGCACCAACAAAGGCGATATCTGTAAAGTAAAATTGCGCGAAGAGGTGCGTCCGAGACCGGTGGTGCTCATCAGCGGAAAAGTGCTTGATCAGAAAACGGGTAAACCGGTGAGCGCGTCGATTATTTATCAGTTGTTACCCGAAGCGACCGGGGTAGGTAACGCCATCTCCAACGAAGAAACCGGCGAGTACCAGATTATTCTTCCGTATGGAAAAAATTACGGTTTCAATGCCGCTGCGGACGGATATTATGCCGTAAGCGAAAACATGGACCTGACCGATCTGACCGCGTACAAAGAAATTACGAAAGACCTTTATCTCGTTCCCATTGAGCAGGGACAGGTTGTCCGGTTGAACAATATTTTTTTCGAATTCGGAAAATCAACATTGAAACCGGAATCGTTTCCTGAACTGGACCGGGTAGTGGTGATGATGAAAGAAAATCCGGCGATGGCTATTGAAATAGGTGGCCACACGGATAATGTAGGCAGCGATGCGGACAATAAAAAACTTTCGGAAGATCGCTCGCTCGCAGTGCGCACATACATTGTAGAACATGGCGTAGCTGCAGAACGTGTAACCGCTGTGGGGTACGGTGAAACAAAACCCGTGGAGAGCAATGACACCGAGCCGGGGCGGGCGTTTAACCGGCGGGTGGAGTTTACGATTACGCGCAAGTAGCGGTGAGAAACGGTTGAAACCGTTTTGTTGTAGTGTTGATTCCATTGCCGGGGGCTTAAGCCCCTGGCAATGGGTAGCCCATGTGCCCTCAACCGCTTCAGCGGTTTTCAGATGCAGTTTTAACCGCAGATCACGCAGATTCTATGCTTGTCCCAATTCTTAAAAAGAATTAATGATCGCTGCGCGATCTGATTGAATCCATTCAAAATTTTTAGCAGGTTGCGAATCTGCGTCATCTGCGAAATCAGCGGCTACCCCCTTAACTCATCCAATCGATGAGCATACCCGCCCTTTATTCGTATTTTTGCCCCGTATGGACACGGTCACCGAAATTCCCTTTTCTTCCTTACCAGGATTTCCGCGACTGTTTCTTGATTATGTAGCAGGCACTCCCGAACTGGAAACCCTCTACGATTTTCGCCCCGATCAGAAAGGATACGAATACGCCATCCGGAAAGTACAGGCGGGAAATTACAACCGTGCGTTGCTTGCTTCAGTGCTTAAACAGCAGTACGAACGCACCCCAGATATCTTCCCGGCAGCATTGGCCGATCGTCTTGCACAACCCGGTTCGTGTACAGTAACAACCGGACACCAGTTGTGTTTGGTAGGTGGACCGTCTTACTTCGTTTACAAAATCGCATCGGTTATTAAACTTGCAGAGAAACTTTCGCAGATGTACGGCGCAAACGTGGTGCCGGTTTACTGGATGGCCAGCGAAGATCACGACATAGACGAGATCCGCTCGGTGACTATGTTCGGTAAAAAAATTACCTGGAATACACCGCAGCATGGCGCCGTTGGACGATTGACTACCGACGATCTTTCCATGTTCATTGAGGAAGTAACCGGTGTGCTGGGCTCATCGCCCAAAGCGCTGGAAATGTCGGCGGTGCTGAAGAAAATTTACGCGCCCGGTAAAACACTTGCGCAGGCCACACGCGAATTTGTGCACTGGCTTTTCGGCGATAAGATCATTGTCCTTGACCCGGATCACGCCGAGCTCAAGCGGATGATGACCGCAATTTTTACAGAAGAACTGCGCGATTCTACTTCCGAAAAACTTGTCCTGGAAACGAACGCGTTTCTTTCTTCGAAAGGATATGCCACGCAGGTCAATCCGAGAAAGATCAACCTGTTTCATCTCGATGGCACTTCACGTCAACGGATCGAACACGGCACAGATGGACTTCACGTGGTAAATGACGGAAGCATGTTTTCGAAAGGGCATGATTTCCTGGAAGAATTAAAAAATGCCCCGGAAAATTTCAGTCCGAATGTGGTCCTGCGTCCTGTTTACCAGCAATTGATTTTACCCAACGTGGCGTACGTCGGCGGCCCGGGTGAAATCGTGTACTGGCTGCAGTACAAAAAGATGTTTGATCATTACCGCGTTTCGCTTCCGGTGTTGCAGCCGCGTTTTTTCGGCATGCAGATTTCTTCGAAGGATGTCGAGTGGATGAACAAAAATCGCGTGACTGTTACCGAACTCATGTCGGATTTTGATGAGGCGTTGAAGAAAAAACTCGCCGACAGGGCAGGAGAGGAACTTTCCCTCGAGAATGAAAAAGAAGTGATCGAGCTTTTGCGCTCCACCATTGCCGATAAAGCGTCGCGTGCCGATGCCACATTGCGTGCTTTTGCTGAAGCCGAAATGAAAAAAGCCGGTGACGCATTGAAGGTGGTGGAAGTACGCATGATCCGCGCCATCAAACAACGCGAGGAAGTTTTTACTTCGCAGTTCAGAAAACTTCGCGACAAATTACTTCCGGAAAATGTTCTCCAGGAACGCGTGGAAAATTTTTGCTCACTCTCCATCGCCAATGGAATTGACGTGAACGCGCTTTTGAGTTCTGAATTGTTTCCCGTGAACGGAGTGCGCATCCTGACTGTTCAGCCCGGGTAACAGGAACTGAATTTACCGGTTTACTTTTCGTATTTCCCGGTGCAGGGTTCCAACGAAATGCACCATATAAATTCCCGTTGCATTTCCATCCAACGGAATGGTTCCTGTACCATCCTCCAGAACTGTTTGTGAAGCAATCTGTCTTCCTGCGGCATCGAATACGGTTACTTGCACAGGACCTTCCCATCCATACACGTAGAAACACAAACCGCTTTCGCAATTCCACGTGTTCAATGTGTTTACACGATATTCTCCGTCGAAGTAAACGGGTTGCGGCGGATAATATTTATAGTCGCCGTTGAAATCAGTTTGCTTCAACCGGTAATAAGAAACACCCTTCAATGGATTTGCATCGTAGTTGGTATAATACACCAGCTGGGAACTGTTTCCTGCGCCAGTCATCGTTCCAACCGGCAAAAAAATTCCATCTGCTCCTGCGCGTTCTATTGTAAAGTAGTCGCAATTGATTTCCGTTCCGGTTTCCCAACTGACTTTGACATAATTTTCTTCGGCAACCGCTGAAAAATAAATCAGCTCAACCGGTAATGGATTACACGATGGGCATCCCGCCGAACCCGATATCGTGTAAGTAATAATTTCATCGGCCCTGTTTGCGGTACCCGACACGCGGATTGTGCCGGGCCCGGTGAGCACATAACTGTCCGTGAGTGTTGAATTGGATGCACCGGTTTGAAAAGGTTTTACGCCACCCAGAATGTCCACCTTCATTTGTTCACCGGCATCGGCCCCGGAAGCCGAACAACCGGAACGGTTCGCCATGGTGCCATTTACGGTATACGTACAACCTGCAGGCACAGCAATATTGACTCCCATGGCAACCTGTCCCGCAGAACAGTTGCCTGCTACGCCACCGCCACAGTTCGGCCCACCGAATGAAGTAAGGTTGCACCCCGCCAGGCAACCACAACCGGCACCGGAAACACCGATGGCGCCTGAACATTGTGCGTGCACTTGCATCGTGAGAAAAAGAAAGCCAAGGAATAAAAGAAGGGTCAAACCTTTGTTCATTATCGTATGTTCTTAAAAGGATAGAATTACGACAAGCGGTTTGAGCTGCCCGGAACAAAATACACGGGGCTTCAAGGGTGTTCACTTGATTACGAATCAAAAGTAAATTCGCAGTGAGAACTCCTCGTTAACCGAACATCAACAAAAAGCCCCGCTGCAATTATGCAGCGGGGCTCAAGGTATAATTTAAGAAGACTACGCTTCGGTAGATGCAGCAGCAGATTCTGAAACCTGGATCTTTTCTGTGATACGGGCTTTCTTTCCAGTGAGGTTGCGCAGGTAGAAAATACGTGCACGACGTACAACACCTTTTTTCTTCACTTCAATTTTCTCAATGAATGGAGAGTGAAGCGGGAAAATACGTTCAACACCTACACCATTCGACATCTTGCGAACGGTAAAAGATGCAACTGTATCATGTCCGCGACGCTGAAGAACAACTCCAGTGAACTGCTGAACACGCTCTTTCTCGCCTTCTTTGATTTTGTAGTGAACATTTACAGTATCACCAGCCTTGAAAGAAGGATGTGATGTCTTTGTTAAAAGCTGGTTTTCAGCGTATTGAAGCAGGTTCATGATGAAATTGTGTTATTGGTTTTCCAAAATGGAGTGCAAATATAGGGAAATTGGACAATTTGGCAACGAATGATCAAAAAATTAGTGGCGTTGCACTTTGATCCGCCGCGGCGGATTAAAGCCGGCTAACGAGGTACAGCACTGTTTTTTTGCCACAGATTACGCAGATATCGCAGATTCTGCGCTCATGCAATTTCTAAGTGATTTAATGATCCGCTGAGGTGGATCGATTCGCAGGAATCAATTCGCCGTAGCGAATTAAATCATTTAAAATTTTTAGCAAGTTTCACATCTGCGCAATCAGCGTAATCTGCGGCTGACTTTAAACTCATGTTGTACCAAAGCCTCTTGTGCTAAAAGATCTAAAATTCCGGGTTGATGTCGTTTTTCCCATTTCTATATCTATGTTTAAGCTATGGAGAACATCAAACGCTACAAGATTACCGATATCACAGAGATCCGCTACCGCACGAAAGAGTACCGTGATTCGGAAGGAAAACTCCAGCGAACAAAACAGGAATACCTCGCATACCGGGAAGTCCAGGTGATCCAGGGATGGGCCCGGTTTGCACATTACCTCATTGATACTGTGTTCCTGTCCATAATCCGGTATGGGATCAACTTCGGAATCGGCTTTGCGATTGGTTCCGGTGTGATGCGCGGCGGCAATGATCTTTCCCTGCAACTCGGTTTGTCTTTGTTCGGCATATTCATCAACCTGATTTACTACACCATTTTCGAGGCGATGTATGCGTCAACTCCTGGAAAGCTGTTGCTTGGACGTGTAGTAATAGATGAATACGGTCAGCGCCCCGAAACCGGAACCGTTATGCTTCGTTCATTGAGCCGGATGGTTCCTTTCGAAGCTTTCTCATGTTTGTCTGAACGCGGGTGGCACGACCGGTGGACAAAAACATTTGTCGTAAGCAAAGAAGAAGCTGCACGGCTTGCTGAATTACTCGTTGTGCTGGAACGTGATACTGCCCAAAGAGAAGCAGATGATTTCCGGAAAACGCAGAGTGTGGATCACAATCTGCAGTCTTAAAATACAAGGAAATCCTTGTGGTCGTGCGCCTTCGGCGTGTTGCCACAGATGCGCAGATTTCGTAGATTATTTAAATTGATTTTTTCTGATTTCGTTCAACACCCGATCTCCTCAAAAAGGGTACACCATGAAAAAGAGAAGAGGCTGCGATCGCAGCCTCTTCTATCTTGGATTATTTGTTCGATACAATTTTAAGGTCTCAAACCTTTGGGAACAGGAGATTGAGCCAAAATACCCTTAGCAAGTTTCACCTTTTTTTCAAAGAGTACTTTACCACTAAACTTATCCAAAGCAACATCAATAACGATGCTTCGTCCATTTTTAGGTGTTATTTTATTACTCTTCATCATTTGTAGAATCTATTAATTCAACATCAAATTTAGCAATTTCCCGCCTTATTACCAAAAAGGCATCATAGTCAATATTAACTTCAAATTCGTGCCATTTCTTAATCCTTTCTACCATAAATAACAAAGATTTTCTCTACTTCCGCCTTATTTAGAGTTAACATTTTCCTGTAAAGTCGGGTCCTTGCTGCATTACTGCCTGTAGCAAAGACAGGGGCATGGGGATATTTCTCAGTAAAAGCCAGTACAGTGTTTCCAACTGTAGCTAAAATCTTGTCACTATCACCATTACCTGTCCTAAAGGTATCATCAATAGTTCCATCCTCTTTGAGCAAACCAAAAGCCAGGTTAATGGCCAGTTCCTCCTCCAGGTATGAATACTGAACAATCTTGGGAAATTCTCCCTTGGGGCCAGAACTTGTAAAGTGATATTCGGTTAAGCTTGATGACGCTGTCGCTGTGTATTGATCGAAATTCATAAAGAAATCAGTCCATAAAGTAAATTCGATGATCTTAATTTTACCACTAAACAGCGCAGATAAAACTTGTGTGACACCTGTGATCAATATTGCGTCTGCAAGAATAGTTTATAAGTCCGGTCTCCGTTCCTTTGTCCGCTTTACCGACTGCTCATGCCGCCACTCGTTGATTTTCTCCTCGTGCCCGCTCAATAAAATATCCGGCACTTTCCATCCGTTGAATTCCGCAGGACGCGTATACACCGGTGGCGCCAGCAGGTTATCCTGGAAGGAATCACTCAATGCCGATGTTTCATCACTCAAAACTCCGGGCAGCAAACGGATGATCGAGTCGGCCACAACAGCCGCAGCAAGTTCTCCTCCGGAAAGCACATAATTGCCGATCGAAATTTCTTTCGTGATGTAATGTTCACGGATCCGTTCATCAATGCCTTTGTAATGCCCGCAGAGAATGAGAATATTTTTCAACGTGGATAACTTATTCGCCATGGGCTGATCGAGCAATTCTCCATCGGGCGACATATAAATAATCTCGTCGTAATTGCATTTGCTTTTCAGGTCGTTGATGCAGGCCACAATCGGTTCGATCTTCATCACCATTCCGGCACCACCACCAAAAGCGTAATCATCTACCGTTTTGTGCTTGTCCGTTGCATAATCGCGCAGCTGGACGAGGTTGACTTCCACCAACCCCTTAGCCTGGGCGCGTTTCAAAATAGAATGTTCAAACGGGCTCACCAGCAATTCCGGCAAAACGGTGATGATATCGATTCTCATAGCCGCAAAGATAGAGAGCAGACGGGAGAATTTAGACGGTAGGCGGTAGGCGGCACAGGACAGCATATACTCCACGCCTCCTACCGTCTATCGCCTCTCATCTCCCGACGAAATAACTACTTTTGCGCCCTTGTATGGGAACCCTATTTTTCTATCTTTGATAAATCGATTATGAGCGAAATCCGTCACAATTGGACTATTGAGCAGTTGAGCAGTATTTACAACCTTCCTCTTTTGGAATTGGTGTACAAGGCAGCCACGATTCACAGACAAAACTTTGATTCCCAAGAGGTTCAGGTTAGTTCTTTACTTTCTATTAAAACAGGTGGTTGCTCGGAAGACTGCGGATATTGTCCGCAGGCGGCGCGCTACCATACCGATATTAAAGTGCACAAGCTGCTTTCTGTCAAGCAGGTTTCAGAAGCTGCTGCCCAGGCAAAAACGGGTGGGGCTTCACGCATGTGTCTTGGCGCTGCATGGCGCGAAGTCCGCGACAATTCCGATTTCGATCGGGTACTGGAAATGGTGAAAGCCATTAACAGTCACGATATGGAAGTCTGTTGCACGCTCGGCATGCTCACTGAAGAACAGGCACAGAAACTGGCCAGCGCCGGTGTTTATGCATACAACCATAACCTGGATTCGTCCGAAGAATTTTACGGTGAAGTGATCACAACACGAACATACAAGGACCGCCTCGACACATTGCAGAATGTGCGCAAAGCCGGAATGACCATTTGTTCGGGTGGAATCATTGGCATGGGCGAATCGGTGGAAGACCGGTTGGGCATGATCAAAACACTGAGCGGATTAAGTCCGCATCCGGAGTCTGTTCCGATCAATTCACTCGTAGCCGTGGAAGGAACTCCGTTGGAAAATCAACCGCCTGTTCCCGTTTGGGACGTGGTGCGTATGGTTGCCCTTGCACGTATCGTGATGCCGAAAACAGTGGTGCGTCTTTCTGCCGGACGACTTGAAATGTCGCAGGAAGCACAGGCATTTTGTTTCATGGCTGGTGCCAATTCCATTTTCGCCGGCGATAAACTGCTGACCACACCAAATCCTGCGTTTAACGAAGACATGTCGATGCTTGCCACGCTTGGACTTCGCACACGCGAACCATTTAAGTATTCGAAAAAAGAACCATTGCATACCACGCTTCCTGAATTCTCGCAATCTTGAAAAACGCACTACGGATACTCGTCATTTTTCTTTTCGTTTTCAGCGGGACCGTTTCTGCACAGAAATGGTATTCCGTTCCGAAGAAGAATAATGAAAAGTACTTCGTATACGTGGCGTACGGAATGGGATCAGCGCATTGGTATTCTGAGCTGAAGCAAACCTCGATTTACGATACGCAGGGCGGCCCGATTCAAACCGGGGATATTAAATTCCGCGCGAAAAATTCATCTACGTTTTATGATCTCGGCGTTTTGTTTCCAACGGGCAATTTCCGTTTCGGACTTGGAATGAACTTCGAAAGATTTTTCCTTACCAAAATCGAATTGCAGAACAGCGTTCAGCAAAGTGCAGGCGGAATCATTTTCGATGAAAGCTTTCGCTTCGATAAACTCTATATGCAGTTTGAGGTTCCGTTCTGGCCCGAGGCACGTTCCAAATATTCACTCAGCGCGAACATGAATATCGGTTTCTTCAGCTTCAACAACGTGGACCGGATCAACCTGTTCGGATCAGATGCCCTTGCCAGCAGCACGTTCATGAACATCAGCCCGATTGCAGACATCACGGTGTTCCCGGGCGTTTCTATTTTCCTGCGCCCCGCGTGCGAATTCAAGTACTTCAAAAACCAGGCGGTTGATTCGTACGGTTCGGTAAATCACAAAATAGTAACGTACTCGCTCATGATCGGGTTGCGTTACGATCCGTCCGTTACCGACGAACTCAAGTAATATGTCTGCTTCGGGTCCCGAAAACATTCTTTCCCAACGACTCAAAAAACGATTTGCCGAAAACGCACTTCGCACACTTCGTCCCGCAGATTTTTCCAAAGCAGATTTCAGTTCCAACGATTATCTCGGCTTCGCACGTTCCAATGCACTTCTTGACCGTTGCGGCGAAGAGTGGGTGCGCATCAATCACGCAGTCGATCAGCGTTTTTTAGGCTCCGGCGGTTCCCGGTTACTTTCGGGTGATTCTGTGTATGCACACGATGTGGAAAAATACATTGCCGGATTTTTCCGGAGCGAAACCGCACTGATTTTTAATTCAGGGTACACCGCAAATCTTTCGCTCTTCAGTGCATTGCCTTCGCGGACAGGCACAGTGATCTTCGATGATTTCATTCACGCTTCTGTACGCGATGGAATACGCGTGTCGGGCTGCCGCGCCTGGTCGTTTCGCCACAACGATCTCAATCATCTCGAAGAGTTGCTGCAAAAAGCCGGAGAGGAGATCTGGGTCGTTGCAGAATCTGTGTACTCCATGGACGGCGACAGTCCCGATCCCGAACGTTTGGTTGCGCTTTGCGAAAAACACAACGCCGCGCTGATCATTGACGAAGCACACAGCGCCGGTTTGATGGGTGAAGGCGGAAGAGGTTTCTGCGTACAGCACGGAATTGAAAACCGTGTTTTCGCGCGGCTGTATACATTCGGAAAAGCATTTGGCGTTCACGGTGCTGCTGTGTGCGGAAATCATACGCTTATCAATTACCTCGTGAATTTCGCGCGACCATTTATTTACTCTACTGCTTTGCCCGCGCATGATCTGGCCGCGATCAAAACCAGTCTCGACTTTTCAGAAGAATCCGGTTTTCTTCGCTCCGAATTGCGATCGCTCACAAGCCACTTCAAAGAAACCGCTTCATCGTCTTTCCTGAAATCGCAGCTGGTTGATTCCGATTCCCCGATACAGGGAATTATTATTCCGGGAAATCTGGAAGTACGTCGCGTGGCTGAAGTGTGCCAGGCCAGGGGCATGGACGTGCGGCCTGTGCTTTCTCCAACGGTTAAAAGCGGATCGGAACGGTTGCGGATCATTCTTCACGCGTACAACACACGCGAAGAAATTGACAAGCTCATCCAGGCAATATCGTGGGCGGTTGTCAATAAATAGTAAGGACATTCCGTTGCGAAAAAATATTTAACCATGCGCAAAAATCTCCCGATCGCTTAGCGATTCAAAATAGGAACGTGGACCGCACGCGCGCTTGCGGCGCGGATCAAACGGATCAACACGGATTTTTGTTTGAGTCTAAAATGACTGCTTGAGTAACCCAGATCGCGCAGCGATCAAATCCGCGCAAATCTTTTTCAATCCGCGCCAAGAGCGTAGCGAAGGGCCCGCGTTCCTATTCAGTGACGCTTGAGAAACACAATCGCGTAGCGATTCAAATCCGCGCAAATCCTTTTCAATCCGCGCCAGGAGCGAAGCGAAGGGTCCGCGTTCCTATTAAGCAACAACAATTATCCGCATCAGGCACTCAGGCATAATCGATTGTCAATAAATCATGAATTATTTTTCATAAATCCTTACTTTTCTCCTATAAATACGCCATTTTTGAAGACCAGAACCTGAAGCTGCCCCCCCTGTATGAAGAGAATTTTTGTAACCGGCATTGGAACGGACGTTGGAAAGACAGTTGCTTCGGCCATTATTTGTGAAGCATTGCACGCCGATTACTGGAAACCGGTGCAGACGGGCAGTTACTTCTCTACAGATTCTGATAAACTCAAAAAATACATCACCAATACACGCACACAGATTCACCCCGAATCATTTGTGCTTCGCCAGTACATGTCGCCACATGCTGCGGCCGAACTCGAAGGCAAACACATTGAGCTTTCTTCGATCAACGTTCCCGCCACAGAAAATACACTCGTGATTGAAGGCGCCGGTGGAATTATGGTTCCGCTGAATGACCGGGAGTTTATTGTTGATCTCATCGTCAAATGCGAAGCGACTGTCGTGCTCGTGATCCAGAATTATCTCGGAAGTATCAATCACTCCATTCTTTCCATTGATTCGCTGAAGTTCCGCAACATCCAGGTGATGGGAATTATTTTCAACGGACCACCACACAAACTTTCGGAAGACATCATTCTCGCATACAGCGGACTGAAATGTCTCGGTCGCATCCAGAAAGAAACGGTCATCAACCGCGACGTCATTACGAAATACGCAGCCCAGTTTGCAGATGAACTGAAGTAGCGGGACTGCCTACTTGCCTACTATTTTACTCCCTACTTTCTTACCTTCGCACGGTGACCAACCACTCACTCCCTTCCCGCGATTACGCCCACGTCTGGCACCCGTTTACTCCGCAACTCGGTTCTCTTCCCAATATTCCGATTGTGCGTGGCGCAGGAGCTTTGCTTTTCGATGCAGAAGGCAACAGTTACATCGACGCCATTTCTTCCTGGTGGGTAAACCTCCACGGACATTGCAATCCATACATCACCGAACGGATCAAGGCACAACTCGATCAACTCGAACATGTTTTGTTCTCCGGTTACACGCATGAACCCGCAATTAACCTCGCGGAAAAACTGAAAACACTTCTGCCGCACATGGACAAAGTGTTTTACAGCGACGACGGTTCGACTTCTGTTGAAGTCGCCTTGAAAATGGCGTTCCAGTACTGGCACAATTCCGGTGAGAAGCGCACGAAAATCATCGCGTTTGAAAATGCTTATCACGGCGATACGTTTGGAAGTATGTCCGTGGGTGCACGCAATGTGTTCAATAACGCATTTGATCCGTTGTTGTTTGATGTGGTTCACATTCCGGTTCCTGTTGCAGGAAAAGAACGTGAAAGCATCGATGCGCTGACTGCAGCGATAGATAAAAACACGGCCGCGTTCATTTTTGAACCGCTTGTTCAGGGCGCCGCAGGAATGATCATGTATGAACCCAAAGCGCTGGATAAATTACTGGCCATCTGCGAGCAGTTCGACGTGATCACGATCGCGGATGAAGTCATGACCGGTTTCGGCCGCACCGGTAAAATGTTTGCGATGGATCATTGCGAACATCATGCGGATATCGTTTGCCTTTCCAAAGGAATCACCGGCGGATTTATGCCACTCGGTGTGACGATGTGCACGCATGAAATTTACGAGGCATATCTGACCGACGATCGAACGAAAACGTTTTTTCATGGGCATTCTTATACCGCCAATCCGCTCGCATGCGCAGCAGCCGTTGCGAATCTTGAATGGTTCGATAAGGGCGTGGTGAATGAATCGATCGGAGAAATTTCCGCTGCAATGAAACAGGTGTGCGCGACATTTGCGATGCATCCACGCGTAAAGGATGCACGTTGCCGCGGAACAATTCTCGCCTTAGAACTGAAAAGCGATGAAGAAACCGGTTACCTGAACGCAATAGGGGAGAAGGTTGCCCTGTTTTTTCATGAACGCGGCGTGATCATGCGTCCGTTGGGAAATGTGATTTATGTGATTCCACCGTATTGCATTAGTGAAGAAGAGTTGCAGCAGGTGTTTAACTGCATGGGGGAATTCCTGGAAGGACTTTAGCGATTCCTGGTGGTCTTCTTCGTAGTGAATTTCTCTTACGTTGATTATCTTTGAAAAGATCGCAAAAACACATCCGATGAAGCAGGTAACCATCAATGTTCCGGAGAAGAAAATGGAATTTTTTCTTGAGCTTATAGACTCGTTAGGATTTTCAAGATCCGATGATGAAGAATTGGTTATACCGGAAGCGCACAAAAAAATAGTGCGCGAGAGAATGAGAACTGCTAAACCCGGCGACTACGTAGAATGGGATAAAGTGAAGGACACCATTAAGTTCGACTGATGCCTTGATTATCTATGAAACTCAACAAACCCACCCGTCTTCTTCTCGTTCTCGTAGCCGTTTTTATCACCTGTGCGATAACAGCGGAGTTAACGAGTTCCAAGCTTTTCGTTGTGCCCCTGCAGTTCGGCGGACTCGATCTCGGAACATACGTGTCGATCATCGGAATTCTGCCCTGGCCGGTCGTGTTTCTGACCACGGACATTATCAATGAATTTTACGGCCGCAAAATCCTGCGGCTGGTTTCCGTCATCACATCCTGCATGATCGCTTTGTGTTTTGTCATCGTCTATGCAGGCATGCAACCGCACGCATTTACCGGCGACCCTGCAGGATCAATTCCGGGTGTAGCCAGCGACGAACATTTCAATCGCGTGTTCGGTCAATCGTTGTGGATCATCATCGGCAGTATCACCGCGTTCATGGTCGGACAACTTGTCGACTCCTTCGTCTTCTGGTTTGTGAAGAAGCGCACAGGCGGAAAGTACATCTGGCTGCGCACAACGGGATCGACCGTTATATCTCAATTGATCGATTCATTCGTGGTGCTCTACATCGGCTTCGTTGTCCCCGGAATTTTCACCATGTCGCAGTTCTGGTCAACCGGCGCCACGAATTACTTACTGAAACTGATGATCGCCATTGCCCTCACGCCGCTGATCTATTTATTTCATTGGATCGTGGAGAAATACCTGGGCGAAGAGAAGGCGCATTTACTGGAGCATACAGCGGAAAAAACTTCGGAATAAAAAGTAAATAAGTAGAGAGTAGGCAAGTAGGCAGTCAACGCGTGTACTCCCTACTTGCCTACTCCCTACTCATTTACTCCTCGGATGAAACTTCAACACCTGTTCTTTCAGGTATCTCCTGTCCACATGCGTGTAAATCTCCGTTGTCGTAATTGACGCATGCCCCAGCATTTCCTGCACAGCGCGTAGATCAGCGCCACCTTCCACCAGGTGCGTTGCAAACGAATGACGAAACGTGTGTGGCGAAATCGATTTTTTAATTCCTGACATCATCGCGAGGTTTTTGATGATCATAAAAACCATCACGCGTGATAATCGTTTTCCGCGCCGGTTCAGAAATAGAATGTCTTCTTCACCCTTCTGAACGGGCACATGCGGACGGATATTTTTCAGGTACAGGTCAATGTGTTTCAGCGCGACACCACCAATGGGAACGAGCCGTTCTTTATCACCCTTACCAATCACACTGATGAACGATTCATCCGCATGCACGCGCGAAATACGCAGCGCCACAAGTTCCGATACGCGAAGCCCGCAGCTGTACAATACTTCAAGCATGGCCAGGTTACGTTCGCCTTCGGGTGTGCTGCGATCAATATTTTCAAACATGCGTGTGATTTCTTCGAAATCCAGCGTGTCCGGAAGGTGGCGCGCGATTTTGGGACCGTCAATCAATTCGGTGGGATCTGCGTTCACCATATTTTCCATGAGCAGGTAATGGTAAAACGCACGCATCCCGGATAAAATCCTGGCCTGTGAGGTTGCCGTCATTCCGAGCCCGCTGATCCAGTCGATGAACCCGCGCAGGTGTGCCGTTTGAACTTCGGTGGAAGAGAGTGTTAAACCGGCGTAATCGAGATACTGGCAGAATTTATCGACGTCGTGCAGGTACGCCTCAACCGAATTTTCCGACAGGGATTTTTCCAGTTTCAGGTAGCTTTTGAATCCGCCCATATCCGCTTTCCAACTCATGCTTCGAATTTACGATAACGATGTACGATTTGCGCCTGCCGGCAGCAAGGAATTTCTTTTCTTTTCCCTTTCACTTCGTTCAAGGGACATGCGATCCGCCGCGGCGGATCGAAACGCAAATGATCGCTATGATCCCGGATGGATCACATGTCCCTTGAACGAAGTGAAAGGACCTTTTAAAATTCCTTGCTGCCGGCAGGCGCAAATCGAAAATGATCCTTCGTAAATCGTACCTTTGTACAGTGAAAATCCTCATCCTGAACGGACCAAATCTCAACCTGCTCGGCAAGCGTGAACCCGCTGTGTATGGAACGGCTTCCTTCGATGATTATTTCACCACATTGAAAGAGAAATTCCCGCAGACCGATCTTCACTACTACCAAAGCAACGTGGAAGGCGAACTCATCAACAAACTGCACGAAACGGGATTTACCTTCAATGGAATTATTTTTAATCCCGGCGGCTACACGCATACTTCCGTTGCGCTGGGCGATGCAGTTGCAGCAATTTCTACACCGGTAATCGAAGTGCATATTTCCAACGTCATGGCCCGTGAAGAATTTCGTCACGTTTCGTACATCGCGCCCAAAGCAAAAGGTACTATCGGCGGATTGGGATTGCATGGCTATTACCTGGCCATTGAAGCTTTGCTTGAAATGAACCAATCGAAATAAGAACACTGTGGATATTCCGAAATCAGCGAAGAAGAGAGTTGTAATTGTAGGAGGAGGATTTGGCGGAATTGAACTCGTGCGCCAGCTCAAAGGACGGTTCCAGGTGGTGCTGATCGACAAAAATAATTTCCACACGTTTCAACCGTTACTGTACCAGGTAGCAACCGCAGGCATCGAAGCCGACTCAATCGTTTTTCCGTTGCGGAAGATTTTCAAAGGCTACAAAGATTTTTATTTCCGCATGGCCGAAGCGATACGTATCGACCAGGATGCAAAAGTTCTCACGACCAGCATCGGAACGATGAGTTACGATTATCTCGTGATCGCAACAGGTACAGACACTTCTTTTTTCGGGAATGAAAAATTGCGCGAACTCACGCTGCAAATGAAAACGGTTCGCGAAGCGCTCGATCTGCGGAGTTACATCCTCCAGAATTTTGAAAAAGCCCTCACCACCGAGGAAGGAGTTGAACGCGAAGCATTGCTCGATTATGTCATCGCGGGTGCAGGCCCAACCGGTGTGGAATTAGCCGGCGCCCTGAGCGAATTGAAGCGGCACGTTTTGCCCAACGATTATCCCGAAATCGATTTTTCACGCATGCAGATTTACCTGCTCGATGGAAGTCAGCGTGTGTTGGCTGCCATGCACGAAAAATCTTCCGAGAAAGCGCTCGGTTACCTGAAGCAAATGGGTGTCGATGTGTGGCTCAACACGCGCGTAACCGATTACGACGGATTGACCGTTACAACCAACACCGGGAAACAATTGCATACGCGCACGCTCGTTTGGGCAGCAGGAGTGAAGGGCGTCCCCGTTGCAGGAATTGATGCAGCGGTGATCAATGCCGCCAGCAGAATTCTCACGGATCGTAAATGCAAAGTGAAGGGCTCTGAAAATCTATACGTGATTGGCGATGCGGCGTATATCGAAAACGATCCGGATTATGCGAAAGGACATCCCCAGGTGGCGCAAGGAGCCATTCAGCAGGCAACACTGGTGGGAAAAAATTTCATCCGCGAACAGAAAGGTGAACCGCTTAAAGATTTTTCATACTACGATAAAGGTTCAATGGCTACCATTGGAAGAAACAGGGCGGTTGTAGAAATATCGTGGATCAAAACGCAGGGATTTTTTGCCTGGCTCATGTGGATGTTTGTGCATCTCATGTCTCTTGTTGGTTTCAGAAACCGTCTTGTTGTGCTTTTCAACTGGACGATCAGTTATATTAATTACGACCGGGGAATGCGCCTGATCATTCGCCCATTCCGAAAAAATACCAATGGAAATTCTAAGTGATCGTATTTCGGTTGTCAGGAAGGACGACCTGACCAGTATTGTTATTTCAGCGGTGGCCAGCAGGAAGAAAAACAAATACATTGCCGCCCTGCTTATCCTGTGGATCCTGGGTGGTGGAATTATGGTCTACAGTTTTTCATCGCTGCAGGAAGACAAAACAAAAATCGTGGTGTTTATCTGGTTCGCATTCTGGCTGTATTTTTTTTATGTCCTGTTCCGTTTATGGAGATGGAAACAATACGGTCACGAGGTGATTAAGATTTCCAACGGAACAATGAAATACAAAAAAGACGTGAAGGGCAGGGGATGGGTGAACGACTATAAACTCGAACTTATAGAGAAACTCCGCGAATCATCGTCGGAAACTCCTGCGTGGGTGAAAAATTTCGGAGGTGATTTCTGGAATACAGATTGCGATTCGATCCGTTTCAATTACGAAGACCGCGAAATAGCGCTGGGCCATCAACTGGAGCAGAAGGAAAAAGATAAGCTGCTCGCTTTACTGGGAGAATTTGCTCCACTCGATGCGAAGGTGAGTAAGCGAAGCCAGAAGACGAACCCGAGGGGGGAATCGTAAGCTACGCGCTTGCGCTACTTATTTTACCACAGGGTCCACTGAGTGGTTTTCACAGAGTTTCACTGAGTGCTCATCGATGCGTTGCTCAGTGTGCCTCTGTGAAATACCTCTATGAATCTCTGTGGTTAAATTTTTATTGAGCGTGGCGAACCTTGGGAATTGCAGATCAGATCGTCTTACTCATCCGGTAATGCTGTATCGCATCAAACAGGAAAAATGTTTTTGCTTCCACAGCATAACCGAGTGCCTCGTAAAAACTAACAGCGCTTTCCCGCGACTGCAAGACAATCCGGCAACGTTTATGTTCTGCGGCTTTTTGTTCAAGAAACTCCAGGATTAATTTGCCCAGTCCTTTCCCGCGATAATCGGGATGAACAGCCATAAAGCGGATCTGCGCTTCATCTTTGGTGTTGAACTGAATCCTGCCCGTAGCAATACAGGTTCCTGCTTCATCTTCAATCAACGCATGAACGGCAGATTGTTCCATGTCATCGCGTTCACTGCCACGCGGCTGTTTCCACGGCGCACGAAGCACTGCATAACGTAGATCATAAATGTTCTCGAACTGGGATTCCGTTTCCGGCTCTACTACACGAAACATGAGCAATCAGAACTTGGACTTCGTCTTACGGAACTTACCGAGCTTGTAGTTGACGGTAACATGCACAAACATGTACGAATCATTGTCTGTTGCATCTCCACGTTGCTGACCGATTCCTGTAGGATCAACACCGTCATTTTCTGCAGCGGTAATTTCACCCTGCGATGGATTCGCGAAGAAGGACGCCGCCGCTCCGAGGTTTCCATTGTTTAGTGCAATTTCAGCCGGGTCATAATACACCGTACTAACGTCATCAATGTAATCGGTGAATGTTTTGCGAAGACCCATTTCAAGGCCAATGCTCCAGCGACGATCCAGCGCATATTTAAATCCAAGACCAATTGGAACACAAACACTTAAGCGGTTGTATTTTTTTGTTCCCGGCTTTACTCCTTGTCCTTCTGTTCCCAATGGCTGAAGGGCCAGCCAGGTTCCGTGGTATGATCCTTTCGGATTGTACCAGAAGCCACCAATACCAGCGAAGAGATACGTTTGAACATCAATGTGCCGCCAGCCTTTCAGCTTCTTGTATTTGTAAATGTGGCCCGGACGTTCTTTGGTGAAATAGAATTCAGTAACCGCTGCGAACTCAAAAATGTTCGATTTGAAATGGATATTCCGGTTGTGGCGGTATTTCTCTGTGGTCAGGTAATCAAAACCACTTACTGTTCCCCAGCTGAAGGCCGCTTTATAACCCCAATATCTTCCTTTGCGATAACGCGCACCGATAGAAACTGCCGGTTTGGTCAATGAAAATTCAAGATCACGGAATCCGTTGGTGCCAATCTGGTTTGCACCTCCAAGATCACCCAAAAAGTTAGCTGCGCCTATACCAAAACAGGCTTCCCATTTATAGCGTTTGTTTCTTTGTGCAGAAACAAACAGGGGCAGAATCAATACGAACAGAAGTAAAATCCTTTTGGCCATGCAGGGGTTCAGAGCGGTTATTACAAAAATAACAAATTATGTGTGAATTGAAAATATTGAAGACCTCAAACGAATGGTTTCGTTCCCTTCCATAACCTCGTTCAGAAAGTAATGTTCAGGTAGGTTTTTGAGTACCGATTTTACTGATCTTATCCGACCAAAGGGTACCTTCTTTTGGACTAAGGACTTTTCAAGCCCGTCCAGTGAAAATTGGCCAGCCATGCGGTTCAGCTCTTGTCCCAGCCGTAAACGGTCTTTGAGCCGCTGTTTATTTGTTGAAAACTCTTTTACAAAGCCAGGATCTGAGCCCAGGGCAGCGCATAAACTTTCAAATTGATGGTCTGTTCCTACAGCGAGCACGATGGAGTGGCCGTCGGAAGTCACCAGCATTTCTCCGTATGGAGCAATGTTCGGATGCAAAGAACCCATTGGACCCGGATCCATTTGTCCCATCAGTACATTATTAGCCACGTTGGTCAGCGAAGCAATAGCGGCATCAAACAATGAGACATGAACGAAGCAACCGGTTCCTGTTGAAGTGCGTCGGATAAGACCCAACAGCAACGCTTCTTTCATGTGATGTGCAGCGAGAATATCCACGAGCGGAAGCGGAAGTTTCACCGGTCCGCTCTCGGTGGTGCCGTTGATGCTCATGAAACCGCTTTCGGCCTGGAGAACAATATCGAACGCCGGACGCGAATCGTCCATTTCATACCCGGAAACATGCGCAACAATTAGTTTCGGGAAAGCGGACTTCAATGCCGCGTAGTCCAGATCAAATTTTGCTTCGTCGCCGGGTTTGAAATTATGGATCAGGATATCTGTATCGGCCAGTTCCGACTGGAGTTCCGCCCGGTGATCCGGGTTTTTCAGGTCCCTGAACAGGATTTCTTTCCCCCAGTTTGCACTGGCATAATAAGCCGAAATGCTGCTTTTTGAGTCTTCCAAGCCGGTTTTCCACTGGCGCGTAGGGTCGCCCCCCGTATGCGGATTTTCAATTTTGATGACGCGGGCACCCTGCTCGGCCAGAAACGTTCCCACGGAAGGGCCCGCCAGAACGGAAGCCAGTTCAACCACTTTCAGGCCATTCAGAAGTTTAAGCGAATGAACCTTCATCCTCCGGCTTTTTTGGCTTTGAAGCCCATTTTGAGCAGAAGAACCATAACCTGGTCCCGCTTATCGCCCTGCAGGAGGACTTCCCCGTCTTTCACCGATCCGCCGGTGCCACATTTCTGCTTCAGGTTTTTACCCAGTTCGGTCAGCTCATCATCGGGAAGCAGAAATCCCGTGATCCGTGTCACCACCTTGTTTCCTTTTAAGCGGTCGAGATAAACGCGCAAATCCTGTTGTCCCGGCTTGATAGGATCATCAGTATTTTCGCTTTCCTGGGGCTTAAAATCAGGATTGGTTGAGTAAACAAACCCCGAACCATTGCTTTTATGCTTTTTCATGCTCGTGATAACGCATAAAAAAGCCCGTCGATATGAATCAACGGGCTTTTTGTACCAATTATGGAATTAGTCGTGGTTGTAAGTTGAAGTACAAACTTCAGTTGAAGCACCATCAGTCCATGTGTAAGCTACAGTGAATGTAGGATCGCTCATGTTAGTGATTGTACCTGAAGCAGTAATCAGGGAAGAAGATCCACCCAACGGCTGTGAACCAGCGAAGGAGAGTGAAGACCCGCTTACGGTAGCGATAATAGTGATTGTGTTACCGAAAGCACCGAAACCAGTGATGCCGATTTTGTTGTTCACTGCCGCATCAGTGCTGATGCTTGCATCGAAATATGCAGCAACTGCTGATTGACAAGTGTCATAAGCATTTGTGTAAGTACCTACCAGGTAATTCGCAGAGTTTGCAACAGTTACTGTAACTGTTTCGGTAGCTGTGTTACCAGCAGCATCAGATACTGTATATGTCAACGTGTACGCTCCAGCGAGGTTCTCGTTTACAGTTCCGGTAACGCTAACGCTTGCGGTAAGATCACCATCTTCATCATCAGATGCAGTAGCTGCAGGAGCTGTGAAAGATGCGTTCAGGACGTGAGCCACTGAGTTACCACCAGCAACTGTAATTACAGGAGCCGTGATGTCTTCTTTACTGCAGGAAGTAAAGGTTAATACGCCTGCGATCATTACCATTGAAGAGAGTGCGAAAATTTGCTTTTTCATGTTATAAGTTTTGGTTGTTTTGGGTTATCGTTACAAAAGCCATGCAAAAGTAGGTCATTTTCCGGATCATTTCAAAATGTTTTTGCAGATCGAAAAATTATTCTACATTTGCGGCCGGTTAACCAAACTCTCAATCTAAAAATGAAAAAAATCATCACATTCGTTGCAGTATCTGCAATGGTTTCTCTGGTCGCTTGCGGCGGAGAAGACGAGGCTCAGCGTAAAGCTGACTCTGCGCGTAAGGCAGACTCGGTTGCTGCTATTGAAGCAGAAGCAAAACGCAAAGCTGATTCAGCTCACATGGCTGACTCACTGGCTGGCGTTGAAACACAGCGTAAGCTTGATTCAGCACGTATCGCTGACTCAATTGCTGAAGCGAACAAGAAGCCATCAGGTGGCGGGAAACCAAAGCCACCTAAAACTCCTGAAGGACCAAAAATCGGAAAACCGAAGCCAGGCGCGAAATAATCGCTTGAGTGAAATAACAAAAAGACCCGCGCCGCGGGTCTTTTTGTTCATATCGTGTCAAAAAAAAATGCAAAAGTTTGCAAGTCAACGAATTCTTAATATATCTTTGCGCAAGTTTTAACCAAAAGAACCAACAATCAAAATGAAAAAATTTTTCGCTGTTACTGCCATTGCTGGAATGGCAGTTCTCACTAGCTGCGGTAACGCTGAAGACCTGGCAAAAAAAATGCAAGATTCAATCAACAAAGCTGATTCTGTGATGAGAGAGCAAATGAAAGCTGACTCAATCCAAATGGCTGATTCAATCGCTAACGAAGCTGCTAAAGCTGCAGAAGCTACTAAAGCTGATTCTATCGCTGGTGTTGCTCACGCAGACTCAGTTGCTAAAGGCCTGATCAAAGAGAAAAAGTAATCTCTTCTGAACAAAGAGAAAAAGGGAGCGGGTTGCGCTCCCTTTTTTGTTATGCACCTGATTGAGCAACTAAAAACTGTTGGCACGCAAAGAAAAGCGCAAACTATTCCGGTGATGGTGCCCGCGTACCAGGCGCTCTGGCAGTAAAAAATAATCGGGAATCGCCCGGCGATTCCCTCACATTCCCTCTTTCCCTGCAACTCTTCGAAATCTTTGCGCTCTTTGCGCCTTTGCGTCTATACTCTATTTCGTACTTTCGCACATCACTTCTCCAATGATTACAGCAGAAACCGCTATCGTTTACGACCGGAAAAAACTTTCCGATGATGAACTGCGGGAAATATACGTGCACGTGCTTCGTCCGCGCATGATCGAAGAAAAAATGCTCGTCCTCTTGCGGCAGGGCAGAATTTCCAAATGGTTTTCGGGTTACGGACAGGAAGGCACATCAGTAGGTGCAGCGCTCGCCATGCGCAAGGATGAATATATTCTTCCGATGCACCGCAACCTCGGGGTTTTTACTTCCCGGAAAATTCCACTGCACAAACTCTTTGCACAATTCCAGGGAAAACCAACCGGCTTTACCAAAGGACGCGATCGTTCATTCCACTTTGGCACGCAGGACTACAAAATTGTCGGCATGATCTCGCATCTCGGCCCGCAATTGGGCATTGCAGATGGAATTGCACTCGCCGGTCTTCTGAAAAAAGAATACAAATCGACATTGGTATTTACCGGCGACGGTGGTGCAAGCGAAGGCGATTTCCATGAAGCGCTTAACGTAGCCGCTGTATGGGAACTTCCAGTGGTGTTTGCTATAGAAAACAACCAATGGGGATTGTCAACGCCTTCGAGCGAACAATTCCGTTGCAAGCAATTTATTGATAAAGGAATTGGGTATGGGATGGAAGCCATCCAGGTAGATGGCAACAACATCCTGGAAGTCTACCACACCATTACTGAAATTAATCGTCAGCTGCGCGTGAAACCGCGTCCTATCCTGCTGGAGTGCGTAACATTCCGTATGCGCGGACATGAAGAAGCATCCGGAACCAAATATTACCCGGAAGGATTGCAGGACAAATGGTCCGTGAAAGACCCGGTGACGAATTACGAAAGCTGGCTGCTCTCTTCCGGCGTTATCGATCAGCAATTTGTCGATCAAACGCGTGCAGCAATCAAGAATGAAATTGACACCGGTCTCGAAAAAGCATTTGCCGATGAGCGCCCGGTTGCAAATACAGCAGATGAAGTGCGCGATCTTTTTGCACCGCACTCGTTTGTACAGGCAGAACCCGGTTCCGCGAAGAGCGAGAAACGATTGATCGACGCGATCTCCGACGGGCTGCGCGAATCCATGAAAAAGCACGACAATCTTGTGCTCATGGGACAGGATATTGCAGAGTACGGCGGTGTTTTTAAAATTACAGACGGCTTTGTCAAAGAATTCGGCAAAGACCGCGTGCGCAATACACCTTTGTGCGAGTCTGCAATAGTTGGTGCAGCGCTTGGACTTTCCATCAGCGGAATGAAAGCGATGATGGAAATGCAGTTCGCCGATTTTGTTACCGAAGGTTTCAACCAGATCGTGAACAACCTCGCGAAAATCCATTGGCGCTGGGGACAAAATGCAGATGTAGTGATCCGCATGCCCACCGGCGCGGGAGTTGCTGCAGGCCCTTTTCACTCGCAATCGAATGAAGCGTGGTTTTTTCACGTACCCGGATTGAAAATTGTATATCCATCGAATCCGTATGATGCGAAAGGACTTCTGATCGCTTCATTTGAAGATCCGAACCCGGTTTTGTTCTTCGAACACAAAGCATTGTACAGAAGTATGCACGCCGATATTCCGGACGGATATTACAACGTTGAAATTGGAAAAGCCGCAGTCGTTTCTGAAGGAAAAGACCTTTCCGTAATCACGTATGGTTACGGTGTGCTCTGGGCGAAAGAGATTCTCGCAAAACATCCTGAAATTTCTGCAGACGTTATCGACCTCCGCACACTTCTTCCATTGGATACAGAAACCATTTTTACCAGCGTACGAAAAACGGGTAAGGCCCTTATCCTGCACGAAGACACATTGACCGGCGGAATTGGCGGAGAGCTCAGCGCGCTGATCAACGAACATTGTTTCGATTCGCTCGATGCGCCGGTAGTCCGTGTTGCGAGCCTCGATACACCGGTTCCGTTTGCACCGGAACTGGAGCAGAATTTTCTACCGGTTTCACGTTTCGAAGAAAAATTACTCGAACTGCATAAGTTCTGATCGCCAATGACCATCGAACAACGTAACGATTCTGGCTTTACAATCAGTCCGGGAATTCTCTCGCTGTTCACCATCGTTTGTTTCATCGTTTACCTTCCCGGATTGCTTGTAGACGTGATGGACGTTGACGCGGCGCAATATGCTTCCATGTCGCGCGAGATGGTTGAAACCGGCAACTGGATGGAGCTGCACAACCGCTACCACGATTATCTCGACAAACCACCGTTGCTCTTCTGGCTGTCGTCCATGAGCATGTCGGTAATCGGTATCAGCAACTTCGCATACAAACTCCCTTCGTTCCTCTTTGGAATACTCGCTGTGTTCTCCACGATCCGGCTCACGCAATTGATTTACGATAAAGTCACAGCGGCTCTCGCAGGATTGATGGTCGCGTCCTCGCTCGGTTTTTTCATCATGATGAACGACGTGCGCACCGATACGCTGCTCATGGGTTCATTTGCATTTGCGTTGTGGCAGTTGATGCTGTACGTGAAAACAAAATCGTGGAGAAGCCTTGTTCTTGGTTTCACGGGCATCGGCCTGGCCATGCTTGCCAAAGGTCCGCTGGGACTGGTGATGCCGGTTTTCGCACTGAGCTGTGAGTTTGCGTACAAGCGTCAATGGACCAACTTTTTCCGCTGGCAATGGCTCGTGGGACTGGTCATCGTTGCAATTATACTTCTGCCGATGTGTATTGGTTTGTACAACCAGTTTGATGCACATCCCGAAAAGGAAATCATCGGGGCAACGGGTGTTTCCGGTCTCGAATTTTATTTCTGGACGCAGAGCTTCGGGCGGATCACCGGTGACAGCGACTGGGGAACGAAATTCGACAACGGCGCCGGACCATTTTTCTTTACGCACACGTTTCTCTGGGCATTTTTCCCGTGGTGTTTGCTCACTGCTGCCGGCCTGGTCAAAAACCTGGTGATGCTCATCCGGTCGCGGTTCAAACCCGGGTATCTCCACGAAATGCTGGCTACCGGCGGATTTATTCTGTTGTTTCTAGCCCTGTCTGCGTCGAAGTATAAACTTCCGCACTACATCTATGTGACGTTTCCGCTCGCAGCCATCATTGCTGCGCGTTTTCTCGTTGCAGATGTACTGAATCCGAAACGGAAAATACTATCCGCGGTTACCATGGGATTTTCCGTTCTGTTCGGTCTCGCACTCTTCACGGTAGTAGCATTGATCTTGTTCGTTATTTTTCCGGGAGCCCCGCTGCTTACCTGGCTGATCGTTGCTTTGCTCATTGTGGCGTATGTCGCTTTTTTCGTGGTCAGAAAAACACGCGCCGAACGAATGGTTTTACCGATGCTGGCAGCACTTCTCGCGTTTTATTACGTCGGGTTCACACAGTTTTACCCGGAATTACTGAAGTATCAATGCACCAACCAGGTTGGCCGCGAAGTGGTTGCTGCGAAAGTTCCGCACGATGATTTTTTCATACACAATGAGGTGTTTCAGCATTCACTCGATTTTTATTCGCAAGGTGCGCCGGCATACATTGGTATTGATTCTGCATTGGTTATGCCCGCAATCAAAAAATATGGTGAAGTGTATATCTATACCGATGAAGCGGGCTACGAAGAAATTCTCAAATCAGGATTTAATCTCGCAACGGTACACGAGTACGATTACTTCGGCGTTCAGTTCCTGAGTTTTAATTTTCTCAATCCTGAAACGCGACCGGGAACGCTGAGGAAAATGTATCTCGTGCAGCTGAAATAATACAGCCGTCCCATTTTTTTTTACCACAGAGTTCACTGAGTGATTTTCACAGAGTTTCACTGAGAGTTGCTCAATATGTTGCCCAGTGAACCTCTGTGAAATACCTCTGTGATTCTCTGTGGTTATTTTTTTTCATACGCGTATCAAATTTTCAAATCGCGAAGCGATTCGTCGTGACTGCCGTGCCGCCGCGGTTAATTTTTACATGCGCACAGTCATGATATCTCTGAAGGAATCACTGCGTCGTCGGCGGCGCCATCAGCTCCAGGTACCGTTTCACATTCCGCTTGTTGAACTCCATGCTCATGCAATTCGTGGTGCGGAGTTTCTCCCGCTCGGTCAGATGCCAGCTCAGCGAAATCACATCGGGCTCTTCATTCTTCAGTTCAAAATCCAAAACCTCCAGCGGAACCGTCATCCACGAACCGGCCGCCAGTAATTCACGGTCGTGACCGTAATCCTGTACGCCGAACATGTTTCCGTAGAAACTGGCCAGCGGCTTCGACAATGATTTCATGATCGTGTTTCCTGAATTGCGGTCCGGCTCACGCACTTTTCGTTTGTCGCGGGTTTGAATAATGACTACACCTGACGTGTGCGTTTCGAGCCAGTCTTTGAACGTATACAGGAAACGAAGTACGTTGTCGGTCCCGACATTGTCACGCATGCCGGCATCGAATACTTCGATCACAGGTTCTGTGGGCAGTTCTGTGAGCGGAGTGATATACGGAAACGTAGCACTCATGCGCAACGCTGAAGAAAACCGCAACCGGTCTGCATTGTGATTGGCAAACAACCGGTTGAATTCGATTGCATCGGGTGTGTAATTGAAATCCGGCGACGATGCATTGCGGCCGGCAGTGAGATAGGAAATACCTTGTGGACTGATCAGGAGTTTGCGCCCGTCGTTCACGATCGTGGGCGCAAGAATCATCATCGGTATTTCTGCATTTGCCTCGGGCTCCTTATAATCCACCATGGGCTTATTGAGCCAGCCCGACGTATTCCTGTGAACGGCTTCTTCGAAAGCGTACGCCCGGTTCATGCTGTAATGCGCGCCTTCGTATTCAAAACTACGCAGCGGAAGAAACCAGTCGTTTACTGCAACGGAAAACGCAACCGGGTTGAGCAAATCGGAACTGACGGAATGCACATAGTTCATGTTGTACCGGTCGTTTTTGTTTTCACGTTTATCACGCAAAAACAATTCGCGGTAATAAGCGGCGCCCAGCATTCCCCCGGAGGAACCACAGATGAGCGTGCTTTGATCCATGAGTTTATTACCCGAGATACTGTCGAGATAACGCAGCGTATAAAATGTCCAGAGCGTAGAACGCAAACCGCCACCACTGCAGGAGATGATGGACATTTTTGGTTTCGGATTTTCCGCCGAAGCATTTTTTGCGTACCATTTTTCAAGCATCGCAATGGTGTTGAGTGAATCGGTACGGTATCGCGCCTGGTCGAGCGAAAACCCGTTGATCATTGCTGAAGAATACTCCACCGGTGCAACTTTATAATTCAATCCGTAAGCTTTGGTGCGGTTGCCAAATAAATCGAATTGCACGAGCCAGTTGAAAAACAGCAGGATCAAAACAGTGATCAGTGTTGACCAGCCGCGGAACCAGGTGTTCAGTATCCCGGTAAACATCAGGTATAGCGTGAAGAGAAGAAAAACACTGGCTGCAGCGGGGATCATCACGTACTGGTTGTCGCGCATGAGACCGAAGAGGAGCAGGGTGATGATCACAATGATTTCGTACAGCACCGCACGTCCGTGGTTCTGCCTGAACACGCGGTTCAACAGTTCTTTGTCGTAATGACCAAACGGCCGTGCTCTTCGTATCCGGAAAAACGAAATGAAGTAGGTTTCAACATGCCAGTCGCGCGCTTCTTGTCCGGGCTGGATGGCTTTCCAGCTCAGTTGTTTCAGTTTCGGGTCGCGGAAGAGAATCATGCGTTTCACCCGGTGCGTTTTCAACTGGTCGTTGATTCCGAACATCTGCGTGAGATCTTTTCCTGCGCGGAAAAAGTAGATCAACGAGATGAGAATGAACACGCCGTTGCCCAGGAGAAATCCGGAAATATCGAGGAAGACCTGCGTGCCTGAAATGGGTTCGTTACGCAGGAAAGCCAAAACCTGCCAGGCATAAACGAGAATGAATATGCCGGGAATGATGATGTTGTTCATGCAGAATTTCACGAACGGGCGGCTTACCGTGGCGAGGAACGGAAAACGAAATGCATTGTGAATGTAACAGGATATCTGGTAGGCCATGATGAAACCACCACAGGCAAATCCTACAATGAAGAATGAAAGAAATCCAACTTCGCCAAGATATTCCGGATCAACAAACAGGAGGGACAAACCGTAACGTGCGGCTAATTTTCCGGTGACAAATCCAAGAAGCAGGAGCCAGAAGATGATCAGTACGGGATTCTTCTTGATCTGGACGAGGAACAATTGCACCGGAAAAAAGAAAATGATCTTTCCCAGTATAGGATGCTTCAGCACAAACTCCCGGATACGCGCCATATAAATTCTTTTACGGGCGTCAACATCAAAATGTTATGCCGGTTGGTAACTGGTCTGAAGTGACGTCAGGTGGTACCACCTGGCGTCACTTATCCGATCTTTTCGTTGACCACTTTCAGTATGTCTGCTTCAAGTGCAATGGCTTTGTCCTGTATGTCCTGGCCACGCGAAGTAATGTCGGCAGCAAATGTTTTGTCAGTCAATCCGGCTGCGTTTATCTTAACGTTAAGAAATGCACCCAGTACTGCCGAACGTGCTGCCAAAGCTCCAACACCCGCATCCGAAACCGAATTTGGATTCCCGATTTCCGCCATGGCCTTGATCACTTCCATGGATTGAAACGAAGCTTCCATCACACGGAAAGGAATTTCAGTGGCGTATTTCGTTGCATCCTGTATGGCCTTGGTGCGCGCCGCTTTTTCTTCATCATTTCCCTTCGGTAATCCGAACGCGGTCATGATGAAGTTGAATGATTTCGTGTCTTCGTCAACCAAACGAATCAGTTCCGACTGAAACTTCTGGCCTTTCTCCGCCCATTGGGAAAATTCTTCCCAGCGGTCATCCCATCCGCGTTTGTGCGATGATAAATTCGCCACCATGGTTGCCAAGGCAGCGCCCAGTGCACCCATGTAAGCAGAAATTGATCCGCCACCCGGAGCGGGACTTTCACTCGCGGTTTCATCGGCGAATGCGCGCAGCGACATACTAACGAGTTTCGCATCGGCGTTATCCTTCAGGAGATACTCGATGATACGCTCTTCTGGTTTGAACGGACCGAGTTCGTCGAGCCCGAGCGATTTCACAGCGATCTTGATCAGTTCCGCTTCCGAAACGCCAATGGAACGCTGTTGTTTTTTCAGGAAATATTTTCCGGCGTCGAGCAAAGCGTTCAACGGAATCAATCCAACGAGTTCAGAACCGGTAACGCGTATTCCGCGCGAGTCTGCTTTTTTGCAGACCTCATCAAACGCCACGTGAACAGGAGTTACGTTGATGTTTGTGAGGTTCATCGAGATCTGGGCAACGCCATATTCCTCAATGAACCAGCCAATGGCTTTCACGGATTTCAACGTTCCCGGAGTGTGTTTGATCACATTTCCTTTGGCATCTTTTTCCGTACGGCCCGCTTCGCGCACATCAAACGCAATGGCATTCGCGCGGCGTGTCGATGTGGTATTCAGGTTGATGTTGTATGCCACGAGAAAATCGCGCGCACCGATTACGGTTGCACCGCGTTTCACATCATATTCCGCCGGACCGAAATCGGGTTTCCATTCCGGCAATTTGATCTTTTTGAAGTAGCCTTCATATTCACCAGCACGGATCACCGAAAGATTATTGCGGTCTTTGTTTTTCTGCGCGGCCTCGTAGAGATAAACCGGAATCTGCAGTTCCTTTCCGACACGCTCGCCCAATTGCTGCGCATACCTCGCGGTTTCTTCCATGGAAATTCCCGCAACCGGAATGAGCGGACAAACATCTGTTGCGCCCATGCGCGGATGCTCGCCTTTGTGTTTGCTCATGTCGATGAGTTCTCCTGCAGTTTTGATTCCGCGGAATGCCGCTTCAATTACCGCAGCAGGTTCACCCACAAATGTGACAACCGTGCGGTTCGTGGCTTTGCCGGGATCAACATTCAGGAGGCGCACGCCATCCACGGCTTCAATCGCGTCAGTAATTTGTTTGATGATGTTCAGGTCGCGTCCTTCGGAGAAATTGGGAACGCATTCGATGAGTTGTTTCATGGTATAAAATATGGAGGTACGAAGATAACGGTGATCAACATATTTAAACGGTCAAAAAACTGAACGTTCGTTCTGTTAGAATCGTGATCAACCGTCAAACAAAACGTGACTTTGTGAGATTGAACGACGGCATTGGCAGGATTTGCGGGGACACGGTAGTGCATCTTACATTCGTGACCCAACGCTATTTACTGCTGGATTTTAGTAGAAAAATGGAGTGGGTCAAAGGGACGTAGTTAAATAATTGCCGAAGTTAAAATGTCAATAATTCAACTAAAAAACCAACAATTTTCAATTCGCAAATTGCAAATCGCGAATTATTGCTTAGCTTTGTCTCATGAAAAGGCATCCCGGCATGCGACCGCACGATATTGTGGTGTTATTGAAAATGATCGCCACGCAACAGGACATGCTGTTTAAGGATTTGTCGCAGGAGCTTTTTATTAGCCCATCTGAGATATCTGAATCATTGCAAAGAAGCAGGAGCGCCGGACTAATTAATTACTCCAAAAACCAGGTGAATCGACAAAGCCTTTTTGAGTTTTTGGAATTCGGATTCAAATATGTTTTTCCTGCGCAATTGGGCACAATAAATATCGGTATTCCTACTTCTACCGGACATGAGTTCATGCGCCGGCATTTTAGTTTGGAAGCTTACTACGTCTGGCCTGATTTCAATGGAACTCAAAAAGGAACTTCAGTTGAACCATTGTATTCCAACCAGGTTAAAGCAATTCAGAAAGACCCATTGTTATATGAAATGCTGGCGCTAATGGATGTTCTTCGGTTGGAAAAAGTGCGTGAAGTTAATTACGCCAAAGAACAACTTAGGAAAAGAATATTGTAATGAGCATTCACGTCAACATTGTAAGGATCAAAGCTGTCAGCAATGCGCTTCAGGCATTTCATGATCGATTTGCATTTGTAGGTGGAGCAACTGTTTCACTTTACGCAGACCGGCTGAATTTTGAAGTTCGACCAACCGATGATGTAGATGTTGTCATCGAAGTTCTTTCGTATGCCGCACAAGCCGACTTTGATCAACAGCTTAGGAAAATAGGATTCAAAAATGATATTGAGTCCGGCGTTATTTGCAGATATGTTTTGGGTAGTACAACGGTAGATATTGTTCCGGTTTCAAGCCAGGTGTTTGGTTTCGGAAACAAGTGGTATCCTGAAGGCTATGCGAATGCTATTCAATACAGGATCGATGATAGAAGTACCGTAAAAATATTTACAGCGCCTTATTTCATCGCTACAAAATTGGAAGCCTTTAAACATCGGGGTCGCGGTGATGGAAGAACAAGTCAGGATTTTGAAGACATTGTTTTTGTTTTGGAAAACAGACAGGCCATATGGGACGAGCTCAGGTTGACGACAGGTGAATTGAAAAATTACCTGCACCAATCGTTTAAAGAATTATTGCTGATTAAACATTTTCCGGAATGGCTGCATGCCCACGTGTTTCAGTTTGGCTCACCTCCGGCGGATTATTTTATTCTCCAGGGCCTTCAGGAATTCATTTTGCAATCTCCTGATTCCGTAACTGATTTGGTAAACCCACCCGGTCCTACCTGATCAGGTTACCGGCAACGATCACGTGCTGAATCAAATCACTTCCGAAATAATACGGCAAATACGCCACCGACGGAACCGGTTTCGTAATAATCACATTCGCCACTTTCCCTCGCGTAATCGTTCCATGCGTTTCGCTCAATTCAATCGCATACGCTGTGTTGATTGTAACCGCATTGATCGCTTCTTCCGGTGTCATTTTATGCGTGATGCAAACCAAACTCACCATCTGCATCATGTTTCCGCTCGGAGAACTTCCAGGATTGAAATCACTGGCAACGGCAAGCGGCAAACCGGCGTCAATCATGGTACGCGCAGGTGGCCACGGTAATCCCAGGAAAAAAGCAGCTCCGGGAAGAAGTGTAGGCATGGTATCGCTGTTCTTCAGCGCCTCAATTTCTGCATCGCCCAAGTACTCGAGATGGTCTACACTCAGCGCGCCCACACGTACGCCGGCCTGCACACCGCCGGATGCGCTCAACTGGTTGGCATGCACCCGCGGCTTCATGCCGAGTTTTTTTGCAGCTTCAAGAATGAAAACGGTTTCGTCTTCGGTGAAATAATTCCGTTCGCAGAATACATCGCAATAATCGGCGAGGTTTTCTGCGGCAATGGCCGGAAGCATCACCTCAACAAGATGCGCGATGTAACCCGCTTTGTTGTCTTTGTATTCGGACGGAACGGCGTGCGCTCCGAGAAAAGTAGCTTTGATGGTGATCGGAAAATTCACTTTCAGCTTTCTGATCACGCGCAGCATTTTCAGTTCGCTTTCGAGATCCAAACCGTAACCGCTTTTGATTTCGATCGCGCCGGTCCCGAGATGCATCACATCGCGCAAACGTTCCGCAGCCTGTTCGTAAAGATCGTCTTCGCTTGTATCGCGGAGTTTTTTCGCCGAATTCAGAATGCCGCCTCCACGTGCCGCAATCTCTTCGTAACTCAGGCCGTTGATGCGGTCCACAAATTCTCCTTCACGACTTCCGGCATACACCAGGTGCGTGTGCGAATCCACGAAAGCGGGCATCACGAGTCCTTCGTTGGCATCAATTACTTCAAGTCCGTTCCAGTCGGTGATTCCGGGAAAGTCTGCCATCTCGCCGTAATCGGCAATTTTTCCATCATCAATGGCCAGCCACGCATCTTCCAGGATGGGAAGTTGGCTCATTTCCGATCCGCTGACTTTGACCGGCGCGTTTTCACGGACCTGGACGAGCTGACGAATATTTTTGATGAAGATCCGGGTCATTCCAGTGACAAAGATGAACATTTCGTCCCAAAACCGGCTGTTTGTTGAAAAACCAATGGTAAGGCAAAGGCAACCACTTGTCAATATACCGTCCTACTAGTGGTAAATTCTCCGACTTTTGAACTTATGAACAAACTCCTCGTTTCGCTTCTTGTCCTTGTGTTTTCGCTGGAAGTCAGCGCGCAAACAAAATATACGATCAGCGGTTATGTCCGTGAAAAAGGTAGCCAGGAAACGCTTCCGGGTGTGGCCGTGGTGAATATGAAAGCCAAGACCGGCACGGTTACCAACAATTACGGTTTTTACTCGCTCACCATTCCCGCAGACACGGTCGATTTTTTCGTGTCGTACGTGGGCTACCAGCCGTACCGGGTGAAATTTTTGCTCACCAAAGACACAACCATCACTGTTGATCTTTCCGTGGTAGAATTGAACACGGTGGTAATTACCGATCAGCAGAATGAGCGCATCAGCGACGGAACGCAAATGAGCCAGATCAATATTCCTATTGAACAGATCAAATCAATTCCTGCGCTATTGGGAGAGAAGGACGTGCTCAAAGTGATTCAGCTTATGCCTGGTGTTCACAGCGGCAGCGAAGGAAGCAGCGGTTTTTATGTGCGCGGTGGCGGAGCCGATCAAAACCTGATTATCCTGGATGACGCAACAGTCTACAACGCGTATCACCTGTTCGGATTCTTTTCCATTTTCAATGGAGATGCGTTGAAGTCGGTGGAACTCACGAAGGGTGGATTTCCTGCGCGTCACGGCGGACGACTTTCTTCCGTTCTCGAAATGCAGATGAAGGAAGGGAACAAACAGGAATTTCACGGAGAAGCCGGTATTGGCCTGATCTCTTCGCGCATGACTTTCGAAGGCCCGATCGTCAAAAATAAATCCTCGTTTCTTGTTTCCGGAAGAAGAACGTACATCGATGTGTTGATCTATCCTTTTCTTCCCGCCGATCAGAAGTTTGGTTATTTCTTTCACGATTTCAACGCCAAACTGAATTACGAGATCAATCCCAAAAACAAATTGTATCTCAGCGGCTATTTCGGAAAGGATAAATTCTACGCGAAGTTCAACGCATCGCAGGGTTATTCAGACAAGGCGGAGATGGGCTGGGGAAATGCCACGTCAACGTTACGCTGGAATCACCTCTGGAATGATAAACTCTTTTCCAATACATCGTTCATTTTTACGAATTACAAACTGGAGATCGGGTATGAGCAAGAGTACAACAACGATATTTTCAGTTTGAATTATTCGTCAGGCATACGCGATTTTTCCATCAAACAGGATTTCGATTTTGCGCCAGACCCGAATCACTTCGTGAAGTTCGGA
>Ga0193752_1000113_pt1 | contig 107985 bp, 118 predicted proteins | sample H1c1metaG_FD_144924 | JGI IMG/M metagenome (GOLD analysis project Ga0193752, IMG submission 144924) | Soil microbial communities from a riparian zone of the East river system, Colorado, United States - H1c1 | ecosystem: Environmental > Terrestrial > Soil > Riparian zone | place: USA: East... | reverse complement strand
CCGCGCCCTCGCCTTCATGCCGGCGAGGGCGCGGATCGCGCCGAGCACGCTGCCGGCGCCCGACATGTCGAACTTCATCTCGTCCATTTCGCCGGCGGGCTTGATCGAGATGCCGCCGGTGTCGAAGGTGATCCCTTTGCCCACCAGCGCAATCGGCCTCTTTCCTTTTGCGGCGCCGTTGTAGCGCAGCACGATCAGCTTGGGCGGGTTGTGCGAGCCGCTCGCCACGGCGAGCAGCGCGCCCATGCCGAGCTTCTGCATGTCGGCGCGCTCGAGCACCTCCACGCCGAGCTTGAACTGGCGCGCCAGCTTCTTCGCCTCGTCGGCGAGGTAGGCGGGGGTGCAGATGTTGGGCGGCAGGTTGCCGAGCGTCTTGGCGAGCCCGATGCCGTCGGCTGTGGCGATCGCCTCGGCCAGGGCTTCCTTCAATACAGGGGTAGAACTAAAGGGCAGAACGACGTTCTCAAGCGCGGGGGCTGGCGCCTTCTTTTGCGATTTGAGCTGGTCGAAGCGGTAGAACGCCTCGCGCAGGCCGAGCACGGCATGGCGCAGGTTCCAGGTCAGATGGCGCTCGCCGACCTTCATGTCGACGAGGAAGAAGGCGGCGTCCTTCGCGCCCAGGTCCTTCAGCGCGCCGGCGGCGCCGCGCACGGCGTCGCGGAAGGCGCCCTCGCCGAACTCGGCGCGCGCGCCCAGCCCCACGAGCAGGACGCGTTCGGCCGCGATGCCCGCGACCGAACGCAGGATCAGGGTCGAGCCGGCCTTGCCGGAGAGGTCGGCGAGCGCCTTGCGCAGCGCGCCGCGCGAGGCCTGGTCGGCGCGCCGGGCGGCGGGAGTGAGCTCTTGGTTGGCGTAGGTACCGAGGACGATGCAGCCCGCTTTCGCCGTCTCGGGCGAGAGCGTCTTTATGCTAAATTCCATGATGAAAGTATCGCATGACACAACGAAGTTTTCCTAGGTGATCCCCCTTAAGTGATTTTTCAGCGCGCCCTGCTCAGGGAGTTCGCCGGTCTGGCGGGCGCGGTGTTCATGGCCCTGTTCGCCATCGCGCTCACCACGCGCCTGATCCGCCTGCTCGGCCAGGCGGCCGGCGGCCGCATCCCGTCCGACGCGGTGGTCGCCTTCCTCGGCTTCTTCGCCCTGGGCACGCTGCCGGTGCTGCTCTCGCTCACCATGTTCATCTCGGTGCTGATGACGCTGACGCGCAGCTGGCGCGACTCGGAGATGGTGATCTGGTTCGGCGCGGGGCTGTCGCTCACCTCGTGGCTCAAGCCGGTGATGATCTTCGCCCTGCCGCAGATCGCGGTGATCGCGGCGCTGTCGATGTTCATCTCGCCCTGGGCGGCGCAGATGGGCGCGCAGTACGCCACGCGCCTGGAGACGCGCGACGACGTCTCGCGCGTCACCCCGGGGGTGTTCGGCGAGACCTCCAGCCGCGAGCGCGTGTTCTTCGTCGAGTCGGTGTCGGGCGACGCCACCTCGGTGCAGAACGTGTTCGTCAGCTCGACGCAGCAGACGCGCAGCGGCGTCAGCATGAGCCGCAGCGGGCGCACCGAGACGGCCGAGAACGGCGACCGCTTCATCGTGCTCGAGCAGGGCCGGCGCTACGAGGGCTCGCCGGGCGACGAGCAGTACCGCATCACCGAGTTCGAGCGCTACGCGGCGCGCATCGAGACCAAGGAGGGCAAGGAGCCGGCGGTGACCCACAAGTCGCAGCCGACCTGGGCGCTCATCATGAACCCGACCAGCCAGAACCTGGGCGAGCTCTTGTGGCGCTTCGGCATCCCGGTGTCGGCGTTTGTGCTGGTGCTGATGGCGATCCCGATGAGCTTCGTCAATCCGCGCGCCGGGCGCTCGATCAACCTGCTGATCGCGCTGTTCACCTACATCGTCTATTCCAACCTGCTGTCGGTCAGCGTGGCGCGCGTCGCGCAGGGCCGCATGGACTTCGCCGTCGGCTCCTGGCTGGTGCACGCCGGCATGGTGCTGCTGCTGGTGTTCATGTTCGCGCAGCGCATGCAGCTCATCCGGTTGCGCCTCGCGCGCTAGAGACGGCGATGCGCACCCTCGAGCGCTACCTCGCGCGGCAGATCTACGCTGCGGTGGCGTTCGTGTTCTTCGGCTTCCTCGCGCTGTTCGCGTTCTTCGACCTGATCGGCGAGCTGTCCGACCTCGGCCGGGGCGAGTACCAGCTGAGCCAGATATTCGCCTACGTGGCCCTGGCGGCGCCGACGCACGCCTATGAGCTGTTTCCGATCGCCGTGCTGATCGGCACCCTGTATGCGCTGGCGCACCTCGCCGGCAACTCGGAGTTCACCGTGATGCGCAGCGCCGGGCTGTCGCCGGGCCTCGCCGCGCTGGCTCTGGTCAAGATCGGCCTCGCCTTCGTCATCATCACCTTCGTCCTGGGCGAGTGGGTGGCGCCGAACGCCGAGGAGGCGGCGCAGAAGGTGAAGCTGCGTGCCATGAGCTCGCTCATCGGCCAGGACCTGGTGTCCGGGCTGTGGTTCAAGGACGAATCCTCGTTCATCAACGTGCGCGAGGCGCGCCAGTCGAACTCGCTCGCCGGCGTGCGCATCTTCGAGTTCGACGCGGAATACCGCCTGACCAAGATGACCTCGGTGGTGCGCGCGGACTATCAGGGCGCCCGCACCTGGAAGCTGGTCGACGTGGTGCAGACGCGCTTCACGCCGGAGGGGCCGCGCACCGAGCGGGCGAAGGAGCTCGACTGGCGCACGGCGGTCACGCCGGACATGCTCGACGCGCTGATCGTGCGGCCGGAGCGCATGTCGGCCTGGGCGCTGCACAAGTACACCCAGCACCTCGCCGGCAACAAGCAGAAGACCGAGCGCTACGAGATCGCGCTGTGGAAGAAGCTGTTCTACCCGCTCGCCGCCCTGGTGATGATGGCGCTCGCGCTGCCCTTCGCCTACATGCAGGCGCGCGCCGGCGCGGTCGGCGTCAAGGTGTTCCTCGGCATCATGCTGGGCATCCTCTTCCACATGCTGAACAGCCTGTTCTCGCACATCGGCCTGCTGCAGAACTGGGCGCCGCTCGCCGCCGCGGTCATGCCCTCCCTCGCCTTCCTCTCGGCGGCGGTGGCGATGATGTGGTGGGTCGAACGGCGTTGAATTCGGGGACGGAGCCCTAACTCCGCTAGCTACGCGTCACCGGAGTTAGGGCTCCGTCCCCGAATTCAGGCCTGGACCAGGCGGGTACCGGCCAGGCGATCGTGCAGGAACTGCTTTTCGCGGTCGAAGAGCGCCCACAGGAGCGAGATTCCGGTCGGCACCAGAAGCAGCGCCAGGAAAAACCGGTAGAGGGCTTTCGGCGGGGAGACGTCGGCCAGCCGGATGTGCCAGGCCTTCATCGCCAGGGTCTGGCCGCCGCGCAGCCAGCACCACAGGAAGTAGGCGGCGAATACCGCCAGGATGAAAAGCTGCAGCACATAGCGCTCCCAGCCGTGGGTGGCGTCGCGCCCGCCGCTCGCGAAGAAGAACAGCCACGCGGCGAAGAAGCCCACCCCGAACAGCAGGATCGCCTCGTAGGCCATGCTCGCCAGGCGCCGCAGGAGCGGCGGCGCGGTGGCGCTCACCGCCGCTTCTTCTCCGCCGGCGGCGGGACCAGGGACTGGCGCTCCTCGGGGGGCAGCGCCTGGTATTCGGCCCACTGATCGCGCAGGTTGCCGTGCCGCTCCTTGTCCTTGGCGAGGTTCTTGTAGCTCTCGCGCGCCTGGCGGCGCTGCTCCGGGGTGAGCTTGGCCCAGGCCTGCATGCGCCGCTGCACGCGCGCCTGCTCCTCGGGCTTCATCTTCGGGTAGCGCTTGGCGATGCCGATCCACTTCTTGCGGCGCTCGATCTCGAGATTGACCCAGTCGTCCTTGAGGGGGGCCAGGATCTGCTGCTGCTCCGCGTTCAACTCCGCCCAGGGGGGGCGCACGGATGCCTTGGCGACAGGCTTTTTCGCCGCCGGCTTGGCGGCCGGCTTGGGCGCGGCCTTGGGCGCGACGTCGATGGGGGGCTCGGCGCCGGCGCCGGCTGCGATGCACAGCGAGACGGCGGCGAGCAGGGCGCGCAGCATCACTCCTCCGCGGCGCGTGTTTTCAGGAAATTCTGGAAGCCGCGATCGAGGTAGGCGTCGATCGGCAGGTCGTCGCCGAGCAGCATCGAGTCGATTTCCTCGAAGTCCGCGATCACCCGGTTCTGCTGCCACGTATAGAGGGCGGCCACCGAGACCGTCAGCGCCGCAAGTGGGGCCACCAGCCGGAAGGAAAACCCGCTCCAGCCGCCGAAGCTGCCCAGCACGTTGTCGGCCCAGGCGAGGGCCCCGACCGGCTCGGGGCGCCGGGCGGCGAGCGCGCGCTCGCGCGCGGCGTGCAGGCGCTCGGCTTGCCTTGCGTTGAGGCGCAGACCCTGGTTGAGGACCTGGCGGACCCGGTTACCGAAGTTCATTTCATTCATAGCGTAATACCGCGTGCCCTGAGCGCGGAAGCCAAAGCATGCGTCGCCCGGGAGCAGTGCGTTTTCACGCTGCCCTCCGAGCAACCCATGACTTTCGCGGTCTCGGCGACGTCCAGTTCCTCCCAGTAACGCATGATGAATGCCTGCCGTTGACGCTCCGGTAAGCGTTTTAGCTCTTGCTCAATAATTTCAAGCACTTGAGCTTGCTCGAGCTGCGCCGAAGGCGATTCCTGCTGATTGGACCCGTCTGCCGCCTCCAGGGTTTCCAGAGGATCGCGGTCGTCGTCCTCGCCGCCGCCGGTGAGCGAGGAGAGCAGGGTGGTCCACAGGGAGCGCACCTTCTGCCGCCGGTACCAGTCGCGCACCGCGTTCTGCACGATGCGATGGAAGAGCAGCGGCAGCTCCGCCGGGGGCCGGTTCCCATACTTCTCGGCCAGCCGCAGCATGGCGTCCTGCACGATGTCGAGCGCAGCCTCCTCGTCTCGCACCGCGAACAAGGCCTGCTTGAACGCCCGCCGTTCGACGCTCGCCAGGAACGCCGAAAGCTCGCTGCGGGATGCCAGGTGAAAGCCCTCCGTGGTTCGCGTTGTAGTCGGGCAAGACGATGTTACCATCATGGTTTACAAAGGTTTTTGCCCGCCATGGACCGCATCAAGACCAGCACGCTCAGTGGAGCCGAGATCGTGATTCGCTGCCTTCAGGAAGAGGGCGTCGAGTACGTATTCGGCTATCCCGGCGGCGCGGTCCTGTTCATCTATGACGAGCTGTTCAAGCAGGACAAGGTGAAGCACGTGCTCGTGCGCCACGAGCAGGGCGCGGTGCACGCCGCCGACGGCTACTCGCGCTCCTCGCAGAAGGTCGGCGTGGCGCTGGTCACCTCGGGGCCCGGCGTGACCAATGCCGTGACCGGCATCGCCACCGCCTACATGGACTCGATCCCGATGGTGGTGATCACCGGCCAGGTGCCGACGCACGCCATCGGCCTCGATGCCTTCCAGGAGTGCGACACGGTGGGCATCACGCGCCCCATCGTGAAGCACAACATGCTGGTGAAGGACGTGAAGGACCTCGCCTCCACGATGAAGAAGGCGTTCCACATCGCCACCACCGGCCGGCCCGGCCCGGTCGTCGTGGACATCCCCAAGGACGTCACCACCCATACCTGCGAGTTCGAGTACCCGGCCGAGGTCTCGATGCGCTCCTACAACCCGGTGCGCAAGGGCCACGCCGGGCAGATCAGGAAAGCGGTGCAGCTGCTGCTCGAGGCGAAGCGGCCGATGGTGTACACGGGCGGCGGCGTAATCCTCTCCAATGCCTCGCAGTACCTGCGGGACTTGGTGAAGCTCACCGGCTTTCCGGTCACCAACACGCTGATGGGCCTGGGCGCGTATCCCGCCACCGACAGGCAGTTCCTCGGCATGCTCGGCATGCACGGCACCTACGAAGCGAACATGGCCATGCAGCACTGCGACGTGCTGATCGCCATCGGCGCGCGCTTTGACGACCGCGTCATCGGCGACCCGGCGCACTTCGCGCAGAACCCGCGCAAGATCATCCACATCGACATCGATCCATCGTCGATCTCCAAGCGGGTCAAGGTGGACGTGCCGATCGTCGGCAACATTCCCGACGTGCTCGACGAAGTGCTCAAGCTCCTCAAGGACGCGAAGACCCAGGACATCAAGGACTGGTGGAAGCAGATCGAAGAGTGGCGCGGCAAGGACTGCCTGAAGTACGACCGCAACTCGAAGATCATCAAGCCGCAATTCGTGCTGGAGAAGCTGTACGAGATCACCAAGGGCGAGGCGTTCGTCACCTCCGATGTCGGCCAGCACCAGATGTGGGCGGCGCAGTTCTACAAGTTCGACCAGCCGCGGCGCTGGATCAACTCCGGCGGCCTGGGCACCATGGGCTTCGGCCTGCCCGCGGCGATGGGCGTGCAGATGGCCAACCCGGGCGCCACGGTGGCCTGCGTGACCGGCGAGTCCTCGATCCAGATGTGCCTGCAGGAGCTCTCGACCTGCAAGCAGTACCGCCTGCCGATCAAGATCATCAACCTCAACAACAGGTACATGGGCATGGTGCGCCAGTGGCAGCAGTTCTTCCACGGCAACCGCTACTCCGAGTCCTACATGGACGCGCTGCCCGACTTCGTGAAGGTGACCGAAGGCTACGGCCACCGCGGCGTGCTGATCGAGAAGCCCGCGGATGTCGAGCCTGCGTTGCGGGATGCATTCAGCAGAAAATCGGAATTGGTTTTCCTGGACTTCCTGACAGACCAGGCCGAGAACGTCTATCCGATGATCCCCGGCGGCAAGGGGATCACGGAAATGATCCTGTCCGAGGAACTGTGAGCAGGCACATCATCAGCGTCCTCGTGGAAAACGAGGCGGGCGCGCTGTCGCGCATCGCGGGACTGTTCTCGGCGCGCGGCTACAACATCGAGTCGCTCACCGTGGCGCCGACCGAGGACGCCTCGATGTCGCGCATGACCATCGTCACCAGCGGCTCGGAGGACGTGGTCGAGCAGATCACCAAGCAGCTGAACAAGCTGATCGAGATCGTCAAGGTGATCGACCTGTCGGAAGCCGAGCACATCGAGCGCGAGCTCATGCTCATCAAAGTCCGCGCCGGCCAGAAGGAGCGCGAGGACATGAAGCGCATGGCCGACATCTTCAGGGGCCGCATCATCGACGTCTCCGACAACACCTACACCATCGAGCTCACCGGCAACGGCGCCAAGCTCGACGCGTTCATCAAATCGCTGGATCAGGGCAGCATCATCGAGACGGTTCGCACTGGGGCAAGCGGTATCGGGCGCGGCAATCGGGTGTTGCGGGTTTAGTCCGAGCTTCTTCGTGTTTAAGCAATTCAGGGGAAATCAATGAAGGTCTATTACGACAAAGACGCGGATCTATCTCTCATCAAAGGGAAGAAGGTCACCATTCTCGGCTACGGTTCCCAGGGCCACGCCCATGCGCTCAACCTCAAGGAGTCCGGGGTCAAGGTCACCGTCGGGGTGCGCAAGGACGGCGCCTCCTGGGACAAGGCGAAGAAGAGCGGCGTGAAGGTGGCCGACCTGGCCGAGGCGATCAAGGGCGCGGACATCGTCATGGTCCTGATGCCCGACGAGCACCACGCGCAGATCTACAAGGACTTCATCGAGCCGAACATCAAGAAGGGGGCCTCGCTCGCTTTCGCCCACGGCTTCAACATCCACTACGGCCTGATCCAGGCGCGCAAGGACCTCGACGTGTGGATGGTGGCGCCCAAGGCTCCCGGCCATACCGTGCGCTCGACCTATTCGGCCGGCGGCGGCGTGCCCTGCCTGATCGCGGTGCACCGCAACTCCTCGAAGAAGGCGCGTGAGCTCGCGCTCTCCTACGCCTCGGCCATCGGCGGCGGCAAGGCCGGCATCATCGAGACCGATTTCAAGGAAGAGACCGAGACCGACCTGTTCGGCGAGCAGGCCGTGCTGTGCGGCGGCTGCGTCGAGCTGGTGAAAGCGGGCTTCGACACGCTGGTCGACGCCGGCTATGCGCCGGAGATGGCGTACTTCGAGTGCCTGCACGAGCTCAAGCTGATCGTCGACCTCATGTACGAGGGCGGCATCGGCACCATGAACTACTCGATTTCGAACAATGCCGAATACGGCGAATACGTCTCCGGCCCGAAGGTCATCGACGAGGGCGCGCGCAAGCGCATGAAGGAGATCCTGCACCGCATCCAGACCGGCGAATACGCGAAGGAGTTCGTCTTGGAGAACCGCGCCGGCGCGCCGACGCTGCTTTCCCGCCGGCGCATGACCGCCGAGCTGCCGATCGAGAAGGTCGGCGCGCGGCTGCGCGAGATGATGCCCTGGATCAAGAGGAACCGCCTTGTCGACACTTCTAAGAACTAGCCTCGCCGCGCTGCTGCTGGCGGCCTGCACGCCGGAGCAGTCCAAGGAGATCGGAAACATTCCGAAGAAGACCATGGACAAGGCCGCCACCGACGTCAACAAGGCGATGCAGAACGCCGGCCAGGGCTCCGAGCGGCTGAAGGAAGACCAGAAGTAGTGCGGCCGCCTTACCCGCACCCGATCATCGCGCGGGAAGGCTGGCCGTTCCTTGCCGGCGCCTTCGTCTTTTCCCTTCTCGTAGCCCTTTTCGCGGGCTGGTGGTCGCTGCCGTTCTGGCTCGCGACCGTCTTCATCCTGCAGTTCTTCCGCGACCCGCAGCGTGAGGTGCCCGACGAGCCGCGCGCGGTGGTGTCGCCCGCCGACGGCCGCATCGTCGAGGTGAGCCGCGGGCAGGACCCGTACCTGAAGCGCGACGCGCTGAAGATCAGCGTGTTCATGAACGTCTTCAACGTGCACTCCAACCGCTCCCCGGTCGACGGCACGGTGAAGGAGCGCTGGTACTTCCCGGGCGCCTTCGTCAACGCCGCTCTGGACAAGGCCTCGCTGGACAACGAGCGCAACGCGCTCTGGCTGCGCACCGACAGCGGCGCCGACGTCACCTGCGTGCAGGTCGCCGGGCTGATCGCGCGGCGCATTCTCTGCTACGTATCCCCCGGCGCCGAGCTGCGCCGCGGCGAGCGCTACGGCTTCATCCGCTTCGGCTCGCGGGTCGACGTCTACCTGCCCCCCGACGCCGAGCCGGCAGCGGCCCTCGGCGACAAGGTGTACGCTGCCGAAAGCGTGCTCGCATGGCTGAAGACAACGACCTCGACGGCGAAGAAGTAGCGGTGGAGCGGCGCGGGCTCGGCGGCCTGCGCCGCCGCGGCATCTATCTGCTGCCGAACCTGTTCACCACCGGCGTGCTGTTCTGCGGCTTCTTCGCCATCGTGCAGGCGATGAACGGCCGCTTCGAGGTGGCCGCGATCGCGGTCTACATCGCGATGGTGCTCGACGGGATGGACGGACGCGTGGCCCGCTGGACCAATACGCAGAGCGAGTTCGGCGCGCAGTACGACAGCATCGCCGACATGGTCGCCTTCGGCGCAGCGCCGGCGCTGATTGCCTACGAATGGGCGCTCAAGGACCTTGGCACCACCGGCTGGATCGGCGCCTTCATCTACTGCGCGTGCACCGGCATCCGCCTCGCGCGCTTCAACGCCAACATGGCCGTCGTCGACAAGCGCTACTTCCAGGGCATGCCGAGCCCGTCCGGCGCGGCGGTGATGGCCGGCTTCATCTGGGTGTTCGCCGAGTTCGGCTTCGTGCCCGACGAGTCATACTGGCTCACCATCCTGACCTGGGTGGTGGCGGTATTTGCCGGCGTCACCATGGTCTCCAACGTGCCCTTCTGGAGCTTCAAGGAAGTGAACTGGAGGAAGCGCGTGCCGCTGTGGGTGATCCTCGCCTGCGTCATCGGCCTGTCGGTCGTCGCCTCCAAGCCCTCGGTGGTCCTGTTCGGGCTGTTCTTCGCCTACGCGCTATCGGGCTACGTCATGTGGAGCATGGGCCACCGCGCCCGCCCGGTCCTGCCTGAGGACTAGCGCGGCTCCCCTCAAGGTCGCGGCCGCGCTGTTCGCCGTGTCCTTGCTGCTCTACCTCGCCAACGGCCGCGTGCTGCCGAGCAACGACGCCAAGGCCAATGCCTACGCGCCGCTGAATCTGCTCGGCACCGGCGAAGTCGTGTTTGCCCCCACCGACATGCCGTACATGTTCGGCTGGCGGATCGACCGCGGCGATCTCGTGCTGCTGGCCGACTGGCGGGCGAAGCCGCCCGGCGAGGAGTCGACCTACGCCGAGCTGCTCGCCGCAGGCAGGCTGCTGCCCGCGAGCTACGGCCTGTACCTCGTCCCGACGCTGCGCACGCGCGCCGGGACCGGCGAAGCGCTGTTCGCGAACACCTTCGGGCCAGCGGCCGGGCTCACGGCTCTGCCGGCGGCGCTCGTCGCCTTCCCGCTCCTCGGCCTGCAGGTCGATCACGCGAGCATCTGGCTGCTCGCCAAGATCACGGCCGCACTGCTCGTCGCAGGGTCGGTCGCCCTCGTCTACCTCAGCGCCGCGCGCTTCACCACGCCGCACCGCGCGGCGCTCCTGGCCGCGGCGTATGCCTTCGGCACCTGCGTGTGGTCGATCTCGTCGCAGACGCTGTGGCAGCAGACACCGGCGCTGTTCTTCTATGCGCTCGGGATCTTGTGCGTGGTGCGCGGCGGCGCGCAGTGGGGCGCCGCAGCCGGGGCGGCGCTCGCGCTGGCGATGGCCTGCCGGCCCACCGGCGCTCTCGTGCTCGCCGCGGCCGCGATCTACCTCCTTCTCACCGAGCGGCGCGCGTTCGCCGCGTTTGTTGCCGCTTCGCTGCCGATCGTCGCCGCGCTCGCTTTCTACAACTGGTACTACTTCGGTGCGCCGTGGTCTTTCGGCCAGCTCGCGATGGCGCAGCACCTGGCCGAAACGAAGACCGGCTCCCCGGAGGCCTGGCAGACGCCGCTCTGGCTGGGCGCGGCCGGCCTGCTGCTCAGCCCGTCGCGCGGGCTGCTGATCCATTCGCCGTTCCTGCTCCTGGCCTTTGCCGGCGCGGTCCTCGCCTGGCGCCGGCCGCAGTACCGGGCGCTGCGCTTCGTCGCCGCGGCGAGCGTGCTGCTATGGATTCCCGCCTTCCTGTGGTTCGACTGGTGGGGCGGGTGGACCTACGGCTACCGGCCCATCGTCGACACCGCGCCGATGCTCGCGCTGCTGTGCCTGCCGGTCCTCGACCGGGTGCTCGATCAGCGGCCGGCGCGGCTCGCGTTCGCCGCGCTGCTCGCGTGGTCGGTGCTGGTTCAGGTCGTGGGGGTATTCGCCTACACCCCGCTTGCGTGGAATGGGCGCGTGCTGGGAGACGGCACCCGGGCGGACATCGACCTCCCCGAGCACCGCCACCGGCTGTGGTCGTTCCGCGACTGGCAGATCGGATTCTTCATCGTGAATTTTCCGCGCGCCGTGGCGGTGGGCCGGGCTTATGCGGCGGACTGGGTCACCGGACCCCACAACGCCACGGGGCCTGACAATCTGAGTCTCGGCAAGTAGGTCAAATTTCTTCAGGCCGCTTCCCGGCGGTCGCGGCCCGGTGCATGCTTTCCTGCATGCTGGGCCGAATCGGAAAAACCTATCCGCGCGTGTCGATCGCAGAGGAGGCGCGCGTCACGGCCGCGCGCTCCGGCGCACTGCGCTACGGCGTGATGGGCGGCCTCATCGCCGTGCTTTCCGCGCTCGGCGTGGTCGGCTGGCTGCTTTTGCGCTAGGACCGAGCCCTTTCCGCACCCATTGCGCGAAGCGGTGGGCGTCGAATTCCTGCGGCACGTAGTGGCCGTGCTCGAAGGGCAGGGCATGGATCCCCTGCTGCTGCCACTCGCAGTTGCGCGCGTCCTGCGCGTTGGTGACTTCCCATAGCGCCGTGTAGTGCTGCAGGTCGGCTTGCGACATCGGCAGATGCCGCGGCTCGAACAGCCAGTCATAGACGATGCGCACGCTCTGCGGCCCGCTCGGGAACATCATGTGCGAGTTCACGTAGTCGGGCTGGATGTTGAGGAACAGGTTCGGCGGCAGCATCTCCGGGATGTAGAGGACCCGGCGCTCTTTCTCCGTCAGCTTCTCGAAGGCAGGAAGTCGCGACGTTCCATCCAGCGTCAGCGTCCGAGCACCCGGCTTGTACTCCGTCTTGTCCTCCGGTCGCTTTCCGAGGCCCCATGCGCCGGCATCCTGGTACGCGGTAACGACACGACACAATTCGGGATGAACGGGCGGGCAGTGGAAGCACTCGGCGAAGTTCTCCGCCAGCAGCTTCCAGTTCGCCTTGACCTCGACGACGATGCGCTTGCCGATCCGCAGGTTTTGAAGGTTGTAGTTCCTGTACTTTTCCTGCAGCCCGGCGGCCCCTTTCCCGCGCGCCAGGTTGACGAAAACGAAGCCGCCCCATGTGTCGACGGAAACACCGAACAGCGGAAAGTCCTTTGCGTCGAAGTCGGGCGTCGCCATGCGCCGCGGCGTACCGACAAGCTTCCCCTCGAGGTCGTAGGTCCAGGAGTGATAGGGGCACACGATGCGGCCGCGGGCGAACTTGCCGCTTTCCTTCTCGCACAGGATGGAACCACGGTGGCGGCAGGTATTGTGGAAGGCCTTGATGCCGGATTCACTCCTGAGAACGACCAGGGACTGGGTGCCGATGCGCACCGTGACCCAGTCGCCGGCGGCGGGGATCTCCTCTTCCCGGCAGGCGGTGACCCAGCCGCGATACCAGAACGCGTCCAGCTCACGCCGGTATTGATCCGCGTCGTGGTACCAGGCGGCCGGCAGGCCGGCTTCCAGCCGTTCGAGGGCCTTCCTTGCCATGCCGGAAGAGTAAAGCTATAGTCAGGCCATGCAACAGGCCATCATCATTGCTGGTCTCCTCTCGGCGCTCCTCGCGCTGGGCCTGCTGCTGCGCCCCGCGCGCTAATCCCCCTATCCCACAATTCGAGTAGCGACCCCGGCCTCCAGGCCGAGGGACCAGTCCATTCAAGCCAAGGAAACGGACATGCCCAACGACAACTTGATCATTTTCGACACCACCATGCGCGACGGCGAGCAGAGCCCGGGCGCATCCATGACCCGGGACGAGAAGCTGCGCATCGCGCGCGCCCTGGAGCGCATGAAGGTGGACGTGATCGAGGCGGGCTTCCCGGCTTCCTCCAACGGCGACTTCGAGGCGGTCAAGGCGATCGCCGGCGTGGTCAGGGACTCGGTCGTCGCCGGCCTGTGCCGCGCCAACGACAAGGACATCCAGCGCGGCATCGACGCGCTGAAGGGCGCCAAGGCCTGGCGCATCCATACCTTCATCGCCACCAGCGCGCTCCACATGGAGAAGAAGCTGCGCATGGCGCCCGAGCAGGTTCTCGAGCAGGCGCGGCTTTCGGTGCGCTACGCGAAGAACGCCTGTCCGGACGTCGAATTCTCGCCGGAGGACGGCTCGCGCTCCGACCTCGACTTCCTCTGCCGCGTGCTCGAGGCGGTGATCACGGAGGGCGCCACCACCATCAACATCCCGGACACCGTCGGCTACGCGGTGCCGCAGCAGTTCGGTGAATTCATCAGGAAGATCCGCGAGAAGGTGCCGAATTCCGACCAGGCTGTCTGGTCGGTGCACTGCCACAACGACCTGGGCATGGCGGTGGCCAACTCGCTCGCCGCGGTGCAGATCGGCGGCGCCCGCCAGATCGAGTGCACCATCAACGGCCTGGGCGAGCGCGCAGGCAACACCTCGCTCGAGGAGGTGGTGATGGCCCTGCGCACCCGCAAGGACTTCTTCAACCTGGAGACGAGGCTCGATACGACGCACATCGTCCCCACGTCACGCCTGGTGTCGCAGATCACCGGCTTCGTGGTGCAGCCGAACAAGGCGGTGGTCGGCGCCAACGCCTTCGCGCACGCCTCGGGCATCCACCAGGACGGCGTGCTGAAGGCGCGCAACACCTACGAGATCATGCGCGCCGAGGACGTCGGCTGGTCGACCAACAAGATCGTGCTCGGCAAGCTGTCCGGACGGAATGCATTCAAGCAGCGCCTGAAGGAGCTCGGCATCGAGCTGGAGAGCGACGACGCGGCCAACAAGGCGTTCCAGCGCTTCAAGGACCTCGCCGACAAGAAGGCCGAGATCTTCGACGAGGACCTGCTCGCGCTGGTGGCGCAGGAGGCGGGCGTGACGACCGACGAGCAGTGGAAGCTGGTCACCATGAACCAGGCGAGCGGCATGGGCGAAAAGCCGCACGCTTCCATCGTGCTGATGGAAAGGAACGTCGAGAAGCGTTCCGACGCGCAAGGCGACGGGCCGGTCGACGCCACCTTCAAGGCGATCGAAAGCCTGGCGAAGAGCGGTGCGGAGCTGCTGCTTTACTCGGTGAACGCGGTCACCACCGGCACCGAGTCGCAGGGCGAGGTGACCGTGCGCCTGTCGCGCGGCGGGCGCATCGTCAACGGCGTGGGCGCCGATACCGACGTCATCGTCGCCTCGGCCAAGGCCTACATCAGCGCGCTCAACAAGCTGGAGAGCAAGGCGGAGCGGGTCAACCCGCAGTACGGCAAGGTTTGAGGAGGTGCTATGTCAGAAGAGTCTTCCGCAAGCTCCTGGGACCAGATTCTGGACGTTCAGCTACCTGGCAAGGATGATCGCCTTTTTGCTACCGCGAATGATTGGCAGAACAACGCCTGCCTGAATTGGATTCCCAGAACTGGAAAGTGGGATCTTTACGCGACCGGATACAAGGATGCCGCGGACCTGCTGGCATCCCATGCGTGTGTGCATGGTCGGCGACATGACACCTTGGTGTATCCGATATTGTTTCTGTATCGGCAGTACCTTGAGCTCTCAATCAAGGATCTGATTCAAGATGCCCGGCGACTACTGGACAAAGTAGAGCCGCTGCGGATGACACACAGGATTGACGATCTTTGGCGAACTTGCGCTGCGCTCTTGGACGAGATCTCGCCAGGGGATTCAAGCGGTTCCCTCGAGAATGTGGGTCGCTTGATTGGTGAGTTCTCAAGGGTAGATCCGAAGTCGATGGCGTTCCGGTATCCGGAGGATCAGGAAGGTAGGCCATCCTTGGAGGGCCTCACCCACATCAACCTCCGCGTAGTCAAGGAGGTGATTGGCAAGATCTCGGTGATCCTCGGAGGTGCCGGTGCGATGATCGGAGAGTACTCAGGCTACAAGTCCGATATGCAAAGTGAGTACGCCGCGGATCACAACTATTATTAGAATCGAAGCAGAGAGGCAACCTTCCTGCCGTCATGGGTGTCGGTCGACGAAATCACTTCATCCCAAGGCTTCTTCTTAATCGATTTTCTTCGCGAACGCTCGGCAAGAAGAGTTGGATATGGCAGGTTGGCAAGGATGGCTCTGCGGCTGAAAGTAGCGTCCGAGACGTGGCAGTTTCGGTCGATTTCTACGGGGGTATCACCACAGGCCTAGAGAAGACATTCCAAGGGCTTGAAACAAGATTCCATCAAGCACTAGTGGCCATTGAGGCGGGGGCAAATCCACATTCCCATGCAGAAACGCTGACCGCTTTGGTGTGGACACTTTCGACGCGGACAAGAGCGTTGCGTGGCCAGGTAGAAGCGCTTGGGGCTCGAGTTGTGGCTGCAATGTGTGAATCCGTAGGGTCGGTCGAAGCCCAGCGCGCTGGTGTGCGTGCGGCAAAAGCGGCAGCGGACCGAAAGGTTTCGGAGCAACTTTCCAAGCTCTCGTCCGAAGAAAGGGCGGCGGCAACCAAATGGTTGGAGAACGGCGGACGGGAGAGGGTGCACGACGATGCTGAGAGATTCGCGAAGTCGGTCGATATCGTTTCAGGTGCTCGCCAAGTAGCAGAGGACATTCGTCGCGAACGCGCGATTCAAACTTCAGCCAGGAGCGGACAGCTAAAAGCTCTGCAGACCGCGCTTTCTTTCGAGCGACTGCCGCGGTGGTTGAGACCGCGTTGGTGGGCAGTGCATTTGGCGGAACCGGGGACCTATATTCTTGGCGACGCGTGCGTGATTGCTCGATCGAGGCGCGGGCAGATCGGTGTCCCTATGCAGTTCGGGCATGAGGAATGGCACACGCTATATCTACCTATCTCCTCGTCGCGAGTGCTCGAGGCGGGATACGGAAATTTTCGGCGAGAGGTGACTGCAGACGAAATCAATCGCGCCTCGGCTGAGGTTTCGTACTCCTACATATACAGCTCCGTCCACGACGCTCGTATCGTTCACCTAGGGCGCATGATCGGCACAACGAGCCCGGTGAGTGCTCAAGAGATTCATGACATGGTCATGGACGCCTGGAAAAATCTGGAGATGTAAACGCGTTTTCATGGCTAGACGCGTGGCGTGGAGCGAGTCAGCCGGGCGTACGCCACCACCGCCGCGAAAAAAATTAGGCTGAGCAGGACCTCGATAAGAGCCAGCCACCGCGACAGGCCGGCATCGCTCCACGCCCGCATCGCGCCCTCGGCGAAGTAGGCGAGGATCAGCATGCTCGACCACTGGTAGGTATAGCGCCGTCCGCTCCAGATACCGCCGAGCGGCAGCGCGAGGGGCAGGGCCTTCAGCGCCATCAGCGAGCCGCCGGGGCGCAAGGGCGCGAGCCACAGTTCCCACGCGACGCACAGCACGATCAGCGCGACGAGCGCGGCGGTGGCCGTTCCCCGCAGGACCTTCACTCTATGACTTCGTAGTGGCGCACCGTCTTATCGTACTCGATCATCATCGCCTGCACCTCAGGCGGGACCACCGCGGTGACGACGTCGTTGCCGGCGAACTTGCGGATCGCCGCGAGCGAAGTCCAGCGAGTCACGACGAGGAATTCGACGCCGGGATCGGCGTTTCTCTGCAGGATCGAGGCGTCGACGAAGCCCGCGATCCTGCGCAGCTGCGGGAAGGTCTCCTTGCGCAGGTGCTCGATGTAGGCGCCGGCCTGCGAGGCATTCGCCAGGCCGCGCCATTGTCGCGAGATCACCTGGCGGTGAAGAAGTAGTAGTCCGCCGTGTACGGGATGCGCGCCGGCGTGCCGGCATTGTCCTGCGAGCAGCCCGCCCTGGGCGCCACGCCGCCCACCGTGTTCACGCGCTGGATGCTCGTCACCTTGCTGAAGGCACCCTCGGGGCCGACCGACTTCGCGCCGAGCAGCAGCCAGGGGATGTCGCCGGCCTTCGGTGCGTCGGCGCGCTCGATCAGCTTCGCCACCACCTTGCTGCCGTCGGTTGCTTCCCAATGCGGGCCGCCGTAGTGCTTGCCGATGGCTTGGCCGGTGGTGTCGAAGAGCTGCGCCTCGGGCCCGACGAATGCCCACTCGTAGCTGCCGGACTGGCTCTTGCTCGCGCGGCACTCGTAGATCTGCACGCCTTTCGCCGGCACGATCATGCTCACCGACTCGTTGGCAGCCGGGTTGAGCTTGGCCGGAATGATCGAAGAAGTGGTGCAGCCGCCGGCAAGGATTGCCGCGGCCGCGATACCGATTGCTTTGTACATGGAGCCTCCCTGAGAAATGGCGGGGAGGATTCTGGGTGCGTCAGGTAACCGGCTTGTTTCCTATCTGGGCCGGATTTGTATCGTCCGGCGCGTCCTTCATCGTGCGGTGGGCGGTGGCCACGCACTGGTCGCAGATCAGCGCCTTCTCCCCCGCGATCAGCCGCTTCACCTGATCCTCCGTCTTGCCGCAGAACGAGCAGCGCAGCTTCTTCCCGGCGCTCACGTCACTTGCCCGCGTCCCCGGGCGGGTGCTGCTTGAACCAGTCTGCGATCGCCGGCATGTCTTCCTCGAAGGTGCCTGGCGCAGAGAAGTTCAGCACGCCCGCGCGGACCGCGCCGCGGTTCTCGAAGTCGTGCATGGTGCCGCCCGGTACCAGAACGAACGCGCCTTTCGGCGCATCGATCCACTTGTCTTCCACCAGGAAGCTCATGGTGCCTTCTAGCACGTAGAACACGTCGTCCGCCGGATGCGAGTGCGCTCCCGGTCCCTGCGTATGCGGCTCGAGCCACCACTCGGAAATCGAATAGCCCTTTGCAGTCTCCTCGCCGTCGGCCTTGAACAGCGCGGCGATGCGGCCCATCGGGTAGGAGCGGCCCTCCTTGGGCGCAAGGATGATTGGTTGACGTTGTAAATGGCGCTCGGTCATTTGCGAAAATAGTTACCGACTCCGAATTCTTCAGATGGATTCAGCGTGAGCTTAGCTGACAAATTCTTGAACAGGTCAGCGCCTATCGTAGTAACGGCTTCGTTCGGTGAGTACTCAAATTCTTTCTCCTGCACCGCCTTGACGATGACCCCAACGTCTCCTTTCACAGATATGTCGGTTGTCGCGAGCGCTAGGATCGATGGGACTAGCACTATGTCTGAGTCTAGTCCGTGCTTCTTGAGTGATTCAACGAAGAACGGCCGAAGAAATTCAGAGTACACGATGTCGAATTTTATGAAGCCAAACGAATCCTCTTTGTGCACGAGAATGTCAGGCAACAAATCCAGTCCATCGTAGATGTAACGAAAAGCGTGAGATATCTCTAACGCGATGATGGCTGCCTGCATGCAGTCAACTTGGTTTGCGCGACTGGGTGAGGAAGCAAACGAAGTCTTGTGAAACCGCAAGTCGTTCTCCCAGGTTCGATCGTGGAAGATTTCGTTTCTGAAGGTCTTGAACTCTTCTAGCCTTTGAAATATCCCTGACTTGTAGAGTTCGACGGAGTTCACTTTCGGCATATCCAGCAAGTACTTAAGTCGAATGCCAAGATCCTTGCCCTTGTACTCCCGAAAATTCTCGTCGCGCATCCGGCAAGCAATCCGCACCAGCGAGTTCACAAAGGATTCGATGGCGATAAACCACATTCCAACGGCTAGGAGGCTTGTGCCCCCCTGATTGATGGTGCCACGCGACAGTTCCAGCTGCTCTATCGCCTGGCAAGTGAGATAGAACGCCTTAGTGCAGTAGGCCGGAAACGTCAACCGAGTCATCGCGGATTCGGCCTCGGGTTTCCGAGGGAACCAAGCAAACGTCTGACCCAATTCGTCAGATCTGAGTTGCTCTAGTTTCATTTCACTTCGGCTGACAGGAACTGGGCGAGCATCTATTTCCTTAGTTTTACGGCAACCTCCGCAAGGCGTTTCCCCTGTGCGATGCACAGCGTGCGCTCGTGCTCGGTCATGGGCAGGTCGTCGCCGATGCCGGCGAAATGGCTGGGGCCGTAGGGCGTGCCGCCGGAGCGCGTGGCGTTGAGCTCGGCGTTGGTGTAGGGCAGGCCGAGGATCAGCATGCCGTGGTGCAGGAGCGGCAGCATCATGGAGACGAGGGTGGTTTCCTGGCCGCCGTGCAGGCTGGCGGTGGAGGTGAAGACGCAGGCCGGCTTGCCGGCGAGCCCGCCGCGCTGCCAGAGCAGCGCGGTGCCGTCCCAGAAGTGCTTGAGCGGCGCGGCCATGTTGCCGAAGCGCGTCGGGCTGCCCAGAGCGAGGCCGGCGCATTCCTCGAGGTCGCCCAGCTCGCAATAAGGCGAGCCCGACTCCGGCACGGCGGCGGCGGCGCCGATGCCGGTGGACACCCGCGGCACGGTGCGCAGGCGGGCCGCAGCTCCGGGCACGCGCTCTATGCCCTCGCCGAGGAGCTCGGCCATGCGCCGCACGGAGCCGCCGACGGAGTAGTACAGGACGAGGATATCGGCCATGCCCGGTATCATAGAAGGAATGGAGAAGATGACGTTGCGCAAGCTGTGGGAGTTCGGTCTTGCCGTGGCGCGCCGCTTCTTCGAGGACCGCAGCTCGCAGACCGCGGGCAGCCTGACCTACACCTCGCTCCTGTCCATCGTTCCGCTGCTCACCGTCGCGCTCGCGCTGTCGACCGCCTTCCCGGTGTTCGACCAGGTGGTCGGTGCGCTGCAGGAGTACGTGCTCGAGAACGTCCTGCCCGAGGCCGACGGCCTGTCGGCGCTCGCCGACCAGATCAATTCCTTTACCGAGCGCGCGGGGCAGTTGACGGCGATCGGCGTCGCCGGGCTGGCGCTCACCGGCGTCATGCTGATGATGACCATCGACGAGTCGCTCAACCGCATCTTTCGCGTGCGCCGGCGGCGGCCGCTCGGGCTGCGGCTGCTGACCTATTGGGCGGTGATCACGCTTGGCCCGCTGCTGGTCGGCGGCAGCCTGTCGATCACCTCATACCTGGTGGGCGTCTCCTTCGGCTATCTGGACGTGCCCGTCGCGGCGCAGTTCCCGCTCGCCTTGCTGCCCTTCGTCCTCACCTGGGGCGCCCTGGCGCTGCTCTACATCGTAGTGCCCCATCGCCATGTCGAATGGCGCTACGGCCTGGTCGGCGCGCTCGTCGCCGGCGTGCTGTTCGAGCTCGCCAAGCGCGGCTTCGCCTTCTACGTCAGCCATTTCCCTACTTACGCGTTCATCTACGGCACGTTCGCGACCATCCTCATCTTCCTCCTCTGGCTGTACGTGTCCTGGATGGTGGTGCTGATCGGCGCCACGCTCACCGCGATGCTGCCCAGCTGGCGCAACATCGGCGCCGAGGTCAACCGCGCGCCGGGGCGAGAGCTCGCCGAGGCGCTCGATGTCCTCGGCGTGCTGGCACGCGCGCAGGCCGAGGGCCGCACCATGCCGATCATCAGCATCGCGCGCGAGACCGGCATGCTGCCCTACCGCGCCGAGGCGATCCTCGAGCGCGGCGCCGCGCTCGGCTGGGTGGCCAAGGCGGAGAAGGAGAACTGGCTGCTGGCGCGCGAGGCCAATTCGATCAAGGTCGACGACGTCTACCGCGCCTTCGTCTACGATGCGGAGAGCGGCGGGGTGAGCGACGCCGATCTCGATCTCTCGTTGCAGCAGTTCTCCACGGCACAGAGGAAGGCATGAGCGACATTCCACGCGCCGAGCGGCTGATCGCGGCGCTCGACGTCCCCGACGCGGGGCAGGCGCGCGCGCTGGTCGAGAAGCTGGGCGACTCGGTGCGCTTCTACAAGATCGGCCTCGAGCTCTCGAGCACCGAGGGCTACTACGAGCTGCTCGCCTGGCTGGCCGCGCGCGGCAACAAGGTGTTCGCCGATCTCAAGCTCTACGACATCCCGGAGACCGTGCGGCGCGCGGTCGGCAACCTGCGCAGCCGCGGCGCGACCTTCCTCACCGTGCATGGGCACCGCTCGGTCATGGCGGCGGCGGCGGGCGAAAAAGGCACGATGAAGATCCTCGCGGTGACGGTGCTCACCAGCTTCGACCAGCGCGACATAGATGAAATGCGCGGTTCAACGGGCGGCTCGTTGAGCGTCGGCGAGCTCGTGCTGGCACGCGCCCGCGGCGCCGCCGAGACCGGCTGCGACGGCGTGATCGCCTCCGGCCTGGAGGCGGCGAAGCTCAAGGCCGAGTTCGGCAAGCGCCTGCTCATCGTCACCCCCGGCATCCGCCCGGCCGAGGCGCGTCCGGCCGACGACCAGAAGCGCACGGTGGACGTCGCGCAGGCCTTCGCCAACGGCGCCGATTACATCGTGGTGGGCCGGCCGATCCGCGACGCCGCCGACCCGCGCGCCGCGGCGCTCGCTATCCAGGCGACGATTGCGAAGAGCTTTCCCTAAGAAAAAGCTCCTGCAGGAGGCGCCTCAGGTGCTCGTGCACGGGAAGCTGCACGCCGTAGAAGAGGACGGCGTCGCCGCGCTTCACCTGGATGGTCGGGAAGTTCTCGACCTCCAGGTCGCCGGTTTCCTCGGCGTCGTCCTCGACGTCGAGCCAGACGAACTCGGCGTGGGGAAATTCGCCCGCCAGCGCCTCGAAGCCGGCGCGGTAGGCCACGCAGGTATCGCACCAGGCAGCGCACAGGCAGGCGACGCGGAATTCCTTCATGCCCTATTAGACCGCGGAAATGGCTGATTCGCTCCACGCTCTGGCGGGGATGTCCGGCCTGCTCTTCATTGCCTTCCTGCTGGGGGAGAATCGCCGGGCAGTGCCCTGGCGCGCCGTCATAGTCGGTGTCGCCTTACAGGTTCTTCTCGCGATTGTTTTTCTGAAGTTACCCTGGGTGAAAAACCTGTTCCTCATGCTCAATGACGCGTTGCTCGTGCTCGAGCAGGCGACACAGGCGGGGACCAGCCTAGTCTTCGGCTACCTCGGCGGCGGCAAGCCGCCGTTCGAGGTGTCGGACCCGGCTTCGAGCTTCATCCTGGCGTTCCGCGCGCTGCCGATCGTACTGATCATGAGCGCCCTGTCCGCGCTGCTCTTCTATTGGAGGGTGCTGCCGGCGATCGTGCGCGGGCTGTCGTGGATCCTCGAGAAGCTGATGGGGGTGGGCGGGGTGGTCGGCCTGTCGGCCGCCGCCAATGTGTTCGTCGGGATGGTGGAGGCGCCGCTTTTCGTGCGCCCGTACCTGGCGAAGGTATCGCGCGGCGAGCTGTTCGCCATCATGGTGGGCGGCATGGCCTCGATCGCCGGCACGGTGCTGTTCCTCTACGGCAGCATCCTTCGTCCGGTGGTGCCGGATGCAGTGGCTCATTTGCTCATCGCATCGATACTCTCCGCGCCCGCTGCGCTTGCCGTTTCCTTCATCATGATTCCCCCTGTTTTTTCCATTGAAAACGAAAAAATAGAATTCCAGAGCGAAGCCTCGGGAAGCATGGATGCCCTCACGCAGGGCACGCTGGCGGGCGCGCAGCTCCTTCTGAACATCATCGCCATGCTGGTGGTGTTCGTCGCGCTGGTGGCCCTGGTCAACTTCGTCATCGCGCCGTACTCGCTGCAGGGCGCGCTCGGCTGGGCGCTGGCGCCGCTCGCCTGGCTGTGCGGCGTGCCGTGGAGCGAGGCGCGGGCGGGCGGCGCGCTGCTCGGCACGAAAACGGTGCTCAACGAGCTGGTCGCGTACCTGGATTTGTCCCGGATGTCCGATCTTTCGGCACGCAGCCGCACGCTCATGACCTACGCGCTCTGCGGTTTCGCAAACCTGGGCAGCCTCGGCATCATGATCGGCGGCCTGGGCACCATGTGCCCGGCGCGGCGCAGCGAGATTGTGGCCTTGGGAATCAAGTCGATAGCTGCGGGGACGCTGGCGACCTGCCTCACCGCGGCCAGCGTCGCGCTCATCTTGTAGTCACACTACTACAGCAGTATCACAAGTTTTGGGATAGCCCACGCGCGGGGTGGGCCCTAGCATGGCCTGCAAATGAAGCCGGAAATAGTCGAGCGGTTCAGCGGGGTGAGGGACTTCTACTCGTTGACCAAGAACATCCTGTCGATCTGCGAGCCCTACGGCCCGGTGCATTCGTTCCGCTTCGTCCATAACCGCGGCGCCGCGCGCGTCGCGTGCATCATCGAGCTCGAGTCGCCCAAGCAGACCCCGGCGCTCGCCCGCGCACTTGGCGTGAGCGGCCCGAACGGCGCGGTGTGCCTGGAGATTCCTGTCGACAAGGACTTCCCGACCGAATCGCCCACCTAAAAGGTTTACCCCCCCTTGCATGCGCACCTCCCTCCCTTCGTGCGTATGTAGGCATCCGACCCCGGTCCCCCTACCGGGGTCTTTTTTTTAATGCGCTTCGATAAAGACTTCACCGGCAGCCGCGTCCTGTTCGTGGTCCCGGAGTGCGCGCCGCTCACCAAGACCGGTGGCCTGGGCGACGTGGCGGGCGCGCTGCCGGCTGCGTTGCGCTCGCTCGGGGTCGACATAAGAGTCCTGCTACCTGCGTACGGTGCCCTCCCTGGCAGGGAACTCGCCAAGATCGAGGTCCTGGGAAAGAAAGTCCGGATCCTGGAGTCGAAGCTGCCGTCCGGGGTGCCGCTTTACTTGCTGGACTGCCCCGAGCTTTATGTAAGGAACGGCGGGCCCTACCAGACCGGCGAGGGCGAGGACTGGCCGGACAACGCGCTGCGCTTCGGCGTGCTCGCCAGGGCGGCGGCGCTGCTGGGCGGCGCCGCCAGCCCGCTCGGCTGGCGCCCGGACGTCGTGCATTGCAACGACTGGCCTACCGCGCTGACGCCGCTCTACCTCGAGCGCGAGGCCGACGCGGCGGCGAGCGTGCTGACGGTGCACAACCTCGCTTTCCAGGGCCTGTTCGAGCCGTCGGTACTGTCCGCGCTGGAGCTGCCGCAAAGCGATTTCTCGCTCGAGCGGCTGGAGTTCTACGGCCGCCTGTCCTTCCTCAAGGGGGGGCTGGCATGCGCCGACGCCGTGACCACCGTGAGCCCGACCTACGCCGCCGAGATCCAGACCGAGGCGCTGGGCTGCGGGCTCGACGGCCTGCTGCGCCAGCGGCGCGACGACCTGTGCGGCATCCTCAACGGCATCGACACGGCGATCTGGGATCCGGCCGGCGATGCGCTGATCGCGGCGCCCTACGGCCCGGCGACGCTCGACGCCAAGCGGGCCAACAAGGCGGCGCTGCAGCAGCGCGTGCAGCTGCGCGTCGACGAAGGGGTGCCGCTGCTTGGCATGGTGGGGCGCCTCACGCACCAGAAGGGGATCGACCTGGTGCTGGCCGCGGCCGAGGACCTGGCGGGACTGCCGGCGCAGCTCGTTATCCTTGGCAAGGGCGATCGTGCCCATGAGCATGCGCTCGCGGCGCTCGCCGCGCGCCATCCCGGCGAAGTGGCGGTGGCGACCGGCTTCAACGAGGAGCTCGCCCACCTGATCGAGGCGGGCTCGGACCTGTTCCTCATGCCGTCGCGCTTCGAGCCCTGCGGGCTGAACCAGATGTACAGCCAGAGATATGGAACCCCTCCGGTGGCACATGCCACGGGCGGGCTGCGCGACACGATCAGCGACGGTGAAACCGGCTTTCTATTCGACCGGCCCGAGCGCGCCGCGCTGCTGGCGGCGGTGCGCCGCGCGTTGGCGGTGCGCGGCGAGCCGCGGCGCTGGCGCGAGATTCAGCGCGCCGGCATGGCGCGCGACTTCAGTTGGTCTGAAGCCGCTCGTCGCTATGCCGATCTTTACCTGCGGCTTGCCACGCGGCAGAGGGCCTGAGCTCTGCCTCGGCGACGCCGGCGTCCTGCGGCTCGGCGTGGCGCCAGTCGCGCAGCTTGGCCAGCAGCGCCGAGTCGTACTCGCCGCGGATCGGCCAGCGCCGGTTCCACAGGTTGAAGCGGGGGCGGTGGCCCATCGCGTCCTGTTGCGCCGCGGCGAGCGCGCTCAGCGTGCCGACGTCGCGCCAGTAGGCGCGCTCCTCGTATTCCTGCACGCCGGGCACCACGTTGCGCCCGAAATCGTAGGCGTAGACGGACGCTTCGGCGCACAGGCGCGGCAGCACGTCGCGGCCGAAGTCCGTATCGCCGCGGCTGCGCGCTTCGCGCAGCGCGGCGCCGAGCAGCTCGGGCCGGAACAGGTAGTTGCCCATCGAGGCATAGGCCTGTGCGGGGTTGCCGGGGATCGCGGTGGCCTGCCGCGGCTTCTCCTTGAATTCGCGCACGCGGCCATCGGCGTCGGTCGCCATGATGCCGAAGGAAGACGCCTGGCCGATCGGTACCGGCACCGCCGCCACGGTGGCGTCGGCGGCGCGCTCGCGGTGGAACACGGCCATCTGCCGCACGTCCATGCGGTAGACGTGGTCGGCGGCGAATACCGCGACCGCGTCGGGGCGGTGCGCCTGCAGCACGTCGAAATACTGGTAGGCGGCATCGGCCGTGCCCTTGAAGCTGCCGCCCAGCGTGTTCGAGCGCGGCAGCAGTACCTTGATCAGGCCCTCGGCCTCGTCGAACCACGGCGACCACGCCGCCGCGATATGCCGCATGAGCGACTCGGGCTTGTACTGCGCCAGAACGTAAACGGTGGAGATTCCCGAATTGACCAGGTTGCTCAGCACGAAGTCGACGATCCTGTAGCCGTTGGCGAACGGCAGCGCCGGCTTGGCGTGCTCGGCGGTGAGGGGATGTAGCCGCGTACCTTCACCACCGGCGAGAACGAGGGCGACGATTTTCATGGTCCGGGAAGCCTTTCTTGAAGTGGTTTCTAGTTCATGGCCTACACGTGCCGATGATAGGTAGTCGTTGTCCCAACGACTATCGCCTGGCATCGCTTTCGAGTGTCGCCGTCAGGCCGACGCTGCGTAGCCGGACCGCGACAGCAAATTCATGGCGCGGCGATACCGCGCGCGCGGAACCCCAACTACGATGCTTTCGGCCATGCCCGCGCACAACTACAAGCCCCTGCTGGCCGTCGCCGGGCTGATCGCGCTCTTTGCCTTTGCTGTCGAGGGAGCGCTCGCTCCCTATCCATATGAATCCCGCACCTGCGCGCCGGAAGAAGTCGAGGCCGCGGCAGTGCCCGATCCGCTGGACCCCGAGCAAAGGACGCTCGCCGCGCACCTGTCGCGCCGCTTCCAGGTCGCCGACGAGGGAACCGGGCTGGCGGTCTTCGCGGCGTACCGCGCCGCCAGGGAAGTCGGGCTCGATCCGCTGCTGGTGCTGGCGATGATCTCCATCGAATCGAGCTTCAACCCGGCCGCCGAGAGCACGATGGGCGCAAAGGGGCTGATGCAGATCATCCCCCGCTTCCACCTCGCCAAGCTCGAGCCGCACGGCGGCGCGCAAGCGGTGCTCGACCCGGAGAGCAATATCGCGGTGGGCGCACGCATCCTGCAGGAATACGTCTACCGCACCGGCAGCCTCGAGGCCGGGCTGCAGCAATACAACGGCGCGTCGCGCGACGAATCGGCGCAGTACGCGCAGAAGGTGATGGCAGAAAGATCGCGGCTGGAGCGTGTGCTGCGACGCACGCAGGTGACGGCGATCGATTCTCAGGGAGGCTAAGACCAGGATGATGCGAACCGCCATGCTCGCCGCAGCTTTTGCGGCTTCGACTGCAGTGAGCCCGCCGGCCGCGGCCGACGGCCGCGTCACCGGCTCGGATTTCCTCGAGATCCGCGCCGTGATCCACCGCCAGATCGATGCCTTCCGCCGCGATGACGCGCCGGGCGCGTTCGCGCTGGCCTCGCCCGGGGTGCAGCAGGCGTTCGGCTCGCCGCAGCGCTTCCTCGATGTGGTGCGCATGGCGTACCGCGCGGTCTACCGGCCGTCGCGCGTGGCGTTCCTCGAGCCGATGGTGCTCTCCGGCGACGTGGTGCAGCAGGTGCAGATCACCGACCGCGCCGGCAACGTCTGGCTCGCGTACTACTCGATGCAGCGCCAGGACGACGGCAGCTGGCGCACCAACGGCTGCCACCTGGTGCAGCCGGCGAAAACCATCTCCGCTTCGCTCGCCACCGAGTAAGCTCGGCGGGAGTGGATGCCGCTGCCCGGCCCGTCGTAGTCCCGAGCACCGTCTGGCGCGGGCGCCCCTATCCGCTGGGGGCGACGTGGGACGGCGCCGGGGTCAATTTCGCGCTGTTCTCGAAGCACGCCGCGCGCGTCGAGCTGTGCCTGTTCGAGCCGAAGGGCCGGCGCGAGCTGGAGCGCATCGAGCTGCGCGAGCGCAGCGATTTCATCTGGCACTGCTACCTGCCCGAGGCGCGTCCCGGGCAGCTCTACGCCTACCGCGTGCACGGTCCGCACGAGCTGGCGCGCGGCCACCGCTTCGATCCCGCGCGGCTGCTGCTCGATCCTTACGCCCGGCTGATCCGCGGCAAGATCGGCGCGGGACTGGGACGCTGCGAGGTGATCGACAGCGCGTTCAGCTGGGGCGACGACCGGCCGCCGCGCACGCCGATGCGCGACACGGTGCTCTACGAGCTGCACGTGAAAGGCTTCACACAGCAGCACCCGGAAGTGCCGGCGCAGCTGCGCGGCACCTATGCCGGGCTTGCCAGCCTGCCAGCGATCGAGCACCTCAAGCGCCTGGGCGTCACCGCGGTCGAGCTGCTGCCGGTGCACGCCATGGCGGACGAGAAGCGCCTCGTGCAGCACGGGCTGCGCAACTACTGGGGCTACAACAGCATCGGCTTCTTCGCGCCGGAGTTGCGCTACTCCGCGAGCAGCAGCAGCGTGGGGGAGTTCAAGACCATGGTGAAGACGCTGCATACGGCGGGCATCGAGGTGATCCTCGACGTGGTCTACAACCACACCGCGGAGGGCGACCATCACGGCCCGACGCTCAGCTTCCGCGGCATCGACAACCTCATCTACTACCGCCTCGACCCGCAGGATCCCGCGCGCTATCTCAACTTCACCGGCACCGGCAACAGCCTCAACACCGCCCACCGCGTAGTGCTCGCGCTGGTAATGGACAGCCTGCGCTACTGGGTCGAGGAAATGCACGTCGACGGCTTCCGCTTCGACCTCGCCGCCACGCTGGCCAGAGGTACCCAGGGCGGCTTCGATCGCAACAGCGCCTTCCTCGCCGCGGTGCGCCAGGACCCTGTGCTGTCGCGCGTCAAGCTCTTCTCGGAGCCCTGGGATGTGGGCGAGGGCGGCTACCAGCTCGGCAACTTCCCGCCCGGCTGGTCGGAGTGGAACGACAAATACCGCGACGCGGTGCGCTCCTACTGGAAGGGCGACGGCGGCAAGGTCGGCGAGCTCGCCTCGCGGCTCTCCGGATCGAGCGACGTGTTCCAGAGGAGCGGCCGCGGCCCGACCGCGAGCGTCAACTTCGTCACCACGCACGACGGCTTCACGCTGCACGACCTGGTGAGCTACGAGCGCAAGCACAACGAGGCCAACCTGGAGGAGAACCGCGACGGCTCGCCCGACAACCGCAGCGCGAACTACGGGGAGGAGGGGCCCACAACAAACAATGAAGTTAAGAATTTAAGAGAAAAGCAAAAGCGAAATCTGCTGGCCACCCTGCTGTTCTCGCAAGGCGTGCCGCTGCTGCTCGCCGGCGACGAAATGGGCCGCACGCAGCGCGGCAACAACAACGCCTACTGCCACGACAGCGAGCTGTCGTGGCTCGACTGGGGGCTCGACGCCGAGGCGCGCGCGTTCCTGGAGTTCACGCGGCGGCTGATCGAGCTGCGTCGCGCGCACCCGCTGTTTCGCCGGCGCACCTGGTTCCGCGGCCGCGCCGAGTCGCACCCGGATGTGGTGTGGCTGAACTACGAAGGCGTGGAGATGACCGACCAGGAATGGAACCGCTCCAGCGCGCGCTGCCTCGGCGCGCTGCTTTCAGGCCGCGGCCTCACCGAGCGTGACGAACGCGGGCTGCCGGTCGTCGATACGGATCTTCTTCTGCTGCTGAATGCGAACGAAGGAGAGGTGCCGTTTCCGCTGCCCTCCGGTCGCTGGGAGTTGCTGGTGGATACCAGCCTCGACACCCCGTCATTCGAAAAAACCTACCCCCTGAGGGGGCGTTCGCTGGCGCTGCTCGCTAGACCCAGCAGCACAGACCCAGCTCGAACGGATGCGTGAGCAGGTCGTGGTACGGATAGATCCGGATCCGGTAGTCGAGGCGCCCTGAGAGCCCGGGCTTGAGCGTGAGCGCGTAGCGCTGCTCGCCGTGCTCGTTGGGCGTGCTCTCGGGTGCGAGCGTATGGCTGTGCTCGACCGGAGGCGTGCCGCGCAGGGCGCGCGACAGCAGCAGCTCGACGCGCACATCGGAGGGCGCGAGCCCGTTCAGCTTCACGGCGGTCTCGACCGGCAGGCTGTCGCCGAACTGGATGCGGGCCGGCGGCGAATCGATGCGTCGCGCCGCCACGCCGGACCAGGCGGCGCGCACGCGCGCTTTCCACGCCGCCACGGCTTTCGTCGCAGCGAACTCGCCCTCCGCGTAGCGCCGCCCCTGGCGCGAGGCCGGCAGGTAGAACTTCGCGACATATTCGCCCAGCATGCGCGAGGCGTCGTAGCTCGGCAGCAAGGAGGCCATCGAGCGCTTCGCGATGCGCGTCCACTGCGGCGAGTACGAGCCCTGGTTGCCGTTGGTGCGGTTGTAGTAGAGGGGAAGGACGCGATCCTGCAGGATCTCGTAGAGCGAGCGCGCCTCCTCGCGGTCGCGGCGGTGCGCGTCGAGCTCGGGCGAGGCGGGCTTGATCGCCCAGCCGTTCTCGCCGTCGTAGCCCTCGTCCCACCAGCCGTCGAGGATGGAGAGGTTGATGGCGCCGTTCATGCCCGCCTTCATGCCCGAGGTTCCCGAAGCCTCGAGCGGGTACACCGGGTTGTTGAGCCAGACGTCGACCCCGGAGACCAGGCGCCGCGCGATATGCAGGTCGTAGCCCTCGAGGAACAGGATGCGGCCCTCGAATTCCTCCTGCCGCGACATGTGGACCAGGGTGCGGATCAGCTCCTGCCCCGGCTCGTCGGCCGGGTGCGCCTTGCCGGCGAACAGGAACACCACCGGGCGCTCGCGGTCGGCGATCAGCCGCCGCACGCTGTCGAGGTCGTTGAAGAGGAGCGCGGCGCGCTTGTAGGTGGCGAAGCGCCGGCCGAAGCCGATGGTCAGGACGTCGGGCTTCGCCGGGTTGACCAGGCGCAGCAGCCGCTCCAGGTGCGACTCGCTGCCGTGGTTGCGCCGGTGCTGCACGGAGATGCGATGGCGCACCATGTGCAGCATGCGCGCCTTCACGTCCTGGCGCACGCTCCAGAAGATGTGGTCGGGGATGTCGCGGATCTTCTCCCAGATGCCGGGATGGCCGAGGCGGTGCATCCAGCCCACGCCGAGGTAGCGCTCGAGCACGGTGCCCCATTCGGGTGCGAGGAAGGTCGGCACGTGCACGCCGTTGGTCACGTAGCCGAGCGGGTTTTCCTGCGGCGCGATCTGCGGCCAGTAGTCCTTCAGCATGCTCTGCGAGACGCCGCCGTGGATGCGCGAGACGCCGTTCTGGTAGCGCGAGCCGCGGATGGCGAGCGCGGTCATGTTGAACTCGCCGCCGCCGGGCGGGCGGCCTAGCGCCGCGGCGTTGGCATCGGCAAAGGACTTGAGGTACGGCAGGACGACGGCATCCGCAAAATGGTCATGGCCCGCCGGCACCGGCGTATGCGTGGTGAACACGGTGTTCGACGCCACCGCTTCGACCGCCGCGTCGGCGGCAAGGCCCTGCGCGGTGAGGGCGCGCACGCGCTCCAGGATCATGAAGGCGGCATGGCCCTCGTTGATGTGCCAGACCGTCGGCTTGAGTCCCATCGCTTCCAGCGCGCGCACGCCGCCGACGCCGAGCACGATTTCCTGCTCGAGGCGCGTGGTGCGGTCGCCGCCATAGAGGCGGTGGGTAATGGCGCGGTCGCGCTCGCTGTTTTCCGGCCGGTCGGTGTCGAGCAGGTACAGGGTGACGTGGCCGATGCGCGCCTGCCAGACCTTGGCGAGGATCTTTCTGCCCGGAAACTGGATTTCGATTCCCAGGCCGGAGCCGTCCGCGCGGTTCACCGGCGTGATCGGCATGTCCTCGAAGTCGGAGTCGGAGTACTCGGCGCGCTGCTTGCCCTCGGCATCGACCGTCTGCACGAAATAGCCCTGGCGGTAGAGCAGGCCGACGCCGATGAACGGCAGCTGGAAGTCGCTCGCCGCCTTGCAGTGGTCGCCGGCGAGGATGCCCAGGCCGCCGGAGTAGATCGGCAGGCTCTCGTGCAGGCCGAACTCGGCGCAGAAGTAGGCCACCAGGTCCCCGGGTCGGAAGCCGCCCGAGTTCTGCTTGAACGGCGGCTCGGCGTGGTACGCGTCGAACGCCGACAGCACCCGCGACATGCTGTCGAGGAAGGCGGGATCGGCGGCCGCGTCGAGCAGGCGCTGCTCGTCGATGCGCTTGAGCAGCGCCTTCGGGCTGTGGCCGACGGCGTCCCACAGCGCGGGATGCAGCCTGGCGAAGAGCGCGCGCGTCGGGCGGTCCCAGCTGTACCAGAGGTTGCCGGCCAGCTCCTGCAGCCGCGCCAGGCGCTGCGGGATGCGCGGATTGACTTCGAGTATGTATCGGGTTCCGGGCTGCATGACGTTACCGCACGACAGTTCCTTCTTCACTACTTCTAGCGCGGAGCGCGGATTCTACATAAGCAATGTGTCGTGGCAACGTGATGCAGGAAGTGCGCCTGACGGGCGAAATTGCCTCGCCGCGGTCCCCGGGGTAACTTGCGCCGGTGGACATGGCGGAATACGCGAGGCCCTGGAAGCTCTTCAGCCTGGCGGCCGGCATCGCGCTTCTGATCGCCGGCTCGTTCTATTACGAAGCGCCGGACTGGGACATCCCCATCAGCCTGATCATGGCGGCCTTCGCCTACCTCACCGCCGCGTGGAGCCTGCGGGTCATCGTCGAGCGGCGCTGGAAGCTCTGGCCGCTCATGCTGCTCGCCACCTGGTTTACGGTCGACGGCTGCTATTGGCTCTACTGGCGGTTCAAGAATCCCGTCGCGCTCGAGATGATGCGCGACGCGAATTTTCTTGCCTCGCTCTGCCTTTACTGGATGTGCGGGTTGGTGTGGTACTACCGCGGCAGCCTGCGCGAGCTCTATGCCGAGGCCAGCGCGAGGGTCCGCGCGTAGAAAGCTGTTACGGGATGGGAACGGCGGCGAGCAGCTGCGCGCCGACGTCGACGCGCCGCACGGCCTCGTGCGCCGGGCGCAGGCGGTGCGCGGCGACCCCGGGCAGGATCGCCTGCACGTCCTCGGGGATCACTTTGTCGCGGCCTTCGAGCAGCGCCCAGGCGCGCGCCGAGTGCACCAGGGCGAGCGCGGCCCGCGGCGAGAGGCCGGCGATGTAGTCGGGCGAGCGTCGCGTGTGCTCGACGATCGCCTGCACGTAGTCGAGGAGCGCCGGCGAAACGTGGATGCGCTGCACACCGGCTTGCAGCTCCATCAGCTCGGCCGGCGTCATGCAGGGCTCGAGCGTGGCGAGCAGGTCGCGCCGGTCGATGCCGGTGAGCAGCGCGCGCTCGGCGTCGCGGTCGGGATAGCCGAGCTCGATACGCATGGTGAAGCGGTCGAGCTGCGACTCGGGCAGGGGAAAGGTGCCGACCTGCTCCGAGGGATTCTGCGTGGCAATGACGAAGAACGGCTCGGGCAGCTTGCGCGTCTCGCCCTCGGCGGTCACCTGGTGCTCCTCCATCGCCTCGAGCAGCGCCGACTGCGTCTTCGGCGTGGAGCGGTTGACCTCGTCGGCCAGGATCACCTGCGAGAAGATCGGGCCGGGGTGGAACTTGAAGCTGCTGGTGTCGCGATCGAAGATCGAGACGCCGAGGATGTCGGCCGGCAGCATGTCGCTGGTGAACTGGATGCGCTGGAAGTGCATCCCCAGGGTGCGCGCCAGGACATGCGCCAGCGTGGTCTTGCCGACCCCCGGCAGGTCCTCGATCAGCAGGTGGCCGCGCGCGAGCAGGCAGGCGAGCGCGAGGCGCACCTGCTTTTCCTTGCCGAGGATGATGGTGCTCGCGGCGGCTACGACCCGCTCGATCGGCAGGCCCGAAGAGGCCCGCGCCGACTGGAATTCCGCCTTGAGGAGCATGCGAAGATTGTACTCGATGCGCTAAGATGGAAATGTCCATGCCCGCTGCATCCGCCACTTCTACCGCGTCAAAATCTGTAGCTTTTGTCACGCACCCCGACTGCCTGAAGCACGACATGGGTGCGCACCACCCCGAGCGCCCGCAGCGCCTGACCGCGGTCGAGGAAGAGATCGCCGCCGAGGGCCTGGGGGAGCATCTTGCGCGCTACGAGGCGCCGCTAGCCACCGACGAGCAGCTCTCGCGTGTCCATCCGCCCGAATACGTGCGCGCCATCCGCGACGCCGCGCCCGCTCAAGGCACGGTCCACCTCGACCCGGATACCGCGATGAACCCGTACACGCTGAACGCGGCGCTGCGTGGGTCTGGCGCCGCAGCACTTGCCGTCGATCTGGTATTGACCAAAAAACACTCTTCGGCGTTCTGCAACGTCCGGCCGCCGGGCCACCACGCCTGCCGCGCCCGCCCGATGGGCTTCTGCATCTTCAACAACGTCGCCGTCGCCGCGAAGCACGCGCTCGAGGCGCACGGCCTGGAGCGCGTCGCCATCATCGACTTCGACGTGCACCACGGCAACGGCACCGAGGACATCTTCGAAGGCGACGAGCAGGTCTTGATGGCGTCGATCTTCCAGCATCCGTTCTACCCCTACAGCGGCACCGACATGCCGGCGTCCAACATGTTCAACGTCCCGCTCGCCGCCGGCTCCGGCGGCCGCGAGCTGCGCAAGGCCGTAGCCGAGGTGTGGCTGCCGGCGCTGGAGGATTTCCGGCCCGAGCTGGTTCTCTTCTCCGCCGGCTTCGACGCCCACGCCGAGGACGACATGGCGTCGCTGCGCTTTGTCGACTCCGACTACGCCTGGGTCACCGCGCAGGTGAAGACCGTCGCCGACAAGTACTCCAAGGGCCGCATCGTCTCGATGCTGGAGGGCGGCTACTCGCTCCCCGCCCTGGGCCGCAGCGCCGCGCAGCACCTGCGCGTTCTTGCCGGGCTGTAAGGTCTCGCGCCGCGCGGCGACCAAGCAGGCAAACGAACCAGGAGAACCACCATGAGGCTCCTTCGCCTGCTGCCGATCTTCGCCCTGACTGTCTGCATGTCGAGCATGGCGGGTCCCTTGCCGGATCCGGCCGTCGACGTGCCGATCTCTATGGCGAAGGGCATCGCCACCGCGACCTTCGCCGGCGGCTGCTTCTGGGGTGTGGAGGCGGTATTCGAGAACGTGAAGGGCGTGACCAACGCCGTCTCGGGCTACGCCGGGGGCAGAGCGGTGTCGCCGACCTACGAGCAGGTGACAACCGGCCGCACCGGCCATGCCGAGGCGGTGAGCGTGACCTACGATCCGTCGCAAGTCACCTACGGCCAGCTCCTCAAGGTCTTCTTCGCCGTGGCGCACAACCCGACGCAGCTCAACCGGCAGGGCCCGGACACCGGCACCCAATACCGCTCGGCCATCTTCTACGGCGACGCCGAGCAGCGGCGCGTGGCGCAGGCCTATATCGCGCAGCTGCAGAGCGCAAAGGCGTTCCCGCGGCCGATCGTCACGCAGCTCGCGCCGCTCCACGCCTTCTACGTCGCCGAGGCGTATCACCAGAACTATCTGGTGAGCCATCGGGACCAGCCCTACATCGTGTTCCACGATCTGCCGAAGCTCGCCGCGTTGAAGCGGGAGCTGCCGGCGCTGTACTCGGGCAAATAGCCCCTATTCGCTCCCCGCCTGCTCCCGGGTGACGAACTCGGGCTTCGCCGTCATTCCCGGCTGCGGCCAGTCGGCGAACACCTCTGCATAGTCGTGCGAGAACACCTCGAGCACGTTGCCCCACGGGTCTTCGCAATAGACCAACCGATAGGGTTTTCCCGGCACGAACTCGAACACCGGCACTCGCTGCCTCCCGCCCGCCGCTCGACCGCGGGCTCGACGAACTGGAACAGCTCAAGGCCGATGCCGTTTCCCGCGAGCATGTGCGCCTGGTAGGCCTTGCGAAAGCGCGGCCCGAAGATCGAGGGCGTCTCGTGCGTCGCTTGCGAAGTCGCTTCGAGAACCCGCGGACCCATGATGTGTTTGAACCCCAGGACGTCGCGGTACCAATCGATCGCCGCAAACACATCGGGCACGGTGAGGCCGATGTGATTGACCACCCGAGCGGATTGCATGACTCAGTCGACGCGCCAGGGCTCGCAGCTGCCGGTGGCGGCGCCGGAGGGGAGGCGTGCGGCGGCGCCGGCGGGGTCGAGGAGCGCGGTGCTGTCGAAGTGCCAGGCGTGGCGCGCGTTGAACTTGGTGCAGACTTCGCCCTCGGGCCGCCACCGGGTGCGCGTGCACTCGGTGAGGGTGGTGACGCGTACGCTGGGGCCATCCTGCTCGATGAGGTGGAGCTGGTCGGCGGCGGCGCGCACCTTGACGGCGCGGCGGCCGGGGCGGCGGGTGGAGAGGACCTCGGCGGAATTTTCGCGCAGCGCTTCGTAGACCAGCACCATCTCGACGCGCGGCGTGTCGCCGGCCATCTGGGCGATCAGGCTCTTGCGATAGCCGTCGTCGAATTCGCAGATCAGCTCGCCGGCGGCGAGCGCGGCGGCGGCGAGCGGGTTCACGCGGGAACTGCCTCGAAAAGCGCTTCGGCCGCCTGCACGAAGGAGGCTTCCTCGGGCGATGCGATGCGCAGTTGCCGCGCTTCGGACAACTGCGTGAAGTTGCGGTGCGAGGAGCGCTTGTAGGCCGGATCGTAGTGCTCGACCAGGAGGCGCGAGACGAACTCGCGCCAGGCGCCGCTCGCGGCGAGCCCTTTCCATTCGGCAATCCGCTCGCGGCCGTGCAGCGCCACCAGGCAGTCGAGCTGGGCGTCCAGCGCGGCCGTATCGAGGACGAAGTGGCGGTATTCGTCGAGGAGCAGCGCGACCCGCGTCTCGACGCTGGCTTCCAGGCGCACGCAGGGCGAGGCGCGCATCGTCGCCATCAGCGCCTCGGGCACCTGGAGCTCGCCGATCTTCTTCGATTCGCCCTCGACGAACACCGGCCGCGCGGTGTCGAGCCCCTTCAGAGCGTGGAGCAGCCGGCTCTCGAACATCTTCTGCGACGGCTGCGGCCGGCCGGGCAGGCCGCCCAGCACCGAGCCGCGGTGCGCGGCGAGCGTCTCGAGGTCGAGGACCTGGCCGCCCGCGAGGGCGAGGGCCGCCAGCAGGCGGCTCTTGCCGCTGCCGGTCGGTCCGTGCACGACCATGAAGTTCATTTTCAAAGGAATGGTTTCATGCTGCGCGACCACCCATCTGCGGTAGGCCTTGTAGCCGCCCTGCAGGGTGCTTGCGTCCCAGCCGATCTCGCGCAGCACATGGGCCATCGCGCCGGAGCGCTTGCCGCCGCGCCAGCAGTACACCAGCGGCCGCCATTCCTTGCCCTTGCCGGCGAACAGGGTTTCGACGTGGTTCGCCACGTTCTTCGCCAGCAGCGCCGCGCCGAGCTTCTTGGCGTCGAACTGGGAGACCTGCTTGTAGAGCGTGCCGACCTTCGCGCGCTCGTCGTCGTCCAGCACCGGCGCGGAAATCGCGCCCGGCACATGGTCCGCGGCGTATTCCGCCGGCGAGCGGGTATCGATCACCGTATCGTAGGAGGAAAAATCCGCCTCCTCGACGGCGATTTCGTAGGGTCTCATCAGCGTAAAATTCTACGCCCATGAACGCACCCGAGAAGATTCGCCTTACGGACTTCAGCCACGGCGGCGGCTGCGGCTGCAAGATGGCGCCAGCCGTGCTGTCCGAGATCCTCGCTTCGAGTGGAAAGAGCGGCGGTCTTATGGGCGTGCTGCCCAAGGAGCTGCTGGTCGGCACCGAGACGGCGGACGATGCCGCGGTGTACCGGCTGAACGACAGCCAGGCGCTCATCGCCACCACCGATTTCTTCACGCCGATCGTCGACGATCCGTTCGACTTCGGGCGCATCGCCGCGACCAACGCGATCTCCGACGTCTATGCGATGGGCGGCAAGCCGATCATGGCGCTCGCCATCGTCGGCATGCCGCTGGACAAGCTGCCGACCTCCGTCATCCGGCAGATCCTCGCCGGCGGCGAATCGGTGTGCGCCGCGGCCGGCATCCCGATCGCCGGCGGCCACTCCATCGATGTGCTCGAGCCGATCTACGGCCTGGTCGCGCTGGGGCTGGTTCATCCCGGGAAAATCAAAAGAAATTCTTCGGCGAAAAGCGGCGATGTCCTCATATTGGGCAAGCCGCTGGGCGTAGGCATCCTCTCGGCGGTGCTGAAGAAGGGCAAGCTTTCTGAGTCGGGCTACCGGCAGATGGTCGAGTGGACCACCAGGCTGAATACGCCGGGTGAAGCGCTGGCGGACATGGATGGCGTGCACGCGCTCACCGACGTCACCGGCTTCGGCCTCGCCGGCCACCTGCTGGAAATCTGCCGGGGGTCGAAGCTCTCGGCCGAGGTTTCCTTCAAGGACCTGCCCATCATTGCCGACGCCCTTGATTGGGCGAAGCAGGGCGTAGCCACCGGGGCTTCCGACCGGAACTGGAAGGGCTATGGCGCCGAGGTCTCGTTGCCGAAGGATTCGCCCGAATGGCAGCGCAAGCTCTTGAGCGACCCGCAGACCAGCGGCGGCCTGCTGGTCGCGTGCTCGCAGGACAGCGTTCAGCAGGTGCTGAAAATCTTCTCGGAAAAAGGCTTTGCCGAGGCGCGGGTCATCGGCAGCCTTTCCAAAGGCCCGGCGAAGCTGACGGTTACTTGAGCAGCGGCCGCAGCTCTTTCCACACGCGCTCGAGCATCAGCGGCTGCGCCGCCTCGGTGGGGTGGATGCGGTCGAGCTGGAACATGTCCGGGTTGTCGGCGAAGTCTTCCAGGATGAACGGCACCAGCGCTGTCTTGTAGCGCCTCGCCAGCTCCACAAAGGTGGAGTCGAAGGCGGCGGCGTAGTCCGGCCCGTAATTGGGCGGCATGCGCATGCCGACGAGCAGCACCCGCGCACCGGCGCGTTGCGACTGCTCGATGATGGTGCCCAGGTTGGAGCGCATCTGCGCGACCGACAGTCCACGCAGGCCATCGTTCCCTCCGAGCTCGACGATTACCACCGCCGGCTTGGTTTTCGCGAGCGAGGCGCCCACCCGCGCCGCGCCGCCCGAGGTCGTTTCGCCCGAGATGCTGGCGTTGACGACGATATAATCGAGACGCTCGCGCTTGAGGCGCTCGGCGAGCAGCGCCACCCAGCCGCGGGCCTGGGCGATGCCGTAGGCCGCGGAAAGACTGTCGCCCACCACCAGGATCGAACGTTGCGCCGCCGCAGGGGCGGCGCATCCCAGGAGCATGACGAACAACAACAGTGTTTTGATCGCGCGGGGCATCGGCAAGACCGTCAAGAGCGGCGCTTCGGATCTCGTCATTCTGCGCGAGATCGACCTCGCGGTCACTTCCGGCGAGGCGGTGGCCGTGGTGGGCGCTTCCGGCTCGGGCAAGTCGACGCTGCTCGCGATCCTCGCCGGCCTCGACACGCCGAGCGTGGGCACGGTGGAGCTCGACGGGGTCGACCTCTCCTCGCTCGACGAGGACCGCCGCGCCGAGCTGCGCGGCCGCTCGCTCGGCTTCGTCTTCCAGTCCTTCCAGCTTCTGCCGGCGCTCAGCGCCCTCGAGAACGTGATGTTGCCGCTTGAGCTGTCGAATAATTCCCAGGCCGAAGCGCTGGCAAAGGAAGTTCTCGTCAGGGTGGGGCTGGGCGAAAGGCTGCATCACTATCCGAAGCACCTGTCCGGCGGCGAGCAGCAGCGCGTGGCGCTCGCGCGCGCGTTCGTCGTGCGGCCCAAGGTGCTGCTCGCCGACGAGCCGACCGGCAGCCTCGATGCCGCCTCCGGCGCCGGCGTGATCGAGCTGCTGTTCGGCATGAACCGGGAGTACGGCACTACGCTGGTGCTCGTTACGCACGACGAGGACCTCGCCGCGCGCTGCGCGCGCATCGTGCGCCTCGCGGCGGGAAGGATCGTCCAATGAGACAGGCGCTGCGCATGCTGGCTCGCGACTGGCGCGCGGGCGAGCTGCGGGTGCTGGCGCTCGCGCTCGCGATCGCGGTGGCGAGCGTTACAAGCGTCGCATTCTTCGCCGACCGTATCGGCTCGGCGCTGGTGCGCGACGCGCACCAGCTGCTCGGCGCGGACCTGGTGCTGGTATCCGACCATCCCTGGCGCGACGAGGTGGCGGCCGAGATCCGCGCCGGCGGCCTGGAGGCGGCCTCGGCGCTCAACTTCATGAGCATGGCGACGGCGAACGGCGAAAACCTCCTGTCGGGCGTAAAGGCCGTGACGCCCGCCTATCCACTGCGCGGCCGGCTGCGCATCGCGCCCGCCCCCGGGGCGCCCGACGCGCCCGCGCAGAGCGGCCCGAAGCCGGGCACCGTGTGGATCGAAGAGCGCGCGGTGGCGGCCCTGGGCGCGCCCGTCGGCTCGCGCCTGCGGCTCGGACGCTCGGAATTCGAGGTGGCCGCGGTGCTGACGCTCGAGCCCGAGCGCAGCGCCAACTTCTTCAATATCGCGCCGCGCCTGATGATGCACATCGACGACGTGGCCGCCACCGGGCTGGTGCAGCCGGGCAGCCGCGTCTGGTACTACCTCTACGCCGCCGGAGCGCAGGAGAAGGTGAAGGCGCTCGAGGCGTCGCTGAAGACGCGGCTGGAGCGCGGCCAGCGCATCGACAACCTCGAGACCGGCCGCCCCGAGGTGCGCCAGTCGATCGAGCGCGCGCGCAGCTTCCTCGGCCTCACCGCGCTGCTCGCGGCGATCCTCGCCGGCGTCGCGATCGCCCTCGGCACGCGGCGCTTCGTCGAGCGCCACCTGGACGGCTGCGCCGTGATGCGCTGCCTCGGCGCCACCCAAGGCAAGCTGCTCTCGCTCTACGGCCTGGAGTTCGCGCTGCTCGGCGCGGGCGCGAGCCTCGCCGGCGTGCTGGTGGGCTTCGGCGCGCAGGCGGCGATCGCCGGCGCGCTGGCCGAGATCCTGAAAGCCGACCTGCCCGCGCCCTCGCTGCTGCCGGCGGCGCAGGGCTTCCTCGTCGGGCTCGTGCTGCTGCTCGGCTTCGCGCTGCCGCCGCTCGCGCAGCTGAAGGACGTGCCGGCGGTGCGCGTGATCCGCCGCGAGTCCGGCGCGCTCAAGCGCGGCGCGGCGCTCGCCTACCTTTGCGGCCTGGCCGCGCTCGCCGGCCTGCTCATCTGGCAGGCGGGCGACGTCAAGCTCGGCCTGTACGTGGTCGGCGGCTTCGCCGCCGCAGTGCTCGTGTTCTTCGCAGTGGCGCTCCTCGTCATCCGTCTGGTGACCCGCCAGGGCTTCGTGCGCCTGTTCGGCAGGCGCATCCGCTACGGCCTCGCCAACCTGCGCCGCCACGCGCGCGGCAACGCGGTGCAGGTGGCGAGCCTCGCCCTCGGGCTCACCGCGGTGCTGCTGCTGACCTTTACCCGCAACGATCTGGTCGATGCCTGGCGGCGCGCTGCGCCGCCCGACGCGCCGAACCGCTTCCTGGTCGGCGTGCAGGCCGAGCAGCTCGCGCCGGTGCAGCGCTTCTTCCAGGAGCGCAGGATCGCCGTGCCCGACCTCTATCCCATGGTGCGCGGGCGCGTGACCGCGCATAACGGCCGGCCGGTGAGCGACGCCGACTACACCGAGGAGCGCGCCCGCCGCCTGATCGAGCGCGAGTTCAACCTCTCCTACCTGCAGGATATGCCCTCGCACAACCGCGTCACCGCCGGCCAGTGGTTCGCACCGGACGCGCGCGAGATTTCGGTGGAGGAGGGCATCGCCCAGCGCCTGGGCTGGAAGCTCGGCGACGAGCTCACGTTCAACATCGCCGGCGAGCCGTTCAGCGCGCGCATCAGCTCGCTGCGCAAGCTGCGCTGGGACTCGATGAAGGTGAATTTCTTCGTCATCGCGCCGCCGCGCCTGCTCGAGCGCTATCCGGCCACGTTCGTCAGCGCCTTCCGCCTCGAGCCCGGACAGGAAGGCGCGGTGAGCGAGCTCGCGGCGCGCTTCCCCAACCTGACCGTGGTCGACGTCGCCGCCGCGCTCAAGCAGGGGCAGGAAGTGATCGACCGGCTGATCGGCGCGGTGCAGTTCATCTTCCTGTTCGCCCTCGGCGCGGGCCTGCTGGTGCTGTACTCGGCGCTCGTCGCCACCGAGGACGAGCGGCGCCGGGAAGCGGCGGTGATGCGCGTCTACGGCGCCTCGCGCGCCCAGGTCGCCGGCAGCCAGCGCGCCGAGTTCCTCGCCATGGGCCTGCTCGCCGGCGTGCTCGCCACGCTGGGCGCCGCGGCCATCGGCCAGCTCCTCGCGCGGCGCGTGTTCGAGCTCGACCTGCCGCCCAGCCCCGAGCTGTGGATCGCCGGGCCGCTCGCCGGGCTCGCCCTGCTCTCGCTCAACGCCTGGATCTCGTCGCGCAAGGTGCTGCGCGCTTCGCCGGCGATCACGTTGCGGGAATCTGTGTAAAAACAGAGCCCTCCACGCCTTCCCGGTGCTGATGGCGTCTACCCCTATGCTGTACTAATATACAGCATGGTTCCGATCCCTCTTCGCTCTTCGTAGAGCGGCATAACCCAATCACCCGCAGATGACTCCGTTTGTGACAACAGTGCTTCTTGCCTTCGGTGCGGCGGCGGGTGTCTTCGCGTACTGGTTGTTACAGCGGGGAAAAGCTAAGGCGGATTTCGAGCGTGGAAGGGCGGAGGCGGTCGGCGAACTCGCCGTGTCAAACGAGCGGGTTAGCGCTCTTCAGGCCGATGTTGCCTCGCTTCGATCTGACAAAGAGAGGCTCGCCAGTCAGTTTGAGCTTCTAAGTCGACAATTCGGCAATGAGTCAGCCAGCCGAGCGGCGTTTGAAGAGCGTGCTTCCAGGCTACCGACACTCGAAGGAGAACTAGAAGCTCTTAACGTGCGCCTCACCATGACCCGTGAGGAAGCGCAGAGGTTACGCGAGGAGAACGCTCGCCTCCTCACAAGTAGTGCCGCCGAAAAGAACCAATCAGAGGAGAAACTACAGCTTCTCATCGAAGCGAGAGCGGCGCTGACGGAGCAATTCCAGAATCTCGCAAACAAGATATTTGAAGAAAAAGGCGAGAAGCTTGTTCAGCAAAATATCTCCAACCTAGACTCGCTCCTCAAGCCGCTCGGCGAGCGGTTGAGGGAGTTCCAAGTGAGAGTTGAGGAGACATACGACAAGGAGTCGAAGCAGCGCTTTTCTCTTCAAAACGAGATTCAGAAGCTGGTCGAGCTCAATACTCAGATCAGTGAGGATGCCGTCAATCTTACGAATGCACTGAAAGGTAGTTCCAAGACGCAGGGATCTTGGGGCGAGCTTATCTTGGAGCGGATTCTCGAGGTCTCCGGGCTGCAAAAAGGAAGGGAATACGACGTTCAGGTAAGCATGAGCCGTGAGGATGGGACCAAGGGTCGTCCGGACGTCCTAATCCGATTGCCAGAAAACAAGCACGTCGTGGTTGACTCAAAGGTTTCTCTCACGGCGTACGACGCATATTGCGCAGCAGATGATGATGCGGAGAAGGCGCGGCACCTTGCAAAGCACCTCGAGTCGGTCCGGGGCCACGTCCAGGGACTCGGAGATCAGAACTACCAAACGCTCTATGGCATTCGCACCCTGGACTTTGTGCTGATGTTCATACCGATCGAGCCAGCCTTCGTACTCGCAGCACAGCAGGACCACGAGCTATTCGTCGATGCCATGAAGCAGAACGTCATGATTGTGAGTCCTACGACACTCCTGATTTCGCTTCGTACGATTGCTAGCGTATGGCGTTACGAATACCAGAATCGGAATACGCAAGAGTTGGCGAGACAATGTGCGGCGCTGTACGACAAGTTCGTTGGATTCGTCGCCGATCTTGAGGATGTCGGTAAAAAGATTGATTCCGCGCATAAGAGCTACGAGGATGCGCACTCGAAACTTGGAACTGGCAAGGGCAACCTTATTCGCCAAGTAGAACGGATTCGCGAACTAGGGGTAAAGCCAACCAAAACGCTTCCGGCTCAACTTACAGAGTCCGCCCTCGATTCCGACGCAAACCCGGATGCCCAAGCGAAGCCGCTAAAGGTGATCCGTTCGGACTGACGTCGGGCAGCGACGAATATTAATTCGCTGAAACAGGAATAGATTTCAGGAACCGGGCCTCTATTTTGCTGCCTGTATCTAGGCGGCACTATGCCCCTCTCTCTCCGATTCGTAGTTCCTCTCGCGCTGGCCCTGGCCGCAATCGCCTATGCCGTGGTGCCGCTCGTCGACCGGCTGACCTTCCAGTGGTTCGTGCGCGACCTGGATGCGCGCGGCGCGGTGATCGCCAAAACTGCACAGGAGCCGCTGGTCGAGCTGCTGCGCGAGCCGCGCGGCGCGAAGGTCCGGGTACAGCGCTACTTCGACCGCATCCTGCAGGGGGAGCGCGTGTACGCGCTCGGCTACTGCGACCGCGCCGGCAAGCTCGCCTACGCCACCGCCGGCTTCCCCGCCGATGCGCGCTGCGCGCAGGCGGCGGCGCCGGAGGAGCGCAACTGGGTGCTGCAGCTCGCCGACGGTCCGCTGCACGTCTCTTCCAACCCGATCGCCGCCGACAACGTCCTGCTCGGCACGCTGATGGTGGTGCACGACATGAGCATCGCGCAGCGGCGCAGCGCCGAGACCCGCAAGTACATCCTTTACCTCTTTGCGGCGATCGCGACGGTGGTGGCGCTGATCACCGTCATCATCGCGGAGATCAGCTGGCGCGGCTGGGTGGCGGGCATGCGGGCGCTGCTCAAGGGCGAGACGCTGCTGCGCTCGCCGATGGGCAGGGCGGCCGCGCTGGCGAAGACCACCCCCGAGCTGCGTCCGATCGCGCGCGACCTGCAGGCGCTGGTGCACGATCTGGAGACCGAGCGCCGCGCGCGCGACGAGAGCCAGACAACCTGGGGCCCCGACGCGCTGCGCCACATCCTGCGCCAGGACCTGAAGGGCGACGAGGTGCTGATCGTTTCCAACCGCGAGCCCTACATCCACACGCGGCGCAAGGACAACGTGATCGAGATCCAGCGCCCGGCGAGCGGCCTGGTGACCGCGCTGGAGCCGATCGTGCGCGCCTGCTCGGGCACCTGGATCGCGCACGGCGCGGGCAACGCCGACCGCGACACGGTCGACCGCAACGACCATGTGATGGTGCCGCCCGAGCACCCCTCGTACCGCATCCGCCGCGTCTGGCTGTCGAAGGAGGAGGAGCAGGGCTACTACTTCGGCTTCGCCAACGAGGGCCTGTGGCCGCTGTGCCACATTGCGCACACCCGCCCGATCTTCCGCGCGCCGGACTGGGAGCACTACCGCAACGTCAACCAGCGCTTCGCCGACATCGTGGCCGACGAGGCGCGCAGCGAAGACCCGATCATCCTGGTGCAGGACTACCACTTCGCCCTGCTGCCGCGAATGGTGCGCGAGCGGCTGCCGCGCGCCACCATCATCGCCTTCTGGCACATCCCCTGGCCCAATCCCGAGGCCTTCGGCATCCTGCCCTGGCGCGAGGAGATCCTCGAGGGCATGCTCGGCTCGTCGATCCTCGGCTTCCACACGCAGTTCCACTGCAACAACTTCTTCGACACGGTGGACCGCTTCCTCGAGGCGCGCGTCGACCGCGAGACCTTCTCCATCTCGCACGGCGGCGAGACCACCGAGGTGCGCCGCTACCCGATCTCGATCGAGTGGCCGCCCGCGGCGCTGCAGGTGCAGCCGCCGGTGGCGGAGTGCCGCTCGCGCGTGCGCGAGCGGCTGGGCCTGGCGCCGGACGTGCTGCTGGGCGTCGGCGTCGACCGGCTCGACTACACCAAGGGCATCCTCGAGCGCTTCATGGCGATCGAGCGGCTGCTCGAGCTCGAGCCGCGCTGGCTGGGCAAGTTCTCGTTCCTGCAGGTGGCGGCGCCGTCGCGCTCCGAGATCGACGAGTACCAGAACCTCGACGCGCGGGTGCGCGCGCTCGCCGAGCGGATCAACGCGCGCTTCGGCAAGGACGGCTACCTGCCGATCATCCTGAAGATCGAGCACCACGACGCGGCGCAGGTGTACGAGCTCTACCGGGCGAGCGAGCTGTGCTACGTCTCCAGCCTGCACGACGGCATGAATCTGGTGGCAAAGGAATATGTGGCTGCGCGGGACGACGAGCAGGGTGTCCTGATCCTGTCGCAGTTCACCGGCGCGGCGCGCGAGCTGGCCGAGGCGCTGATCATCAACCCCTACGACATCGAGCAGAGCGCGGCGGCCATCCAGCTCGCGCTCAGGTTGCGCATGCTGCGCATGCGCGCGCGCATGCGCAGCATGCGCAACCTGGTGCAGGAGTTCAACGTCTACCGCTGGGCGGGCCGCATGCTGCTCGACGCGGCGCGCATGCGCCACCGCCGCCGCGTGCTGGCGCCGGCTCGCGCGGTCGCACTGCGCCAAGCGGGGGGCGCCTAGGCATGCCGCCTTTCGCACCGAACTGGGCCTTCTTCCTCGACATCGACGGCACGCTGTTCGACATCGCGGCTCTGCCCGCCGCGGTGCATGCCGGCGCCGCCGACTTCGAGCTGCTGACCGCCCTCTACGAGGCGGCGGGCGGCGCCGCGGCGCTGGTGAGCGGGCGGCCGATCGCCGGCATCGACAAGATGTTCTCGCCGCTCAAGCTGCCCGCCGCCGGGCAGCACGGCGTCGAGCGCCGCGACGCGCGCGGCAAGATCCTGCGCTACTCCCCGCCGAGCGACGCCTGGCACGAAGCGATCGGCCCCTTGCGCCACTTTGCCGCGCGGCACGAGGGCCTGATATTCGAGGACAAGGGCCTGAGCATCGCGCTGCACTACCGCCTGGTGCCCGAGCTTGAGCAGGAGGCGCTCGCTGCCGTGCGCGAGGCGGCGGCGCGGCTCGGCGAGCGCTACGAGGTCCTGCCGGGCAAGATGGTGTTCGAGCTGCGGCCCAGCGGCCGCGACAAGGGCGTGGCGATCGAGGAGTTCATGCGCGAGCGGCCGTTCGCGCGCCGCGTACCGGTATTTCTCGGCGACGACGTGTCCGACGAGCACGGCTTCGCGGTCGTCAACCGCCTCGGCGGGCACTCGGTGAAGGTCGGCCCGGGACCTACCGCTGCGCGCTGGACGGTGGCTGATCCGACGGCGGCGCGGGCGTGGCTGGCGCAGTGGATCGCCGCCGCGCCGGTAGAATCGAGGTCTTGAAGAAAATTGCAGTCCTGACCAGCGGCGGCGACGCGCCCGGCATGAACGCCGCGGTGCGCGCGGTCACGCGCGGCGCCCTCGGCAAGGGGTGGGAGGCGTTTGCCGTGCGCAACGGCTACGCCGGCCTGCTCGCCAACACCATCGAGCCGCTGATGGCGCGCGCGGTCGGCGGTATCGTGCAGACCGGCGGCACGGTGCTCGGCAGCGCACGCTGCCCCGAGTTCGCCCAGCCGTCCGGCCGCGCCCAGGCGCTGCGCAACCTGGCGAGCCGCGGCATCGACGCGCTGGTGGTGATCGGCGGCAACGGCTCGCAGACCGGCTCGGCGAGCCTCGCGCGCGAGGGCTTCCCGGTGGTCGGCGTGCCTTCCACCATCGACAACGACCTGCACGGCACCGACGTCAGCATCGGCGCCGATACGGCGATCAACATCACGCTCGAGGCGATCGACCGCCTGCGCACCACCGCTTCGTCGCACCAGCGCGCGTTCGCGGTCGAGACCATGGGCCGCGACTGCGGCTACATCGCGCTGATGGCCGGCATCGCCGGCGGCGCCGAGGTGATTGCCATCCCGGAGAACCAGATCACGCCGTCGTTCGTCGCGGAGAAGATCGCCGCGGCCTACCGGCGCGGCAAGACGCATGCGCTGGTGGTGATCGCCGAGGGCTCGAAGTGCGGGGTCAACGAGCTGATGCAGCACTACGAGGCGAACAAGGAGGCGATCGGCTTCGACCTGCGCGTCACGCGCCTGGGCCACGTGGTGCGCGGCGGCGCGCCCACCGCCGCCGACCGCGTCCTCGCCACCCGCCTCGGCGCCGCAGCCGTGGACACGCTCGCTGCGGGCAAGCACGGCTTGCTCGTCGGCCTGCTGAGGAACGAGATCGCCGCCACGCCGCTCGCCGAGATCGCCGGCCGCACCCGCCCGGCCGACGCCAAGCTGCTCGAGATGGCGCGGGTGATGGCGATCTAGAAGTAGCGGTTGATCCCGGTAGTCAGCCTGTCGGCGGACACGCCGTACAGGTGCAGCGAAACCAGCGGCTTGGTGCCGTGGTTGGCCACGCGATGGATGATGCTTCCATCGAGGTCGCGATCGGCCAACTGGCCGGCGCGGCAGGTCGTAGTCTTGACGAGCTGCAGATCCTTGTCGAACTGCTCCTCGGTGAGCTCGCCCTCCGCGACGCCGAACGCGCACCACACCTGATGGCCGTGGCGCGGACTGACCTGGCCGGGGAGCCAGGTGATGGCGGTCATGACGAAGTCGCCGTGCGGGTCGATATAGATGAGGTGGCGCATGTAGCCGGTCGGGTCGCCGACGCGGTGCTCGGCCCGCAGCCACGCCGGGTTGCGCAGGGCCGATTCGAGCTGCTTCTGCACGCCGGCCCAGTTTTTGCGCTTCGCCGCGCCGGCCAGCAGCGCGAGGCTCGGGTGGATCGGGCTCACGCCAGCCCCTCGAAGAGCTGCACGCTCACCGGCTCGCCTGCGGCGACGGCGCCGCGCTCGTGCTCGAGCACGATGAAGCAGTTGGCCTGCGCCATCGAGCGCAGCACGCCCGAGCCCTGCTGGCCGGTGATGCGCACGCGCCATTCGGCGTTTTCCTGGTAGAGAACCCCTCGTTGATATTCGGTGCGGCCGGGCACCTTCCTGATCTTTTCTGAAGAAATCACTTGTAAAAGCGGAACGGCGAAATCATCCGTCCGTCCCGAGAGATGGAGCAGGGCGTCGCGCACGAACTGGTAGAACGTGACCATCACCGCGACCGGATTGCCCGGCAGGCCGAAGAGGAAGGCGTCGCCGATCCTGCCGAAGGCCATCGGCCGGCCGGGGCGCATGGCGATCTTCCAGAACAGCACCTCGCCGAGCTCGGCCATCAGCTGCTTCACGAAGTCGGCCTCGCCGACCGAGACGCCGCCCGTCGTGATCACCACGTCGGCGCTGGAGGCAGCCTTGGCAAACGCTTTCTTCAATGCTTCCGGGTCGTCGCGCACCACGCCCAGGTCGTTGATCTCGACCCCCAGGCGCGAGAGCATGCCGTGCAGCGTGTAGCGGTTCGAGTCGTAGACCTCGCCTGCTTTCAGCGCGCTGCCGATCGAGGCCAGCTCGTCGCCGGTGGAGAAGAACGCCACCTTGAGCCTGCGCTTCACCCTGACTTCGCCGATGCCGAGCGAGGCGATGAGGCCGAGCTCCGCGGGCCGGATGAAATTTCCTTCCTGCAGCACCGGCACGCCGACCTTCAGGTCCTCGCCGGCGTAGCGCACGTTCTGCTTTGCCTTCTGGCCGGGCGGCACCAGGATGCTGCCGGCTTCCGCCTTGACGATTTCCTGAATCACCACCGTGTCGGTGCCTTCGGGCATCACGGCGCCGGTCATCACGCGTACGCATTGTCCGGCGCCGACCTTCCCTTTGAATGGCCTGCCGGCCAGCGCCGTACCGAGTTCCTCCAGACGCGTGTCGGCGGCGCCCAGGTCGGAGAACCGCAGGGCGTAGCCGTCCATGGCGGTGTTGTCGTGGGCGGGGACGTCGATGGCCGGGACGATCTCCTGCGCGAGGACGCGGCCCAGTGCTTCCCGCACGGGCAGGGTCTGCGTTTCCCGGACCGGCGAAAGGCAGCTCAGGATCGCCCGGCGCGCCTTGTCGACGCGCAGGGCATCGGGATCGTAGCCGTCCATGCAGCTGATGACGGTCTGCAGGATGCCGCTCATGCCTTGCCCAGCTCCTCCAGCGTGTTGATGTTGCGGAACGCGTCGGCCTCGTCGTCGAACGGCACCTCGACGACTTTCAGCGACGCGTACCAGGCGTCGACCTTGCGGCCGCCGCCCGCCAGGAAATTCTCCAGGCTTTTGCGCACCGAAACCTTGACCAGGATAAAGACCGGGTGCGCCTGGTCGCCGGTCTTGGCGACGGCCAGATCATTGTCTTTTAGTGAATTTGAAAGTCGAAATACAAGATCTCCCGGCAAGAACGGCGAGTCGCAGGGCACGGTGGCGGCGAGCGGGTGCGTGGCGGCGGACAGGCCGGCATGCAGGCCGGCCAGCGGGCCGGCGAAGCCGCCGATCTCGTCGGAGACGACGCGGTAGCCGAACGCCGAGTAGATCTCGAGGTTCTGGTTGGCGTTGATCACGATCTCGTCGACCTGCGGCTTGAGGCGCGCGATGGCCCAGGCCACCATCGGCTTGCCCCTCAGGGGCTGCAGCCCCTTGTCGACGCCGCCCATGCGGCGGCCCTTGCCGCCGGCGAGCACGATGCCGGTGACCTTCATGGCGCCGGCTCGCTGCGGAAATGCGACGGCGGCGCGCCGAGCTCGCGCCGGAACATGGCGGAGAACGCGGAAGGGCTGTCGTAGCCCAGGTCGAGCGCGACCGCCAGGATCGGCCGGCCCTCGGCGATCCAGCCCAGGGCGCGCAGCAGCCGCGCGCGGCGCCGCCACTCGGCGAAGCTCATGCCGGTCTGGCGGCGGAAGTGGCGCGCCAGCGTGCGCGCCGTGGTGCCGTGGCGGGCCGCCAGGTTTTCCAGCGTCGCCGCCTCGTTCGGCGCGTCCAGCAGCCGGGCGCAGATGGCCTCGAGCGGGGCGGTCTTGGGCATCGGCAGGTTGTAGGGCAGGCGCGGCAGCGAAGCAAGCTCCTCCAGCAGCAGGCGCATCAGGCGCCCGGCAGGGCCGCGCTCCTCGTATTCGATCGGCAGCTCGGTGGCGCGCAGGATCAGCTCGCGCAGCAGCGGCGTCACTTCGAACACCTCGCAGCCGCGCGGCATGCTCTTTGCCGCGGCCGGCTCGATGTACAGCGTTCGCATGTGGACCTCGCCGGAGGTCTTCACGCGGTGCTCGGTCTTCGGCGGCATCCATACCGCGCGCTGCGGCGGCACCAGCCAGGTGGCCTCGCGCGTATCGACCGTCATTACGCCGCGCGCGGCGAAGATGAGCTGGTACCGGGGGTGGCTGTGCCAGGGGATCTCGTAGGCGGGCGGTAAATCGCGCGCCATAGCCCCGACAGGCCTCGGCACCGCTTGGTACGCGTCACCCCGCGTGGGCTTCGGTTGTCTCATTCGCGATAGGAATTGTCCGGCGGTCGCGTGACGGACGCAAGCGCCGGCGCTACGATGCAGGCCATGAAACGCGACTGGCTGGTGCCGTTCATCAACCTCGGGCACTTGCTCGACCACCTGGTCATGCTGGTGTTTCCCACCGTGGTGCTGGCGCTCGGCCGCGAGTGGGGCCGGCCGTATTCCGAGATGCTGCCCCTCGCGCTCGGCGGCTTCATCGCCTTCGGCGCCTTCGCCATCCCCGCCGGCTGGCTGGCCGACCACTGGAGCCGCTACAAGATGATGGCGGTGTTCTTCTTCGGCATCGGCGGCGCGCTGTTCCTCACCGGCTTCGCCAGCTCGCCCTGGCAGATCGCCGCCGGCCTGACGCTCACCGGCATGTTCGCCGCGATCTACCACCCGGTGGGAATCGCCATGCTGGTGGCGGCGCCGAAGAACCTCGGCATGGCGCTGGGCTGGAACGGCCTGTGGGGCAACCTCGGCCTCGCCTTCGCCGCCATCGTCTCGGGCGCGCTGATGGACCTGTGGGGCTGGCGCACCGCCTTCTTCATCCCGGGCCTCGCCTCGATCGCGGCGGGAATCGCTTTTCTCCTCCTGGTGCCGGACCCCGGCCCGGTGCCCAAGAAGTCCAAGACCATCGGCCTGCACCTCGATGCGCGCACCATGGCGCAGATCTTCGCCATCCTGCTCGTCGCCACCGCCTGCGGCGGCGTGATCTTCAACTCCACCACCGTGGCAATGCCGAAGATCTTCGACGAGCGGCTGAGCGCCCTGACCAATACCAACCTCGGCATCGGCGCGCTGGTCGCGGTGGTCTACTCGGTAGCCGCGTTCGCGCAGGTGCTGATGGGCACGCTGATGAGCCGCTTCGACATGAAGCACCTGATGATCGGCGTCGGGCTGGTGCAGATCCCGCTGCTCTTCGCCGCCGCGGCGCTGGACGGCTGGCCGATGTTGGTGGTCGCGCTGCTCATGATGATGGCGATCTTCGGCCAGATCCCGCTGAACGACGGCATCGTCGGCAAGTACGTGGCCGACGAATACCGGGCGCGGGTGCTGTCGGTGCGCTACGTCGTCTCGCTCGGCGTCGCCTCGGTGGCCGTGCCGATGATCGCGGTGCTGCACCGGACCGAGGGCGGCTTCCGCAACGTCTTCCTGGTGCTCGCGGTGCTGGCCTGCCTGATATTCGTCTCGGCGCTGTTCTTCCCCTCGCGCCGGCGGATGGCCGTCGCCCAGCCGGCCGTCTGAATCTCAACCTTTATACGCATCCAGCTTCGTGCGCTCGCGCTCGAGCGCGGCGGCGAGCGGGGCGGTCTTCATCGCCGCTTCCACGCGGTTCTTCAATGCGGGGAACGACGCCGGATCGATGCCGGCATAGCCGCCCCAACGAAGCAGCGTAAACGCGTAGGCGTCGTGCAGGACGCCATACCCGGCTTCCTTCTGCAGCCGCTCTAGATAGCCGCGGAAGGTTTCCGCGGCCTTTTTCTTCACTTCGACGCGAGCGCCTTCGCTCTCGGCAAAGCGCTCGGGGAAGAAAACGCGCGTGAACGTCGTGTGCGGCGTGCTGTTCATCCAGGCGAGCTGCGAGAGGGCCTGCGAGCGCGCCCACGGATCGAGCGGCAGCAGCGCCGCCTTGGGAAAGCTGCGGTCGAGGAAGTCGCCGATGGCGACGATCTGGGTGAGCGCCTTGCCGTCGACCACCAGCACCGGCACCTGGCCGTGCGGGTTCATCTGCAGGTACTCGGGCGTCTTGTGCTCGCCCTTGTGCAGCTTGACGAGCTTTGGCGTGAAATCCTGGCCGGTCGCCGCCTTGACGGCCTCGAGCCCGGCGTGCGGGATGAAGGAGCAGGCGCCGGGCGCGAAGTAGAGCTCGAGGTTCATGCCAGCGCAGTAGGCTGCGGCGCGGTCTTGACGATTCTTTCCTTGCCGCTGAACACCAGGTAGTGCCGGCCGCTCGTCCTGCCGAGCATGGTGATGCCGACCTTCTTCGCGATGGCGTGCCCCATCTGCGTGAGGCCCGAGCGCGAGACGAGGAACGGGATGCGCATCTGCGCGCACTTGATCACCATCTCGGAGGTGAGGCGGCCGGTGGTGTAGAACACCTTGTCCGAGCCGTCGATGCCCTCGAGCCACATGAAGCCGGCGATGGCGTCCACCGCGTTGTGGCGGCCGACGTCCTCGACGAACATCAGGATCTCGCCGGCGGTCGAGGCGAGCGCGCAGCCGTGCACCGCGCCGGACTGCTTGTAGATGGTCTCGTGCTTGCGCACCTTGTCGATGAGGGAGAAAAGGTCCTCGTCTTTCAGGAAGACATCCTTCCTGAGGACGATCTGGTCGACCTCCTCCATCAGGTTGCCGAACATGGTGCCCTGGCCGCAACCCGAGGTGACGGTCTTCTTCTCCAGGTCGATGTCTTTTTTTCGCAGCGTGGTGACGGCGGCCGAATCGGTTTCCCAGTCCACCTGGACCGCGGCGATGTCGTCGATCGAGTCCACCACGCGTTGATTGCGCAGGTAGCCGATCACCAGCGCCTCGGGCGCGTGGCCGAGGGTCATCAGCGTGACGATCTCGCGCTTGTCCAGATACAGCGTGAGCGGGTGCTCGCCGGCGATCGAAGTCGGCACCATCTCGCCGCGCTCGTTGTAGGCCTCGACCTCGAAGGTCGCGGGCCGCGCTGCATTGGTCAGTTTTGGCTTAGCCACCGATGTAGGACATCTCGACTTTTTTCGCTTTGGCCGTCGCTTCGGTGCGGATTTCCGAATAGTTATCGGAACGATTCTTCCATACCGCGGCGATCTGGTTCCTGATCTCGTCGTCGGAGGCGCCGCCGCGCAGCAGCGACTTGAGGTCGTGCCCCGACTGCGCGAACAGGCAGGTGTAGAGCGAGCCTTCGGTGGACAGCCGCATGCGGTTGCAGCTGGCGCAGAATGCCTGCGTCACCGAGGAGATGACGCCGATCTCGCCGCCGCCGTCGACGTAGCGCCAGCGCTCGGCCACCTCGCCGGCGTAGTTCGCGCCCACCGGCTCGAGCTGCCAGCGCTCGCCGATGCGGCGCACGATCTCGGCGGAAGGCACCACGTCGTCCATGCGCCAGCCGTTGGTGCTGCCGACGTCCATGAACTCGATGAAGCGCACGATGTGCCCGCTGCCGCGCCAGCGCTCGGCCATCTGCAGGATGCCGCCGTCGTTGACGCCGCGCTTCACCACCATGTTGATCTTGATCGGGTCGAGACCGGCGGCGGCCGCCGCGTCGATGCCCTCGATCACCTTGGCCACCGGGAAGTCGGCGTCGTTCATGGCGCGGAACGTGGCGTCATCGAGCGAGTCGAGGCTGACGGTGACGCGGTTCAGGCCGGCGCGCGCGAGCGCGTTCGCCTGCTTGGCGAGCAGCGAGCCGTTCGTCGTCAGGGTGATTTCAACCTTCAGATCCTTCAGCATCGAAATCAGCCGTTGCAGATCGCGACGCACCAGCGGCTCGCCGCCGGTGAGGCGGATCTTCTCCACGCCCAGGCCGACGAAGACGCGCGCGAGGCGCGCGATCTCCTCGAAGCTGAGGATCGCGTCGTGCGGCAGGAACTTGTAGCCGGCGTCGAACACCTCGCGCGGCATGCAGTAGGTGCAGCGGAAGTTGCAGCGGTCGGTCACCGAGATGCGCAGGTCACGCATCGGCCGGCCGCGCGTATCTGCGAGCAGGCCGCCGGCGAAAGCGGGCGCCGCGATCCGGCGGGTACCGCTGCTGATGGGAATGACCTTCATCGTCATGGTGTTTTTGCCTGAAAAATCATAGCAGAACGCTGCTATAGTGGTGTGGCTAGGAAATGCACTTCATATGAGTGATAAACCGAGCAAGAACGTCGCCGTGGTCATGCAGCGGCGCGCTTCCCAGAGCAAGTGGGTCGACCACGTCTGGGAGCCGATCGGCGTCCTGGGCGGGCATGACGAGGGCGCGCCGCGCCTCCTGGTCGACCACCCCGAAGTGAAGCAGTGGCTGCATCCCGGATTGAAGCTGGTGCTGCACAGGGACGAGCTGGAGGGCTACTACCTGAATGTGTCCGCGTCGGAGCCGCGCGTGTTCGTGCTGTGGCGGATGGAAGGCCTCAGCGAAGCCGAGCATGGGCTGCCCCTCGACGTGACCGTGAGCTCGGAAGAGGGCGGCCGCTGGCTCGACGGCGGCCATTCGGTCGACGCGGTCGCGATGCCGCCGGAGATCTTCGCCTGGGTCGGCGACTACGTGGAGCACAACTACCGTCCCGAGCCGAAGAAGCGCATCAAGCCGCGCTCGTTCGTGCATCCGAAGGATCGCCGCTGATGGCGCAGGAGAAGGAAAACTTCCTCGGCCGCTGGTCGCGCCTTAAGAAGGAGGATCGACTCGAGGCCGAGAAGCCCGTTGCGCAGAAAGCTGAATCACCAGAAGACCCGGCGCCGGAGCTGCCGCCGCTCGACCAGCTGACGCCGCAGTCCGAGTTCTCGGGCTTCATGCATCCGAAGGTCGGCGACGCTCTGCGCCGCGCCGCGCTGAAGAAGCTGTTTTCCGACCCGCACTTCAACATTCCGGATCCCTACGAGGCGTACTCGGGGGACTGGACGGTCGGCGAAGCGATCCCGGACGAGATGATGGCGACGCTCAACCAGGCGCGCACGCTGCTCTTCTCGGAAAAGGAGAAGGAGCAGGCACAGGCGGCGGACGAGGCGAAGGCCGCGGAAGAGGCGTACGCGGAGGAGGAAAAGAGGCAGGCCGAGGGGCGGGCGGACAAGCCCGAGAGGGAAGCGAAAGACGATGAGCCTGGAAGGCAAGACACTTAAGGTCTGCAGCTGCAACCGCACGCTGGCATTGGACGCCAAGGCGCTCGCCGAGGCGCTCAAGACCGGCGCGCCGCTGACGGTGCATCACGAGCTGTGCCGCAAGGACGCCGGCGCGTTCCAGGCCGCGCTGGGCGGTGGCGACGACGTCATCGTCGCCTGCACCCAGGAAACGACGCTGTTCCGCGAGCTGGCGGCCGAATCGAGCTCGAAGATCAGCTTCGTGAACATCCGCGAGCTGAGCGGCTGGTCCGCCGAGAAATCCACGCCTAAGATGGCGGCGCTGCTCGCGATGGCGGCGCTGCCCGAGCCGGAGCCGGCGCCGGCCGTCGAGTTCAAGTCGGCGGGGCAGGTGCTGATCGTCGGCCCGGCGGCCGCGGCGCTCGACTGGGCGGAGCGCCTCGCCGAGCAGCTCGAGGTCAATGTGCTGCTCACCGACGCTTCCGGCGAGCTGCCGCTCGAGCGCAAGTTCCCGGTCTGGTCCGGCAGCGTGGCGAAGCTCACCGGCTGGCTCGGCGCCTTCGAAGTCGAGTGGACGCAGGCCAACCCGATCGACCTCGAGGTGTGCACGCGCTGCAACGCCTGCATCCACGCCTGCCCGGAAGACGCGATCGATTTCAGCTACCAGGTGGATCTGGCGAAGTGCAAGTCGCATCGCGCCTGCGTCAAGGCCTGCGGCGCCATCGGCGCGATCGACTTCTCAAGGCGGGATACTCAAAGGAAGGATTCCTTCGACCTCGTGCTGGACCTGTCGCGCAAGCCGCTGATCAATCTGCCGCAGTTGCCGCAGGGCTATCTCGCGCCGGGCGCCGATCCGCTGGAGCAGGCAATCGCCGCGCAGCAGCTGACTGCGCTGGTCGGTGAATTCGAGAAGCCGCGTTTCTTCCAGTACCGGGCGAAGATCTGCGCGCACAGCCGCTCCGGCAAACAGGGCTGCAACCTGTGCATCGACGTCTGTTCGAGCGGCGCGATTCAAGCCGACGGCGACCATGTCAGGGTCGAGCCGCACCTGTGCGCGGGATGCGGTGGCTGCGCCACCGTCTGCCCCTCGGGCGCCATGACCTACGCCTACCCGAAAGCGTCCGACACCGGCATGCGCCTGAAGGCGCTGCTCGCCACCTATCGCGGCGCCGGCGGCAAGGATCCCTGCATCCTGATCCACGACGCGGAAGAAGGGCGCAACGAGTTGCTCGCCAACGGAAGAAAGGCGAAGGGCCTGCCGGCCCGCGTCATCCCGCTCGAGGTGTTCCACGTCGCCTCCCTCGGCATCGACGCGCTGCTGAGCGCGATCGCCTACGGCGCGAGCCAGGTCGTCGTCCTGTCGACGGAAAAGGTCGCGGCAGGCTACGTCGCCGCACTGAAGAAGCAGATGCAATACGCGCAGACCATCCTGACCGAGCTCGGCTATGCGGGAAAGCATTTCTCGGTGATCGAGGCCGCGTCGGCCGCGTGGGAGCTGCAACCGGCAGCGACCGTAGGCAAGCCCGCCACCTACAACCTGTCGCCCGAAAAGCGCACGTCGCTGGATTTCGCCATCGATCATCTTTTCAAAAATTCTTCTACTCAAAAGCAACTGGTACAACTTCCGGCTGGCGCACCGTTCGGCACCCTGGTGGTGAACAAGCAGACCTGCACGCTGTGCAAGGCGTGCATCGGCGCCTGCCCCGAGTCCGCGCTGATCGACTCGCAGGAGGCGCCGGCGCTGCGCTTCATCGAGCGCAACTGCGTGCAGTGCGGGCTATGCGCGAACACCTGCCCCGAGAACGCCATCACGCTGGTTCCCAGGCTGTTGATCGGGGAAAAGGCCAGGGAGCCGGTGACGCTGAACGAAGCCGAGCCGTTCAACTGCGTGCGCTGCGGCAAGCCTTTCGGCACGCGGCAGATGGTCGACAACATGCTCGGCAAGCTGGGCGGCCACTCGATGTTCGCCGGCGGCCTGCGCCGCCTGCAGATGTGCGGCGACTGCCGCGTCGTCGACATGATGGAAAACAAGGCCGAAGCGTCGATCCACGATTTCAAGAAATGAGATGACGCAGCCGCTGCAGTTCGTCGCCCCGGAAGATACCGCGCGCGCCAACTTCTACGGACTGATCGCGCGCCTGTTCTATGCGCCGCCCGGCGAGCAGCTGATCTCCGAGCTGCTGCGCTCGCCATCCATCGAAGGCGATGCGCCGATAGCGGCGGCATGGCGCGAGATGGTGGAAGCCTGCCGCAATGCGTATCCGGTGACGCTCGAGAACGAGCACACCGAGCTTTTCGTCGGCACCGGCAAGGCCGAGGTGACGCCGTACCTCTCGCACTATGTGGTCAAGTATTCAACCGACAACCCGCTGGTCGAATTGCGCCAGCAGCTCGCCGCCTGGGGCATGGGGCGGCGCGAGGAGGTCTCGGAATACGAAGACCACGTCTGCGGCGTGTGCGAGGCGATGCGATTTGCTATTGCAGTGCAGCATCGCTCGGCGGAGGAGCAGCGCGAGTTCTTCGAGCGCTTCATCTACCGCGGCGCAATTGCGTTTTGCGATGCGGTAAGCGCTTCGAAGAATGCGCGTTTCTACCTACATGTGGCGCGCTTCGCGCGGGCGTTTTTCGACATCGAGAAGGCGGCTTTCGAGATGGTCGGATAAGGCCCAATCAGTAGTCGTTCTCAACATGCCCGTTCTTGCTGAGAACGCTTCTCAAAAAGCATCTTGATCGCTCTTGTATCAAAGGAATTTGAGGGTTACCTTCGCCATAATTTGTATATGAACCGCTGTGCATAGGAGGCTCCTGTGACCGAGAAGAAAGCCAAACTTTCCCGAAGAAACTTCCTGCTGACAGTGGGCGCAAGCGGCGCCGCAGCCACCGCGGCCGCCATCGTGGCGAAGACCCCGGAGGGTGCTTCGCTGGAAAAATCAAAAGACAAGCGCGCGACGCGCGGCTACGAAGTCTCCGAGCACATCAACAACTACTACCGCACCACCAAGGTCTGAGGAGATCCGCATGCTTCTGACCCGCAAAGCCAGCAGCCAGACCGCGCCGCAATCGCGTCTCGCGCGCGCCGCCGCCGGCGCCGTCGCGAAGACGATGGATCGGCGTACCTTTCTCAAGCGCTCCGGCATCGGCGTGGGCGCCGGGGCCGTCGCTTCGCAGCTGCCGTTCAGCATGATCGGCGAGGCGCAGGCGCAGAGCGACGCCGCGAACGGCAAGATCGAAGTGAAGCGAACGGTGTGCACGCATTGCTCGGTGGGTTGCGCGATCGACGCCGTGGTGCAAAACGGCGTCTGGGTGCGGCAGGAGCCGGTGTTCGACTCGCCTATCAACCTCGGCGCGCACTGCGCCAAGGGCGCCTCGGTCCGCGAGCACGGCATCACCCACGACTCGCACCGCCTGAAATACCCGATGAAGCTCGAGGGCGGCAAGTGGAAGCGCCTGTCCTGGGACCAGGCCTACGAGGAAATCTCGAAGAAGATGCTCGACATCCGCAAGCAGAGCGGACCCGATTCCCTGTTTGTCGTCGGCTCGTCCAAGCACAACAACGAGCAGGCGGAGCTGCTGTGCAAGTGGATCCGCCTGTGGGGCACCAACAACACCGACCACCAGGCGCGCATCTGCCACTCGACCACCGTCGCCGGCGTCGCCCAGACCTGGGGCTACGGCGCGATGACCAACTCGTACAACGACGAGCAGAACTCGAAGTCGCTGCTGTTCCTGGGCTCGAACGCCGCCGAGGCGCACCCGGTGTCGATGCTGCACACGCTGCACGCCAAGGAGAGCGGCTGCAAGGTGATCGTCGCCGACCCGCGCTACACGCGCACCGCCGCCAAAGCCGACAAGTACGTGCGCTTCAGATCCGGCACCGACGTGCCGCTGATCTTCGGCGTGCTGTACCACATCTTCAAGAACGGCTGGGAGGACAAGGAGTACATCCGCCAGCGCGTCTACGGCATGGAAGATGTGAAGAAAGAGGTGATGGCCAAATGGACGCCGGACAAGGTAACGGAAGCCACCGGCACGCCCGAAGAGGACATCTTCTACATCGCCAAGACGCTGGCCGAGAATCGCCCGGGCTTCATCATCTGGGCGATGGGCCAGACGCAGCACAACAACGCCAACGGCGTGGTGCGCGCCTCCAACATCCTGATGCTGGCCCTGGGCAACGTCGGGCGCTCGGGCGGCGGCTGCAACATCTACCGCGGCCACGACAACGTGCAGGGCGCGACCGACGTCGGCCCCAACCCCGACACGCTGCCGGGCTACTACCCGGTGGCGGTGCCCGGCTCGTGGGTGCACTGGGCGCGCGTCTGGAACGTCGACCTCGAGTGGCTGAAGAAACAGTACGCCTCCGAGGCGATGATGGCCAAGCCCGGCATGACCGTATCGCGCTGGATCGACGGCGTCACCGAGAAGAACGACGCGGTCGACCAGGACCCGAACCTGCGCATGATCTTCTTCTGGGGCCACGCCCCGAACTCGCAGTCGCGCGGCTCGGAGATGCTCGAGGCGATGAAGAAGCTCGACCTCATGGTGGTGCTGGATCCGTACCCCTCGGCGAGCGCAGCGATGTTCGCCAAGGTGCGCAAGGACGGCGCCTACCTGCTGCCGATCGCGACGCAGTTCGAGACCGAGGGCTCGGCGACCTGCTCCAACCGCTCGCTGCAGTGGCGCGAGAAGGTGATCGACCCGCTGTTCGAGTCGCGCACCGACCACATGGTGATGTACCAGCTCGCGCAGAAGCTCGGCTTCGCCGACCAGTTCCTCGGCAAGAAGGACGGCAAGCAGGTCATCGGCCTGGTGCAGGGCAAGGGCGGCATGGAGCCGTCGATGCCGGACACGCTGCGCAACGAGATCAACAAGGGCGCGTGGACCATCGGCTACACCGGCCAGTCGCCCGAGCGCCTGCAGGCGCACATGCGCAACATGCACGTCTTCGACGTGAAGTCGCTCAAGGCCAGGGGCGGCAAGGACGCGAAGACCGGCTACGACCTGACCGGCGACTACTTCGGCCTGCCGTGGCCGTGCTACGGCACCGACAAGATCAAGCACCCGGGCTCGCCCAACCTCTACGACACCTCGAAGCACGTCATGGAAGGCGGCGGCAACTTCCGCGCGCTGTTCGGCATCGAGAAGGACGGCGTGAACCTGCTGGCGGAGGACGGCTCGCACCCGAAGGGCGCCGACATCACCACCGGCCACCCGCAGTTCGACCACGTGCTGCTGAAGAAGCTGGGCTGGTGGGACGAGCTGACCGACGAGGAGAAGAAGGAAGCCGAGGGCAAGACCTGGGCGAACGACCTGTCCGGCGGAATACAGAGGGTGGCGATGAAGCACGGCTGCCATCCGTTCGGCAACGCCAAGGCGCGCGCCGTGGTGTGGAACTTCCCCGACGCCATCCCGCAGCACCGCGAGCCGCTGTTCAGCCCGCGGCCGGACATGGTCGAGAAGTATCCGACGCACGACGACGTGAAGGTGTTCTGGCGCCTGCCGACGCTGTTCAAGTCGATCCAGCAGAAGGCGGTGGCGGACGGGCTCGCCAAGACCTTCCCGCTGATCCTGACCAGCGGCCGGCTGGTGGAGTACGAGGGTGGGGGCGAGGAGACCCGCTCCAACCCGTGGCTCGCCGAGCTGCAGCAGGACAACTTCGTCGAGATCAACCCGAAGGCCGCGGCCGATCGCGGCATCAGGAACGGCGAGTATGTGTGGGTGAGCACGCCGGGCAGGAACGGCGACGGCAGCAACACGCGCCTGAAAGTGAAGGCGCTGGTGACCGAGCGCGTCGGCCCCGACACCTGCTTCATCCCGTTCCACTTCTCGGGCTGGTGGCAGGGCGACGACATGCTGCAGCACTACCCGGAGGGCGCGGCGCCGATCGTGCGTGGTGAGGCAGTCAACACCGCCACGACCTACGGCTACGACCGGGTGACCATGATGCAGGAAACCAAGACGACGCTCTGCAACGTCGCGAAGGCATAAGGAGAACCGCCATGGCAAGAATGAAATTCCTGTGTGACGCCGAGCGCTGCATCGAGTGCAACGGCTGCGTCACCGCGTGCAAGAACGAGAACGAGGTGCCCTGGGGCGTGAACCGCCGCCGCGTCGTCACGATCAACGACGGCGTGGTGGGCGCCGAGAAGTCGATCTCGGTCGCCTGCATGCACTGCTCCGACGCGCCTTGCATGGCGGTGTGCCCGGTCGACTGCTTCTACCGCACCGACGACGGCGTGGTGCTGCACGACAAGGACCTGTGCATCGGCTGCGGCTACTGCTTCTACGCCTGCCCGTTCGGCGCGCCGCAGTTCCCGCAGGCGGGCGCCTTCGGCCTGCGCGGCAAGATGGACAAGTGCACGTTCTGCGCCGGCGGCCCCGAGGCCGACCGCAGCGACGCCGAGTTCAAGAAATACGGCCGCAACCGCCTGGCCGAGGGCAAGCTGCCGGCGTGCGCGGAGATGTGCTCGACCAAGGCGCTGCTGGGTGGCGACGGCGACGTGATCGCCGACATTTACCGCGAGCGCGTGCTGCGCCGTGGCAAGGGCTCCGAGGTCTGGGGTTGGGGCACGGCGTACGGCCCGGGCAAGCCGGGTGCGCAACCTCCGCAGCCGGCGAGGAAGTCGTGAGACCGGTTTTCGCTTTCCTGATTTTTGTTTTTATTTCAGGAATAACAGCTTGTGGTGAGCGCGAACAGGTCGTGGAGCAGCAGTCCGAGAAGCGCTACCAGGGCAAGCGCGACGGCAAGCCCTGGGACAGCGCGCCGCTCGCGGCGGAATTCCGCGGCGGCACCTGGACCAAGGGTAACCAGCAGAGCTGGGAAGAGCAGATCAAGCAGCGCCAGCTTGGCCAGCACGAGCACAAACGCATCTACCAATAGGTAGAGCGGCCCTCGAAAGGAGTCGTGATGAGGATGCTTTTACTTGTGCTGTCGCTTGCCCTCGCGGGCGCGGCCGCGGCGCAACAGCCGGCGCAGCAGCCGCAGCAGGATGCGGCGGCGCTCGAGCAGCAGACCCAGCAGGAGCGCCAGGTCACCCAGCCGGGGAACAACGCTCCGGTTTGGCGCGAAGTCCAGTCGGGCACGCCCAACTACACCAGCGTCCCCGGCCGCGAGGTGGACGTGCTGATCCAGCCGCCGGCGCGCTTCCTGGGGCAGGAGCACCGCTCCACCGCCGGCGAGGCCTGGCGCCAGTTCCGCAACGGGCCGATGACCTTCTACGGCGGCTGGCTGGTGCTGCTGGTGCTGATTGCCATCGCCGCCCTGTATTTCGGCAAGGGACCGATCCGGCTGCAGCACGGCTTGAGCGGGCGCAAGATCCTGCGCTTCACGCTGAACGAGCGCGTGATCCACTGGTGCGTGGCGATCAGCTTCTGCATCCTCGGGCTGACCGGGCTGCTGATGTTCTTCGGCAAGTACGTGCTGCTGCCGATCATCGGGTACACGCTGTTCGGCTGGCTGACCAGCCTGGGCAAGAACCTGCACAACTTCGTCGCGCCGTTCTTCATGGTGTCGGTGCTGGCGATGATCGTGGTGTACATCCGCGACAACTTCCCGAAGTGGTACGACGTGCGCTGGTTCCTGCGCGCCTGGGCTTTCTTCCTGAAGAACGAGGAAGTGCCCTCCGGCCGCTACAACGGCGGCGAAAAGGCGTGGTTCTGGATCGGCGTGGTGGGCCTGAGCATCGTGGTGAGCTGGACCGGGCTGATCCTGCTGTTCCCGAACTTCGACCAGTCGCGCGCAGTGATGCAGGACGCCTGGATCTGGCATGCCGGAGCCGCGCTGCTCTACATCGCAGCCTCGCTCGGCCATATCTACATGGGGACGATCGGCGTCGAGCATACCTACGAGAACATGCGCCATGGCTACGCCGACGAGAACTGGGCCAAGGAGCACCACCGCTACTGGTATGAGGAAGTGATATCCGGCAGGCGCAACGGCGCGGGCGGTGCCGTGCCCGTCGGCGCGCCCCGCGCTCCCGCCATGAAGGAGAAATCGTGAAAGCTATTCTTGCCGCGCTCGCCGCGGGACTGATGATCGGCACCTTCGCCGCCTCCCACGCCAAGCTGCCGCCGTCGCCGCCCAAGAGCGATGCCGAGAAGTCCGCCGACGCGGAAAAGGCGGCCGCGGCCAAGGCGAAGGATGCCGCCGACAACGCCAAGGCGCAGGACAAGGCGGTCGCCAACTACAAGAAGAACAAGGGCATCTCCATGAGCCCGTCCAAAGCGGCCAAGAAATGAAAAAATGCCTCATCGTGCTTGCCGCAGGCCTGCTCTTGGCAGGTTGCGAGAACATGAAGGGCATGTGGTCGAATTTGACCTCGAGCGGGGCGAAAGCCACCGCTGACCTGGAGCCGACCAAGGGCAGCAGCGTGAAGGGCACGGTGAGCTTCGTGCAGACCGCCGACCGGGTGCGGGTGAGCGGGGCGGTCTCCGGCCTGCAGCCCGACAGCCAGGTCGGCTTCCACATCCACGAGGCCGGCGACTGCAGCTCGGGCGACGGCATGAGCGCCAAGGGCCACTTCAATCCCCAGGGCAAGCCGCACGGCGATCCGGCGAGCCGCGAGCGCCACGCCGGCGACCTGCCGATGCTCAGGGCGGATGCGAACGGCAACGCCAGCCTTTCCGCCGAAGTCGACCTCATCAGCGTCGGTCCCGGCCCGAACAGCATCGTCGGCCGCGGCCTCATCGTTCACGTGCAGCCGGACGACTTCAAGACCCAGCCCACCGGCAATGCCGGTGCGCGCAGCGCCTGCGGCGTTATCCGCGCCGGCTAGACAGAATCACGGAGGAGGCAGGAGGCCGAAAGGGCGTCGCAAGACGCCCTTTCGTTTTTGGGCTTCCCGTTCCTGCTACGCGCCTTCGACGATGATCAGCTTGCCCTTCGAAGCCTTCTGGCGCAGCTTGATCAGCGGTGCGTACTCGGGCGAGTCGTACCACTTCAGCGCCTGCTCCATCGTCGGGAACTCGAGGGCGATCATGCGCTGCGGCTTCCAGCCGCCTTCCTTCGACTCGACGCGGCCGCCGCGCACGATGAATTTCCCGCCGTACTTGGTCACCACGGCGAGCACCTGCTTGCGGTATTCCTCGTAGGGCGCGGGGTCGGTGACTTCGATCTCGGCGAACACGTAGGCGGCCATGGCTTCTCCGTTCAAAGGATGAAGCGCAATAGGATACCCAGAGCCGCCATCACGGCAACCGTTTCGACCAGGCCGCGGTGCAGCCGCAGCATCAGCGCGGCGGCCACCAGGGCGAGCGCGGCCGACCGCCAGTCGAGCGTCGCCGGATCCGGCACGTAGGCGCGCAGCGGCCCGGCGCGCATTTCCTCGACCTTGCCGAACAGGACGTGCAGCGCGAACCAGAGGGTCAGGTTGAGGATCACGCCCACCACGGCGGCCGTGATGGCCGCAAGAGCGCCGGAAAGACGCCGGTTGCCGCGCAACTGCTCGACGAACGGCGCGAAAGCGAAGATCAGCAGCATCGGCGGGACGAAGGTGACCCAGGTGGTGAGGACCGAGCCCGCGACGCCTGCCATTGCCGGCGAGAAAGGCAGGGGATCGCGCCAGGCGGCGAGGAAGCCGACGAACTGCGTCACCTTGATGAGCGGGCCGGGCAGCGTCTCGGCGAGGCCCAGGCCATCCACCATTTCCGGCGCGCTCATCCACCGCTGGGTCTCGACAGCCTCCTGCGCCATGTAGGCGAGCAGGGCATAGGCGCCGCCGAAGCTCACGGTCGCGAGCTTGGAGAAGAACAGGCCGATCTGCGTCATCACATGGCCCTGCCCGAGCAGGAGAAAAGCGAGCGCGACGGGCGCCCACCAGAGAAGCAGCCCGGCAGCAGCCGTGGCTGCCGCCCGTCGCCAGCGCGCGGGTTCGGGCGCAGACAGCGAGGCTGCTGCCTCGTACCTGGTCGTGAAGAATCCCACCGCCGCAGCGAGCGCCACAATCAGCGGAAACGGCAAGTCGAGGAAGAAGATGCCGATGAAGGCGAGGGCGGCGAGGCTGTACAGCAGGCGCGATTTCAGGGCGCGGCGGCCGATGCGCAGCAGCGCCTCGAGCACGATCACCAGCACGGCCGCCTTGATGCCGAAGAGGGCGCCGTCCACCGCCGCGATGCCGCTGCCCAGCACGTACAGCAGGCTCACCGCCAGCATGACCAGCGCGCCGGGCAGCACGAACAGGATCCCCGCGGCCAGCCCGCCGCGCACGCCGTGCAGGAGCCAGCCGACGTAGGTGGCGAGCTTCTGCGCTTCCGGCCCGGGCAGCAGCATGCAGAAGTTGAGCGCGTGCAGGAAGCGCTGCTCTTCGACCCACTTCTTCTCGTCGACCAGGATGCGGTGCATCAGCGCGATCTGGCCCGCCGGCCCGCCGAAGCCGAGGCACCCGATCTTCAGCCAGGTTCGGAATGCCTCGCCGAAGCTCGGCACGTCAACCCGTGATCGAGGGCAGGCAGGTGTGGCCGCCGCCGGCGAGCGGCAGGACCTGCACCGAGACGCCGTAGAGCCGCTGCAGCGTGTCGGCGCGGATGACGTCGCGCGGCGCGCCGATCTCGAGCGCCCGCCCCTCGGCGAGGAGCAGCGCGCGCTGCGCGCAGAGGAAGGCGTGGTCGGGGTCGTGGCTGGAGAACAGGATCGAGATCCCGGTGCGCGCCAGGGCCGCGATCCGCTCCAGCACCCGCACCTGGTTGCCGAAGTCGAGGCTCGCCGTCGGCTCGTCGAGCACCAGCAGGCGCGGCTCCTGCGCGAGCGCCCGCGCCACCAGCGCGAGCTGCCGCTCGCCGCCGGAGACCTCGGTGATCGGCCGCTCGGCGAGATGCGCCATGCCGAGCGAAGCGATGGCCCGGCCCGCTACTTCGTAATCTTTCCTCGAGGGCGAGGAAAAAATTCCAAGATGCGCGGTGCGGCCCATCAGCACGAACTCGCGCACCGTGTAGGCGAAATAGCCGCTGTGACCCTGCGGCACGTAGCCGATCAGCTTGGCGATCTCGGTTCTGGAAAGGCTTTCGATTGGTCGCCCTTCCAGCGTTATCGAACCCGAATGCTTTGCCAGCAAACCCAGAAGAGTCCGGAACAGCGTGGTCTTGCCGCCGCCGTTGGGGCCGAGCACGCACATCACTTCGCCGGCGCCGAGCGAGAAGCTCACGTCGCGGCCGATGGTGCGGCCGGGGAAGCCGAAGGCGAGCGATTCGGCCCTGAGCATTACCAGCTTCTCCGCGAGAGGGCGAAAAGCCAGAGGAAGAACGGCGTGCCGATCAGCGCGGTGAGCACGCCCGGCGGCACCTCGATGGTGGCCATGGTGCGGCACAGCGTGTCCACGGCGAGGAGAAACGCGGCGCCGAGCAGCATGGCGAGGGGCAGCAGGCGGCCGAAGTCCGGGCCCACCAGCAGCCGCGCAGCGTGCGGGATCAGCAGGCCGACCCAGCCGATGATGCCGGAAACGGCGACGGCGGCCGCGGTCATGAGGGTGGCCGCCGTCACCACGATCGTGCGCAGCTTGCGCGTGTCGACCCCCAGCGCGCGCGCTTCGTCGTCGGGCAGCGCGAGCAGGTTCATGCGCCAGCGCAGCAGCAGCATGGGCACCAGGCCGAGCAATGCGAGCGGCGCGGCCACCGCGAGGTCGCGCGGCGAAATCGACGCCAGGCTGCCCAGCAGCCAATAGGTGATCGCCGGCAGCTGGTTGTACGGATCGGCCAGGTACTTCATCAGCGCGATAGCCGAGCCCAGCAGGGTGCCGATCACCACCCCGGTGAGCACCAGCGCGAGCAGCGGGTCGTGGCCGCGCAGGCGCGAGCCGATCCAGTAGACCAGGCCCACCGCGGCGAGGCCGCCGGCGAAAGCGAACAGCTGTATATAGAGGATTCCCAAAGAAAGAAAAATCCCCAGTACGGCTCCCAGCGCCGCGCCGGTCGAGACGCCGAGGATGTCGGGCGACACCAGCGGGTTGCGGAACATGCCCTGATAAGCGGTGCCGGCTGCGGCGAGCGCCGCGCCCACCACCAGCGCGGCCAGCACGCGCGGTCCGCGCACCTGCATCACGACTGTTTCTACGTTGGGCGGGAGCGCGTGGGGGGTTCCTGTGATCTTTGCCAGAAGCAAACTCGCTATTTCCGCAAGAGAAACCGGATAGCGTCCTACCGCGAAAGCCAGAGCCGTCAATCCGAGGAGGGCACCGGCCGCCAGGAAATACGTCAGTGCCCGGGAATTCACTTGGGGAGCACGCCAGGCTCGCCGAGCATCGCGTCGAGCTGCGCCGCCGTCGGCTCGCGGTGGTAGAACAGGCGGTGGAACTCGGTGACTTTGGCGCGCAGGTCGACGTCGAACTCGCGCGGATAGAGGAGCTTTCCCGCCCACCATAGGCCGAGCAGGCGGTTCGCCCCGGGCGGGAAATCGAACCAGCCGAAGGGCAGGTGCGGCGACAGGTACACGCGCTTCGCCGCCACCGCCTTCACCGAGCGCCAGCGCGAGTCGGTCCACACCGACGCCCAGTAGTTCGGATCGGTGGTGAGGATCACTTCCGGGTCCCACAGGATCACCTGCTCCAAGGACACGGTCGCCAGGCCGGCGCGCGCCTCGGCCGCGGCGTTGCGCGCGCCGAGAATCTCGAGCACCTCGACATTGATCGATCCCTTGCCGCCGGTCTGCAGACCCGACGTGCCGCGGCCGTAGTAGATCAGGGGATGCGAGGAGGTCCGCGCCACCCTTTGTTTGATGTTCTTCAACTCGTTCTCGTACCAGACGGCAAGCTTCTCCGCTTCGGCATCATTACCCATCAACTTTCCGAGCGACCGGAGGGCAGCAGGAGTGGCTTCAATCCGACCGTCGAAAAGCGCATAGGGAATCTTCGTCTGCTCCTGCACCTGGGTGGCGAGCGATGCGTAGGTCTCGCCGGTCGAGCCGACATCGACGATCAGGTCGGTCTTCGCCTTGAGCACCACCTCGACGTTCGCCGTGTTGCCGCGCCCGGTCAGGCGGCCGAGCTCGGGCAGCTGCGCGTAGCGCTCGGGAAAGAACTGCGCCTCGTTCGGCCGCATCGCGCGCGTCCAGCCGGTCAGCTTGTCCGGCGCGATGGCGAACACCAGCAGGCTCGCGGGCGGGCCGGCGGCGTAGACCCGTTCGACCTTCGAAGGCGGGCGGACTTCCCTGCCCGATGCATCGACCACCGGGGATTGCGAAAAACAGGCCGAACTGAAGAAGAACAGGAGAATTCCGTACCTCATGCGTACCCCACGCTGCGCCGGTCGATCGAGACCGCCTTGATCATGGCGAAAACCGGCAGTCCCGGCCGCAGCCCCAGCTCGAGCGCCGACTTGCGTGTGATGCGGGCGAGCAGCGGGGTGCCGTGCAGGTCGACGCGGACGTCGAGGCTGGAGCCTTCGCCGTCGCCCAGCTCGACGACCGTGCCGCCGAGGATGTTGCGGATGCTCACTCCCACGGGACGCGAGAGCGCGATGGAGACGTCGCGCGCCCGCACGCGGATGCGCACGCGCTCCCCGGGCAGCGCCTCGACGTCGGGGATTTCGAGCGCGCCGCCGTCGAACTCGAGGCGCGCCAGGCCGCTGTAGAGGTCCTGGCCGGCGACGCGCGCCTCGATGACGGCGCCGCCTTCGTGGCGGCCGAGGTAGGGACGCAGCTCGACGCTGCTCATCATCTCGCGCACCGGGCCCGTACCGAGCACGCGGCCGTCGGACATCAGCACCACGGCGTCCGCCAGCCGCACCACCTCGTCGAGCGAGTGGCTGACGTAGACGATGGGGATGCGCACCTCGTCGCGCAGCCGCTCGACGTAGTACAGGATCTCGGCCTTGCGCGGCGTATCGAGCGAGGCGAGCGGCTCGTCGAGCAGCAGCACCTCGGGGTTGGCAAGCAGGGCGCGGCCGATCGCGACGCGCTGCTTCTCGCCGCCGGAAAGCGCGCCGGGACGCCGGCCGAGGAGATGGCTGATGCCGAGCAGCTCGATCGCCTGCTCGAAGCCGAGCACGGCTTTTCTTCCATTGGCGAAGAAGCGCCCGTAGGTCAGGTTGTGATGCACGGTGAGGTGCGGCAGCAGGCGGCCCTCCTGGAACACGTAGCCGACGCGGCGGTCATGGGGCGGCAGCTCGACCTTCGCCGCCCCGTCGTACAGGGTGCGGCCGCCGACCGCGATGCGGCCGGAATCCGGCCGCGCCAGGCCGGCGATCAGGTTGAGGACGGTGCTCTTGCCGGCCCCGGAACGGCCGAAGAGCGCCGTGACCCCGCTGCCGGTCGTGAACGCCGCGTCGAGGGCGAAGCCACCGAGGCGGCAGCGGACGTCGAACTCAAGCATCGCGGCCGGCGACGCGTACGTTGGCGCGGCGCAGCAGGAACTCGGAGGCCATCAGCGCGACGAGCGAGAGGATGATCGACAGGATGCACAGGCGCATCGCCTGCGCGTCGCCGCCGGGCACCTGGGTGAAGGTATAGATGGCGAGCGGCAGCGTCTGCGTCTCGCCGGGGATGTTGGAGACGAAGGTGATGGTGGCGCCGAATTCGCCGAGGCTGCGCGCGAAGGAGAGCAGCACGCCGGTGAGGATACCCGGAAGGATCAGCGGCAGTGTCACGCTCGCGAACACCCAGGGCGGCGAAGCGCCGAGGGTCGCCGCCGCCGCTTCCAGGCCTTGGTCGACCGCGTCGAGCGACTGGCGCACCGCGCGCACCAGCAGCGGCAGGCCCATGATCGCGCAGGCCAGCGCCGCGCCGGTCCAGCGGAACGCGAACGTGATGCCGAAATATTCGTCGAGCAGCGAGCCGATCGGGCCGCGCTTGCCGAACAGGATCAGCAGGAAGTACCCGACCACTACCGGGGGCAGCACCAGGGGAAGGTGGACCACCGCGTCGAGCAGGCTCTTGCCGAAGAAATCGCGTCGCGAAAGAAACCAGGCGAGCGCCACCGCGACCGGCAGGCTCGCCGCGACGCTCCAGAACGCTACTTTGAGGCTAAGAAGGAGGGCTTCGGTCTCGGCCGGCGAAAGGCTCCACACGCCCTCAGTTTACGGTGAAGCCGTGCTTCTCGAAAATTGCGCGCGACTGCGCACGCGAGAGGAACTCCAGGAACGGCGCAGCGCCGCCTTTCGCGCCTTTCAGCGCCGCCACCGGATACACGATCGGAGGGTGGCTGTCCGCAGGAAATACGCCTGCCACCATTACATTCGGCTCGGAATTGGCGTCGGTCTGATAGACCACGCCGAGCAGCGCCTCGCCGCGCGCCACCAGCAGCAGCGCCGCGCGCACGTTCTCGGCCGCCGCGACGCGGCTCGCCACCTGGTCCCAGACGCCGAATTTCTCGAACGCGGCCTTGGCGTACTTGCCCGCGGGCACGCTGTTCGGCTCGGCGAGCGCGAGGCGCCCGGAACCGAGCGCCTTGGCGATCGGGAAGCCCGGCGCCGGCTGCAGCTTCAGCGGCTGCTTCGCGGGGGCGATCAGCACCAGCCGGTTGCCGAGCAGATCCCTGCGCGTACCAGGCGCTAGCAGGCCCTTCTTCTCGACGTAGTCCATCCAGTCGAGGTCGGCGGAGATGAAGACGTCGGCCGGCGCTCCGTTCTCGATCTGCTTGGCGAGCGCCGAGCTGGCACCGTAAGAGATCACCGGCTTCGATGGAAACGCCGCCGCGACTTCATCCAGCGCGTTCTTGAGGCTCGCAGCCGCGAACACGGTCGGCGCTTGAGCGTGTGCGGCGGTCGAAACGACGAAAGCGAGAAGAGCAAGGCAGCGAAACATGGGGGTTCCGATATATTCATGAAACTATATCGGAATCAGCGCAGCTTGGCGAGCAGGGCTTTCAGGTCGGCGGAGGCAGCGCGTTGTGAGGCCGCCTGCATGCGGCGGTAGCGATCGAGCACTTCGGCGCCCAGATCCGTCAGCGAAGCGCCGCCTCGCTCTGCGCCGCCTTTGGCCGAGCGCACCAGCGGGGCGGCGAAGTCGTCGTTCATGTCGTTGACCAGGCCCCAGGCGCGCGTATAGCTCATCTTCATGCGCCGGCCCGCAGCGGCGATCGAGCCGGTGTCGCGGATGTGCTCGAGGAGATCGGCCTTGCCGGGGCCGAACGCGATCCCTTTGGCCAGGATGACGCGCAGGCTGATGCCGGGAGCGGCCTTAGGCAATTGCGCCGCCGCAGGAGCTGCCGGCGCCGGCGGTGCAGCCGAAGCAGTGGCGCGCGGTGACGATGGAGCGCTCGCCGAGCCGCTGCGGATCGAAGTCGCGGATGTGCGCGCGGCGCCCGTCGGGATAGCGGGCGTCGAGGTCCAGCATCTGGTTGAAGTCGCAGTCGTAGATGCGCCCGTCCCAGCCGATGGAGAGCGTGTTACGGCACATCAGCCCGGCCACCGTCGCCGGGTTGTAGGCGTTCACCAGCAGCTCCATGTACGCCTGCAGGTTGCCGGAGGTCTCCAGCCACTCGAGAAAGCGCGAGATCGGCATGTTGTTCAGAGCGACCAGGGCGTCGAAGGTAACGCCGTGGTTGGTCTCGAGGCCTGCCTTCCACTCCTTTTCCATCGAGGCCTGGTTGCCGGCGAGGAGGGCGCCGGCCGGATTGTGCACCAGAGTCAGGCGCAGGCGCGGATCGCCCTTGCCGTAGCCGACGGCATTCAGGCGGCCGAGCGCCTCGATCGATTTCTCGAAGGTGCCGTCGCCGCGTTGCAGGTCGGTATTGCGCTTGCGGTAGTGGGGCAGGGAGCAGACGATCTCCACGCCGCGCTCGGCGAACCAGTCCGGCAGGTCGCGGCACGGGCCGGTCAGGAGCACGGTCAGGTTGCAGCGGTCCATCACGTGCTTGCCGCGCGCCACGCACTGCTCCACCAGATAGCGGAAGTGCGGATTGAGCTCCGGCGCGCCGCCGGTGATATCGACGACCTTCGCCGCGGTCCTGTCGAGCGCGGCGAGGCAAAGGTCGACCGTCTCGCGGCTCATCATCTGGTCGGTGCGGTCCGGCCCGGCGTCGACGTGGCAGTGCCGGCAGGTCATATTGCACAGCTTGCCGACATTGACCTGGAAGATGTCGATCCCGGCCGGAGTCAGTTTTTCCTTGAAATCAGAAATACCCAGGTGATGCAGGGCATCAAGCTGCCGCGCCGTGGAGGCAAGCGACGCTCCTCGCGAGAGCAGCGTGGTCGTGGCGCGCGGGCTGCTCAGCCCATCACCTGCTTGTGGACGTGCTCGAGCATCTGCACCCCGTGCACCAGGGACGCGCCGCCGCGGATCGCCGCGGCGACGTGCAGCGCCTCGGTCATCTGCTCCAGGTCGGCGCCCTGCGTCAGGGATTCCTTGGAGTAGGCGTCGATGCAGTAGGGGCACTGCACGGTGTGCGACACCGCCAGCGCGATCAGCGCTTTCTCGCGCGCCGACAGCGCGCCCGGCTTGAACACTTCGGCGTAGTAGTCGAAGAACTTGTCGGCCAGCTTCTTGTTGCCTTCGGCGATGGCGCCGAACTTCGCGAGGTGCTCGGGCTTGTAGTAGGAGTCCATGTTCTTCCAATGAGGAAAACCATGCCTATCCTACGCTGCGGGAGCTGAAAGCAACGAGGCCCGGCCAGGACCGGGCCTCGTTTCGCCTGGAGAGGCGGGGAGGGCTGCTGCTCGGCTACATGCCGCCGGCGGCGGCGTTTTCGAGCGCGTAGCTGTCGAAGCGCGAGTCGGCCTTGGCGGCGACGACCTTCTGCTCCTTGACGATCGGGGTCATCTCGACACCGATTTCGAACTGTTCTTCCGCGTGGGCGGCTACGGCGAACACCAGGCTGGCGGCGGCGATCACGATCCTTTTCATTTTCATCTCCCTTGTCTGTCTAGGCTCGATGAGCCGGGTTGTCTGTCCATGAGCGGGCCGTGCCAGCCGAAAAGCCACTGGAAACTGCGAAAAATCACGCCTGTCCGGGTAGCCATGGTGGGGCGCGGGCGTTTCGGCTCGATTTGCGCGGCGTTGCCGGTTTGTTTCCGTTGACAGCCGGCATGCAGGTTCCAGACAATCGTTCGATGGAGCGGCGAGACTTCATCAAGGCATGCGCTGCGACCTGCGCACTGGGCGCGCCCGATGTCGTGCGGGCGGAGGATCTCAAGCCGCGGTTCTATTCGCGCGTGCAGCTGGTGGACGAGGGCGGCCGGCCGTTGCGCGCGGCGGACCTGGCCGTCCGCCGCAACTACATATTCCACTACCCGTTCGAAGCCACGCCCTGCTTCCTGCTCAACCTGGGCGAGCCGACGGTGCGCGATGTGGCGCTGAAGACGGAGCACGGCTCGGCGTACCGGTGGGCGGGCGGTGTCGGCCCCAAGCGCTCCATAGTCGGCTTTTCCGCGATCTGCTCGCATCGCATGAGCTACCCCACCCCGCAGATCACCTTCATCAGCTACCGCGACAAGGCGACGGCCGCGTCGCGCGCCAACCTCATCCATTGCTGCTCGGAGCACAGCCAGTACGACCCGTCCTCGGGCGCCCGCGTGGTCGGCGGTCCGGCGCCGCAGCCGCTGTCCGCCGTCCTGCTCGAGTACGACGCGAAGAGCGACGGCCTGCAGGCCGTGGGCACACTGGGAGGCGAAATGTTCGACGCGTTCTTCGACAAATTCGGCTTCAAGCTCGCGCTCGAGCAAGGCGGCAGCAGCGCGCGGCGGCCGGTCGCGGGCCGGGCCGTGGTCAAGGACATCCAGAATTTCTGCAAGCAGCAGGTGCGCTGCTGAACTGACCGCTACGAGCGGGATGCCAGCGGCAGGTTGGTGAGCAGGTTCTGCGGCTTCATGCGCAGCGTGCCGTCGGCCGCGGCCGCCAGGCCGAGGAACACCGGGGCGCCGGCCATCTCCCGGCTGAGGGCGGCGGGGTCGCGGAAATCGACGCGGAACAGGCCGACGACGCGCTTCATGCGCTCCGCCTCGACCTTGCCGCCCTTGTAGGCCTCGTTCAGCAGGATCGTCGCCTCCGCGTCGAGGCCGACATGCCAGACCCATTCCTCGTCGGGGATCTCGCGCACCGCCGCCACGGTGGTGCGCACGCCGTGAAAATGCGCCAGCCAGCGCTCGATTACGCGGCACAGCGCCGCGCAGCCGGGCCGTCCCGTGTTCAGCTGCAGGACGGTGTCGTAGCGCTCGCTGTCCTCGAAGTAGCTTGCCGCGCTCTCGTCGTTGAGGACATCGAGGTCGATCTCCCGCGTCAGCGACTGGCTTTCCCGCAGCAGCTTGCCCAGGTTGCCGAAGCCGCCGGTCTGGGCGTGCGTCTGCACGGTGGCGTCATCGGCCGCCATGATGGCGCCGTCGCGCACCGTGATCCGCTGGCGGCGGAAGAACAGCTCGGCGGCGCGGGCCTCGAAGCCGTCGGCCGTGCCCTCGAGCAGGCTGCGCAGGATCACCTGCACCGTGTGATGGATGAAGTCCGGCGGCACCGCGATGTCGCGCTGGAACAGGCCGGAGTAGAACGCCTCCAGGGTCGGCGCTTCGAGAAGCCGTGTGCGAAAGCGCAGCATGACCTGGTAGTTCTCGCGCGCGTCGGCGTCCGCGAGCGCCGCGATCTCGGCAGCCGCCACCTCGCGGCGCGGCGCATCCATCAGCGACGCGTGCAGCGCGAACTCGGCGGCGTCCGCCTCGGGCGGAGGGGCGAGCTCCGGCCGACCGTAGTATAGGCGCAGGTAATCGTCGGTAACCCGCAGGCGCCCGTCGGCGTCCTTTTGCAGCAGGCGATAGCCGCAGCCCGGCCAGAAGTCGGCGGCTATGCCTTGATCTCCCGCGACGTGATCGTGTACTTGAAGGCGTCCGGATCCAGGCTGTCGAGGCGCTCCTTCTCGGTCTCCGCCTGCGGATACATGAGAAAGCCGATCGCCGGCCCCTTGGAGCCCGGCAGCTTCACGTCGTGCGCCTCGTTGTAGGCGAGCCAGTTCATTTCCCACGCGCCGAAGAGCTTGGCGCGCACCGGCGGCACCACGGGATCGGCGAGCGTGGTCGGCTGCGGCTTCTCCTCGAGCACGACCTTGCGCACGTCCGCGGGATCCACCGGCACCCAGCCGTAGCCGGTGAGGAAAACCTCGGCGCGGCAGTGCTGCGCGCGCGTGACGTTCGGCGAGCCGGTGCCCAGGCTGCGATAGCCGAACTCGCTGCGCGCCACGCGCAGGCCGTAGACGTCGCGCGCCGGCAGTCCCGCGGCGCGGGCGAGGCCGACGTAGAGCGCGTTCAGGTCGGCGCACTTGCCTTTCAGGTTGCCGGTCTCGAGCATTCCCTTGATGTCGCCGACGCCGCAGCCGCGGGTCTTCGGGTCGCGCTCGGTGTTGTCGACGATCCAGTCGTAGATCGCGCGCGCCTTGTCCACGTCGCTGCTCTTGCCCTTGGTGGCCTCGAGCGCGGTCTTGCGCACGATGCCGTCGAGCGGGATCAGCTCGGTCGGCGCGAGGTAGAACTTCGCGGTCGCCGCGTCGAGCGGCTTGATCGACGCATCGCGCTTGCTGAAATCGGTCGCGCGGTTGACGGTGGAGAAGGCGCTCACCACCTCCAGGACGGGCGCCTTCGCGTCAGGGGCCCACTCGGCCATCACCATGTTCGCGCCGTACTTGCCGTCGCTCGCGGTGCGGATCGAGCCGTTGCCCGACCAGGTGTTGCCGATGATCTTCTGGTAGGGGCCTTCCACCGAGGGCACCGGCACCCAGACGCGCGACACGCCCTGCGGCCACTGCAGCTCGACGCGCGTGGTGATCTCGAAGGTGCGCCAGCCGGCCGGCTTCGGGTCGAAGGGCAGCTGCTGGGCGAGCGCCAAGCGGGAAATCGGGCCGAGTACGGTCGCGGCAGCGCCGGCCTGGATGAATGAGCGTCTATGCATGGGGTCTCCTACGGATCGTGCGGCAAAAAACCGAATCTACACCAATCCCTTCCACGGCGGGGTGTCCCGCATGGACGCCACTTCGCCGGTACGGTGGACGCGCTCACCGTGCAGCTCGATCACCGCGTCGTGGAAGGCGTCGCCGCGCAGCAACCCGATCAGCAGTTTTGCTTCGGGCTTTTCCAGGGTGTCCTTGTGCGCGGCGAAGAAATAGCGCTCCGTCGCCAGCGGCACGAAGCCCAGCCCGGCCTGCGTCGCGGCGGCCTCGATGCCCAGCCCGGCATCGGCCAGCCCGCCGGCGACGTGCGCGGCGACGGCGGCGTGCGTGTGCTCCTCGTTCTCGTAGCCCGCGATGCGGCCGGCGTCGATGCCGGCCTCGCGCAGCAACTCGTCGAGGAGAATGCGGGTGCCCGAGTCGCGCTGGCGGTTGATGAAGCGCAGCCCGGGGCTCGCCAGGTCGGCGATGCGCTCGATCGACCTGGGGTTGCCCGCCGGCACGATCAGGCCTTGGACGCGCGTCGCGATCCAGATCAGGCGGTGGATCGCCGGCCCGAGCGCCTCGGCATAGCGGGCGGCCGCGCGCTCGCCCAGCGGGCCTTCGGTGACGTGGAAGCCGGCAAAATCGCAGGCGCCGCGGCGCAGCGACGCGAGCGCCTCCGCGCTGCCGCGGTAGCGCAGGTCGACGCTGACGGAGTGGGTCTTGGCCGCCAGCTCGCGCAGCTTCATCAGCGAAAAATCGTGGCTGGCATGCAGGCGCAGCACGGGCAGGCCGCCGGCGACCGGGTCGCGCAGGCTGCTGGCGAGCTCGGCGGCCAGGTTCTCGAGCTCGGGCGCGAGGCGCGCCTGGGCGCGCTTGCCCGCCCAGAGCAGCTTTGCGCCGAGCTCGCTCAGCTGCGTGCCGCGGCCGCGCTCGATGATCACCAGGGGGGCGCCGAAGAAGCCGGCCCATTTTTCGATCAGGTTCCAGGCGTGGCGGTGCGACATTCCGGCGTTGCGCGCCGCGGCGGTCAGCTTGCCGGTCTGCTCGATCGCCTCGAGCAGGGTGAACAGCGTGAGATCGAGCTCCTGCTCGCCCGCATTGCGGAAACGCCATACGGGGCGGATGTCGATCTTGAGTCGGGAGGGCATGGCTCCCGATGGTACTAAGTTTTTGAAAGCCGCGAGGTTTTTCCCTCGGCCATGAAGAAAAAGCCTAGTCGACCTTCAGCAGCGACTCGATCTTCGCCACGATCTTGTCGATCGGCGAGTCCTTCGAGATCGCCGGCCGTCCGCCGATCTGCTTGCGCATGCGGTTGAGGTCGCCGGTGGTGGCGATCGCGGTGAGGAACAGCAGCGGCGTGTGCCGCAGCTCTTCGTCGGCCGACAGCGCCTCGGAGACGTCGCTGCCATCCATCTCCGGCATGTCGAAGTCGCACAGGATCAGGTCCGGCTCGGTCTCGCGCGCCAGCTTGAGTGCGTTTTCGGGCCGGTTCGTGGCGACGACGTCGTAGCGCTCGCTGAGCTTTGCCTGCAGGATCTCCAGGGACAGCTCGCTGTCATCCACTATCAGAATCTTCGCCCGCCAGGTCATCGGTCGCGCCCTCCTCGGCGCGTCCCGTATCTTCGCTCCGAGGGGCACCGTCGGTCCAGTCCGTCGCGATCAAGGCCCGTCGGACGCGCTGATAACCGAAATGACGGTTAGGATTCCGTTCGTCTTCGGCCCGGTGCCTTAAAGGATCCTTATCAACAACACGCAATCGTGGACGCAAGTCCACGTCATGGCAGCCGCCTGCGCCTTTGCCATCGCGGGTTTGTATTACAACCAGCCGTTACTGCCTCTGATAAGCCTGACCTTCGGGACCGGCGACTACGTCACGAGCCTGGTCGTCACGCTGGGCCAGCTCGGCTATGCGCTGGGCCTGTTGCTGTTCGTCCCGATAGGCGATCGCTTCGATCGCAAGCGCCTCATCCTGATACTGCTGCTCACGAACACTGCAGGCCTTGCGGCGTGCGCCTTCGCTCCGAGCTTCACCCTCTTCGCCCTGGCGACCTTCGTGGCCGGAATTACCACCGTGACCCCGCAGATCATCATTCCCACCCTGACCGGAAACGCCGCGCCACAGCAAAGAGGCCGCACGGTCGGCATATTGATGGGCGGGATGTCCTTGGGGCTGCTCCTCGGGAGAACACTGAGCGGCGTCGTCGGAGACATGGCCGGGTGGCGGTCCGTGTTCGCGTTCGCCATGGTGTCCAATTTCCTGCTCGTAGCGGTCGTGTGGCGCTACTTGCCGTTCACCGCGCCCACACCCGATCTTTCGTACCTGCGGCTGATGCGCTCGCTGTGGAAGCTCTTTACAGGGCAGCCCGTATTGCGTGCCGCCTGCGCGACGGGTTTCCTGGCATTTGCCGCGTCCAGCGCAATCTGGGCGACCCTCGCTTCCCTCCTGTCCCAGGCGCCGTACCACCTCGGCGCGAACATCGCGGGAATGTTCGGGCTGGTGGGAATCGCGAGCATGTTCGCCGCCCCGCTCATGGGCCGCATCACCGACAGATTCGGGGCGCGGGCCATGATCGGCCTCTGGTCCATGGCCGGCACCATCGCTTTCGTCTTCGTGGCGTTCGCCGGCAGCGCGCTGTGGGCGCTCATCCTGGGCGTGGCCCTGATCGACATCGGCTACCGTGGAGTACTGATCGCGAATCAGACCCGGATCTATCCCCTCCAAGCGGGCGCCCACAGCCGGCTCAACACCATCTTCATGACCTGCGTTTTCCTGGGCGGAGCCGCCGGCTCGGCCTGCGGAGCCGCCGCTGCGGCCCACTGGTCCTGGACCGGCCTCGCGCTGGCAGGAGGCGGCTTTGCGGCATTGGGATTCATGGTTTCCATGCGGCGTCCCTCATAGCCGGACGTAACCCCGCCGCAGCGCGGCGAGCAGCGCCCAGCCCAGCACGAAGCCGATACCGACGTTCCACACCGAGCAGCCCGCGGTAACCAGTGTTGCAAATCGCTCTGCCTTGTCCTTGCTGAAGTCGCAGGAGCCGAGCGCGAGCTGCGCTCCGGTGAGGAACAGCACCACGCCCAGCACCGGCAGCGGGAATATCTTGAGCAGAGTGCTGACCGAATCGCTGAACAGCAACCCGATCACGCAGAGAATCACGCCGAGGATCACCACCGCGCCGCCGGTGCGCGCGCCGAAGCGGGTATGTCCGGCCATGCCGCCGGCGCCGTGGCACATCGGCACGCTGCCGACCGTGGCGCCGAACAGGTTCATCAACCCGGTCGAGATCGAGACCTTCTTCTCGGAGATCTGCCGCTCGGGAAACAGACGGTTGTTCTCTTCCTTGATGGCGACGACCGCATTGCCGAAGGTGAGGGGCAGCTGCGGCAGGGCGAGGAACACGACCCCGACCAGGACGTCGGTCCAGGTGAGGCCGGAAAGCGCGAACGACGGCAGGCGGAACGACACCTGCACCGCGGCGAGCTCCTCCATCAGCGCCGGGTTGCCGATCAGCGCCGCCGCCCCGCCGAACACCAGCAGCACGAACATGGCCGGCACGTAGCGGTTCTGCAGCAAAAGCAGCGTGAGCGCGAGGCCGAGTCCGCCGACCAGCCAGCCGGTCGACATCATCTTCAGGCCTTCCAGCATGAAGCCGAATCCCAAGCCGAGGACGATGCCGATGGCGATCGGGCGAGGCACCAGGCGCGACAGCTTCTGCGCCAGCCCGGTGGCGCCCAGCACCAGCCAGAACAGCCCGGTGGCGAGCCCGCCGGCGAACACTGCCTGGGGAGTGATGGTGGCGGTCTGAGCGGCCTGGGTGGCGGCCACCGCGCCGATCGCTTTCATCGGCTGCACCGGGACCGGCGTCTTGTAATAGAGGCCGACCGCGATCATAGCGACGCCAAAGCCGAGCAGGATGCCGAGCGGATCGATCTTTACCACGGCGATGTAGGCCAGGACGAACGGCAGCAGCGTGCCCAGGTCGCCGAAGGCGCCTGCCCACTCGGCCCGGTCGTATCGGTTCCCGGCTCTCATGCATCGATGGTAGCCAAGTTCTGAAATTCACGGCTTCTCGGCTGTTATGAACTCTGGTTCATATCGCGCGGCAGGGTGGCTCCGCTTAGCATCCAGCCCGCCATATGGGGGAAATCGCCAGGAGCTTTGCCGGAGCCGCATCGCTGATCTTTTCGGGCGATGCCACGCTCGCGTCGATCGTGCTCCTCAGCCTCAAGGTGAGCCTGTCGGCGGTCGTGCTCGCCACGCTGCTCGGCCTGCCGCTCGGTGCCGCCATCGCGGTCGGGCGCTTCCCCGGACGGCGCGCGGTCATCGTGCTGCTTAACTCCCTGATGGGCCTGCCGCCGGTGGTGGTCGGCCTGGTCGTCTACCTGCTGCTTTCGCGCGCCGGGCCGCTCGGCGAGTTCGGCCTGCTCTTTACGCCGCCGGCGATGGTGATGGCGCAAACCGTCCTGATCCTGCCGATCATCGCGGCGCTGTGCCGCCAGGCAGTCGAGGACGCATGGATCGAGTACCAGGAGCAGCTGCGTTCGCTCGGCGCGCAGGGCATGCGCGCCGCGGCGACGCTGCTCTGGGACATCCGCTTCTCCCTGCTGACCGCAATCCTGGCCGGCCTCGGCCGCGCCTCCGCCGAAGTGGGCGCGGTGATGATCGTCGGCGGCAACATCGATGGCGTCACCCGCGTCATGACCACCGCCATTGCCCTGGAAACTTCGAAGGGCGATCTACCGCTGGCGCTCTCGCTCGGCATTGTGCTGATCACCCTGGTGCTGATTCTCAATGCCGCCGCCTATTGGGTGAAGGAAGCGGCGCAAAAGCGCTACGGATGAGCGCGATCCTGCCGCTCTCGCTGCGCGACGTGAGCTTCACCGCCGGCGGCCGCACGATCATCGACCGCGTCTCGTTCGAGCTCGCCGCCGGTCCGCGCACGGTGATCCTGGGCGCCAACGGCGCCGGCAAGAGCGTCCTGATGCGCCTGATGCACGGCCTGCTCACGCCCTCGCAGGGGAGCATTTCCTGGCAGGGCGAGAACCCGGGCCGCAGGCAGGCGATGGTGTTCCAGCGCCCGGTGATGCTGCGGCGCTCGGCGCTCGCCAACGTGGTCTATGCGCTGAAGCTGGCGGGAACACGCGACGCCGGCAAGATCGCCATCGCCGCGCTCGCCGACGTCGGCCTGTCGCAGATCGCGCATCGGCCGGCGCGCGTGCTGTCCGGCGGCGAGCAGCAGCGTCTCGCGCTGGCGCGCGCCTGGGCGCTCAAGCCCGAGGTGCTGTTCCTGGACGAGCCCACCGCCAACCTGGACCCGAGCGCGACGCGCGAGATCGAGGCCGCGATCCAGAAGGTGCATGCCGGCGGCACCAAGGTCGTGATGACCACGCACAACCTTGGCCAGGCGCGGCGCCTGGGCGACGAAGTTCTTTTCATCCACCAGGGGAGGCTCGCGGAGCGCTCGCCGGTGGAACGATTCTTCAAGCAACCGGGCTCGGCGGAAGCCGAGGCATTCATCAAAGGAGAACTGCCGTGGGTCTGATCGCAAGAGCATTGCTGGTCTTTTTCCTCGCGCTGCCGGCGTACGCGCAGCAGAAATTCATCACCGTGGCCTCGACCACTTCCACCGAGCAGTCCGGCCTGTTCAAGCACCTGCTGCCGGCGTTCGAGCAGAAGACCGGTATTCAGGTGCGCGTGGTAGCGCTGGGCACCGGGCAGGCGCTCGACATGGCGCGCCGCGGCGACGCCGACGTGGTGTTCGTGCACGCCAAGCCGCTGGAGGAGAAGTTCGTCGCCGAGGGCTTCGGCGTGCAGCGCTTCGAGGTGATGTACAACGACTTCGTGCTGGTGGGGCCGAAGTCGGATCCGGCGAAAGTCGCCGGCGGCAGGAATATTCTTGAAGCATTTCAGAAAATACAGAAATCCCAGGCGCCTTTCGCTTCCCGCGGCGACAAGAGCGGCACGCACTTCGCCGAGGTCGAGCTGTGGAAGGCGGCGGGCGTCGACATCGCCAAGGACAAGAGCGCGTGGTACCGCGAGACCGGCTCGGGCATGGGGCCGACGCTCAACACCGCTTCGGGCATGAACGCCTATGCGCTCACCGACCGCGGCACCTGGCTGTCGTTCAAGAACCGCGGCGACCTGGTGATCGCGGTCGAGGGCGACCAGCGCCTGTTCAACCAATACGGCGTGATGCTGGTCAACCCGGCAAAGCACCCGCACGTGAAGAAGGCGGAAGGCCAGGCGTTCGTCGACTGGGTGATCTCGCCCGAAGGGCAGAAGGCGATCGCCGAGTACAAGATCAACGGCGAGCAGCTGTTCTTTCCCAACGCGAAGAAATGAGAGCCGCGACGCTGCTTCTGGCGGCCTCGCTCGCCATGTCCGCGCAAGCGCAGCAACCGATCAAGCTGTATGCCGCCGGCAGCCTGCGCGCGGCGCTGAACGAGGTCGCCGCGTCGTATACGGACGCGAAGGTCGAGGCCGTGTACGGCGCCTCGGGGTTGCTGCGCGACCGCATCGCCGGCGGGGAGCGCGCCGATATCTTCGCTTCGGCAAACATGGAGCATCCGCATTCGCTCGCGAAGGACGGACGGGCAGGGCCGGTGAAGCGGTTCGCGCGCAACCGCATGTGCGCCCTGGCGGCACCGAAGGTCGTGCTCACGACCGAAAACCTGCTTGAGCGCCTGGTGGATCCGGCCGTGGCGGTGGGCACCTCGACACCGAAGGCCGACCCGAGCGGCGACTACGCCTGGGAGCTGTTCGAGAAGGCGGAGCGGATCCGGCCGGGTTCATTCGCGATCCTGTCTGGCAAGGCGCGCAAGCTCACCGGCGGGCCCGATTCGCCGCCGCCGCCGAAGGACCGCAACGTGTACGGCGTGCTGGTTGCGGAGGGAAAGGCCGACATCTTCCTGACCTACTGCACCAACGCGATCCTGGCAAAAGCGGAGAACGCCGCCCTGCAGGTGGTCGAAGTTCCCGCCAATCTTGCTGTCGCCGCGGACTACGGCCTCGTGCTGCTGCACGGCTCGGGCGAGCCGGCGTACTACTTCTCGCAGTTCATCCTGTCGCCAAAAGGCCAGGCGATTCTGATGAAATACGGCTTTTCCCCAGGAGAAGCCAGATGAAGCTCAGCGCAAGAAACGTCCTCAAGGGCAAGGTGGTGTCGATCAAGAAGGGCGTCACCACGGCGCACGTCAAGATCGAGATCGGCCGCGGTGCGGTGATCACCTCGTCCATCACCATGGAGGCGGTAAGGGAACTCAAGCTCAAGGTCGGCGACAAGGCGGCCGCGATCATCAAGGCCTCGGACGTGATGGTCGGCAAGTAGATGAAGAGTGCAAAAGAACGAAAAGCGGCATTTGTTGCTATGCCGCATGGGCTGCGCTCCCTAACATCGTGCGCATGAAGACCCTACTGACAGCAGCAGCACTCGCCGCATCGTTCGCCCTGTCCGCTCACGCTCAATCGCCGATCCAGGTGTACGCCGCGGATAGCCTGCGCCCTGCGTTCGAAGAGATCACTACCGCGTATACCGCCACCAAGGTCGAGGCGCAGTACGCGTCATCCGGCCAGTTGCGTGACCGCATCGCCGCGGGCGAGCGGCCGGCGCTGTTCGCCGCGACGAACGTCGACTTGCCGCATTCGCTGACGCGCGCAGGCCTGGCCGGCCCGGTGAAGCGCTTCGCGCGCGGCGGCGGCTCCGAGTACGGGCTGGTGCTGGTGCACGGCTCGGGCGAGGACGCCTGGTATTTCGCGCAGTTCATCCTGTCGCCCGCTGGCCAGGCGATTCTCGTGAAGCACGGCTTTTCCCGCGGGCCCTCGGCCGTCGTCGCAGGGAAGTGACCGCGCGGGCGGTAGAATCCGCCCGCAATGAAGGTCTTCGGATTCGCCGGCTGGTCGGGTAGCGGCAAGACCACGCTGATCGAGAAGCTCATTCCGCGCTTCACCAAGCGTGGCTTGCGCGTTTCGCTCATCAAGCACGCGCACCATACCTTCGACGTAGACCAGCCGGGCAAGGACTCCTACCGCCATCGCCACGCCGGTGCCACCGAGGTGATGGTCACCTCGTCGCGGCGCTGGGTGCTGATGCACGAGCTGCGCGGCGCGCAGGAGCCGTCGTTCGAGGAGCAGGTGAAGCACCTCTCGCCCTGCGATCTGCTGATCGTCGAGGGATTCAAGCACGCGCCGATTCCCAAGCTGGAAGTGTGGCGCGCGGTGACCGGCGAGCCGCTGCTGCACCCGAACGACTCGCACATCGTCGCCATCGCCAGCGACTCGAAGGTGGACACGAAGCTGCCGCTGCTCGCGCTCGACGACGACGCCGGCATCGCCGACTTCATCGTCAAGCATCTGGAGCTCGCATGAACAAGGGCCTGCTCTCGGTCGACGAGGCACTGGCGCAACTGCTGGCGGCGGCAAAGCCGGTGCCGGACATAGAGGAAGCGGCCACGCTGGAGGCGACGGGCCGCGTGCTGGCGAAGCCGCAGCGCTCGACGATGGACGTGCCGCCGATGGACAACAGCGCCATGGACGGATACGCGCTTCGCATTTCAGATTTGAACAATGGTTCTCTGAAAATAGCGCAAAAGATAATGGCAGGTGCCGTAGGCGGCCCCCTTCAGCCGGGCACCGCAGCGCGAATCTTTACCGGTGCACCGATCCCTCCGGGCGCCGATGCGGTGGTGATGCAGGAAGATTGCGAAGTGCAAGGCGAGCAGGTCACCGTCAAGAAAAGACCGAAGCTTGGGGAATGGGTCCGCAGGGCGGCAAGCGACATCAAAAAGGGCGGCGAGATCCTGCCGGCGGGCAAGCGCCTGCTGCCGCAGGACACCGGGCTCGCGGCGTCCGTCGGCATCAAGACGCTCCCGGTGTACCGCAAGGTGAAGCTCGGCTTGTTCTTCACAGGCGATGAGCTGGTGATGCCCGGCGAGCCGCTGGCGCCGGGGCGCATCTACAACTCCAACCGCTTTACGCTGCGCGGCCTGGGCGAGGTGTTCGGCTGCGACGTGCGCGACTACGGCATCGTGCCCGACAACCTGCAGGCGACGCGCGACGTGCTGCGCCGCGCCGCGGCGGAGTGCGACCTCATCGTGACCTCCGGCGGCGTCTCGGTCGGCGACGCGGATTTCGTCAAGCCGGCGGTCGAGGCCGAGGGCAAGCTCCTGATGTGGAAGATCGCGATGAAGCCGGGCCGGCCGCTCGCCTTCGGCTCGGTGCAGGATTCGTTCTTCATCGGCTTGCCGGGCAATCCCGTCTCGAGCTTCGTCACTTTCCTGATCTTCGTGCGGCCGTTCCTCCTGCGCACGCAAGGAATCTCGGCGGTAGAGCCCAATGCCATCCAGGTGCGCGCCGACTTCGACTGGCCGCAGCCCGACGCGCGGCGCGAGTTCCTGCGCGTAAAATGGAACGCGCAGGGCGGGCTGGACCTCTACCCGACGCAGGATTCGGCGGTGCTCACTTCGACCGCCTGGGCCGACGGCCTGGTGGACAACCCGGCGAACCGCGCGATCCGCAAGGGCGAGACGGTCCGCTACCTGCCGTACGCGGAGCTCTATCGGTGAAAGTGAAGGTCCTTTTCTTCGCCGGCCTGCGCGAGCAGCTCGGCACCTCGGGCGAGGAGATCGAATTGCCGCGCGACGTCACGACCGTCGCGGGCTTGCGGTCTTTTCTCTCTCAAAGGGGAAATTCCTGGAAGAGCGCGCTGTCGGAGCCGAAGCTCATCCGGACCGCAGTGAATCAAGACATGGTGCAGCAAGGCGCGCCCATCAAGGCGGGCGACGAAGTGGCGTTCTTTCCCCCGGTGACCGGCGGATGAAGATCGCGGTTCAAAGCCAGGACTTCGACCTCTCTGCCGAGGTGAAAAGCATTTCGCGCAACCCCAAGGTCGGGGCGGTGGCCAGCTTCGTCGGCGTAGTGAGGGAAGTGCCGATGACCCTCGAGCACTATCCCGGCATGACCGAGAGCGCGATCGGCAAGATCGTCGATGAGGCGAAAGGGCGCTGGCAGGTGATGGACTGCACCGTGATCCACCGCTACGGCGCGCTGCAGCCCGGCGACCAGATCGTGCTGGTGGCGGTGGCCAGCGCGCACCGCGGCGACGCCTTCGCCGCCTGCGAGTTCATCATGGACTACCTCAAGACCCAGGCGCCGTTCTGGAAGAAGGAGCACCGTCCGGAAGGCGCCAAATGGGTTGAGGCGCGCGCCACGGACGACACTGCGGCGGAGCGCTGGCAAGGCTCGCCCCGCAAGAAAGCGAGCTGATGCCGCCGATCTCGGCCTTCGCCGCGGTCGGCGTCGGCGCAGTGCTGGGCGCCTGGCTGCGCTGGCTCCTGGTGGGCCAATTCAACGCGACGCTGCCGCACCTGCCGCTCGGCACGCTGATCGCGAATATCGGCGGCGGGCTGGTGATCGGCTTCGCGGTCGCGTGGCTTACCGCCAACCCGGAGGTCCATCTCAACGTTCGCCTGTTCCTCGTCACCGGATTCCTCGGCGCGCTCACCACGTTCTCCAGCTTCTCCGCCGAGTCCCTCCAGTTGCTGCACGCCGGGCGCTACGGCTGGGCGCTCGCCCACTCGGCGGCTCATCTTTTCGGCTCGCTTGCCGCCGCTGCCGGCGGCTTCGCCGCGTACCGCGCGCTTTGACCGCCTTTTCGCAGTGGCGTCCGCACCCGTGGCACGGCCTGGAGACCGGGCGCGAGCCGCCGCGCCACGTCAACGCCTACATCGAGATCACCCCTTTCGATCTCATCAAGTACGAGATCGACAAGGCGAGCGGCTACCTGCGCGTCGATCGCCCGCAGCGCACCTCGTCGCAGCCGCCCTCGCTGTACGGCTTCATTCCGCGCACCTACTGCGGCGCCGAAGTGGCGGCGCTTTGCGCGGGCGCCGAGCGCGGCGACGGCGATCCGCTCGACATCTGCGTGATCAGCGAGCGGCCGATCGCGCGCTCCGAGCTGATCGTGCCGGCGCGCGTGGTGGGCGGGCTGCAGCTGCTGGACCGCGGCGAGGCCGACGACAAGATCGTCGCCGTGCTGGAGGGCGATTTCGTCTGGGGCGAAACGCGCGACATCGCCCAGCTGCCGGGCATCCTGGTCGAGCGGCTGCAGCACTATTTCTCGACCTACAAGATGATTCCCGGCGGCGCGCCGCAGATCGCGATCCGCCAGACCTACGGCGCCGAGCACGCCCTCAAGGTGGTCCAGGCCGCGCTCGCCGACTACCACACGCTCAATCCGCAATCGATATCGCCGGCGTGAGGCGCATCCCTGCCAGGTTCCTGCCGGTACTGGTTGCCGCGGCACTTCTCGTCCTCGTATCCGCCGCGACGCGGCTTGCCTTGTCGATGCGTCCGGAGATTGCCGTCGGCGGCGTCGCCGACTGGAGCCGCGTGTTCGGCATCGGCCTGGCGTTCGACCTGGTGGCCGTCGGCTACCTGCTGGCGCCGGTGGCGCTCTGGCTGGCGCTGGTGCCGGACCGTGTCGCGCGCAGCTGGCCGCATCGCGCGCTTGTAGTCCTCTTGCTTGCCGTCGTGGCCTTCGGCGCGCTCCTCCTCGCGGCGTCGGAGTGGCTGTTCTGGGACGAGTTCGGCTCGCGCTTCAACTTCATCGCCGTCGACTACCTGCTCTATACGCACGAAGTGCTCGGCAACATCTGGCAGAGCTATCCGGTCGGCCGGGTGCTGCTCGCCCTGGCGGCATTCGCCATCGTCGTGGCGCTCGCGCTGCTGCGGCGCATCTGGTCGCCGGCCGGCGCGCCGCTTTCATGGCGCGCCGCGCTGATCGTGCTCGCCGCGTGGAGCGCGGTGTTCGCCGGTACGCTGCGCTGGGTCGACAGCGACGCGAGGAATTTCTCGGTGCGCGACAACGCGAACGACCTTGCCGGCAACGGCGTGTACGAATTTTTCGCCGCGAACCATCGCAACGAGCTCGCCTATGACCGGCACTATGCGACGATCCCCATCGGCGAGGCGCTGCCGTGGGTGCGCGCAGCTCTGGGCGCCGAGCGCGACGGCGTCGAGCGGCTGATCGCCCCGCAGGGACCGGAACGGCGCCTGAACGTGGTCCTGGTGAGCGTCGAGAGCCTGGGCGCGGAGTTCCTCGGCAGCTACGGCAACCCGAAGGGCCTCACGCCGCATCTCGACCGCCTGGCCAGGGAAAGCCTGTGGTTCACCAAGGTCTACGCGACCGGCAACCGAACGGTGCGCGGCATGGAAGCGCTGTCGCTCGCGCTGCCGCCAACCCCCGGCCAGTCGATCGTGCGCCGGCCGAACAACGACAAGCTCTTTTCCCTCGGCAGCGTGTTCGAGGACAAGGACTACTCGGTGGTCTTCGCCTACGGCGGCTACGGGTATTTCGACAACATGAACGCGTTCTTCGACGCGAACGACTATCGCTCCATCGACCGCCGGGCGATTCCCTCGGAGCGCGTGAAGCACGAAACGGTATGGGGGGTGGCCGACGAGCACCTGTTCGACCATGTGCTGGATGAGCTGGACCGGGAGCACAAGGCTGCGAAGCCGTTCTTCGTGCACGTGATGACGACCAGCAACCATCGCCCGTATACCTACCCGGCGGGACGCGTCGACATTCCATCGGGCACCAGCCGCGAGGGGGCGGTCAAGTACACCGACTACGCCGTCGGCAAGTTCCTGCAGGACGCGCGCAGCCATCCCTGGTTCGACAATACGCTTTTCGTGATCACCGCCGACCACGGCGCGAACGCGCGCGGCACGTCGCGCATACCGGTCGACAAGTACCTGGTCCCGCTCTTCGTCTATGCCCCGAAGCACGTCCAGGCGCGGCAGGTGGACCGCCTCATGTCGCAGATCGACATTCCGCCGACGCTGCTCGGTCTGCTCGATTTCCGCTACTACACCAAGTTCTTCGGCCGCGACGTCCTGCGCGTGCCGCCGGCCTCGGACCGCGCCTTCGTCGCCAACTACCAGACGCTCGGCTACCTCAAGGGAGATCGCATGGCGCTGCTGCAGCCCAGGCGCAAGACCGAGGTGTTCCGCGTCGACGCCGACATGAACATCGTCGAGCCGGTACTGGACGAGGCCACGCTGCGCGAAGCCATCGCCTTCTACTCCGTCGCCTCGTTCGTGTTCCGCAACGGCCTGTACAGAGACGAAGAGCAGACCCCGTTCGAGGAGCGCTAGGGGACGACTTCGTACAGCCGCGCCAGCGGCTGGGCGTTTGGCAGGCGCACTTCGTCCAGCAGCCGCAGCCGCGCCGGCGGCTCCTTCGACAGCAGTTCCATCCTCAGGCCGCGGTTCTCCGGACAATCCAGGCCGCAGCCGCGCACGTCGTCGAGGACGTTCTCGCCCCGCCGGATGAGGACGTAGCGGACATAGGGCGCGCGCGTCCTGACTTCGGCGAGCGAGCCCGCCAGCAGCGCCTCCGATTCGCGGATCTTCTCCACGTGCTGCGGTGTGAGGATGAAGTTGTCGGCGATGACCGAACACTCGGAATGGAAGCGGATGTAGTGTCCGTCGCCGTGCTCGGCGAGGACCACGCCGGGATTTGCCGCGCACGCCGCCTTCAGCACGGGGTAGACCGCCCGCGTCAGCATGTACTGCAGGTCGCTCCCTAGCGGGTCGACCCGGCGCAGCAGCAGCAGGCCCGGCAGGGTTGCGAGCGCCACGGCCACGGCCAGGGCGCTCGACCAGGCGCGCGACGATGGCGAAGGCGCTCGGCGCAGATCGTCGAACAGCATGCACAAGGGCAGGACCAGGGCGAAGGAGCCGAAGTACTCCAGGCGGTACTGCTGCAGCATCAGCAACGATCCGAACACGGTCGCCACCGCGAAATAGAGGTTCGCGGCGTCCGCGTGGCGCCGCAGCCGCCAGACCAGCCAGGCGATCACGGCGGGCAGCACCCAGAGCAGCGGCGAGTACTCAAGCGTCACGCTCCATGGACCGTACTGAGCGATTGCGCTCAGCATGCTGCCGACCTCGCCCATGGTGGCGATGTATTCAAGCGTGCCGAAGATGAATGCGCCGCCCAGCACGACCTGCGCAATCGTCGGCATCGCCAGGACGAGCGCGACCGCGGCGAGCAGCAGTACGTTGCGCCGCGTGGAGCGCAGCCGGCTGAAGAGCACGCAAAGTGCTGCCGTGCTGCAGGCGATGTACAGGTGGAACCACGAGTGCAGGTAGTACGAGAACGCGCCCTGCCGGAAAGGCTCTGAAGGCAGCAGGAACACCGTCGTGGTGGCGACCAGCGCGACGGCGAAGGCGAGCACGGCTTTGCGTTCCTGCGGCCGTTGCATCAGCCACAGGCAGGCGAGGGTGGCGAGCACCGGTATCTGCAGCGCGAACAGGCCGTTGTGGAAAGCGGGAGCGGCACCGAGCACCGCACCGAGCGCGACCGCGTGGCGGCGGGCGTACGGATTGCGGAACCAGGTCAGGCCGAAGTACAGCATGGCCAGCACGAACATGTACTCCACATAGTGGTGGTCGATCATGCCGACGCGGTGCAGGGCCTGGGTCAGCGGCGAGACGGCGAAGAACAGCATCGCCAGGGCGCGCGCGGGAAGCGAGAGCCGCAGGCGGGATGCCACGCCGAGGAACAGCGCGGCGTTGACGAACACCCAGGCCGGGGCGATGAACGCGAGCACGGACATCGGATCGGCCGCGCCGGTAACCGGCATCAGCGCGCCTGCGGCGAACGCCATCACGGTGTCGTAGCCCCACGGCCAGGTCACCCAGCTGCCCTCGGGCGCGTGAATGCGCGGGTCGAACTGGTACATCTGCAGCGGCGCGCCGATCGCGTCGATGATGCGGCGCGCGTGGTAGAAGGAATCGTGATCGGCGGGCAGGAATACGCCCTCGGCCAGCGTCGCCGAGAGGTGGTACATGCAGAGCAGGAAGGCCAGCCCGCCTGCCGCCAGCCACAGGCCGATCGAATATCTCCGCGGGATGCCGCCGTCCACGCGGCGGACTGTACCGGTTTAGGCGGCGGCGCGCTGCTCGGGAGCTACCGCGCTCCTCAGCTCCTCGAGGTCGGCCTCGTGCAGGGTTTCCCTGTCGAGCAGCTTCTGCGACCAGCGCTCGAGGGCGGAGCGCTCGCGCTTGAGGATGCCGAGCGCCTTGGCGTAGGCCTTGTCGACGATCTCGCGCACGGCGACGTCGATCTCCCTGGCGGTGGTTTCGCTGAACGCCCGTGATTTCGGGAAAATGTTGTTGGCCAGAAACCCCGCTGGCTCATCCTCGTAGGCGACGTGGCCGAGCGACTTCACCATGCCGTAGCGCATCACCATGCTGCGCGCGATCTCGGTGACCTTGGCGAGGTCGTTGGCGGCGCCGGTCGACAGGTGGCTGAAGATCACGTCCTCGGCGGCGCGGCCGCCGAGCAGTACGGCCATCTTGTTCTCCAGCTCCTCGCGCGTCATGAGGAAGCGGTCCTCGGTCGGGCGCTGCATGGTGTAGCCGAGCGCGGCGATGCCGCGCGGGATGATCGAGATCTTGTGCACCGGGTCGCTGCCGGGGAGCGCCAGCGCGACCAGCGCGTGGCCGAGCTCGTGGTGCGCCACGACGCGGCGCTCGGTCTCGTTCAGCACGCGGCTCTTCTTCTCCAGGCCGGCGATGAGCCGCTCGATCGCCTCGTTGAAGTCGGCCTGCGCCACCGCCTCCGCGCCGCGGCGCGTGGCGAGCAGCGCCGCCTCGTTGATCAGGTTGGCGAGGTCCGCGCCGGAGAAGCCCGCGGTCATCGCCGCCAGCTTCTCCATGTCGACGTCGGCTGCCAGCTTCACCTTGCGGGCGTGCACCTGCAGGATCTCGAGGCGGCCTATCTTGTCGGGCCGGTCGACCAGCACCACGCGGTCGAAGCGCCCGGCGCGCAGCAGCGCGGGGTCGAGGATCTCGGGGCGGTTGGTGGCCGCGAGCAGCACCAGGCCGGTACTCGGATCGAAGCCGTCGAGCTCGACCAGCAGCTGGTTCAGCGTCTGCTCCTTCTCGTCGTGGCCGCCCATGCCGCCGGCGCCGCGCGCGCGGCCGAGCGCATCCAGCTCGTCGATGAAGATGATGGCGGGCGCCTTCTGCCGCGCCTGCTCGAACAGGTCCCTGACCCTTGCCGCGCCGACGCCGACGAACATCTCGACGAACTCCGATCCCGAGATGGAGAAGAACGGCACCCCTGCCTCGCCGGCGACAGCGCGCGCCAGCATGGTTTTGCCGGTGCCGGGAGGCCCGACCAGCAGCACGCCTTTCGGCACGCGCGCCCCGAGGCGGCCGTATTTCTTCGGGTCCTTGAGGAACTCGACGACTTCCTGCAGCTCGGCCTTGGCCTCGTCGACGCCGGCGACGTCCTTGAAGATGACCCCGGTCTTGTTCTCGACGTAGATCTTGGCGCGGCTCTTGCCGATGCTCATGAAGCCGCCGAGGCCGCCCCCCTGCTGGTTCGCCATGCGCCGCATGAGCAGGAACCAGATGCCGAAGAAGATCAGCGCCGGCACCACCCAGGACAGGATGTCGCGAAACAGCGTGTTCTCGGTCGCCTGCGTGTACTTGACGCCGTACTTCGACAGGCGCTCGGCCAGGTCGGGCGCCACCAGGTTGGCGATCACCACCGTCTTGCCGTTGTCCGGCGCCTTGAGCTTGCCGGTGATGCGCTGGTCGGACACCACGATCTCGGAGACCTTGTCCTCGGCGAGCAGGCGCTCGAACTCGCTGTAGGGCACGACCTCGACGGTCTGCGCGCGCTGCCACCACTGCTGCAGGCTGAGGATCGCGAACATCGCGAACAGCAGGTAGACGAGGTTGAAGCGGGTGCGTCGTTCCATGAGTTTCTTCATGAAGCAATAAATAGGCTTGAACCGGCCGAACTCAACCCCATCTGGGCCTAAGGGACTATTTCCCGGTTTACATTACGGATCAAGGCTATGCGTTTCGAGAAACTGACCACCAAGCTGCAGGAGGCGCTGGGCGAGGCCCAGAGCCTGGCGCTCGGGCGCGATCACCAGTACATCGAGCCCGCCCACCTGCTCCTCGCCCTGCTCAACCAGGAGGACGGCGGCGTCGCCGGCCTGATCAGCAAGGCGGGCGGCAATGTTTCCATTCTCAAGAAGAATGTCGTTAATTCAATTGAGAAACTACCGAAGGTGGACGGCACCCCCGGCGAAGTCATGCTGGGCCGCGAGCTGACGCAGCTCCTCAACGTTGCCGACAAGGAGGCGCAGAAGCGCGGCGACCAGTACATCGCCTCCGAGCTGTTCCTGCTCGCCGCGGCCAGGGACAAGGGACCCGCCGGAGAAGCACTCAAGTCCGCGGGCGTTACGGCGAAGGCGCTTGAAAAGGCGGTCGAGGAAGTCAGGGGAGGGGACAACATTTCTTCTCAAAGTGATGAAGGACAACGTCAGGCCCTGAGCAAGTACACCCTGGACCTCACCGAGCGCGCGCGGCAGGGCAAGCTCGACCCGGTGATCGGCCGCGACGAGGAGATCCGCCGCTGCATCCAGATATTGCAGAGGCGCACCAAGAACAACCCGGTGCTGATCGGCGAGCCGGGCGTGGGCAAGACCGCCATCGTCGAGGGCCTGGCGCAGCGCATCATCAACGCGGAAGTGCCCGAGTCGCTGAAGAACAAGCGCCTGCTGGTGCTCGACCTCGCCTCGCTGCTGGCCGGCGCCAAGTACCGCGGCGAGTTCGAGGAGCGCCTGAAGTCGGTGCTGAAGGAGCTGGCGAAGGACGAGGGCAACACCCTCATCTTCATCGACGAGATCCACACGCTGGTCGGCGCCGGCAAGGCCGAGGGCGCGATCGACGCCGGCAATATGCTCAAGCCCGCGCTCGCGCGCGGCGAGCTGCATTGCATCGGCGCCACCACGCTCGACGAATACCGCAAGAACATCGAGAAGGACGCCGCGCTCGAGCGCCGCTTCCAGAAGGTCCAGGTGGACGAGCCGAGCGTCGAGGCGACCATCGCCATCCTGCGCGGCCTGCAGGAGCGCTACGAGGTGCATCACGGCGTCGACATCACCGACCCGGCGATCGTCGCCGCGGCCGAGCTCTCGCACCGCTACATCACCGACCGCTTCCTGCCCGACAAGGCGATCGACCTGATCGACGAGGCGGCGGCACGCATCAAGATGGAGATCGACTCCAAGCCCGAATCGCTCGACCGCCTCGAGCGGCGCCTGATCCAGCTGCGCATCGAGCGCGAAGCTGTACGCAAGGAAAAGGACGAAGCTTCGCAAAAGCGCTTCTCCCTGATTGAAAGCGAGATCGAGAAGCTGCAGAAGCAGTACTCCGACCTCGAGGAGGAGTGGAAGGCGGAGAAGGCCGCGGTGCAGGGCACGGCGCACATCAAGGAGGCGATCGAGAAGATCCGCCTCGAGATGGCGGATTTGCAGCGCAAGGGCCAATACGACAAGCTCGCCGAGCTGCAGTACGGCAAGCTGCCGCAGCTCGAAGCCCAGTTGAAGAAAGCGGAATCTTCGGAGAAGCAGAACACGAAGCCCAGATTGCTGCGCACGCAGGTCGGCGCGGAGGAAATCGCCGAGGTCGTGTCGCGCGCCACCGGCATCCCGGTATCGAAGATGATGACCGGGGAACGCGAGAAGCTCATCAAGATGGAAGACCGGCTGCACGAGCGCGTGGTCGGCCAGGACGAGGCGGTGCGCCTCGTCTCCGACGCCATCCGGCGCTCCAGATCGGGACTCTCGGATCCGAATCGGCCCTATGGAAGTTTCTTGTTTTTAGGACCTACAGGGGTAGGCAAGACCGAGTTGTGCAAGGCGCTGGCGAATTTCCTGTTCGATTCGGAAGATCGCCTCATCCGCATCGACATGTCCGAGTACATGGAGAAGCACTCGGTGTCGCGCCTGATCGGCGCGCCGCCGGGCTATGTCGGCTACGACGAGGGCGGCCAGCTCACCGAGCAGGTGCGCAGGAAGCCCTACTCGGTGATCCTGTTCGACGAGATCGAGAAGGCGCACCCCGACGTGTTCAACACGCTCCTGCAGGTGCTGGACGACGGCCGTCTGACCGACGGCCAGGGCCGCACCGTCGATTTCAAGAACACGGTCATCGTCATGACCTCGAACCTCGGCTCGCAGATGATCCAGAGCATGGCGGGCGCCGAGTACACCGCCATCAAGGCCGCGGTGATGGCCGAGGTGAAGACGCAGTTCCGGCCGGAGTTCATCAACCGCATCGACGAGATCGTGGTGTTCCACGCCCTGGGCGAGGACCACATCAAGTCGATCGCGCGCGTGCAGCTCAAAGTGCTGCAGGCGCGGCTGGCGAAGATGGACTACGAGTTCGAGGTCTCGGACGCCGCGCTAAGCGAGCTCGCCAAGACGGGCTTCGACCCGGTCTACGGCGCGCGCCCGCTCAAGCGCGCCATCCAGTCGGAGCTCGAGAATCCGCTGGCGAAGGCGATCCTCGAGGGCCGCTTCGCCCCCAAGGACGCCATCGCGGTGGACTACCGCGGCGGAAAGATGGTCTTCGAGAAGAAGAAGTCCGTCCGCGCCGCCGCCTAGAACCGGGGACGGAGCCCGAACTGGTTCGGGCTCCGTCCCCGAATTTTTACTGCCCGGCCAGTCGGGCCAGCGATGCGTACTCCGCAGTGCCGCCGTGGCCGCCGGCGAAGCGCTCGGGCTGCAGGCCGGCGCGCTTGACCGTGTTGACGACTGCGACCAGCCCGGGGTTCGGCTTGGCCGGCAGCGGCGGCCCGGGCGTCCAGATGTCGGTGACGTAGCCGAGCTTCGCGTCCGGCACCCAGCCCATCAGCATCCCCTTGGCGTGCGGGTTGTCCATGGAATAGGCGATGACCTGCTTGCCGCGGCTGTCGGTGATGACGTGGCTCTCGGGCACCTCCAGGATCGCCACCGCGCTGTAGCTGCGCGGGGAGAGGTCCGGGTTGCGCGAGGTGGGCGCGGCTAGCACTTTCTGGAAGTGCGCCCGCCCCGGGCTGCCCACCACCAGCGTGCCGCCGTCGGCGAGCATGGCGCGCACGCCGCCGGCGTGGTCCATATGGTGATGCGTGAGCACCACCCAGCGCACCGGCTTGCCGGGGAATTTCTGCTTCACCGCGTTCATCGTCCACACCGACTGCGCATCGGTGACCGGTGTGTCGAAGATCACCAGGAAGTCGCTCATCTCCACGACCATGCTGTTGTGCGAGCCGCCGACGACATGGCTCACGCCCGGCGCGATCTCCTGCAGCCGCAGGCCCTGCGAAGCCTTGGTGTCGTAGCTGACGTTCTCCGAGTCGAGGTAGGTGCCGATGTACTGGCGGCGCAGCACCCACTGGTAGGGCACGTTGCCGGTGGCCGGCTTGGCCGCGCCGGCGCGCACCGCGGCCGGGATCTGCAGGCGCGCGTTGTCGATCGCCTGGTTGAACTTCAGGTCGGTGAAGGTGGCGTCGGTGAGCACGCGGCCGTTGAGCTCGGTCTTGCGGCTCCACGGGATGTTCACGTTGCCGACTTTCTTCCAGCCGTCGTAGACCGCGTCGTAGTTCACGTCGCCCCAGATGTTGTCGTAGTCGAGCGAGCGCACGCGCGCCGGCAGGTTGGTCTGCGGGTCGAAGGCGACGATCAGGCCCTGGTAGGAAACCGCCGGATAGGCGCGGCCCGCCACGACGATGTCCGCCGCCGGCGTGACCTGCTCGGGGCTGAAGAGCATGGCGAGCAGCAGGCCCGAGACGATGTTGCGGCGGCTCTCGCGGTGCTCGGCGGCGAGCCTGAGGCCCGACATCGAATGCGCCGGCGGCGTCGACTGCATGCTCTGCGCGTTGCGGCCGTTGCTGTCGATGCCGATGACATAGCCGGCGTCGGGCGTGACGATCTCGCTGAAGGTGAAGGTGCGCGGCGAGGGATAGGCGAAGTTCTTTACCCAGTCGGTGCGCGCGGCGCGCGCCTGCACGTCGACGATGCCTTCCACCTGCATCTCGTTGGCGAAGCGCATCTCGCCGCCGGGCACGTCGGACTGCTCCGGCTCCCACTGCTTCGCGGTGGCCTTGAACGAGATGGTGCGGATGTCGGCCAGCGCCTGCGCGCCGCCCATCGCATCGACCGCCCGGCTGACGAGCTGCTGCTCCTTCGAGGGCCCGCTGGCGCAAGACAGCAGGGTAAATACGGAAAACAGTGCCAGCAGACGCTTCATGACCCCTCCCAGGATGGAATGTGCAGCCTAATGCAAACAGGCTGCCAGGAGGACTATTCCTGCGTGCTGCTAAGAGACGTGGGAGTCGCGGTCGGAAGCGCGCCGCAGGGGATGGCCGCGGCCGACGGAGGCCGATTCCTCGTTGCTGACGAAGCGCTCTATCTCGGATTGCAGGCGCTCGGCGACGCGGCGCAGGCGCTGCATGTCCCGGGCCAGCTGGTCTGCCTGCTCGAAGGGCGCGCCGTGCACTTCCTGCGCGACGCGTTCTATGGCGCCCTGCGCGAGGCGCAGGACTTCGACCAGATCGTTGGCGGCGTGCAGCGCGCGGCTGCCGGTTTCGGCGTCCATACGGGAAAGATAGCCGAAGGCCTGAGAAAGTTCCGCCTTGCCGCCGCCGCTGCGCCCTGCGCCGGCCGGCGCGTCGCTAGCGGCCGACGGCCGCGAGCCGGGGAACAGGCGCGGCCGAGGCGCCGCTGTCTGCACGAATCCGCTTGGAGGCCTGCTGCAGCTCTTCCCAGAGGGACTCGGTGTCCTTGCGGAAGACCATGTCGAGCTCGGCGCCCTGCACCGCCCACAGCCCGCGGTCGATCTCGCTCTTCAGCTCGCCCGGGCGCCAGCCGACGTAGCCGACGAAATAGCGCGCCTCGTTCGGCGTGGCCTCGATCACCTGGTCGATGGTGTTGGCGCGGAACGCGAGATACAGGTTCTTCATCAGCATGACCGATCCCGCGCCCGGGGCGGTATCCGTGCGCACCAGCGCGACCAGCGCGCCGCGCGAGAAGGGTCCGCCGTAGTAGACGGGGTCGACGACTTTTTTCGACGGCTCGTGCTCGGGGAACAGGCTGCCCAGGGAGCGCTTGGTGGGACGGTTGAGGATCACGCCGACGTGGCCGCCGTTGGGCGCCGGCGCGGCGACCAGCACCGTCTGCCGGTACTCGAGATCGCGGAATGCCGGGTGCGCGATGAGGATTACCGCGTCTTCCGCCTGCGCGCCCGCCAGGCCGGAGAGAAGGCACAGGGCCAGTGCAGCGAGCCAACGCGGGGCGGTCGTCATGCTGATTAAAAGTGTATACGCCTTTGGTCCGAGCCGGAAGCGGGCGGATTATTTTGACATTGCATACCGTGGAATAAGTCTGGAATCGGTGCGGCTGCCGCGCGCCTTTTCCACCAGCTCTTGCCACATGCCGGCCGTATCGGCGCGGAAGATCAGCGCCTCGCTTGCCGGCAGCACGTACCAGCCGTCCTGCTGCATCTCGGATTCGAGCTGGCGCGGCGCCCAGCCGGAGAAGCCGGTATACAGCCTGTAGCTCCGCGTCTCACCTGACAGCAGCTTGTCGAGATTCTGCGGATGCATGGTGAGATAGACCCCGCGCAGTACATGGAATGCGGGCGCCGCGGGCGGTTCCGCGGAGCGAAATAGCGCGAGCAGGGCTTCGCGCATCACCGGCCCGCCGGAGAACAGCACCTCGCCGGTGCGCGGATGCGTGCGCTCGCTCGGCCGGTTGAGGATCACGCCTACCGTATCGCCGGACTCGGTCTGCGTTGCCAGCACTACCGTCTGCGAGAAGTTCGGATCCAGCAGCTCGGGCTTGGCGATCAGCAGAACGGCGTTGGGCCGGTCGGGCTGCTGCGCGGCTGCGTTCGTGGCGAGGAGCGCGAGACATAATGCGGCGATGAACCTCGCCCCATGGCGCTTCGCCCTGTTCGGGCTTTGCTCGGCGGCGGTCTGGGCGTTCATCGAGATCGCCGAGGAGGTGGGCGAAGGAAGCACGCGCGAGTTCGACAGGCGCCTGCTGCTCGCGCTGCGCGGCCGCGCCGATCCGGCCGATCCGCTCGGCCCGCGCTGGCTGGAAGAGATGGCGCGCGACCTCACCGGTCTGGGCGGCGTCGGCATCCTCGGGCTGATCACGGCGGCAAGCGTGGTCTACTTGCTGATGATGCGCAAGCGTCACGCCGCGGCGTTCCTCGCCGCCGCGGTGGGCGGCGGCATCCTCCTCAGCACGCTGTTCAAGGCCGGTTTCGAGCGGCCGCGCCCCGATCTGGTGACGCACCTCGCGCATGTCTACACGGCGAGCTTTCCGAGCGGCCACTCGATGATGTCGGCGGTCGCCTACCTCACGCTCGGCGCGCTGCTCGCGCGGATGCACAAAGGCCGCGTCGTGCAGGCGTTCATTCTCGGCGTGGCGATCCTGATCACCCTGCTGGTGGGAGCGAGCCGCGTCTATCTCGGCGTGCACTGGCCCACCGATGTCCTCGCCGGCTGGGCGGCGGGCGCCGCCTGGGCCTGCCTGTGCTGGCTGGTCGCGCTGCGCTTCCAGCAGCGCGGCGCGGTCGAGCGCGGCGTCGAAGTGTCCTCCTGACGCTTACCTTTCCTTCATCCAGCGCGCGTCGGCCAGGACCACCGACGTTTCGATCTGCCTGGCCGGGATCGACCAGTACTTGCGCAGCAGGCGCTCCTTGTCGGCGTGCGAGACGACGGCGAATCCGTTGCGCTCGTAGAACCCGATGGCCCACGATGCGGCCGCCCAGGTGCCGATCAGGATCGGCTTGCCGGTGAGGCCCTGCACATGGCGCAGCAGCTTTGTGCCGATCCCGCTGCGCTGCGTGCTCGTTGCGACGTAGGCGTGCCGCACCAGCGCGACGTCGCCTTTGTCCTGCATTCCCATCACACCGAGCACGCGCCCTTCCTGCTCCGCCACCCAGAAGACAATGCCGGCGGCGATCTCCTTCGCCAGCTCATCCGCCGGCATGTACGGCTCGTGCCACCGGTCGGCCGGTATCACGCCGCGATACGCCTGCGCGCCGTCGTTGACGATCGCCAGCATCGCCGCGAAATCCGCCTGCGCGCTTTTTCGGATCAGTGCCATCAGTCATCCTGCCCGGGCAACTTGCCGGTCGCAAGGAAATCGAGCTCCGCGTCCGACGGCGGCAGCTGGGCGACGATCCATCGCGCGCGATGTGCGAGCTTCTTCAGCACATAGACGACGAACTGCGTTTCCAGGCCGCTCGAGAGCGCCCGCGGCTCGACGTAGGATGGCACGCCTTCGAATTCCAGCCATGAGCACATTGAGTCGGCAGGGCTGCGAAGAGGGAAAACCCGAAATTTTTCGTATGGTCCGTCGCGCGGGATGTCCATACTGCGATCTAACGTTCCCAGTAACCGGCACGTGCGAGCTGAGTTTCGCATAACAGGAGCTTTATGCGCGCGTGCGTGTTCACTGGGTAGTTAGCTTGCTGCCTTCTTGGCGACAAAGAATCGCGAGACACCGAAGATCGTCAAAAGGGACAATAGAAACGTCGCCGCCATTGTGGCGTACAAGAATCCCATGATGAATGACACGTTTGTGCTTTCGAGGCTAATCGTAATTATTGGCATCAAGTAGCCGGCGCTCCAGCTCGTGAGCATCATGGCGAGATAGCCAGACACGAGGCTCGTGATTCCGAAGAGCCACTTTCTCGTAATTTGGCCCCAGAGGAAATAGAGGAACGCTGCAACTGCTAGCAAAGGCCATGCAAGCGCAAACCAAACTAAGAACATTTCAGTGGGGCTAGGTTGTTTTGAGAAGCGGTTCAGGTCCGGCTTCTCGCCTTTATCTATATCGGTTAGCCACACTGACACTTGTCCGCTGTCCATCTCCCAAAAGCGCTTGATATCTACGAGATAACTCTTTACGGCCTCCGCCTGTCCTTGCTTCAGCAAGGAATTGGCTAAATCCAACTCGGGACCAAAAGAATTCAGCTGCGGTGAGCCTGTACTCTTGCCGGCCTTGAGTAGAAATTCCGCGGCCCCGCTAAGATCGCCGTTCTTTAAAGCAATATGTCCGAGATATCTGTTCGCATCATGAATGGCGTTTCCGTAATTCCAATTGCACCTATAGATGCGAGCGAGGTCGAGATACTCATTCGCCAATTTGGTTGCCGCAGCGAAATCGTTGCGCTCGTACGCTGCCTTGACAAGGGCTTCCAAAGAATAAAAGCGCTGTAATCGATCCGAAACCAATCGGTTCTCGGGGTTCCAGGACATCTCCGACTCCTTGGCGCACTTGTCGCAAGGAGCGTTCTCTTCGCATGCCTGAACCAATGTGCATAGCGTCAGCAAGGCTGCTGCAAGAAGGTACGCGAGACGCTGGTCCATTCTCATAGGCAAGCTAACGTGTAGCAGTTGACTCTAGAATTGAAAATTCTAGGGTGCTATGGCGTTTAACGCGGCGCATTTTTTCTCAGTTGCGCTGCCATCTTTCCTTGGCGTCAATACGTTACCTCGGGAATTGGTGCCGGCAATTCGACCTTTTGTGCAGGGGATTTTGGACTGCTGAAGCGCACCCGCAGATATGGGCGTGTTTATCTATTACTCCGAAGAGCGACGCCGAAACCCCCGCTCGCCTGCGGCTCGCTGCCCCCTTGTCAGGGGACCGAACCCAGCGGTTAGCTGAAGGCCTGGATGCCGGTCTGGGCGCGCCCGAGGATGAGGGCGTGGATGTCGTGCGTGCCTTCGTAGGTGTTGACCACCTCGAGGTTGACGAGGTGGCGGGCGACGCCGAACTCGTCGGAGATGCCGTTGCCGCCCATCATGTCGCGCGCCAGGCGCGCGATGTCGAGGGACTTGCCGCAGGAGTTGCGCTTCATGATCGAGGTGATCTCGACCGAGGCGGTGCCATCGTCCTTCATGCGGCCCAGGCGCAGGCAGCCCTGCAGGCCGAGGGTGATCTCGGTCTGCATGTCGGCGAGCTTCTTCTGCACCAGCTGGTTGGCGGCGAGGGGGCGGCCGAACTGCTTGCGGTCCAGGACGTACTGCCGCGCGCGGTGCCAGCAGTCCTCGGCGGCGCCGAGCGCGCCCCAGGCGATGCCGTAGCGGGCGGAGTTGAGGCAGGTGAACGGGCCCTTGAGGCCGCGCACGTCGGGGAACGCGTTCTCCTCCGGGCAGAAGACGTTGTCCATCACGATCTCGCCGGTGATCGAGGCGCGCAGGCCGACTTTGCCGTGAATGGCCGGGGCGGATAGATTTTTAAAAGATTTTTCTAAAACAAAACCACGGATGTCATCGCCTTCTTTCGCCCAGACCACGAACACGTCGGCGATCGGCGAGTTGGAGATCCACATCTTGCTGCCGGTCAGGCTGTAGCCGCCGGGCACCTTCTTCGCGCGCGTCTGCATCGATCCCGGGTCGGAGCCGTGGTCGGGCTCGGTCAGGCCGAAGCAGCCGATCCACTCGCCGGTCGCCAGCCGTGGAAGATATTTTTGTTTTGTTTGTAAATTCCCGAATTCATGGATCGGCACCATGACGAGCGAGGACTGCACGCTCATCATCGAGCGGTAGCCCGAGTCGACGCGCTCGACTTCGCGCGCGATCAGCCCATAGGAGACGTAGCTCAGGCCGGGGCCGCCGTACTCGGGCGGGATGGTCGGGCCGAGCAGGCCGACTTCGCCCATCTCGCGGAAGATCTTCGGATCGGTCTTCTCGTGGCGGAAAGCCTCGAGAACGCGGGGCGCGAGCTTGTCCTGGCAGTAGGCGTGCGCGGCATCACGCACCATGCGCTCGTCCTCGGAGAGCTGCTGGTCGAGCAGGAGCGGGTCATCCCACTTGAACTCGGCCTTCGCCTTACGCTTCTCTGGAGCATTCATCATTGCACCCGTTCGAGGATGACTGCGAGGCCCTGGCCGACGCCGATGCACAGAGACACGGCGGCATAACGGCCGCCCGACTGCTGCAGCTCGCGCGCCACGGTCAGCGCGAGGCGCGCGCCCGAGGCGCCGAGCGGATGGCCGATGGCGATGGCGCCGCCGTTCGGGTTGACCCGCTGGTCCTTGAAGTCCACCTCCATCAGCTTCAGGCAGCCCAGCACCTGGCTGGCGAACGCCTCGTTGATCTCGATGATGTCCATGTCGCTCAGCTTGAGATTGGCCCTCTGCAGCGCGAGCGGAATGGCATACGCGGGCCCGACGCCCATGATGCGCGGCTCGACGCCGGCGCTGGCGGCGGAGAGGATCCTCGCTATGGGTTTTTTATTGTTTTTGGAACCCCACGCCTTAGAACCTATTAGAAGGGCCGCGGCGCCGTCGTTCACGCCGGAGGCATTACCCGCCGTCACGACGCCGCCTTCGAACAGCGGCTTCAATTTTTGCAGGGACTCCATGGTGGAGTCTCTTCGGGGATGTTCATCGGCGGCGAAGGATTCTCCTGGAGCGTCCTTCTTTTTCGCCGGAAGGGTGATCGGGAGAATCTCGCCCTTGTAAAAACCCTCTTTCTCCGCGGTGGCGTACTTCTGCTGCGAGGCGAGGGCGAATTCGTCGGCCTGCTCGCGCGTGATGCCGAAGTCCTTGGCGACGTTGTCGCCGGTCTCGGGCATGGAGTGGTTGCCGTACTGCTTGATCGCCCTGGAGTTCGGGAAACGCACGCCGATGGTGGTGTCGTACATCTTGGCGTCGCGGCCGAAGGCGCTGTCGGGCTTGCTCATGACGTAGGGCGCGCGCGTCATGCTCTCCACGCCGCCGGCGACGTAGAGGTCGCCCTCGCCGCAGGTCACGGCGCGCGAGGCGTCGACCACCGCCTGCAGGCCGCTCGCGCACAGGCGGTTCACCGTCACCCCCGGCGTGGTCGGCGGCAGCCCGGCGAGCAGCGCGGCGAAGCGCGCCACGTTGCGGTTGTCCTCGCCCGCCTGGTTGACGCAGCCGAGGATCACATCGGAGATCTGCGCCGGATCGACCTTGTTGCGCGTGGTCACTTCCCGGATGACCTCGGCGGCGAGGTCGTCGGGGCGCACGGGGGAGAGCTTGCCGGCGTGGCGGCCGATCGGGCTGCGCAGGCCGTCGTAGAGATAGGCGTCGAGCATCGCGGGTTCCTTCCTCCAGGGTCCTTCTATTCCGGCGTCAGCAAGGATACGCCGAGCTGCGCCCGGCGCCTGAGCCAGGGGCTCGCGCGGTAGCGCGGCTCCTGGTAGAAATCGTGCATCGATTCGAGGATGGCGAGGATGCGGCCGGTGCCGATCGAGTCGCCCATGGCGAGCGGGCCGCGCGGGTAGCCCAGGCCCAGGGTCACCGCGCGGTCGAGGTCGGCGGGGCTGGCGATGCGCATCTGCACGATGTCGCAGCCCACGTTGACGATGTGCGCCACGACCCGCTGAGCGACGAAGCCGGGAGAGTCCCTGATCACGGAAACCGGCGTGCCGTCGGCGGCGAGCAGGGCGTGCGCCGCGTCGCGCACCTCGGGCAGGGTGACCGGGGTGCTCATCAGCGTGCGCCGCTTGGCGTAGCCGAACAGCGGGTCGATCGCGACCGTGCGCTCCGGGTCCAGGCCGAGCTGCACGGCGGTGGTGGTCGCGTCGCGCCCCAGGGGACAGACGAAGCACACCGTCTCGTTGTCGGCGCGCGTCCTGATCTCGACATTGAATTTCGAGAATAGCTCGCGCAGCTCGGGCACCACCCAGACGGCGGCGGGCATGGCGGCCGGGGCCGGTGCTTCCGCAACCGGCTCGGCCGCGCCGTCCTTCGCATAGGCGTACCAGCCGCGCCCCGTCTTGCGGCCGAGGAGGCCGGCGGCTACTCGCGGCTCAGCTATGAAGGAAGGACGGTACTTCGGCTCTTCATAGTATTGGGCGTACATCGACTTCATCACCGCGTGCGCGACGTCCAGGCCCACCAGGTCCATCAGGCCGAACGGGCCGATGCGAAAGCCGGCGGCGTCGACCAGGATGCGATCGATGGTGGCGAAGTCCGCCACGCCCTCGGACAGCACGCGCAGCGATTCGGGCACGAAAGCGCGCCCGGCGTGGTTGACGATGAATCCCGGCGTGTCCTTGCAGCGCACCGGCGTATGGCCGAAGCGCTTGGCGAGCACGCTGAGAGCTTCGCCGACCCACGCCTCGGTTAGCACGCCGTCGACCACCTCGACGATCTTGAGCACCGGCACCGGATTGAAGAAGTGGTAGCCGGCGACGCGCCCGGGCCGCTGGCAGGCGGCGGCCATCGCGGTGACGGAGAGCGAAGAGGTATTCGAGGCGAGGATGCAATCGCCTGTCACGACCTTCTCCAGCTGTGAAAACAAGCTGCGCTTGGCGCCGAGCTCCTCGACGATCGCCTCGACCACCACCTGGCAGGCCGCGAACGCCTCGGGCGATTCCACGACCTCGATGCGCTGCAGGATCGCCTGCGCTTCGGCGGCGGGCAGGCGCCCCTTTTCGGCCAGCTTGCCGAGCGCCGCGGCGATCGATTCCTTGCCCTTGAGCGCGGCGCCGGGCTGGGCATCGAAAAGGAGCGTGCGTGCACCGCATTGGGCGAGCACCTGCGCGATGCCGCGCCCCATGGTGCCGGCGCCGGCGACACCGGCACAGAGATCGTTGCGCAGAGCGTCGAGCATGGAAGGACGGCTATTTTAGCGGGGGAGGGCGGCTATAATCCCCGGCAGGAGGGGCGAGGAATGAAACAGGCAGTTGCGATAGCAGCCGCACTACTCGCGATCGCGGGCAACGCGCTCGCGCAGGGCTTTCCCGCGCGCACCGTCACCCTGATCTGTCCCTGGCCGGCGGGCGGCGGCACCGACCTGCATCTGCGCAAGATCTCCGAGCTCGCCTCGAAGAGCCTCGGGCAGCCGGTCATCGTCGAGAACCGCCCCGGCGGCAGCGGCATGAACGGGCCGGCCAACATGGCGAAGACCGCCAAGCCGGACGGCTACACCATCTCGCAGCTCGCCATCACCGCCTTCCGCGTGCCGCACATGCAGAAGGTCGACTGGGACCCGCTCGCCGACTTCAGCTACATCATCGGCGTCTCCGGCTATACCTTCGGCATCGTGGTCAAGGCCGACTCGGCGCTGAAGAGCTTCCAGGAGCTGATCGACTACGCCAAGGCGAATCCCGGCAAGCTGTCCTACGGCACGCCCGGCACCGGCACTTCGCTGCACCTGGCGATGGAGGAGATCGGCGTCAAGGCGAACGTGCAGTTCCTGCACGTGCCGTTCAAGGGCCAGGCCGACAGCGCGGCCGCGCTGCTCGGCGGGCACATCATGGCGCAGGTGGACTCCACCGGCTGGGGCCGCCAGGTCGACGCCGGCACTTTCCGCCTGCTGGCCACGCTCGGCGACCGGCGCACGCGCTGGAACGCGCCCACCGTGAAGGAGCTGGGCATCGACACGGTGTCCAACTCTCCATACGGCTTCGTCGGCCCGAAGGGCATGCCGCCGGAAGTGGTGAAGCGGCTGCACGACGCGTTCAAGGTGGCGATGGACGACCCGGAGCACATGAAGGTGCTGCAGCAGCTCGACCAGCTGTACTGGTATAAGTCGAGCGCGGACTACGCGCAGTGGGCGGCGCAGACCTACCAGGCCGAGCGCGCGACCATCGAGCGGGTAGGCTTGCTTCTCAAGTAACGGGAGAGCGCAATGAAGTATCGAAAGATTCTTCTCGCTTACAACGGCTCACAGGAGGGCAAGCGCGCGTTGCTCGAGTGCGCCGACCTGGCGAGCTTCCTGCAGGCCGAGACGCACCTGCTGGCGGTGGCGAGCATGCCGCCCAGCCTGTTCCTCACCGAGGGCTTCGTCCCCGAGGAGCTGCTGGAGGAGGAGAAGAAGCGCACGCAGACCGTGCTCGACGAAGGCATCCGCACGCTGCGCGAGCGCGGCTTCAACGCCACCGGGCAGCTGGCGGTGGGCGAGCCGGTGGAGGAGATCTGCCGGCTGGCGAAGAGCCTGTCGGTCGACCTGATCGTGGTCGGCCACAACCAGAACACCTCGTTCGCGGCGCGCTGGTGGAAAGGCTCGGTCGGGGCCTCGCTGCTCGACTATGCGCCGTGCAGCCTCCTCATCGCCCTAGCCAAGGTTTGACGCGTCTCGCCGTCCTCGCGGCGGCGCTTTGCTGCGCCTCGCTGGGCGCGCTCGCGCAGACCGCCGCGCCCGCCAAACCCAGCGCCGCCTCCGCGAAAGCGGGGGTCGACGACGCGCGCTCGCGCCAGCTTCTCGGCGAAGCGCAGGCGGCGCTCGCCGGCGGCGACTACGCCGGCGCCGAGAAGGCCGGCCTGGCGCTGCTGCAGGAGAACATCCGCGTCTTCGGCCCCGACCATCCGAACGTCGGCACCGCGCTCAGCCTGCTCGGCGCCGCGCACCTGCGCCAGGGCAAGTTCAACGAAGCCGAAGGCGACTTTCGCCGCATGCTGACGATCTACGAGCGGCGCCTGGGTCCCGGCCACGAAGACACGGCGGCCGCCCTGAACAGCCTGGCGCTGGTGCTGGAGAAGCAGGGCGACAACGCGGGCGCGGAGACGCTGCTCAAGCGCGCCGCCGCGATGCTGGAGAAGCAGCTCGGCCGCAACGACCCGCGCACCGCGACCGTGCTCTCCAACCTGGGCCGTGTGCTCGACAACCAGGGAAAGTTCGCCGGCGGCGAAACCGAGCAGCTTGCGGCGCGCGCCGACGCCGCCGCGCGCCGCGGCCAGTACGACGAGGCGGAGACGCTGCAGCACCAGGTGCTCGCGATCCACGAGAAGACGCTCGGGCCGACGCACCCGGTTACCGCCAACTCGATGTCCAACCTGGGCCGCGTGTTCGACCTGCAGGGCAAGTATGCCGAGGCCGAGAAGCTGTACCGCCAGGCGCTCGCGCTGCGCGAGAAGGCGCTCGGCCGCGACCATCCCGACGTCGCCACCAACCTCAACAACCTCGCCAAGGTGATGCAGGACCTCGGCAAGGACCAGACCGTCGGCGTGTCCGAAGCGCGCGCCCGGGCGCGCACCGGCGCCGCGGTCGGCGGCCTCACCGAGATCGAGAACATGTACCGCCGCGCGCTCGCCATCCAGGACCGCAGCCTGGGCCGCGAGCATCCGTCGACCGCGCTGACGCTCAGCAACCTCGGCGGCCTGCTCGCCGTGCGCGGCGATTTCGCGCAGGCCGAGCAGATGCAGCGCGCCGCGCTCTCCACCATGGAGAAGGTATTCGGCGAGCAGCACCCC